>ENA-ORTH01002214-ORTH01002214.1-human-gut-metagenome-genome-assembly--contig:-NODE-2214-length-16381-cov-13.998591_pt1 | contig 16381 bp, 8 predicted proteins | sample MGYA00241914_ERZ509192 | MGnify/ENA primary metagenome ERZ509192 (study PRJEB26280, sample SAMEA2338826) | human gut metagenome | biome: human gut; feature: human-associated habitat; material: faeces... | reverse complement strand
TACAAAAATGATAAATAACTATTTAGAAAGGCAAATTAAGGAAAATTTTCCTTATGAACCAACTTTAGAGCAGGAAATTGCTGTAAAATCTCTTTCAGAGTTTCTTCTGTCTACCTTGGCGGATGAAGTTTTCATCCTCAGAGGCTATGCCGGTACTGGTAAAACATCTCTAGTAGGGGCATTGGTGAAAACGATGAACCAGTTGCAGCAAAAGTCTGTTTTACTGGCTCCAACGGGACGTGCGGCAAAAGTTTTTTCGGCCTATGCGGGACATTCTGCCTTTACTATCCATAAGAAAATATATAGACAACAGTCTTTTTCTAATGAAATCAGTAATTTTTCGATTAATGATAATCTTGCTACAAATACTTTGTTTATTGTTGATGAGGCTTCGATGATTTCTAATGAAGGGTTGTCGGGCAGTGTATTCGGTACGGGACGTTTGTTGGATGACTTGGTGCAGTTCGTGTATTCGAGACAAGGTTGCCGTCTTTTGTTAATGGGAGATACGGCACAGCTTCCGCCGGTGGGAGAGGAGTTAAGTCCCGCGTTGTTTGCCGATGCATTGAAAGGATATGGACTTGAAGTTCGTGAGGTCGATTTGACTCAAGTAGTTCGTCAGGTGCAACAATCCGGCATCTTGTGGAATGCGACTCAATTGCGGCAATTGATAGCAGCAGATGAATGCTATTCGTTACCAAAGATAAAAGTGACCGGCTTTCCGGATATACAAGTCGTTCCGGGAGTAGAATTGATAGAAAAGCTGACCGATTGTTATGACCATGACGGAATGGATGAAACGATTGTGATTTGTCGCTCTAATAAACGCGCGAACTTATATAATAATGGAATACGTGCGCAGATACTTTGGCGGGAAGATGAATTGAATTCCGGAGATATGTTAATGGTAGCCAAGAATAATTATTATTGGACGGAGAAATATAAAGAAATGGATTTCATAGCCAACGGAGAGATTGCAATTGTTCGCCGTGTCCGTCGTACCCGTGAAATGTACGGCTTCCGTTTTGCGGAAGTCACTCTCAGATTTCCCGATCAGAATGATTTTGAATTGGATGCTAATTTGTTGTTGGATACTCTACATTCAGATTCGCCTGCATTACCGAAAGCGGATAATGACCGGTTATTTTACACAGTGCTGGAAGATTATATCGATATTCCCAATAAACGTGACCGGATGAAGAAGATGAAAGCTGACCCACATTATAATGCGTTACAAGTGAAGTATGCGTATGCGGTCACTTGTCATAAGGCACAAGGTGGCCAGTGGCAGAATGTGTTCCTGGATCAGGGATATATGACGGATGAATACTTGACTCCCGATTACTTTCGTTGGTTGTATACGGCGTTTACTCGTGCGACGAAGACGTTGTATTTGGTGAATTATCCGAAAGAACAAGTGGAGTGATTTAGTTGAAAAAAACAGTAGATTAAAGGAGAAGTTCCCAATCTACTGTTTTTCTGATTCTATCTAAGAAGACAAGTTCCTGTCATTAGATTTTTTCAGGCTTTGGCACAAAGAGTTTTAGCACTTTGTTAGTGACTGATTATCGGAAGTTGTTTGGCTGTACACGTTGACCATTGTCATTATTTGTATCTGCCACATCCCACCAGATTTTCGTTCCCTGGTTGTCGCCCATCGGCCGGTTGGGGTTAAAGGATTCACTTTGAGGGTATTTGATCCGTTTGATGAACTTACCTTCAGGCACGTCACCGTCCGAGTTGTTTTCTTCGATATTCAGCAATTCAGGATAATCTGTACGGCGGAATTCTGCCCAACCTTCATTGCCGTTCGGGAAGATCGAAATCCATTTTTGGGTGATGATCTCTTTCAAGGCTTTCTCCTTGTCACTTCCGGATACATCTTGTTTGTTCTTCAATCCGTCAATATAGGCTTGTTTTTTAGCCTCATCAATATTATAGTAATCCATGGACGCTCTAATTCCGTCAATATAATATTGCTCAACTGAGCCTGTCGTCCAATTTCTGAGAGCAGCTTCTGCCAACATGAACCGACTCTCCGCATAGCTCATCCAAACCAGTTCGCGAGCTTCGCTAAACCAATAGTTATCATCTAAATTATTATGATCCGAACTTATCAGTTTATTACATCTTACAGGAGAGTAACTTTTTGTCGCATCCTCTCCTTGTACATCCATATTACCAATCGGACATCCGGCAAAGTCCTTATTGCTTTCTTTGGCTTCCTTAAGATCTGAAAATGGACTTGGGCGCCACCACAGTATTTCGCATCGGGGATCTAATACTTCAGATTCATTTTTATAGGCCTTTTCCAAATCTTTCGACATAACCATTTGCGCTCCCCAACCGAATATCAGCGCATGGATATTTTCAGATCCGCCGCCTCCTTCACCACCTTTGTCGATAGGGGCAACTTTCGGTACAGTTCTCATGTTGTCTGCATTGCTTTGCATCAAACCATAAGTGCTCTCGATTGCTTTTTTCCCTTCTTCTTGGGCACGATCCGGATCGACATTTGAAATACGAAGCGCCAGACGCAAACGTAAAGTATTGGCAAAGCGTAACCATTTGTTGATGTCGCCTCCATAGCAACGGTCATTACTTCCTTTTCCTTCTCCCCAGTTCAAACCTTTGTCGGGTTTGATGTTGGTGATAGCTTCATCCAGCAGTTTGAACATAGCATCGTACACATCCTTTTGGCTGGTATATGAAATATACTGTGTCGGGGGTAACATTCCTTTTATGTAGTACGACAATGGAATATCACCGTATGTATCTGTCTGCATAGAAATGAGGAATGCATAATAAATACGGGTTACGTAGAACTCGTTCCAGTATTTGTCTTTATTGACGAAATGACAGACTTTGATAATTTGTGCATATTCGTTTGCAGTACGGTCATTATAGAAATGATCCCATCTGTTTCTGGACCAGTCGTCAGTATATACGTATGTGCAGGCTTTTTCATGGAAACCGGCAGATGTATTTGCCATATAGCCGGCATAAATGTCATGAGTTAAGTTGGTGGTTACCTGATAATCATTGTAAGGTCCCTCATTCGTTAGATTACGGAACAAACTACCAATTGAAGTTTCTGCTTCTTTTAATGCTTTTATATCAGCTTCAGGCAGTTCATAATCAATATCAATGCCTTCAGGACTTACATCGGTATTAGAAGTACCCGGTGAATAAGGAGGTTCGTACGGGTTGGTGTTCATTTCATCAAAATCTGAGCATGCTGCTAGAGCAAGTAGAGATGCGAATGCAAGTGTTTTATAATAGAATTTCATAACTTCTTTTTATGTTTAGATTAGAAACCAAGATTAATAGAAAGACCGAATGTACGTGTGTAAGGAACAGACATATAATCGATAGCTTGAGAGAACATACTTGTGTCATAACCTCCTTCGGGACTTGTTCCCGGTGTATGTTTCATCAGGTAAGCCAAGTTACGGGCAACGAATGCTACGTTCAGTGAAGTTAAAGGAGTCTTCTTCAGTATGGATTTCGGGAAAGAATAACCTAATGACAATTCTTTCAATTTGATGAATGAAGCATCGTATACGAATTCTTCGGCCATACCACTCATTGATGTGTAATATCTTTGAGCGTTCATAGCTGTTGAGTTTACAGTACCGTCGGCGGTCACACCCGGAGCAACGATTTTCCAGCCATTCTCTGCATTACCACGATTAGCGGTGCGTGCTGCCAATCCTGTGCTGGTTGCCATTGCCTCGGATACAGAAACAATGTCACCACCAAATTTCATATCGAACAATGCAGAAAGAGTAAATCCTTTGTAGGTGAATGATGGAGAAACGGACATTAATAAGTCCGGTTCAATATTACCGATCGGATGATCCAATGTGTATTGGAAAGCGTCTTCACCAGAGACCTTGGTCGGACGGCCTTGTTTATTAACTATCATATTACCGTTTTCATCACGCTTGTACAGGTTTTTGGCATAAATTTCACCCAAGCGGTGTCCTACGCGTGTACCGACATTGATTGGGAAATTTGCATCTCCATTGAAGAAGAGATAATCAACGCCATCTGCCAGTTCTTTTACTTTAGATACATTCCTGGATAAGTTGATATTCAAATCGAACGTGAAATCTTTCGTTTGTACAGGAGTAGAATATAGCATGAATTCGAATCCTTGGTTGACAATTAAACCGGAGTTAATCATTTTACCACCACTCCAAGGAGCCGGTGCAGGGACTTTCATGATCTGGTTCTTGGTACGGCTGTTGTAATAAGTGAAGTCGAATCCCAGACGATTATTGAGGAATTTCATATCCAAACCGGCTTCATACGAGGAGGAAATCTCCGGCTTCAACTGGTCATTCTTTTTAATATCAGATTTTGTGATATTGAGCACTCCGTTGCTGAATGCATAGCTCAATGTATTATACAGGTTGTATGGTTCTGTATCTTTACCTACTTGTGCGGCAGATAGGCGAACTTTGGCAAATGTGAGCCATGAAGGTAATGTCTTGTCTAATGAACGAAGAAAATCTGTTATGATGAAACTTAAGTTTGCAGATGGATAGAAGAATGAACGGTTGCTGGAGGGTAATGTGGACGACCAGTCGTTACGTGCAGTCAAGTCCATTGACAAATACTCTTTCCATGCAAGTTGTGCAGATGCAAATACAGAGTTGGTAGCGCGTTCGTGTCCAGCTTCAGCAGCACTGTTCAGAATATTTGCGGCATTGAATATCCATTGGTTCTTGTTCACCATGTCTTTTGTTTCAGCCGACAAGGTCTCAAATTTCTGATACATGAAGTTGGCACCTACTGTGTAGCCGATACGGAAATTTTCTCCGATACGGTTGTCTCCGGCAAGGATAAATTCTGCATTTGACTCAAAGAAGTTTTCCTCACTGCGGCTCATACGGTCATCGGTAATGTTTTCGATAGTTTTACCGATACCGTTCGATAAGTCGGTGCTTTGAACACGTGTACGGTAATAGTCGAATGCATATTTGGCGCTAAAGTGTAACCAGTCGGTAAAGTTGATTTTTGCGTTGTAGTATCCGAAAGCTCTCCAACGTTCGTCAGAATTATGGCGCTGGTCTTGTACGTAATATGGATTTTCCAATCCGGGGTTCGGGCCTGCCCAATTCACGTGTGCGGAGTTTTCTGTTGAATAATTCTTTAAATCATCCAAAGACACGTTGTGCGGAATACCGATTAACTGTGCAATAACTCCATAACTTCCGAAATAGGGACGATCTTCTGCCTTGGTTCGTGATAAGGAGACTTTTCCTTCCATAGAGAGATATTGGTTCATTTCTGCACCGGCGTTCAGGTCAATATTTATCTTATCCAATTTCTCGTTCGGGAATAAACCTTTATTGTTAGAACTGCCGAAAGATGCACGGAAATGAGACTTGTCGGTTACATTACTGATAGACACATTATGGTTGTGGGCAAAACCGGTGTTGAAATAATCTTCCAGTTTGTTTCCATACTTAGAATAAGCACGTTGTTCTCCGTTCCAGGCTTCTACCATGTGTCCATCCAATTCGCTACCCCAACTACTGCTCGCAGCCTTATTGTAAACACCGTCTGTTCCTTGACCGTAGCGTTCCTGCATTTTCAGTGTTTCAGCTACTGTGCTCCATGTGAAGTTCCCGCTATAACGAACACCGAATCCTTCTTTTTTTGAACCTTTTTTGGTTGTTATCAGGATGACACCATTACCGGCACGTGAACCGTAGAGAGCGGCAGCATTCGGACCTTTCAGTACAGAAATGGTTTCGATGTCATCGGGATTAATGTCGACAGAGGCACCGCCACGGTCTACACCGCCATAGTAAGAAGCGTCAGAACTGTTGTTGTCGCTGAAAGGCACACCATCGATAATCCATAAAGGTTGGTTATTGTCTGATAAGGAGGAATTACCACGAATCGTAATCTTGGTGGAACCTCCCAAACCTGTACCTGCCGTATTCATCTGAAGACCTGCCACTTTTCCTTGCAAAGCGCTTGTCACAGAAGGATCTCCGGTCTTGTTCAGCTGGTCGCTTTTTATTTCCTGAACTGCATATCCCAGCATTTTCTTTTCGCGTTTGATACCTAATGCGGTAACGACGACTTCATCGATAACTTGAGTATCGTCCGACATCGTGACATTGAGAGTCGGTTTGTTGCCCGGAATCTCTAATGTCTTATATCCTATATAGGAAAATACCAATACAGGTTGTTCACCGCTGACCTTGAGGGTATAATTGCCATCCATATCTGTAATGGTACCATTACTTGTTCCTTTTTGCAGGATACTGACACCAATCAGCATTTCTCCTTTAGTATCGATGACTTGTCCGGTAATCGTGTGTTCCTGGCCAACTTGTTGTTGGTTGGTTTGCTGTGCATTTTTTTCTGACAGGTATACAATATTGTCTTCTACCTTGTACGAAATGCTTGTTCCGCTCAGAAGAGAGTTGAGGACTTGTTCTAAAGAAGCGTCTTTTACATTCACTGCCTCTACTTGGGTGGCAGATAACTTGTCGTTATAAAAGAATTGATACTTAGACTGGGACTGTATCTGTTTAATAACAGTTCCTAAGTTTGTGCGTGTAGTTGATAATGTCAACTGTGCGGTAGCCCATTGTAATGGGATTGCCATGAAAATTAAAACCAATAAAGCTCGAAGTAAGTTCGACTTTTGAATAGAATGATTGCTTTCCATACATTTAATTTAATGGTTGTATAAAAATTATTGAACTAATAAAAGAAGTCTTATTTTCTTCTTTTATAAATAAAACAATGCTAACGCAATAAACACTTAGTCTAATTTATCTTTTTTTCTTTATATAATTAAGAGTATTATGATTTCGTGTGTAAATCCCTTTGTACTATCATTGCAGTGCTTCTCATTTAAGAGTTGTGACATGGGCTTGGCACAGTTGTGCCACCACGGTGTCATTGTTGTGACAAGCCCGTGGCACAGTTGTGCCAATGCTGTGTTGCAGTTATGTCAATTGGGAGACCGGATTACCAGTCATAGTCTTCAACGTATGCATCAAATTCTTGTGTGGTGGTAACTCCGCAGTTTCTGAGGATATTCAGTATATGCTGTTGTTCGGAAGGAGAGAGTAAACGTTCGCCTTTACGGGCACGATAGTAGGTTCTGCGTCCTAAATAATTCATTAGGTGCAGGATAACGGTTTGCATTTGTTTATAAGGTAGATTCTCTAAGATTCCGATGAATCCTTGGGCGTATCGTACTTTTGTACTGGAACGGTAATGGGGACAGCCGCCTTTCACGGTAGACAGATATTTGGGACTGATGATAATCCAGTGCTCTATGTTTTCCGGTACGCTTTGTTCTGTAAGTTGTCTTAGGCAGGTACCTGCTTGGGGGCATTGTCGGTTAAGGCACATCGAATATTGATAAGGGACTTTTGCAAAGTCAATTTTTTCTTCCATGATTTGTAGATGTTTGTTGAGCAAAAGTAGTGAAAACTTATTGAAAAATAGCCTGAAAGCAAAGAAGTTTACTTTCAGACTACCACTTTTAGTCGAAATCTCAATGAATAGCCGCTTTCAGAAGTGAACTGAAGGACAGCAATTGAAATAGCGGCACACTATTGAATAAAGGATTATTGCTCTTTAGAGAAAGAATAAGGCATATCTTCTTCTTTCGTACCTCTGTTCATATTCGGTTGATTACTCATATCTACTTTGATGATACCACCTTTGAATAATTCTTCGTGGCGAAGATAATTTTTAGTATAGTCAGTGCCGTTTACGTTCATCGAATTGACATAGAAGTTCTTTTTACTGTTGTTCGGGGCATCAATCACCAAACTGTTGCCATTCTCAAAATGAAGTGTGGCTTTCTTGAATAAAGGAGCGCCTACGATATATTCATCCGTTCCCGGACAAACAGGATAGAAACCTAATGCAGAGAATACATACCAGGCGGAAGTTTGTCCGTTGTCTTCGTCACCGCAATAACCGTCAGGCCCCGGAGTGTACATTCTGTCCATGACTTGGCGCAACCAGTACTGGGCTTTCCAGGGCTGGCCTGCATAATCATATAAATAAATCATGTGCTGGATAGGCTGATTGCCGTGTGCATAATTACCCATATTCATAACGGTCATTTCGCGAATTTCATGAATCACCTGTCCGTAGTAACTGTCATCGAATACGGGAGGTACAGCAAAAACGGAGTCCATCATAGTGACGAACATCTCTTTTCCGCCCATTAAGTCGATTAGTCCTTGCGGATCATGGAACACAGACCAGGTGTAGTGCCAGCTATTTCCTTCTGTAAAGGCATCGCCCCATTTCAATGGAGAGAATGGTGACTGGAATGTACCGTCTTCATTGCGTCCGCGCATTAATTTAGACTCCTTGTCGAAGAGATTTTTGTAATTCATGGCACGCTTTGCAAAAAGATTGATCTCTTTTTTCGGGCGTTTCAGTTCTTTTGCCAGTTTGTAGATACACCAGTCGTCGTATGCATATTCCAGTGTACGTGCTGCATTCTCGTTGATTTTCACATCGTATGGTACATATCCCAGCTTGTTATAATATTCATGTCCCAAGCGTCCTGTTGAAGATACTTCAGGATGTACATTCTCTGTTCCATGCAGCAATCCTTCATACAGCGTTTTTATATCGTCCACTTTCACGCCTTTCATGTAAGCATCTACCAGAACAGAAGCCGAATTATTGCCTACCATACATCCTCTGTGTCCCGGACTTGCCCATTCGGGGAAGAACCCGCTTTCTTTATATGTATTGATAAGCCCTTCCTGCATCTCCTTGTTAACCGAAGGATACATCAGATTCAGTAACGGGAACAGACATCGGAACGTATCCCAAAAACCTGTGTCGGTATACATATATCCCGGCAATACTTGTCCGTTGTATGGACTGTAATGAATCGGCCGGCCGTTCGCGTCCAGTTCGTAGAACTTGCGCGGGAACAGGAGTGAACGGTATAAACAGGAATAGAATGTACGATATTGATCCAGATTGCCACCTTCCACTTCAATTTTTCCTAATACCTGGTTCCATGCTTCTTTTCCTTTCTTGGCTACTTGCTCGATATTGTCCTTGCCCAGTTCTTTCATGTTGACAGCCGCCTGTTCGAAGCTGATAAAAGAAGAAGCAATCCTTGCGTGCACCTGTTCGCCCTTATGTGTCCGGAAACCGATAATAGCTCCGGCATGGTCAGTTGTTTGTTCGGTAACGTTTTCTTGAAGATTGCCATTGGCTACTGTTGCTTTGTATGTGAAAGGCTTGTCGAACTCGATGATAAAGTAATTCTTGAAGTTTTCGGGAACTCCTCCGCTATTGCGGGTGGTATAGCCGATAATCTTGTTTTCCTCCGGAATCACTTTGACATACGAGCCTTTGTCGAAAGCGTCCACTATGATATAAGAATGTTCATTTTCCGGGAAAGTGAAGCGGAAAAGGACAGCGCGTTCCGTCGGTGCCATTTCCGTCACGATGTCATGTTCGGCGAGATATACTTTATAATAATAAGGAGTGGCGATCTCCCCTTTGTGGGCAAACCAGCTTGCGCGCTTTTCTTCGTTAAACTCCGGTTTGCCTACTACGGGCATGATAGAGAACTGTCCGTAGTCGTTAATCCACGGACTGGGTTGATGCGTCTGCTTGAAACCGCGAATCTTGTTAGCGGTATAAGTGTATTGCCAGCCGTCACCCATTTTTCCTGTCTGCGGAGTCCAGAAGTTCATCCCCCAGGGACGGGCAATGGCCGGATAAGTATTACCTGTTGATAATTCGAAAGTAGACTGGGAACCCATTAGCGGGTTGACATACTGTGTCCGGTCTTTGGCTTTGGCAAAGAATGTGCAAGCAAGTACACAAACTATTATTAATAGTCTTTTCATGGCGTATATGTTTTAATAGTAAGCAATCAAACGTATTATCTCACTCCCCATTTCGTGGGTTGGGCGGTCATTTTGATTTCCATTGTTCCTCCGTTTGCAATATCCTGATGATGGAAGAATGGGGTATTCAACGGTTGGCCGTTCAGTGTTACGCTTTCAATATATTTGTTCTTCTTTTCGTTGTTTTTTACTACGATACTGAATGTCTTTTCTTCGGGCAGATTAATAACTGCCTTGTCGAAGGCGGGACGTCCGATAGAATATATCGGTTTGCCGGGACATACCTGATAGAATCCCATAGAATTGAGTATATACCAGGCAGACATTTGTCCGCAGTCTTCATTACCTGACAGTCCGTCTGTACTGTTGGCATATTGGCTTTGATAAACACTGTCTACCAGTTCCTGTGTTCTCCACGGGCGGTTGACGTAGTTGTACAGGTGAATGACGTGATGACTCGGTTCATTGCCGTGCGCATATTGTCCGATAAGGCCGCTGATGTCTGACGAAATCATTTCTCCTTCGAGTGATGAATCTACCGTAAACAGTGAGTCGAGTTTTTGTACAAAAGCGTCTTCACCTCCCATTAGATTAACCAATCCATCTACATCGTGAGGTACAAACCAAGTCCATTGCCAAGCTGTTCCTTCGCAATAATCATCGCTGCGGTGAGTAGAGGCACGTGGGTTGAACGGGGTACGCCATTCACCTTTTGAATCCAGTCCGCGCATGAAGCGGGTAGATTTGTCGAAATAAAACTCGTAGGCTTTGGCAAAACGTTCGTATTTGGCTTTTGTTTCAAAGTCGCTCATTGCTTCAGCGAAGATAGAAATACACCAGTCGTCGTATGCATATTCCAACGCTTTGGCTACCGATTCATTTTCACGGTCACAAGGAATGTAGCCGATTGCGTTCTTGTAATATTTGGCTTTCGGCATAAGGTGGGGTAACACCAGGGCCGGGCATTTAATACCGGTAGTGTCATATTCCGCAGCGCGCAGAGATGCTTTGTATGCTTCTTTGGCATCAAAATTACGGTAACCTTTCATATATGCATCCACGATGACCGGAACGGCATGATAACCAATCATAGTACCGGTATAGTTGGAGCCCAGATCCCACATCGGGTATATTCCGCCTTCCTGATGTTTTTTGATGAGCGAATTGATAAACTGATTGTTCAGATCCGGGTCGATAATTGTCATTAACGGATGCAGTGCACGGAAGGTGTCCCATAAAGAGAATACAGTATACAGGGGATTGATTGTATCTCCCTGATGTACTTCGAGATCCATTCCCAGGTAACGTCCATCTGCGTCCGTGAACAGGTTCGGACTGATAGCCGTATGATATAGAGCGGTGTAGAAGATCGTTTTGTCGTCCTTGTCGGGAGTCGTAATATCTATCTTTGACAGATACTGATTCCAAGCGGAGCGTGCATTCTTGCGCACTTTATCGAAATCCCAGCCGGGTATCTCCGATTCTACATTCTTGCGTGCACCGGCTATGTCGACGGCAGATATACCTACTTTAACCAGTACTTGTTCATCTTTGGTGGTATTAAAGTGTAATAAAACTTTGCAGACAGGAAGCCGCTTACCGTTATCCATAGTGATGGAATCGGTCACCAACGTATAAGAGAACGGTTTGGAGAACTTGGCATAGAAATTAATATATTGGTCGAAAGCCCAATAAGTTGTTTTCTTATGTCCGCAGATTTCCGTGTCGCTGATAACCTCGATCCCCATGTCGGAATTAGTCTGCCGTTGCAGGCTGTAATCCAAGTCAAGAATAAATCCGGCTTCGGAACTTTCGGGGAAGGTGTAGCGATGGATAGCGCCACGTTTGGTAGCCGATATCTCGGCTTTTACCTGATAAGTGTCCAGAAAAACGGAATAATATCCCGGTTCTGCCGTTTCATTCTCGTGCGAGAAGGCGGAGGAATACGCTAATTGCTGACTTTGCGGATCAGTGGTCTGATATCGCTGTTCGCCGACAGTCGGCATGAGTAGTACGTCGCCGTAGTCACAACATCCTGTGCCACTGACGTGCGTGTGTGAGAATCCGTTAATGGTAGAGTCTTCATAATAATAGCCTGAACAGGCATCCCAGCCATCAATCCGGGTATCCGGGCTTGGCTGGATCATTCCGTGCGGAACTACTGCTCCGGGAAACGTATGCCCGTGTCCGCCGGTACCGATAAAGGGATTGACAAAAACGCTATAATCTTTCTCATTAGTGGGAGCTGTACAGGAGTTGAGTGCGAAGAATCCTCCTAAACATCCTACTATTAGGAATGTTTTTAGTTTCATGGTAGTAATAGCTTTTAGTTTTGCCGAAAGCAATCCCTTTATTTCGGGGAAATAAAGATATTGCTTCCTACAATTTTATAATCAATAGGTATAGAGTTTTGTAATGACGTTAGCACAGAATCGATCGTCGACTTTCTTCTCAGTACACCGGAGTAAGTCTTATCCGCCCGGATGTCCGGTGACAGGATAATCTTCACGTCATAAAAACGTTCCAGTGCTTTCGTAATGGTAAAGATATCGGCCTTTTGGAATGGAATCAGGTTGTCGTGCCATACGGCGTCCAACTTAGCATCCACCTGTTTCACAGTCAACCGTCCACTTTTTTTGTTTAACTCGGCACGTTGGCCGGGGGCGAGAATAATCTGCCCTTCCTCCTTATTGCCTTTCACTTCAATTTCACCTTCAATCAGTGTTGCTTCCGCTACCCGGCAACTCTTATCGGATTTAAAGTTGAATGTGGTTCCCAATACACGTACACGCATAGCGTCGCTTTGTACGGTAAATGGTTTATGACGGTTCTTTGTTACCTCAAAATAGGCTTCTCCTTCCAGATAGACATTACGTTCTTTTTCAGAAAACTCGCGTGGATACTTTAAGGTCGCAAGGTTGTTCAGCCAGACTCTGGTACCGTCCGGTAGAACCACTTCCTTTACGATACCTTCGTTGGCAACGGCGACCATTAATTGCTGGTCTGCCCCGTTATGATAGAACCAGTACCCGGCTCCGCCTCCCATAAGAAGAATGACGGCAATAACGGCAGCATATCTCATCCAACGATGCATACGCAGTAGTTTGGCCTGTTTCCCTTTTGCTTCATCCAACTTTTTGTATAACAGCTTTTCAGCATGAGCTATCCGTTGTTCGTCGGCATATCGGTCGAATTTACCCAAATGATAAATTTCTTCCATGCGAAAGAGTTGACGGGCATTTTCTTCCGATTCTTTCATCCAAGCATTTACTTCGATGATTTCTTCTTCCGAGCATTGCCCAGTCAAATATTTATTCATTATGTCTTCACTTAGATTTCTCATTTTCTTTTCCTTCATATAAATAATACAATTCAGAACCTAAAAACACTTAGCTTACTTGCACAAAAATAAGACTATAATGATCCAAAGAGGATCTAGACGACTGCGTAAGTACTTCAGTGCCTTGTACATATGTGCTTCTATCGTGCGTAGTGAAACCCCGAGGACATCGGCTATCTCTTTGTTTTTCATATCATGCAGATAGCTGAGTTTGAAAACTTCTTTGCACTTGTCCGGAAGTTCGTTGATTGCATCGTAGATTTCTTTCCGTAGTTCCCGGTCTTCAATCCTCCGGATCACTTCGTTGTTGTCCGGTTGATAGAATTCGGCACGCCTTTGGTTGATTTCTTCCATGGCGGCGCAGTAGCCGTCTTCCACATTGCGATGTTTCAGGACGTTGAGAGCACGGGTGTAAACGGCACGATAGAGAAAGGCTTGGATCTGATCTCCTATCTCTATGGTGTCTTTCCGCTTCCATAATTCTACAAATACATCCTGCACTACGTCCTCCGCTTCTTCCTCACCCACCAGACGGGTGGCGTAGAAAATCAGGTTGGGATAGTATCTGCGGAACAGTGCTTTATAAGTAATATCGAAGTTTTCGTTCATGCTCTCGGTCAGTTAAGTTTGGTTTTATTTATGGATTCTTTTCTTCGAATATGACGCCTATTGCTTTAGGGGTGTTACTCATTTCGAATTCCACAGTAGCTCCGCTCATGATCTGTTCATGGGTGAGATAAGTCTTATCGTAAGGTTGGCCGTCCACTTTGATTGACTGGATATAGATATTTTCTTTGTTTACGTTCGGAGCGAGTACTGTAAAAGTCTTGCCATTGGCGAGATGCAGCTTGATTTCCGGAAATAGGGGAGTGCCTATTTCATATCTTCCGCTGACCGGATTTACAGGATAGAATCCCATAGCACTGAATACGTACCATGCCGACATCTGTCCGCAGTCTTCATTGCCGCAAAGGCCGGCCGGTTCGTTCTTGTAGAGCTCATTCATTACTTTTGCCACGTAATATTGAGTCCGGTCATTGAATCCTATCGAATTGAACAGGTAGATAACGTGGTGGCTCGGTTCGTTGCCGTGCGCGTATTGACCGATCATTCCTGTGCTGAAAAGTGGGAGCTCGTCATCTTCGGACGGATGATAGGTAAACATACTATCCAGCTTTTCCGCAAACCGGTTTTTGCCTCCTACGAGATTGACCAGTCCGTCAACATCATGCTGTACAGACCAGAAATATTGCCATCCGTTGCTTTCGCAAATATGCGGAGTATAGTCGTCTGCTTTGAAATCTTTGATAAAGACGCCTTTGTCATCACGCGGTTGCATGAATGAAGTGGCCGGGTTATAGACATTCTTGTAGTTTTGCGAACGTTTATAGAATTCGTCTGCAATATCTTTCTTGCCCATTTTCTGTGCCATTTCGGCGATGCAGTAGTCATCGAAAGCATATTCCAGTGTTTTGGATAACGACCAGTTTTCTGCGTTATAGCTATCCGTCACGTTATAAGGTATATATCCTAATTTTTTGTAAAGCCCGATGCCCCGGTAATTGTCCAGGTTGGCAGTTGCTACGCAGGCAGCCAGTGCCTTTTCCGCATCAAAGTCTCCGATTCCTTTCAGATAAGCGTCTGCAATCACCGGAACAGCGTGGTAACCGATCATCATGTCCGTTTCGCTGCCGTAGAAGTTCCATACCGGCAGACGTCCGTTCTGTTCGTAGAAAGCGATGAAGGATTTCACCATATCGTTGACACGCTCCGGTTCGGTGTAGGTAAAAAGCGGGTGAGCGGCACGGTACGTGTCCCATAAGGAGAAAGTGCTGTAATTTACCCAACCGTCGGCTTGGTGTACTTTCTTGTCGGGACCGTAATAAGCTCCATCCACATCACTATAAATTGTCGGGGCGATCATTGAATGATAGATAGCTGTGTAGAAGTTCACTTTATCATCTTCGTTGTCACTTTTTACTTCAATCTTTCCGAGTTGGCGGTTCCAGTTAGCTTTGGTTGCAGCCAGATATTTGTCGAAGTTGTTTTCGGGGACTTCAGCTTGCAGGTTCTTGGCAGCTCCTTCCATGCTGACGCCGGAAATGGCTGTGCTGACAAGTATCTGCTCGCCTTCTTGAGTGTTGAAGTCGAAGCGTGCGATAGTAGCTGTGCCGATACGTTTGTTCTCTTTGACGATAGCCATTGTATCCAGTTCTATTTTCTCGAAAGGCTTGGAGAAGCGGGTACGGAAGTAGATGTGCTGATCTCGTGCCCAGCCGTCAGAGAAACGGTAACCTTGGATAGTGACGGAGTCTATCACCTCAATGTGAGAGTCGTTGGTAAAGTCCCAATTCATCGCTTTCTTCAAGTTCAGGAAGATAGCGGATTGAGCTTCGGGAAAGGTATACCGTTGGATACCGCAGCGTTCGGTTGCCGTCAATTCGACGTTGATATTATAATCGGTCAGGCGTACCTGATAATAGCCTGCATAGGCGCTTTCGTCATCGTGGGAGAACTTGGAGTGAATGCCCAGTGGAGCTTCTGCTTCTTTGTAAGGCAGCGTGACAGGCATAAAAGAGATATCATACAGATCTCCAGCTCCGGTACCGGAGAGGTGCGTGTGGCTGAATCCGGCAATCGTACTGTCCGGGTAAAAATATCCGGAGATGCGGTCCCATCCCGGAAGTCCGTTATCCGGGCTAAGCTGTACCATGCCAAAGGGGGCTTGTGCGCCGGGATACGTGTTTCCTGTAAAATCGGTGCCAATAAAAGGATTTACATACGATGTGTAATCAATTTCAGCTTGTGTCTGTTTGGTGTTGCAGGATGCAAAAATACAAACGATTAGAAGTAGGTAAATAGGTGTTTTCATCGGTCTACGGGTATTGGTGATTACTTATTTTATTATTTGAAGGATAAGAAAAATAATTAATCTGTTTACAAAGGTAAGAAATATTCGTGATAATTGGACTTATATCACAAATATTTTTGGTGGGGAATGGATGGGGTGTGGACGGCTTTGCAATTCCCCGGTTCCGAAGGGTGTCTTCATCGGTAGCGAGGGGTGTCCTCATCGGTAGCGAGGGGTGTCCTCATCGGTGGCGGACGATATCTTCATCGGTGGCAAAAGTACAGGTAAAGGTGACGTGTCAGGAAAAAA
>ENA-ORTH01002205-ORTH01002205.1-human-gut-metagenome-genome-assembly--contig:-NODE-2205-length-16438-cov-2.301105_pt1 | contig 16438 bp, 18 predicted proteins | sample MGYA00241914_ERZ509192 | MGnify/ENA primary metagenome ERZ509192 (study PRJEB26280, sample SAMEA2338826) | human gut metagenome | biome: human gut; feature: human-associated habitat; material: faeces... | reverse complement strand
GTCTGCAAGGAAACAAACTCATAACGACCATGCATATTTTCGCCACCAGCAAAAAGGTTTGGAGTTGGAATACCCATAAATGAGATCTTCGAGCCATCTGTTCCACCACGAATAGGTTCAATAACTGGCGTAATTTCCAATTCCTCCATAACGCCCTTAGCCAACTCAACAGGCGTCATATCTTTTTCAATAACCTGACGCATATTATAGTATTGATCTTTAAGTACCAAATCAACTCGTGTCTGACCATGAGCTTTATTCATTTCGTCAGCAATTTTTTGGAAGACAGCTTTAGTATATATAAACAAGATACGCGAAAGAGCTGGATTAGGTAAACTGGAAAATGCATATCCGGCAGTGGTCGACAGTAAGGAAGAGCTGCGCAAATGGATTCGTCAGGAACGAATGGTTGAACTGGCTTTTGAAGGACTGCGTTATTATGACCTACGTACATGGATGGTAGCTGATAAAGAAGCGAACGGTTTGCGTTATGGTTTGAATCTGCTGGCAACTGATTATGAAAATCAATTGCCAACTGCAAGGCATTAACCATTTGGTCTTTTGCTGTTCCAGGGTGGACATTGCGTCCGTGGAAGGTAAGTTCTGCTCCTGCTGCAGAGAAAGTTTCATACTGTAATTCACCCAAAGGTCCACCGTCAACTGTGTAGGCAAAATCGACATCAAAATCATCAACATCAAATTTATCTGCGCCAATTCCAATTTCTTCATCAGGACCAAAGCCTACACGAATTTCACAATGTTTGATTTCAGGATTTGCCTTCAAATGAGCCAATGCTGTCATAATCTCAGCAATACCGGATTTATCATCAGCTCCAAGAAGAGTGGTGCCATCTGTCGTAATAAGTGTCTGACCGATGTAATTCTGAAGATTAGGGAAATCAGCTGGATCTAGGTTATAACCTGAAGTTCCAAGAGGAATAATACCCCCATCATAGGATTCAATAACTTGGGGTGATACTCCTTCTGCGTTAAAATCTGCAGTATCCATATGAGAGATGAAACCAATCTTACGTGTTAATCGGTCATCGTTAGCCGGCAGGGTTGCCACTAGGTAACCATTACTTTCCAAATAATGGATGTTACTTAACCCTAGTTCTTCCAATTCTGGTTTTAGAATATTCAAAGCAAAATCTACCTGGCTTTGTGTTGTTGGCGTCCTTGTTGCATTTTCATCACTACGTGTATTAATTTTGGCATAGCGTAGAAAACGCTCTAAGAGTAGGTCGTAGGCCATAAGTGCTCCTTTTATTGTATTTACTATTTACCTCGATTATAGCATAAAAACCCATCAATATGATGGGTTAAACCGTATAACTTAAACTTTAGATTCTTTTTCGTAGTAAGCCTTAATTTCTTCCACAATAGCATTCGCTAAAACCAATACCACTAAAAAAGCTGGAGACTTTTGATAAGTTTCCAGCTTTTTTAGTGGTATTGAAATACTAATCCACATCAACAAAACCGAAGCGAGATAGAGGGTACACTCTGAAAGAGATAACTCCCTTGATTTGGTCTTTTTCAATAAGACCAAACTTACGACTATCTTCAGTATCACGACGATTATCGTTCAATACAAGGTACTGCCCCTTCTTGATTTTAGTTTGTTTATTATCAGTCAATGTTCCAATTGAAAAATCATCTGTGAAAAAATTCCCAGGTGAAACGGTTGCTAAATAAGCTGACTTAGCTTTGCTGATATAGGTTTCTTCAACTGGTTTATCATTAACATAAAGAAAATCATCCATAGCTGTTACACTCTTACCTTCATCTGCAATGACACGGCCGGTATATTCCTTACCATTAACCGTATACAGGATAAAGTCCTTATTATGCGGTTCAACCTTTTTATTGAAAGTAACATAATCACCTGCATGAATATAGTCATTCGCCTGACCTTTGGTTACACGGTGTGTTGATAACACAAAAACTCTTAACAATGAAATCACTACAATGGCAAGAACTGCTATGATAATATTTCGAATTAAATCTCTCTTAACCATATTTACTCCTTATGGGTTCCAATAAAATTATAACATAAATAGACAAATAAAAAAAGAGGAGGTTGAGTAAGATTCGCGCTCCCCTTTTTCTCTATAAACCACTAATTATAGCATTTTAAAGCTTAATAATCTTCAAGAAACGTTTGCATATTGACATCGTCTGGCACCAAGGCAAGGTATTTTTCTGCTGTTACACGCGCCTGATCTCTGTAACCAAATTCTCTTAGAATATATGCATAATCCTGTAAGAATTCAGGATTATCAGCCAAATCTTTAGACAAATCTTGATAGATTTGAAAGGCTTCTTCTTCATCATCAAGTGCTTGATAAGCCCTGGCGATATTCCAACGAGCCAAAACAGAATCAACCTCGTAATCAGCTAAAGCTACAAGATCATCGAAACGTTCTTCTTCCAAATAAAGAGCACTTAAACGTAAGACGATTTCATCATTATCTTCCGCTAGCGGTAAAGCCTGCTTCAAATAGGATTCAGCCGACTGGGTGTCATGTAATTCATAGGATAACTGTGATGCTAACAAAAGTAATTGAACATCAAAAGCATTCTTCGAAATGCCTTGCTGCGTCATACGTAAAGCTTCTTCTGTTCGATGTTCAGCGTGAAGCGATAGAGCGTAATTATACTCATAACCCTCAAAATCGGAAGACATGGTTTCTATCTGCTTAAAGTAGAAATTAGCTTTTTGATACTCTTCTTGATCATATAGTAGAGTGGCTAATTCAAAAGCAATGGTGTCATTGTATTCAATTTCAATGGCTTTTTCCAAAAATTCACGAGCAGCTTCAAACTTTCCAAGACTGGCATAAGCCTTACCAATGCGTTCATAAGTAGAAACGCCAGTCATCGCAAGAAGGTCACGATTATCTAATTTAGCATAGTAATGAATAGCTTGTTCAAAATTTCCAAGTTCAAACTCCATCTCAGCCAAACCAAAAATAATCAATGAGTCATCTGATAGTTGACTTGCTTCCAACAACTTGTCACGGGCTACATCCGTTAAGCCCTCCATTTGGTAAAGGTCTGCCTTTACAATCAACGCAGACAAATAGTCCTCAGACTCCTCAGGAATAGCATCTAAATAGAGAAACGCTTCTTCAATATTACCATCTTCGGCTGCAATTTGTGCTAAGTTAACATTAACCTCTGGAAAATCAAAACGAACTTTTTCGTAAATTTCCTGTGCCTGTGGTAAAAAGCCAATAGACTCTAAATATTCGGCCAACTCAACAAGAACCTCTGCTGGATCCTCATTTAAAGCTTTTTTTAAATATTTATCCGCATGGTGTAAATCTTGCTTCTCAATAGAAGCAACCATTTTTTCACTATTTAACATCGTATTTTTGTCCTTTAATTTCAATGTCATCTTGGTAAAGATTACTTACAGAACGGTACCAATCAAAAATATCCTTAACAATAACCTTGACAGAAGCGTAAATTGGAATACCCAACAGTACTCCCCAAACACCGTAAAGAGAACCTGCTGTCAAAAGAATGAACATAATGGTAATAGGGTGAATACTTAGTTTATTTCCCAGAACAAGTGGAGAAACAAAACGTCCTTCAATAGTTTGCTCGATAACAAAAATGATGAGAACCTTGATTAGCATAGTAGGGCCTTGAACCAATCCCATAATAACAACCGGTACCATAGCTATAAAACTTCCAAGATAAGGAATCATGTTTAGAAATCCTGCTAAAATACCAAAAGTCATGCCATAACGAAGCCCAACAATCTTGAACATGATACAGAACATAATTGCTATGACAATCGCTACTGTCACTTGACCTCGAACATAACCTTCAAGCTGATTATTGATATCTGAAAGCATACGGACAGTCGTTTCCCGAAAGCGCGTCGGTAAAGCTGAGACAAAGCTATGTTTCAGCTTTTGACTATCTCTTAAGAGATAAAAAAGAATGAATGGTGTCAAAATGATAGCAACTGTTACTCTTGCAACTGTGCTAGCAAAGGTCCCAATCCAACTAAGAGCTGAAGTAGAAAAGTTCTCGGCATAATTGACCATTCTCGCTGAAAAATCGCTAAGCATGGCCTCTAAATTACCATGAAAATTGGAAAGAATAGGAAGTTTCAACCAACGTTCCGTTTCACTGTTCGCACGAGAAATGTATGATGGGGCATTTCTAAGCAAAATCAAAATTTGATCTTGTAAGTTAGGAATAGCTGTCGAAATTCCCCAAACTAAGAGTAAGGCAAGAATAGCATAGATAACCAAGATAGCCATGGTTCGATCTAAACCAATTTTTTCGACTAATAGCACCAAAGGTTTTATCAAATAATAAAGAAGCATGGAAATAACCAGAGGCAACATAATAATGGTCAGAAATTGAATAACTGGTGAAAAAATTGGACTAATTTTGGTAAAAATCAAGACCGTCAAACCAATCAAGAGTAAGATTAGAAAGGACACTACCGCCTGATTATTCAAAATCCACTTAAAAAACCATGTTTCTGAAAATTTTTCTGTCTTTTTACAGCTCATAGCTACTCCTTTATTTATCATAAAATGTTACAGTTTTATCTATCAAGTTTTGGTTACAATCGTAGCTAAATTTTGCAGAGAAGAAAGGCTTATCTTCAAGAATCCACTTGAAAATCTCGTAGTCACCTTCCCAAGTTGGTTTAGATAAGACCTCATCATATGGTACCCATTCAAGTGTCCCTTCACGAGATTCCTCATCAGAAATGAGTTTTCCTTCAAAATCAGTCACCTTAAAGACATAGGTATACCAATCGTGGCCCGGAGTAAATTCTGGGAAGGTAATCATACCTTTGAAGTCCATCTTTTTCACTGTCAAATGAGTTTCCTCGAAAATTTCACGACGAGCACATTCGTCAGGCGTTTCTCCCGCTTCTAGTTTTCCCCCGACAGAAATCCACTTTCCTTCATGAACATCATTAGGCTTTTTATTACGATGTAGGAGCAAAAGCTCCTTCCCATTGTCAATATAACAAATGGTAGCTAACTTTGTCATAATGCATCTCTTTTCCAATGTTTTTAAACATTATACCAAATCTAGGATTGATTTTGGGCTTTGAGCCATGATTTTGAGATATAAGTGGAAATCTGCTTTTTCTGATTCTCTTGACAAAACAAAAAGAGAACCAAATTAGTTCTCTCTAGACTTCTTTAATATTTCAAATAACGACGCATGGCCATACGTGACCCGATCGAACCGATAATAATACCGACTGCGAAGAGGGTGCCAATGACTGCATAGATAAACCAGTCTGCATCATACATAGAAATACCACCTTTAACAAAATCAGGGTTTAAGGTTGAGTAAACCATGTGATACAAAACATAAATAAGGACAGAAGGAATGATGGCACCAAGTGCTCCAATCCAAGCTCCCTCCATCAAGTAAGGACGACGAATGTATGAGTTTTTCGCACCGACCAAACGCATGATTTGAATTTCAGTCGCACGTGACATAATGGTAATACGGATGGTATTTGAAATCAATAGGACAGCTACAATAGTTAAGAGAGCTGTAGCAATGATTCCCCAAAATTGAACACGTTTCATAGTAGCCATCAAAATTTCGGTATCTGATCCACCAAAGTTAGCATTATCAACGCCCTGAATAGCTTTTGCTTCCTTGGCAACACGACTAACATCATCTGGTGATTTAGTTTGAACGATGTAAACATCTGACAGAGGGTTGGCATCGCCAGTAACAGTCTCGAAACTTGACCCCATTGTTTCAATGAGTTGTTTCTTTTGTTCTTCTTTGCTAGAGAAAGTAACCTTATCTACACCTTTGATTTTAGTCAAAGCATTATAAATTTTATGGTAGTCCTTATTGGCAACGATTTGTCCAGAAAGTTCCTTGACTGTTTCTGAAGCATCTGTTGAATCTGGATTCAAGTAAACATTGACCTGAATATTCTTTTCAATATCTGAAGCCAATTTTTGCGTGTTAAGAATAACAGAACCAAATACACCTAAAAGCGAAAGGACAATCATAACCGAAAATACTGCCGTAAGTGTCGACAATAAATTACGTTTGAGGTTCTTAATAGATTCTCCTAAGTGACGGAAAAAGCGTCTAATCATGGTAACCGTACTCTCCTTCCTCTTCATCACGAACAATACGACCTTCCTCAATCGCTACGACACGATGTCGAAGATTATTAACGATAGTTGAGTTATGGGTTGCCATTATAATGGTAGTCCCTTGTAAGTTAATACGTTCAAGGACCTGCATAATTTCCCAAGAAATCTCTGGGTCCAAGTTTCCTGTTGGTTCATCCGCAATCAACACTTTTGGATTATTTACAATGGCACGCGCAATAGCGACACGTTGTTGCTGACCACCAGACAATTGATTTGGGAATGAACGCATCTTGTGTTTGAGACCAACCAACTCGAGGACTTCTGTCACACGTTTCTTGATATGACGAGGTTTCTCACCAATAACTTCCATGGCATAGGCAACATTTTCAAAAGCTGTTTTCTTTGGAAGAAGTTTATAATCCTGGAAAACAACTCCAATAGAACGTCGCAAGAGTGGTACATCTTTCTTACGAAGACGAGTTAAATCAAACTCCCCAACCTTCATAGAACCACTCGTCAATTTTTCTTCTTGGTAGAACAAGCGAATTAGACTTGATTTACCTGCACCAGAAGGACCGACCAAGTAAACAAACTCCCCTGAATTGATAGATAAATCAATGTGTCTGAGGGCTGTTGTTGACTTATCATACTTCTTAGTAACGTCTTTTAATTCAATAAGAGCCATAATATCAGTATTCAACTACTAAAATAGCTGAAAGTCTTCCTTTCATTGAGATAGAGTATCTTAATACTTTAAAACAGTATATCATTACTATTCTTCCATACGCCACTTGAGGTAGGCATCGATGAAACCTTCAATATCCCCATCCATTACTTTATCAACCTGGGCAACTTCATAGCCTGTACGGTGATCTTTAACCATGGTATATGGGGTGAAAACATATGAGCGAATTTGACTTCCCCAAGTGATTTCTTTCTTATCACCTTTCAAGGCATTCACTTCTTCTGCTTTTTTTTCTTGCTCCATTTGATAGAGCTTAGCTTGAAGCATCTTCATAGCACGATCTCTGTTTCCGTATTGTGTACGGTCAACCGTAGAAGCTACAACAATACCTGTTGGAATGTGAGTCAAACGCACACCGGTAGAAACCTTATTGACGTTCTGACCACCTGCACCACCTGATCGGAAAGTATCCATCTTGATATCGTCATCACGGATTTCGACTTCAATGGTATCATCTAATCCAGGCATGACTTCCACTGATGTAAATGAAGTGTGACGACGCTTAGCAGAGTCAAATGGTGAGATACGAACCAAACGGTGAACACCCATTTCTGACTTAAGGAATCCATATGCATTAGGTCCCTCAAAAGCAAGAGTTACAGATTTGATTCCAGCCTCATCACCAGCCTGATAATCCAAAGTCTCAACTTTGAAACCTTTGGCATTTCCATAACGCTGGTACATACGGAGTAACATTTCTGCCCAGTCCTGAGCTTCAGTTCCACCAGATCCTGGATGAATTTCAAGAATGGCATTGTTATGGTCATATGGCTCAGACAAAAGCAACGTCATCTCGTAACTTGTCATAATCTTATCAAGTTTTTCGAGCGTTTCTTCGAGTTCCTCTTGAACGCTATCATCTTCTTCCAACATTTCCAAATAAAGCTCTGTCTCGTCAGAGAGCTCTTTCATGTTGTTGAAAGTTTCATATTTCATTTTGAGCTCATTTAACTCTTGAGAGGTCTTTTGAGCCGCAATATTATCATTCCAAAAATCTGGCTCAGTCATTCGGTTTTCAAGGAGCGCAATGTCCTCTTCCAAACGATCTAAGTCAAAGAGACCTCCCGAAGCTCACGAGCTTCTCTTGATTTTCAGAGATTTTTTGGCGAATTTCTGCCACTTCCATGGATAGGTTTCCTCCATTTTATAGTATTATGCTTAATTCTAGCATAAATCACTTAAATTTGCCATTTTGCACACACAAGCTCCCACTCTGCTTGGGAGTGCTCATCCTTTGGTGAGAGTCCCCTCATATAGTCTAACATAGCCTCATCGGGCTTCTTAACAATCTCACCTAGAGCCCAAATAGCCGTTGCCGTATGAATAGGATTATTGTTCTTATCAATTATCTCCATCAGTTTGACAATAGCATTGCGATCATGTAGGTTAGCCAAGGCAATAATGGCATTACGTTGAAGAATATTCTTCCCTCGCCAGGAACCGGCAATCATCCCAAATGTCTCCTTAAAGGACTTATTAGTCAGCTCTAGAAATGGGAGCAATTCAGGCATGGCAAGATCAGGATCAATGTCTGAAGCCAAGGGATTGTCGATACCTCTATTATATGGACAGGAAATCTGACAGATGTCACAACCATAGATAACAGTCTTTATCTTCTTTCGAAACTCCATATCCATCATCCCCTTATCTTGGGTTTGAAAGGATAGGCAACGACGAGCATTCATCGTACCATCACCAATGAGACAAGATGTCGGACAGGCATCCAGACAACGACGGCAATCCCCACAACCATAGTCAACTTCTTGGTCTGGTTCAATCTCTAGATTAGTGATAAGCTCGCCAAGATACATGTAAGACCCGTATTCTTTCGAGATAACGAGTCCATTCTTTCCGATAAAACCTATTCCAGCTCGCTTAGCCACTGCTGTATCAACCAAGGCTCCAGTGTCCACCATACCTTTATATTCGAAGTTTTCCGTTAGTTTTTCAATACCTTTTGCCAGACGTTTCAGTTTATCCTGCAAAACATAGTGATAATCTAGGCCCCATGAATTTGGAGTGATTTTGCCACGCTTAAATTCTGTTTTTTGGGGTTGTTGCGGCAACTTATGCGGATAGGCCACAGCAATAGATATGATAGTTTTAGCTGATTTCAAGCTCAATTTGGGGTAAATACGCTCTTCAATATTTTTATGTTCAAATCCTGTTGTTCGCCCTTCTTCGATACCAAGACGAAGGGATTTTTCCAGATAGTCGAAATCATCGGCGGTTGTAAAACCAATTTTTGAAATACCAATTTCCTTGGCCATCTTTTGTATTTCTAACTTGATATTCATATTCTTATCATAATGAAAACAGAGCACAAGGGCAAGTATTTTTTTATCATCTTCGTCTAAGGACAAGGTACGACCTTTTTGTTACAATGTTTCTATGACAAGACTTGCAGTAATGAGTGATTTACACATTGATTTAAATCATTTTGAGACATATGAAATTGATACTCTTATAAAGTGTCTAAAAGATCAAAAGGTCACCCACCTCCATATCGCTGGTGATATTTCTAACCATTATTTTATCGACACGAAACCTTTTCTACACAAACTTTCTAAGGAGGTCAAGATTACCTCTAATTTAGGCAATCATGATATGCTTGATTTAGAGGATGACCTTATTGATAATCTGGATTTTCAGGTAATTGATTTAGGAAGTATGACATTATTGGCCTTTCATGGATGGTATGATTATTCCTATTCTGGTGAAAAGTTGGATAAGATTCTCAAACGTAAGAAGCAACTCTGGTTCGACAGACGCCTCAAGCGATTGGGTAACGATCCAGAAATCTGTCACAATGGTCTCAAGAGGCTAGACGATATTCTGAATGATTTGGACACTAGCAAACTTATAGTTGCCATGCATTTTGTTCCTCACAATCGTTTCACCATGACTCACGAGCGTTTTAAACCTTTTAACGCTTTTTTAGGATCTGAACAATTCCATAAGATTTTCGTCAAGCACAGCGTTAAAGATGTTGTTTTCGGTCATGCCCACCGAAGTTATGGGACGGTAACGATTGACGGTGTAACCTATCACTCGCGTCCTCTTGGATACCGACGTGAATGGGATTTAACCATTGACTTTGTTTCCAATCACCCTGAACTCAATCCTACTGGAACATGGAACCTCTCCAAACGTTACAACCTAGTCAAGAAACGGCCAGAGTTTTTAGATTACGAAAAAAAGGAACTAGCAAATGAGTTCCTTTCATCTATGACATTATTCGATTTATAGAACGACTCTTTGAGAGTCGTTTTTTAGTCGATGAAAAATCCCTGCTTTTGTAGATCCTTCAAGGTGTTAGCACGATTGGCAACGGATTTGTCCATGGTCTTGGCAATTTGAGTCGTAAATTCATCAACTCTGTTATTGAGATCGCGAAGATCATAATACTCATGGACTTCAGCGTCGTAGTCTTTTAGCTCCGCCAAGGGATTTTCCAAATCTTTATAGTAATTTTCCATATGGATGACATGACGTGGCAAACGAGGTTTAAGCTGCGGTTCCTGGTCTGGCCAACCAACTGCTAAACCAACTGCTGGATAGACATACTTTGGAAGTTTGAGGAGCTCTGAAAGTTTGGCATTATCATTTAAGATACTGCCCAAATAAACAGTTCCCATACCTAAACTCTCAGCAGCTACCACCATATTTTGCGCAGCAATCATAGCATCTGAAAAAGCTGAAATAAAGCGTTCAGGACTACCTTGTACCAAAGCCTTGGCTCCCTTAGCTTCTGCAATCAAGGTATTACGTCTTTGGTCTACAACAAATACAAAGAGGTGCCCAGCATTAGGAATATAGGGTTGGTTGGCAATTTCTGCAATTTGTTCCTTCAATTTTTCATCAGTAATACTGATAATCGAATAAGCCTGTCTAAAATTACTTGTTGGTGCATGTCTGGCAACATCAACCAGGAGGTTAACCTCTTCTTGTGCCAAAGCCACAGGTTTAAACTGACGAATACTGCGGTGATTGAGTTGTGTCTTAATAGTTTCGTTCATGACCTTCTCCTTAACTTATGATTAGTTCCTTTCATTATAAACAAGACAGCTAATGAATTCAAGATGTGATAAGAAAAAGCCAAAGACCATTGTCTCTGACTTTATATCTTAAATAGCGTCTTTATCCTTACCAAGGGCACGTTGAATAGCTTTGACTATTTCAACCAAAACCACAATCAAGAATGAACCTACAATAACCGCAAGCCATTGTGTAAAACTTAGATGTGACACATGGAAGAGATTATTAAACCCAGGAACCACGATAGTTGCCATCAAGAGGATGAAGGCAACTGGAATTGCCCAGTTAAATGTCTTGTTTCTAAAGAGACCAACTTTAAAGACTGATTGATAAACAGACTTAACGTTAAAGGCATGAAGCAACTGAATCAATCCAAGTGTTGCATAGGCCATTGTAAGGGCATCTGCATGAATTTCTGCTTGTGTATGATGTTCTGGGAAAACAAGCCCCCAACCATATACTGCAAGAACCAGGATAGTTTGGAAAACACCTTGATACATGATAGCACCAAAGACCCCACCATCAAAGAAGTTTGATTGACGTCCACGAGGTTTGTGAGTCATAATACCTGGTTCAGCTGGCTCAACCCCAAGTGCGATAGCTGGAAGTGTATCAGTGACTAGGTTAATCCATAGAAGGTGTACTGGTTGAAGCACATCCCAACCAAACAGTGTGGCAAAGAAGATAATGAAAACTTCGGCCATGTTGGCTGACAAGAGGTATTGGATTGATTTTTGAATATTTGAGAAGACCTTACGTCCTTCTTCTACGGCAACGATAATTGTCGCAAAGTTATCATCGGCAAGAACCATATCAGAAGCTCCCTTAGAAACCTCTGTACCTGTAATCCCCATACCGATACCAATATCAGCTGTCTTAAGTGATGGCGCATCATTGACCCCGTCACCTGTCATAGCAACAACCTTGCCCTCATTTTGCCAAGCCTTAACGATACGAACCTTGTGTTCAGGAGACACACGCGCATAGACAGAGTACTGTTTGAAGACTTTTTGGAATTCTTCATCAGAAAGCTCATTAAGCTCAGCTCCAGTAAAGACATGATCTTCCGTATCATTTGGATCAATGATACCGAGACGCTTAGCGATTGCTTCCGCTGTATCTTGGTGGTCACCTGTGATCATGATTGGACGAATCCCCGCTTCTTTAGCGACACGGACAGCTTCTGCTGCTTCAGGACGTTCTGGGTCAATCATCCCAACCAAACCAGAGAAAATCAAATCAGACTCAACAACTTCAGATTCCGAAGTAGGAATTTCACTTGTTGTCTTATAAGCCATCATCAAGACACGAAGGGCTTGTTTTGCTAAGTCTTTGTTGACAGCAAGGATAGCTTGTTTGTCTTCATCCGTAATTGGGCGAACTTCCCCATTGATTTCAATTCGAGTAACACGCTTGATCAATTGGTCAGGTGCACCCTTGACGGCTACAAAGTAAGAACCATCTGGTTCCTTATGGATAGTAGACATGAGCTTACGGTCAGAGTCAAATGGCAACTCTGCCACACGAGGCTCTGATTTCAAGACTTCACGAACATCAAAATTGTGATCTAAACCAAACTGTACAAGTGCTGTTTCTGTTGGGTCCCCGATTAATTTACCATCTGGATCCACCTTTGTATCATTAGCAAAGGTCATAATACGAAGGGTCGTATTGTCAGCACCAAGTTCTGTATCAGCATTTTGCAATTGACCGTTTGTATAGACTTTTTCAACAGTCATCTGGTTCATCGTTAAGGTACCAGTCTTATCAGATGCGATAATTTCTGTTGAACCAAGGGTTTCAACAGCTGGCAATTTACGAACAATCGCATTGCGTTTGGCAAGACTCGTTGTTCCAAGTGACAAGAGAATCGTTACAATGGCAGGCAATCCTTCAGGAATAGCTGCAACGGCAAGAGCAACTGCAACCATCAAACCTTCAAGGGGCTGTTCGCCACGAATAAATACACTAACCAAGAATGTCACCAAGGCAATAGCAATAATAAGGTAAGTCAAAGTCTTAGACAATTGCTCCAAGCTTTGCTTCAACGGCGTTTGTGATTCGTCCGCATTAGCCAGCATATCGGCAATCTTACCGACCTCAGTATACATACCAGTATTGGTTACTACACCAGTACCACGACCGTAAGTAACGTTTGAGTTTTGGTAACACATATTCACACGGTCACCAATTCCGGCTTCTGCTTCAACCGTCTCGGTAATATTTTTTTCAACTGGAACGGATTCACCAGTAAGGGCAGATTCTTCAATCTTAAGTGAGGCAGCTTCGATCAAACGCATATCTGCCGGAACAACATCACCTGCTTCAAGCAAAACAATGTCTCCTGGAACCAATTCACGTGAATCAATTTCAACTACATTACCATCACGGCGCACACGAGCCATTGGACTTGACATGTTTTTAAGAGCTTCAATAGCCGCTTCTGCTTGCCCCTCTTGATAAACACCAAAGGCTGCATTCAAAACAACAACGGCAAAAATAATACAGGCATCCGTCAAACCATGCCTGCCTTCTGTAATGATAGAAAGGGCAGCAGCGACAAGCAAGATGATGATCATCAAATCTTTAAACTGGTCGATGAATTTTGATAAAAGGCTACGTTTTTCACCTTCATCCAACTCATTATAGCCATAGGCATCTAAACGTTCCTTGGCTTGTGCAGTAGACAAACCATCAACGGAAGTGTCCAAGCTTTTTAGGACTTCTTCCACTCCTTGCGTGTAAAACAAGGCTTTACTTTGTTCTTTCGACAAAATGGTCTCCTCCTTTTAAATAGGGAAATATGGCTAACAAGACTCTTTTTATATAAAAAATCATACCAAAAGAGACCTGTTTAATTAAAAACAAGTCTCGCTGTTTAAGAATATGCCGGAAATGTAAAATTTCGTAATGACGACATAATCGCAACTATTAATCAAATCTCATGATTAAAGTCGCCTGCTACTCCCTTGATTTTTCCTTTACATTCTAACATAATTCAACATTATTTCAAGCAAAATGATTCTATTTCTAAACAAATTAAAACCATGAAACTTCTAATTCATAATCGGCAAAAACATCTTCTGTTTCTGGATGCTTCAATTGATAATGAACATCAACTGTTTGTCCATTTGGGTCATGAGCAAATAGACTAGTATCTGTCAGAAAATGCTGGACACCAAGCGGTGTCGGAATTTGGAGCAAGGTAGGTGCTTTAGCAGAAAAACGCATAATGGATTTTGGATTAGAAAAGCGTGTCATCACCAGCTCTTCCTTGTTCAACTTAATAACCACTTTTTCTTTCTCCGAATTATGGTGAACAAGATAGGTATAATCTCCTTTTTCCATAACCTCACAAGTGTGGATTTCTTCGATAATCTCCGTTTGATCGCCTACTTTTATTTTGTTTTTAATTTTAATTTCCATTAAGTATTCCTTCTATTCTAAAACTATTTTTCTACTTAAGATAATAGCAACTCTATACTAAAAGAGAGTATCAGTATTGCGTCTACCATTTCTATTTCAAGTAAACCACCTGGGTTTGTTTGACAAAGCCGATATTTTCATACAAACGTTTGGCTCCAATATTGCTATCTTCTACTGCAATTTGAAAAGCCTTGTCATTTTGCGCAATGAGTTGGTTGACGACTGATTTTACCAGATAGCTTCCATAGCCCTGTCCACGATAAGCTTCAGCAATCGCAAGCCCGTAGAGGTAGTTGCTATTCCCAGATACATCGACAGTACAAACTCCAATGATCTTACCTTCTTTGAGCAGGATGTAAAGCAAGCTATCGGAATCTTTCAAGGCCTCAGCGATATATCTGTGGGTCACCTCAAGAGTTTCTTCCGCATCAGAAAAAGGCTTGGTGGTGAAATAGACTTTTTCAACAGTCATGTTGAGTAACTTCTTCAAGATAAGAGGGTTCTGCTAAGAGCACCTTAACATCTAAACGGGAATTCCAGAGCACATGGTAATCTACCTCTCCCTAGCCAAGTTTCCGTCTCCTCATCCTCAATCACCCCCCAATGGCTTGCCAGACTAGGATGACGATTTAGAAAAACACGCTCTGTCTGAAAAGTCACTGATTGAATAGGATAAGATGCCGTTTCTTCTTCGAAACTCTTAAACAAGGCACGCGCAATGCCCTGACGACGATTATTGGGATGAACTAGGATGCTTAGTTCAACATCTTCATTATACGCATAAACCGTTAATAAACCAAGCAACCTCCATTTTGATAATAAAGGAAAAAGGCTGGCGTGTTGAAATCGAAATTAAGCATATTGGAGAGATAAGGTTCTAGATAGGTTCGGTCCTAGGCTTGGCAGCTGACAATCAATGTTTTTTGCATCCTTCCGTTCTTTTTCTGTCAATTGATTGGTTGCTCGAATCATTTTAGCTCTCCTTTATTTGTCTGACCTTATTTTACCAATTAAAAATTATTTGAGCAATTCTTAGTTAGGGTGGTTTTTCTTTAAGATTGAGCTTTGATCTGTTACTGATGACTCATCACTATTATTTTTCTTAGGAAGAACTATGACAAAGCGGCTAAATTTTAGTAAAATAGAAGGGAAATTAACTAAACGGAACAGGTACTTATTATGTCTATTAAACTAATTGCAGTTGATATTGATGGAACTCTTTTGAATAGCCAACGTCAAGTCACACCTGAAGTCTTTCAAGCAATTCAAGATGCCAAGGCTGCTGGGGTAAAGGTCGTTATTGCGACTGGCCGTCCTATTCCTGGCGTACTTCCACTTCTTGAGGAACTTAATCTTAACCAAGATGGCGACTATGTCATCACCTTTAACGGAGGGCTCGTTCAAGAGACTTCTACTGGTAATGAATTGATTCGCGAGACGCTTTCATACGAAGACTACCTTGATATTGAGGTTTTGGCTAACAAGCTTGGCGTTCATTCTCATGCTATTACTAAAGATGGTATCTACACAAGTAATCGAAACATTGGTCGCTACACTGTTCATGAGTCTACCCTTGTTCATATGCCGATTTACTATCGTACACCTGAAGAGGTGGCTGACAAGGAGTTTGTTAAGGCCATGTATATTGACGAACCTGAAATTCTTGATGCAGCCATTGCCAAACTTCCACAGGAATTTTATGATCGCTTTACAATCGTAAAATCAACGCCATTTTACCTAGAAATTCTCAAGAAAACAGCCAACAAAGGGATCGCGGTTACACACCTTGCTGAAAAACTTAGTCTCACTAAAGAAGAAACAATGGCTATCGGTGATGAAGAAAATGACCGTTCAATGCTTGAAGTTGCTGGTTGTCCCGTTGTAATGGAGAACGGAAAAACCGAACTGAAAAAAATCGCTAAGCACATCACAAAATCAAATGCCAAATCTGGTGTTGCTCATGCCATAAATGAATGGGTTTTAAAAGATTACCAAGCTTAATTAGCAAATTTATAAGCATTATTGTTTTCTCATCAACCTTGAAAGGTTATAATAAGATTATAGAAAGATATCACAAGATATCAGATAGATAAGTTTATCTTCTATCCTA
>ENA-ORTH01002202-ORTH01002202.1-human-gut-metagenome-genome-assembly--contig:-NODE-2202-length-16455-cov-4.152012_pt1 | contig 16455 bp, 14 predicted proteins | sample MGYA00241914_ERZ509192 | MGnify/ENA primary metagenome ERZ509192 (study PRJEB26280, sample SAMEA2338826) | human gut metagenome | biome: human gut; feature: human-associated habitat; material: faeces... | reverse complement strand
CGTAGTCCATCACCTTCTCTATTTTCCTCACCAGATGATTCTCCGGTACCAATGCTTCTATGTCCGTTACCGCTACTTCTCGTCGTCCATCACTTTCTCTCTCGTACATCTTTTATCACCCTTCTCCATTATACCAAAAAAGCCGCCTTTCGGCGACTTCTTTGACAGGCTGAAGCCCTCCCCGCTGCGCGGGGAGGGCTGTTTTATCGTGTCGGTTTTACGCGCTTTCCTATGCGAAGACTCTCATATCGATAACCAGAAATTGATATAGGAGCAGGCGGCCAGGATGGCTACGCCACTTCCGATAAAGCGCATTCCACAGCGAGGGCGCTCTTTATACAAGCGGCAAATGAGCAGAAAAGAGACGATCAACATGGAAAAATACAAAAAGATTTCCGTACGCGATCCGGATGCATACATGGTTGGTGAAAAGGCCATGATGAACCTGGATGCCATGCCGGCACAGATAAGGATCACAGACAGCCATGCATGCTGTTGTCCCCGAAACGCCAGATAGAGGGAAAGTAAGAGACAGCCCCCAATTATGATATACAGGATAAACGGTATATATAAAGATTTCTGATAAAAGTTGACGGTATGGGCACTCATATCGGGGATTCGGGAAAAAGAAGGGAAAAAAGCGGAGAAAACCGGACTGAACGCTCCCAGAAACAACGAGCCCGCCAGCGGTATACCAGCAATTGTCCGATAAAGAGGCTCATGATACCGCGTCCAAACGCATATGGCTGCCAGCATACAAATTACCGTAAACGTCAGATTCGGCATGCTGATAAAATTGTTGCCGGTGAGCATAACCAGGTTATACAGCCTTTCAAATGGACTGTGCATCAGAAAATCCGGATAGTGGCTGCCAATTTCCACTTGCATTCGGTTTTCATTGCCAGGGCTGGTAAATATAAATATCAACCAGCCGATGGCAATCAGCATTTGCAGAATGGGGTATACATGCGTCCGCTTTTGAACAACGGCCATATATACGATAGCCAGTACCAGAAAACCAATAAGCAGAGCCGTCATCTGCTCCTCGTCGGCAGCATATACCGTCGCAAGCAACGGCAAAACCAAACGATACCACGGAATTTTTTCACCAGCCAGTATTCCTCGCAAGGGCGTTAGAGCGTATAAGCCCAAGGCCAGTGACCAGGAATAATTGGCCGTTGTGCCGATCCAGCCCGCCGTCATCATATGCATCCAAGGATACAGCAGCACAATTCCGACGGCATACCAGCTGTATAGCCGATCCCCTTTAGGGGCAAAAAGCTTGGTAATGGAATAGGCCAGGAGCACGATGACGGCGCTGTCGAGGACACGCCATACCCACGCGGAACGCACCAGAAGAAAAAGATAGCTTATTTCAATGAGAATACGGGAGGACCATTCTTTATACAGCTGCAAAGCATAGCCCAGCACGCCTTTTTCGAGAACCTTCGCACGGTTAACAATGTCATCGTTGAAGTCTGTGTACATCCCCGCATGAATCACCAGCATGAGTAAAAACAGCACCAGAAAGGGGAAGCAGGGTGATTCGTAGACCCGCTTGAGGGCCTGCTTCATTTTATTCATCAATCAGACCTCCTACCTGACAGTAATCTGCCGGTGAAGATCCACCAACAAATTGGCGCCGTTGTTATTATAGGCGATAAAGACATCGTATGTTTTTCCTATTCCAAGAGCCTTTTTACTGACAACGGCTTTTAAGCCGCTCAAATCATAATTGTATTGATCAGCCCCATATTTCTCCGTAACGTCGGAGCGGGTTTGACATACGGTTTTCAAACGCAGGTACCGCTCGGTTCCGCTTTCGCGCAGCAGAAACCAGCTGTCGGCGGTTTTAATGCTCTGTCCGGATTGATACGCCCAGCCCGTTAGCTGCAAATAGCGGGATCCGTTCCCGTTGTATTCCAGTTTGGAATGAATTTTCTGGCGGATAATTTTCACGTCATGCGCGTCTGTCTCGCATTTTTCAAGGTTATAGGAAACGGCGGAGGCGGAATCTAGTTTCATTCCATCCACGGGTATTTCCTTGATGGCGTGCAAGTGGGAAAAGAGCAGCAGATTCATGAGAAGCGCGATAAATGCCAAAGCGAAAAGACTGATCCGCATGCCGGCTTTCAAGGAAAACTTTTCCCACTTCATTTAGATGAACGCTCCTCTTCCTCTGTTTTTTCAATCACGTCTATAATATAGGGAGGTCGATTCCGTGTAGCGTCAAACATGCGCCACATGTATTCGCCAAGAATCCCCATGGAAAGCATCAGTATGCCAAAGCCCATCAGCAGCAGGATCATCAGGGTGGTATATCCCTGTACGGGAATGTTTCCAAGCAGCTTGGCCACCAGCACATAAATCAGCCACCCGATCGAACCGATAAACGCCAATACGCCCAAGGTGGATATAAACCGTATTGGAAAGTAGGAGAATCCGAGCAGGGAATCCATCACCAGTTTGATTTTCTTGGAAAGGGTCCAGCGCGATCGTCCGATTGTCCGCTTTTGCCTGACGTAATAGACGTTGGCCGTCTGAAAGCCGCTCCAGAGGATCTGTCCCATCAGGCTGGTGTTTTTCTCGTTCATGCCGACCAAGACATCGACCACCTGCCGATCGATTAGGAAACAATCAAACCCGCCCTTGGGCATATTGCGCAGCGCAAGCCGCTGCATGAGCGTGTAGTACAAACCGGCAAAGGCTTTCTGTGAAAAGGACTCCTCCCGGTCCTCGCGGACCGCCAAAACGACCTTGTTCCCTTCCTCATATTTTGCCATCATATCCAGCAAAAGCTCGGAGGGCTCCTGCAAATCCGCCGCTTTCATGGCGGCGCAGTCTCCGGTGCAAACCGACAGGCCGGCCAATATGGCGGCGTGAGAACCAAAGTTGCGGGAAAGACGAACCAGCTTAATATGGCCATCAAGCTTTTTCAGCTGCTGCATGACGGCATACGAGTCGTCCTTAGAGCCATCGTCCACCAAAACCAATTCATACGCGCAGTCCAGCTTTTGCAGCACCTTTTCAGAAAGATCCGCATACAGGGGGAGCAGATTTTTTTCATTAAAATAAACCGGAATCACAATGGACAGTTTACGAATCGCCATACCCTACCTCCGCGTAATACGCATCCAAATCCCGTATATATTCGTCAGGCTCGTAAGGAGTGCTGGCCAGGACAAGCAAAACGGAATCACGGGAAAAATCATACATATCCTTCCACAGCATGGCTGGGATATATACGCCTATATGCGGCCTGTCCAGATGGAACACTTCCTGATGACCCCCGTAATCGACGCGCACCTTGGAAGTACCGCTGACATTGATTAAAAAAAATTCGCTTTTGTGGTTGGCATGGCTGCCGCGCACCACGTCCGGATCGGAACCATAAATATAAAAAACCCTTTTGATCTCAAAAGGGATATCCTTCCCCCCTTCCAAAACAACCAAATGCCCGCGTTCGTCGCCGTTAGGGGTCAGTTCAATCAGACGCGCTTTCTTCTCCATAATGTTTCCCTCAACTTCCAGACGGTTTACGCCTCTGTAATAGCGTACCAGCTCAAATTTTTATAGGTATTGCGTATGAACAGATGATCTTGAAATTCCCCTTCGAAAACAAACCCCATTTTTTCATAAAACCGGCGTGCACGCAAATTGTCGGAAAACACGTTGAGATAAACCCGATGCAGCCCCAATTCATCAAAGGCGTATTTCAAAATGGCTCGGGTAGCCTCGGCGGCCACACCCGTGCCGATAGCGCATTTCCGAAGGCTGACCGCATACTCGGCGTGCTTATTTTCACGATCGACCTGTTTGAGGCTGATGGTACCGAGATACTCGTCCTGCTCGTCCGTCACGGCGAAATGGTAGTCCGGATCCGGCCGCTGGGCGCTGCGGATATAGGCGGCGGCGGTTTCCTCCGTCACGTTGTCAGGATCGAAACGAAAAAAAGCCGCCTGCTCCTTGTCCTTCATCCATTCCAGCATAAAAGGAATGTCTTTTTCCTTGAGCATACGGAGTTTCACTGTCATACATCCTTTCCGTTCACGATAGTCTCGGCACGAACTCGTTCAGCAAGCGGATGACCGTCTCCTGCTCTTCGGCGGTCATGCCGATATACAGAGGAAGAGTGATGACCGTATCCGCATAGTACTCGGTCAGCGGAAAAGCGCCCCGGGAATGCCCCAGCGACCGATAGGCATCGGACAGATGCGGCGGTATGGGATAATGGACGATAGTCTGTACGCCGTTGTCATTCAAATAGTCCTCCAGCTGTTTGCGGTAATCTGTGCGGATCACAAACAGATGCCAGACGCTCGTACAGCCATAGGCCACCTGCGGCAGAATCAGACAAGGGTTTTCCACCTCCCTCAAATACCGCTGCGCCAGACGCGTTCGTTCATCGTTCAGTTCCGGCAGATGCCGGAGCTTTACCCGAAGCAGACCCGCCTGGAGCTCGTCCAATCGGGAGTTAGCGCCCACCACCATATTGTAATAACGCTTTTCGCTGCCATAATTGCGATATATGCGGAATTTCCGGGCGATTTCTTCATTATCCGTCGTGATAGCACCGCCATCTCCAAAACCTCCCAAATTTTTGGAAGGATAAAAGCTGAAGCAGCCGATATCCGACAGCGCCCCGGTCATAACGCCGCAGCAGCGGGCGCCGTGACTCTGCGCGCAGTCCTCGATAAGATATAGGCCGTGCCGATCGCAGATAGCGCGCAGTTTGTCCATCGCACAGGCTTGCCCGTACAAATGCACGGCGAGAATCGCCTTCGTACGCGGTGTGATGCTTTCTTCTATTTTATCCGGATCGATGTTATAGAAGCTGTTCGGTTCCACAAAAACAGGGGTGGCGTCATTGATGGTGATCCCCATGATGCTGGCAATATAGGTGTTAGCAGGCGTTAACACTTCATCGCCCTTGCCAATTCCCAGGATTCGGAAAGAAAGCCAAAGCGCGTCGAGACCGCTGGCCAGCCCCACACAGTATCGCGTGCCGACATACGCAGCGAACTCCCGTTCAAACGCCTCTACTTCGCGCCCCAGGACATACCAGCCGCTGCGCAGCACCTCGAGCGCTTTGTCTTCATATTCCTGCTGGTATTTGTAGAATTGTCTGCCCAAATCATTGGACACGATTTTATTCTGCATGGTTGTCCTCCTCTGCGCTCTCGGGAGCGGCGATTACATTCGCGTTTTTATCTTCGGTTTTCCCTGTCGCCATCGCAAAAAACTTCACAACCAAATAGGTAATGGGCACCCCCAGCGCGGCGGCCAGCAGATACGCGACGAGTTTATGAAGCCCAAGCTGATTGTAAACCAAATAAACTATGAGATTCTGCATGATGAAATTGGGCAGATAGGACAAGCAGAATTTAACATAGCGCGACCATGTCGGCTTTTGGCGGAAAACAATCCGGCTGTTTAAAGAATACGCTATGCTCAAGCTCATAACATAACCGATGATAAACGCGACGTTTGCATTCAAGAATAGAGAAAACACGAAAGACAATAAAGAACCATTAAATGTGTTGAATACCCCGATTAATAAAAACAGGAGAAATTGTTTGGCCAAAAAGAGGTGAAAGAACCCGGCCAGTTTATCTAGAAAGCTTCTTTTCATTTTGGCTCTACCTTCCCCCGCTTTTCCTAACTTTTTATTATATCAGATAAAACTCAAAAAATCAACGACCTATATCGAGGGGAAAACGTCTAGAATCCCAGAAACAAAAAACGAGAACGTCCCCAACAAAGGGAAGTTCCCGTTTTTTGTTTCGGTTGGTACCAGAGGCATGGAGAAATCAATATTACCAGCGCGGAAAAGCCTTCCGCTGTCAGTCAAACAGGGACACGCCGTTTTTCAGCAGCTTCTCCTGTACAGCCGCAGCCGGCAGCTTCCGGGGGGAAATCCGGCTGGCGGCCGACAGAGCAGCCGCTATCCCCGCGGCCTCCCCCACCGCCATGCAGATATTCATCACCCGGTAGGACGAATGGGCCTTATGTGTGCCGGACAGACAGCGGCCCGCCACCAACAGATTCTCCACGCCTCTTGGCAGCAGGCAACGGTAGGGAATATCGTAGGGCCGTGTATCCCGAGCCGCCTCCAAATCCTCCGCCTGTCCGCCCCCGGCGGGGTTATGGGTATCAAAGCAGAAATTGGCGTGGTGCACCACCACATCCGGGAAGGTTCTCCCCGCGGAGATATCCGAAGCCGTCAGCGTATAGTCGCCCTGGATCCGCCGGGTCTCCCGAAAGCCCGGGGCTTCGGCACTGCCTGTCAGGCGGCAGTTCTCGAAGCCTTTGACACGCTTACGCAGGAAATCCACCACCTGTTGAATCTGCCCCCGCAGCATCCGATCGGCCCGGGCGATATCCGCCGGGGAGGTACCGTCCACCCGGCAGAGCTGATTGGCGTTGACCAGCCGCTCATCCGGTGCTTGACCGCCATATAACCGTACGATGGTCACGTCCGGCGGCAGTTCACCGCAGCGGCTGGCCTGCTCGCACAGCTGCAGGTAACTCACCCCGTCCAGCATCGTATCGTCCGCCTCATGCGTGCAAACCAGATCGCTGTGCACCCGATCGATGGTAAAGAGAAGGGAGACCGGCTGAACCAAGCCGTCCGATGGGCGCCCCATCTGGTAGGGCGCCCCGGCCAGAGCGGCCGCCGTACCGTCGCCGGTGGCGTCCACCGTCGTCCGGCCCACTACCCGGGCCAACCCGCGCGGCGTGGAGACCACCAGGCCGCGAACGTTCTCGCCCGCTTTCCAGACCTCTGCCACCGGTGTCTGCAAATACAGGATGACCCCGTTGTCCTCCAGCCACTGAGACAGGACATATTTTGCCCTCTCCACATCGTGAGGGATACAGGCGCCGCCCGTATCCAGCAGCCGTCCGATTTCCTCCTGCATGGTTCCGGCGGCGATCTCTCCCATGCAGGTACGTACATGACCGACCGTCAGGCTACCGCCCACCGCCCCAAACCGTTCCAAAAGAATGACCCGAGCGCCCTGCCGGGCCGCCGCCACCGCGGCGCACAGGCCGGCGGGCCCCGCTCCGGCTATCACAACATCACCGCTGTCCAGCAGCGGCAGGCTCTGCACAAATGCCTCTGTCATATACCGTGTCTCCTTATGACAGCCGGTGTGTTTTGTCATGCCCCGGCTGGTTATTCCACGAGGCCGCTGCGTTCCACGCCTTCCATGAACCAGCGCTGGAGCAGGAAATAGAGGATGAGCAGCGGCAGCACCGAAATAACGGTGCCGGCCATCACCACGCCGGCGTGGTATTTGGTGGCTTCGGCGGAGGCGGTCAAGTCCCCCGTCGAGCTGGCGGTCAGGCGGGCGAACATATCGGGCAGCACCTGGGGCAGCAGCCATTTTTTCGGGGTGGTGAGGAAAATGGAGGGTTCGTAGTAGTCGTTCCAGTGCCAGACGATGGACAGCACCAGGCAGACCAGGATGGTGGATCCCGCCGTGGGCAGGGCGATGCGGAAGAAGGTGACGACCGGGCCCGCCCCGTCGATATGGGCCGCCTCCTCGATGGATTTTGGAAAGCGGAGGTAATATTGGCGGAACAGGAAGATGAACAGGCCGCCGTTGAGGCCGAAGCCGAAAAAGGCGGGAACGATGAGGGGCAGGTAGGTATCAAGGATTTTCACGTTCAGCAGCTGTTCCATGGAGGAATAGATGATATACCGGGGGATAATCAGGTTCTGGGCCGGGATGATGATGGACAGCACCACGAAGGCGAAAATCCATTTGGTGAACCCGTAGGAATACCGGCCCAGACCGTACCCGATGAAGGCGCAGGCCACCACGTGGCCCAGGGTGCACAGCAGGGTGACAACGAGGCTGTTCAGGCCGGTGAGGGGCACCTCCAGGGTCTGAAAGGCCAGGGCGTAATTGCCCGGCGACAGCACCTTCGGGAACCATTTGACCGTGGCGTCCACGATGTCGTTATAGCTCATCAGGGACCGGGAGATCATGAACAGGAACGGATACAGGAACACAAAGCCCAGCACAATGAGAAAAAAGTACAGCGCCGCCCTGCCGGCCAGCCACAGGCCGTTCTTGCGCAGGGTGTTTTTCCAGGTTCCCCGGGCGGCGTACGCCTTGAAATCCGTCCAATTCATAGGGGCCCTCCTTGCAGATGGTGGCATATCCAAGCTCATCCTTTCTCCGCCGTCGGCAAACGGCGCGCACAGACTGAGGAAGCGGGACGGTTCAGCCCTCCCTGACCCGTTTGGTGGCGGGGTTCAGCAGCAGGAACAGGGCCGCCAGCACCAGGATGACGAACAGAAAGTACAACCAGCTGACCGCCGAGGCATATTCGAACTGCGACCATTGGAAGCCCAGCTCGTGGATATAGCCCAGCATCTCGTTGGAGGTATCCAGGAAGCCGGCCACGATGGTGTACACCGCGCCCAGCAGCAGGGTGGGCGCCATCATGGGCAGGGAGATGAACCAGAAGCATTCCCACTCGGTGGCCGCATCCACCCGGGCCGCCTCGTAAAAGGAGCGGGGGATCGCCTGCAGGCCGGCGAGGAAGATGATGATCTGCACCCCCGATTTCCACAAAACCAGGGTGACACGGCTGAGAAATTCGAGAATCACCTGGGTGACGCCGGGGTTCAAAAAGCGCACCACCTTTTCGGGCAGGAGGATGCCCCGGGCCACCTCCACGGCGTCAGCGTTCATCTGCACGCCCAGCAGCTGCTGCATGACGAAGCCGGTGCCCAGGATGACCGGCAGGAAAAAGACGGAGCGGAACAGCCCCTTGCCCCGGATGTCCTTGCTCAGCAGGGTGGCGATGAACAGGGCGAACACCACGATGAGGGGGGTGTTGATGAGGGTATCCTTGGCGATGCTGAGCAGCATGGGGAAAAAGCGGGCGTCCTCCATGAAGGCGACCCGGAAATTCTCGAAGCCCGCGAAGACAACCTTCTGGGTGGCGGGATTTTCGATGACGCCGAAGCTCAGGCGCAGGGAATAAAACAGCGGGTACAAAAAGAACACCGCCGCGCCCACCAGCCAGGGCGATACGAACAGCAGGCAGGTCAGCACGCCCCGCCGTTGAAAGGACACGCCCCTGCGTTTCGGTTTTTCTCTCATGGCAATCCCCCACTCCGCTTATGGTCGTTATTGAATGATGATTGATATAGAGGCGGCGGCCTTTGGTTGCTTTATCCGGGCAGTACGCGGTAGCTGCGGGCCGGGACGGGTTCGCCGGCTATCCGCGCGTCCTCGTCCCCGGCGTTCACCAGGATCCGGGTGCCGCCGCTGTAGGTGCAGACGGTCAGGTTTTCCCCTGTCCGTTCATGGCCGCACAGCCGCTGGCCCTTCAGGCTTTCCCGCAGGGCCGCCCATTCCTGGAGCACGGCGGCGGCCGAATCCTTCTGGTCGGCGTAGCCGGTGGAAAACAGGGACTCGGCGGCGGTGTCCGTCAGCTTTTCGCTGCTTTCCCCGCTGAGCAGGAAATAGGGCGCCGCGCCGTATTCGATCCAAGTCAGCTTGGTTTTCTGCAAATCGGGCGACAGGTTGCCGGCGGTCTCCAGGGCGTAGGGAATGCTGCCGTTGACCACCAGGTAATAGAAGGGCACCGATTCGCCCAGCAGGGCGTAGCCCGACCCGCCCTCCGGCATTTCGGTGAGGAAATCGGCGTAGGGCAGGGCGTAGGCGTTAGCCCGGGGCAGCAACAGCGGCCCCGCCTGCCCGGCCTTATCCATCAGCGCCCGCAGGGCCTGGAGGGTCTCCTGCCGGGTCATGGCGCTTCCCCGGTTATAGTCCTCATACAGCAGCTCCGCCGCCCCGGTGAGCAGCAGGCCCTTGCCGGAGAAGGCGTCGAAGCCTGCCAGCCGCTTTTCCAGCAGCCGGTACTGGGTATTGGCGTTGAGGAGGAAGGCGCTTTCGTCCTCGTTTACCAGGGTGACGCCCCGCACGTTGACCACGGCGTCCCGCCGCCGCTTGGCGCCGGTTTTCTCGGTGCCGCCGAAGACGACGGGCAATTGCAGTGCCAGGGTAACCCCGTCGGGGGACAGGGCTTGCAGGCCCCGTTTGCCGCCCACGCCCGCGGCGGCGGACAGGCTGCCCGGCGACACGCCGTAGCCCTCCTTCTGCCAGCCCAGCAGAGAGGCGGTCAGGCCGTTCCCGGCCGCCCGCAGCTCTTCGAGGATCGTCCCGGCCTCCCGGGCGGTGGTCATGGTCTGATAGCTGGCGCCCAGCATGCCGCTTTTCTCGGCCCCCATGAGCAGCTCCACATAGGCGCCGCCCTCTGTTTCCGCGCTTTCGGGCAGCAGGCCGGCGTCCAGCAGGTGGCCCCGAATAGCCCCGGCCATCCAGGAGTAGCCGGCAGGCTTCCCGCCGCTGAAAAAGAACTTGACAGCGAAGTCGTTGCCCCGGGAGGCCTCCTCCACGTGGAAAACGTCGAAGCCGGCGTCGTTTTTGGTGGAGGTCACCCGGCGGTAGACCGCGCAGGCGTAGACCCGGTGAAGGGGATAGACATAGCCGCTGGGGGCCAGGGTGATGGCAGCGGAGGCGTCCCCTTCGCAGATGACGGCGGCAAAGGCGGCCTCTCCCCGCTTCATGCCGAAGGCGGGGAGCATCAGGTTGGGGATACGCTTGGCCCGGTTGTCCTCCAGGTCGTCCAGGCTGAGGTTCCGCGGGCCGTAAACGTCCAGGGTCAGCGGGGTGGTGGAGGGCGGGTTCCCCTCCCCGAAGCGGTAGAGGGCACCCGCGCCGTCGGGATAGAGCACATAGCCCTTGTCCCCCTGCCCCGCCGCGCCGAAGAAGGGCAGCACGTCCAGGTTGACCAGGTGGTACCCCTCCCCTTCCCGCACGCCCTCCAGCGGGACGCGGCAGAGCATCCCGGAGTCGTCCAGGAAGACCTGCAGGGTCAGGGTCAGCTCATAGGCGGGGAAGGTAAAGGCCAGCTGCACGCCGCCTTTCAGGCCGCTTTCCTGGACAGTGCAGGCGTCCTTGACGTTATCCACGGTGAGGGTGTTGCCGGTGTTCGTATCGGCAATGACGGCGGAAAACAGGGCGCCGAGGGAATCGGTATTCTCCGTTTGCAGCCCCGTCACCGCAGTCTCCCAGCGGGAGGCGGCGGCCTTATCCTCCACGGCGAAGGCATGCCGGGCGCTGTTGTACAGCAGCCGGGCGGCGGCGGTCTCCCCCACCGTCTGATAGGCGTCGGCGCCGTCGAAGGCGCGGGACTGGGCCTGCGGGGCGTAGGACGCGCCCCGGTAAGAGGCGAAGGCGGCCGGGTCGTAGGCGGGGGCGCGGTTCAGCCGGTTATCCGCCCAGACCGCGCCGACGCCGAGGGCACACACCAGCAGGCCGACGCCGATTTTTTTCCATGTTTTCATACGGTTCCTCCCGTTCAGCCGCCCAGCGCTTCTAATTCTTTGAGCATTTCCCCGACGCTGGTGATCACGTGGGCGCTCAGGCTGACGAACAGCATCAGCAGCGCCGCCGTCAGGGCGATGGCCACCAGGGTGAGCAGCAGCACCAGCACGGTTTTCCAGAAGCCGTACTGGTTGCTCCGGCTGACGGCCACGCAGACCAGCAGGACGATCCAGACCACCAGCAGCGCCACGGCCATGTGGTAAAACACCGCTTCCGCCGCGCCGACGGCCCGGGAAACCAGGGTCAGAACCGGCAGCACGACAATGGCGGGGGCCAGGGAATACGACACGTCCAGCAGCAGCTCCTTGCAGGTGCATTCCCCCAGCTGCAGGGAGGTGACCAGGTAGCACAGCAGGGAGAAGGCCAGCACCGGCACCACGATGACCCCCATTTCCAGCGCGAGGCTGGTCTGCTGGAGGGTGGTGTCCGCCACGGTGTAATTGGTCCAGGCTATTTGCGCCACCCGTAAGAGGCAGACGGCCCCCACCAGCACGAAGGCGGGCAGAACGCCCAGCCTGCGGCGGACATGCTTGATGCGCTCGAAGGCGCGCACCGGGTGGACCAGGGTGAGAGGAAAGAGCAGCAGGGCGGTTTTCAACCGGCCGGGGCTGCCGAAATACAGGGCGGTCTCCGCCCGGGCGGCCAGCTTCACCCCCAGGCGGGCCAGCAGCACGACGGCGACGAGGGCGGCCGCGATGCCCAGGACGGTGAGCAGGAAATACTGCTGGGAAAAGAGGTAGCGCTCCTTCTCAAAGGCCTTGCCGTATTTCTCCTGGGCCCCCGCCAGGCGATATTCGGTCATGGCGGCGGCATAGTCCTTCTGCTTATAGAGGATATCGCCGATCTTCTCCCGCACCAGCGGATAAGAGGGGGCCAGGGCGCGCACCTCGTGCAGCACGTCCAGCGCCTGAGCGTAGTCGCCGGAGGCGTACAGCTGGCTGGCCTCGTGGAGGCGGGAGGTGAAGCGGGTAGGCTCGAGCACCTGGATGTTCTGCTGGCCGGCGTCCAGCACGTAGAGCCGCCCCTCCCCGTCCATGGCGATGGAGGCGATGAGGTCGAAATACCCGGCGGTTTTGCCCTTGCCGCCGAAGACGGCCAGCAGGTTGCCGTCCATGTCGTACTGGTAGATCCGGGAGTTGTTTTCCTGGGCCACTGTGACGGTCTGGCGGGCGTCCACGGCGATGTCCGCGAGAATCGGCTCCACCGGCAGGCCGGTGTCGGCGTCGATCTCCCGCTCGCCATAGCTGCCGGAGGGGAAAATGTTATTGCCGATGCTGTTGATGACCCGGACGTTGTCCTTGCCGCCGGCGCTGACGGCGTAAATGCGGCCGTCCTGGTAGTGGATGTTCTGGAAGGAGACGGGCTCCGGCTTGCGCAGCCGCTTTTTCTGCTCCTCGGTGGCGAACATCTGAATCAGGCGGTTCTTCAGGCTGAAGCCCAGCTGATTGGCGGCGAAATAGCCCTTGAACTCGTTGTTCGCGTTGAGGGTGAGCAGCTCCTTGCCCATGATGGTGTACAGGTAGCCGGTGCTGGCGCTGAACAGCACCTTGGTGGGGGTGTACAGGTCGATGGAGGTGAGATACCCGGTCTCCGGCTTGCCGAAGGCCTCGATAAAGGTTCCGTCCGGGGACAGATGGACGATGCGGGCGTTGGAGGAATCGGCGATGAACAGGTGGCCCAGCTCATCCACGAACACCCCTTGAGGCTTGGACAGGGGAAGACCGCCGGCCTCGGTGATTTCCCGCTTCACCTCGCCGCTGGGACTGAGCACCAGGACGCGGTTGTTGCCGGTATCCGCCACCACCAAATCCCCGGAGGGGGCGAGAAACAGATCCTGGGGGGCGTTGAGGCTGCGGCCGGTGGAGGCGGTCACCGACAGGGTGCGCACCGGCACGTAGGGCCGCGGAATGGGCCGCTTCTCCCCGTCGTCCAGCACGTAGTCGGTGGTCACGGCGGCGCTGGCCGCGACGCTCAGGCACCACAGAAGCAGGAGAAGCAGGGTCACGGCCCGTTTACAAACTCGCATATGGCTCCTCCTATCCCTTGATGCCGGAAAAGGTCATGGTTTCGATGACCCGCCGCTGCATGATGACGAAAATGAGGATGGTGGGCAGCACCATCAGGAAGGTGCCCACCGCCGCCGCGCCGGCCCGGGCGATGTTGCCGTTTTCGGCCAGGGAGGTCAGCACCAGGGGCAGGGTCTTGCGGGATTCATCGGTGATGAACACCAGGGGGGAAAAGTAATCGTTCCAGTTGGAGACGAAAGACAGCACGATGAGGGTGGCCCAGGCCGGGGTGAGCATGGGGAACACCAGCTTGAAGAAAATCCGTAACTCCCCGCTGCCGTCGATGCGGGCGGCCTCCAGCAGGGAATTGGGGATCTGGTCGCAGAACTGCTTCATCAGGAACAGGTTATAGGCCACCGCGATTTTGGGGATAATGAGGGCCCACAGGGTGTTGATGAGGCCCAGGGCGTTGACGATCATGTAATTGGGGATCTGGGTGGCGTGGACGGGAAAGCTCAGAGCCATGATAATGAGGGTGAACAGGGCGTTGCCGAAGGGCACCCGCTTTTTGGCGAAGCCGTAGGCCGCCAGGGCGCAGACGAGGATGGTCAGGACCACCGAGACCACCGTGGTCAGCAGGCTGTTGAACAGATATTTGAGGAAGGGGACGGACGAGGAATCGAAGGCCCCCATCAGATTGGCCCAGTTGTCCATGGTGGGGTTCTTCACGAAGAACCGGGGCGGGAACAGGAACAGCTCCTCATACGGCTTGAAGGCCGTCACCGCCACGTAGAGAAGCGGCAGGGCCATAAACACGGCCAGCACCGCCATGCCGAGATACAGCGCGATTTTCCCCGGCGTTACCACCAGCATATGGGCGCGGCCCAGCCGGATGCGCAGACCTTTCTGCACCATGATTTCCCACCTCCTTTACTCTTTTTCCCTTAGGGCGTGCATGACGATGCGGCTGATGGCGAAGGTCAGTACGAACAGCACCACCGCGATGGCCGACGCGTACCCCATCTCGAAGCGGATGAACGCGAAATCGTAAAGATGGGAGACGATGGTGTCCGCCGCGTAGTTGGGGCTGGGCACCCCGGCGAAGCCGGCCGAGATATCGAACACGGCAAAGCTGGCGGTGATGGCGTTGATGCAGCCGAACAGCAGCTGCGGCTTCATCTGGGGCAGGGTGATGTACACGAGCTGCTGCAGCCGGCCGGACACGCCGTCCACGGCCGCGGCCTCGTAGTATTCCGCGTTGACATTCTGCAGCCCGGCCAGGAACACGAGGAAGCCGTTGCCCATGCTCATCCAGATTTGGATGAGGATAATGACCCCCAGCAGGTAACGGGCGTCCTGGTTCCAGAGAATGGGGGTATTGATGAAGCCCAGCTGGATGAGCAAGTTATTGACCAGGCCGTAGCGGTTGGGGGAAAAGATGTACAGCCAGACGGTGGACATGGCGATGCCGCTGGTGATGGAGGGGGCGTAAAAGGCGATGGCAAACAGGCTGCGCAGCTTCATCTGGTTGATGACCCAGGCCAGGATGAAGGAGGCCGCCAGCCCCACCGGCCCGGCGATGAAGGCGAACAGCAGGGTGTTGCGCACGCAGGTCTGGAACACGTCGTCGTCCAAGAACAGCTGCTTATAATTGTCCAGCCCGGCGAAGGAGGGAGGCTGGATGATGTTGTAGCTGGTGAAGCTGAGCACCACCGAGATGACGACGGGCAGCAGGACGAACACCAGGAACAGCAGCATGAAGGGCAGCACAAACAGGACGCCCTGCCGGTATTCCCGGCGCTGTCCTTTGGTCAGAGATCGTGGCATGGCGGTCATCCTTTCATCACGTACCTAAATCCGGCTCTGCTTGCGGGCGAGCTCTTTGTTGATCTGCTCCACCGCTTCCTCCAGCGCGGATCGCGGCGGGACGTTCTCCACCACGGCGCGGTTGATGGCGTTGACCAAGTAGCGGTTGGTGTAATAGCTGCCGCGCACCACGGGGGTTTCCCGCGCCCAGTCCCAGGCGGACCGGATGGCGGCCTTTTCATCGGTGTTCCAGGGAAGCGCCCAATAGGCCTCGGTGTTGGCGCTCATCCACCGCGCCTGGGATCCCAGGCGGCCCTCCACCTGGGTGGTGTAGGCGCTCTGGGTATCCGTGGAGGTCCACCAATCCAGCAGGGACCAGGCGGCCTCCGGCTCCCCGCAGGAGGCGAGGATACAGGCGGCATCGACGGACAGGCCGCTGTTGGCCCGGGTGACGCTGCCGTCGGCCTGCTTGTGGCCGGGCACGGGGTAGACCTTCCAGTTGCCGGCGATTTCCGGGGCCGCGTAGCTGAACTGGAGATAGGCGTTGTGGTTCTCGATGCCGATGGGCATCTCCCCGGTGCGGAAGCGGCTGAAGAAATCGGTGGAGATGGGCAGGCCGTTATCGGTGAAGAGCTGGCACAGCTCGGTGAAGGCGGCGAAGGCGGCGGGGGTGTCCAGGGCGCTGCGCAGGCCGTCGGCGGTGTAGTAGTTTCCCCCCAGCTGATAGAGGAAAATGTCCAGGATGGTGGGCACGTACATCTGCATGCTGTTCTGGCTCAGGGCGGGCAGCACCCGGTTATACACATCGTCCCAGGTGTCGGGCACGGGGATGCCCAGGGAGGTGAAGATGTCGGTGCGGATATACATGGCGCGGAAGGACATGGTTTCGGGCAGGGCGTAGGCCCCGCCCTCGAAGGCGTAGGGCACCAGCATCTCGGGCAGGAAGCGCCCCGCCGCCTCCTGATAGCCGGAGAAGGCCGACAGGTCGAGCAGCGCGCCCCGCATGGCGTATTCCACCGGCAGGTTGTAGGTCAGGCCCATGACCACGTCGGGGCCCTTGCCCGCGCCGACGGCGTCCATGGAGTCGGCCGCGCGCACGCTGTTGGCGATGAGGCCCGTAGCCAGGCGCGACGCGTCGGCTTGCTCGCGCACGTCCACCAAGGCGCGGTAGAGCCCCGTGCCGGCCATGATGGCAATGAGCAGCGCCACGATGAACAGCGCGAACAGCA
>ENA-ORTH01002200-ORTH01002200.1-human-gut-metagenome-genome-assembly--contig:-NODE-2200-length-16467-cov-11.294723_pt1 | contig 16467 bp, 15 predicted proteins | sample MGYA00241914_ERZ509192 | MGnify/ENA primary metagenome ERZ509192 (study PRJEB26280, sample SAMEA2338826) | human gut metagenome | biome: human gut; feature: human-associated habitat; material: faeces... | reverse complement strand
GTAATTAGTGACGATTGTATTGCTTGCGGAACTTGTATCGACGAGTGTCCGGTAGAAGCTATCTCTGAAGGTGATATCTATTCTATCAACCCGGATGTATGTACTGACTGTGGTACTTGTGCAGATGTTTGTCCGTCTGAAGCAATTCACCCGGCTGAATAATACAATCTACAAAAAGTATAGGCTGCTTTCCACGGAAGGCGGCCTTTTTTATTTTCCGGCACCGGATGATTTACGAAATAATTAAATAAACAGGGCGCGAATTACATAATGCAAATCGCGCCCTTATCTTTTTAAGCTATGAGTCTTATTTCAACTTAGCCAACGCTTCTTTAATACGGCGAATAGCTTCTACAATGTTTTCGTCACTTGTAGCATAGCTCATACGGATACATTCAGGAGCACCGAATGAAGTACCGCCTACACAAGCCACGTGAGCATCTTCAAGCAAGTACATTGCCAAGTCGTCCGAATTTTCAATCTTACGTTTACCGTTGCTCTTTCCAAAGAAGTAGCTACATTTCGGGAACAGGTAAAAAGCACCTTGCGGCACGTTCACTTCAAATCCCGGAACTTCCTTAGCCAACTTCACAATCAGGTCACGACGACGTTCGAAAGCTTTCTGCATTTCTTTCACCGGTTCCTGCGTACCTGTATAGGCTGCCTCAGCTGCTTTTTGAGATACGGAACAAGGACCTGAAGTGTATTGTCCCTGCAACTTATTGCAAGCTTTTACAATCCATTCCGGACCGGCGATGAAACCTATTCTCCAGCCTGTCATGGCATAAGCCTTGGATACACCGTTCACAATCACTGTACGTTCCTTCATTTCCGGGAACTGTGCAATGCTCTGGTGTGCACCGATATAATTGATATGTTCGTAAATCTCGTCAGCAAGCACTATCACCTGAGGATGTTTTGCCAATACAGCAGCCAGTCCTGCCAATTCTTCCTTACTATATACAGACCCTGTCGGATTCGACGGAGAGCAAAGAATCAATGCCTTTGTCTTCGGAGTAATAGCAGCTTCCAATTGTTCCGGTGTAATTTTGAAATCCTGTTCGATGCCGGCAGAAACAATCACGGGAGTACCTTCCGCCAGTTTCACCATTTCAGGATAACTCACCCAATAAGGAGCCGGCACAATTACTTCGTCACCCGGATTAACCAGTACGAGGATTGCGTTACAAACTGATTGTTTTGCACCATTCGCACATGAAATCTGAGCAGCTGTATATTCCAGACCGTTCTCTTTTTTCAGTTTCTCAACAATAGCATTGCGCAAAGCCGGATAACCCGGTACCGGAGAATAACGAGAAAAGTTATCATCAACGGCTTTTTTAGCAGCTTCCTTGATGTGGTCAGGAGTATTGAAATCCGGTTCTCCTACACTTAAGTTAATAACATCAACGCCTTGTGCCTTAAGCTCATTGCTCTTTTGCGACATGGCAAGCGTCGCCGAGGGCGACAAGCTGTTCAAACGATCTGATAATTGATTCATTTTGTATCTATTTTATTGTTGTTGAGTGAAATTCGCTGCAAAATAAGCGATTATATTTGATATATGAAAACGAAATGGCAATTTACTTATTAAAATGTAATGTATGCCCCATTCTTTCTTTCTTTGTTCTCAAGTATCGTTCATTATACGGGTTAGGAACTGTTTCAACAGGTACATTTTCTACTATTTCCAATCCATAGGCTTCCAGCCCTACACGTTTCACCGGATTATTTGTCAAAAGTCTCATCTTATGTACCCCCAGTTCGCGAAGAATCTGCGCACCTACTCCATAATCGCGCTCATCAGCAAGGTGTCCCAAGCAAATATTAGCGTCAACGGTATCCATGCCGTCTTCTTGAAGTTTATAAGCTTTCATCTTTTCCATTAAACCGATACCACGACCTTCCTGGTTCAGATAAACAACGACACCTTTTCCTTCTTTTTCAATCATCTCCATTGCTTTATGCAACTGCTCACCACAATCACAGCGCTGTGAACCGAGAATATCTCCGGTAGCACAGGACGAATGGACACGCACCAAGATCGGTTCATCTTCATTCCATGTACCTTTAAATATAGCCATGTGTTCCAATCCGTTCGATTTCTGACGGAAAGGGATCAGACGGAACGCTCCGTGTTCGGTAGGCATATTTACTTCTACCCCTTTTTCTACAATTGATTCCTGCTTCAGACGGTAGACTATCAGGTCGTGAATAGAAATCAGTTTCAATCCGTGTTCGTCCGCCATTGCGCGAAGTTCGGGAAGACGGGCCATTGTGCCGTCATCGCTCATGATTTCCATTAGAGCACCTGCCGGATAAAGGCCGGCCAAACGTGCCATGTCAACCGTTGCCTCTGTATGTCCGGCACGGCGAAGTACTCCTTTTTCCTGTGCGTACAACGGATTGATATGTCCGGGACGTCCGAAAGTGGCCGGTGTAGAAGCAGGATCAGCCAATGCCTGAATCGTAGCGGCACGGTCAGCAGCAGACACTCCCGTTGAACAGCCTTCCAACTTATCAATCGTAACCGTAAAAGGAGTTCCCAATACAGAAGTATTGTCGCTCACCTGATGCGGCAAATCCAGTTCCTTGCAACGGGATACTGTGACAGGTGCGCAAAGTACTCCACGTGCGTGTTTCAACATAAAGTTAACTTTCTCGGGAGTTATTTTTTCAGCGGCAATAATCAGGTCACCCTCATTTTCGCGGTCTTCATCATCTACTACTATAACAAACTTGCCTTCTTTGAAGTCAGCAATCGCATCTTCTATTCTATCCATTTTAATTTCTTCCATAACACTCTTATTTATTAATTTTCTGTATGATGAATTGAACTTGTTCATTGTTTTTTATAATCCGTTCCATGTCTTTATCCAGACGAATGCGGAATGCCCAGATACGGAAATAGAAAAATAGCCCGACAGGAAAAATAATCCCGGCTACCAAATTCAGCCAATAGATATGGAACGGACGTATATGAGCAGAAACGGGAATGACCGGATAATTGTTTAATGCTCCTATCAAAGTGGCCGACTTAGTGTTAGACATTTCTTCCACCAATACCTCCAGTTTTTCATTGATAGCCATTACCTCATCATCCTTCTCAGTAGACATCCACAATTTGAAGTAATTCGGTGCTTTTGTCAAACGATTTTTGGTAATATATGCCCTACACTCTGCTGTGAGCGATTCCAAATCACTAGGGATACGCTCATAATCAGGATCATTTATAATAACTTCTTTCTTAAATAGATGACGTACACTGCGGATTCCCCAAACCTTTTTAAACCAGTTAATATACGCATCGGCATTCAACACCACAGAATCCTTATTGGATTTATAAGTCAGAAAGATGCCTAATGGAGCAAGCACGGCACTACTTGTCCACATCCCCATCCACACGATCCATTTACCGTCACGTGCCATTTTATATCCCGTATTGTCAATGATATAATAGATGATAAATACCAATACCGATACAATGACAGGCATTCCCAAGCCTCCCTTACGGATAATACCTCCCAACGGAGCCCCGATAAAGAAGAACAACAGACAAGAAAGGGAAATCGTTATCTTCTTATGCCACTCCGTCTTATGTTTCCGGATAGCGTAGTCATTAGTCTCCATCGTATAGCTCTTGAAAGTCAAATCGCTAGCCATGTTTTCCGCACGGCTAACAGCGGAAGATATCACCTTTTGTTTTTGCATTAAAGGCGACACTTCATAAAGACTATCCACATTGTATTCCTGAATATCCGCCTTTTCTATTTTGGCGGTGTCTTCTTTTGTCAATCCGTAAGACGCACGGAAATTTCCTTCGGCCACTTCCTTATAATACTGTCTTCCGATACTATCTCCTAGTACTTTCATAGAGTCAATGGAACTTTGCAATTGCGCCATATCCTTAGCACTGGATTGCCGCCCCATGATATCACCGTCAACCATATTAAAATCGGAGTCAAACTCAATAATCGTGTGCTTCTCCCTGAACGACTCACGGCGGTAAGGCACATTCTGAGATTTCATACTCTGTGCTTTCAAATTCTCGAATAAGTCTCCGCTATATAGATGCAACCAAAGATGCTGTTTGTCCGCAGTCATTTCCAGACGTCCGGAATCTGCATAAATAACACGTGCTTTCTCAAACCCTTCTTTCAGATCATAGATAAGCACATCATACAACATACCCGTTTTCCGGTTTTTCTTGGCAATTTTCAGATTATAATCGGGAATTTCGGAATAGAAAACTCCTTCCGGAATATCCAATTCCGGAGATTTTTGTTTCATAGAAAGAATCAGGGTTCCCAGTTTGGCTTGGGCAATGGGACCTACCACATTCTGAAAATAGAAAGAAATGCCCACCAAACCACAGACAAAAAAAACAAGCGGACGCATAATTTTGAGCAGGGAAATACCCGCAGCCTTCATTGCGAGTAACTCGTATCGTTCGCCGAAGTTACCGAAAGTAATCAAAGAAGCCAGTAGCACCGCCAACGGCAACGATACTGGCACCAATGTCAATGCGGAATAAAAGAAGAACTGAGCCATTACGCTCATCTCCAATCCCTTTCCGACCAATTCGTCCACATATCTCCACAGGAACTGCATCATAAAAATGAACAGACAAATGAAGAATGTGCCCACAAAGAGCATCATGAAGCTCTTTACGATGAATATATCTAATTTCTTTATGCGTAGCATCTTAATAGGTTCGTGCATTTAAGACGCAAAATTAGCACAAAAAAAGGAGCATCGAAAATTTTTAGTTGAAAGTTAACTAAAAACCACAAGTTCTTCTTAATTTAGCCACTTGCGACTCCCACAATTCTTTCATATCATCCACTTCATCCGGCTCCGCAAAATCAGTGATTTCTAATACGTAGTCACTTGTCAACTCATTATAAGTCATCTTAATTTCAAAATAATCGCGCTCGTTCTCGTCATCCTCCCAACGGAAGCGGATAAAAGAGAAAGAACGTATCGCCGTAATTTCAGCCTTTCTCTGCTCAGTCTTTCCCCAATGAAACTCTACAATCTTATCATCGGATATCACTTTGTCTGCAAACCAGTCCTCCAACCCGGTAGGTGTACTAATGGCTGCCCAAAGAATATTTTTAGATGTCGCATTCAGCAAATACTCCAAATGAATTTTTTCCTTTTTCATAGCAATTTCGAATTGTTTTTACGTGTGCCAAGATAAATACTTTTTTCTAAATACATGGCATAAATCCTACACTTTATTTAATTATTCTTTCATTTTCAAGTCTCAAACTCCCTGTTTATAGAGAAAATTAAAAACCTTCTTAAAGAAAAAACACAAAAAAGTTGTGATTTGTTTTGGAGTTTATAGAAAAACATCTATCTTTGCACCCGCAATCGAGAAACGATGGCGGGATAGCTCAGCTGGTTAGAGCGCATGATTCATAATCATGAGGTCCCCGGTTCAATCCCGGGTCCCGCTACTAAGCCGAAAGGCTTGTAAATTAGGCAATTAGGAGGCTTCCACTCTTGGTTGTCTTTTTTGTTTATAAGGGCATTTGCACAGATTTTGCACGGATTTCGATGTAAAACACTGATAATCAATGAAAACGTAAGATAATTCTACTTTAAAATCTCTTTCTTCTGTTTTCTTTTCATTGCTTGGCTTTTCTTAACGGTAATGTTCGAGATAAGACTTAAGATGTCCAATGATGAGGCTTGAATCACAATAAAATCATTCTCAAATGATGTTTCTTGCACGAAATCTTGCACAAATGAATATGAGAAAAGAGATAAGCTACACACCGGTAGTTATCTCTTTTCATCGCGATAAAATTGAGTAAGAAGTACATATCTTACAATTTTCTTGTTTTCATGTAATATTACTATCGACAACCAGCTTTCAAGCAAGAACACTCTCAAAGCCAATTAAGCGTATTCAAATTATAAAGTCATACCTCATGAAAGAGCATCTCACCGTTAAGTGATTTGATAATCGACTTTCAAGCAAAAGCACTCTCAAGCCAATTAAGCGTATTCTGGTTATAAAATCATACCTCATAAAAGAACATCTAACCATTAAGTGATTTGATAATCTATTTTCAAGCAAAAGCACTCTCAAACCAATTAAGCGTATTCTGGTTATAAAATCATACCTCATAAAAGAACATCTCACCATTAAGTGATTTGATAATCGACTTTCAAGTAAGAACACTCTCAAGCCAATTAAGCATATTCAAGTTATACCTCATAAAAGAACATCTCACCATTAAGTGATTTGATAATCGACTTTCAAGCAAGAGCACTATCAAAGCCAATTAAGCGCATTCAAGTTATAAAGTCATACCTCATGAAAGAGCATCTCACCGTTAAGTGATTTGATAATCTATTTTCAAGCAAGAACACTTTCAAACAGATTAAGCATATTCAAGTTATAAAGTCATACCTCATGAAAGAGTATCTCACCATTAAGCAATTTGATAATCTGCTTCTAAAAATATATAAAGACAAAGATTCAAGAGTATTTAAAGTACATCTTGAATCTTTGTATCTAAAAATAAATCGTTTAGAATGTTAAAAATATTTGCTCTTCATCATTTGATGGTAAAATACGAGTTATTTTATCATTGTGCATAAGTTTGAATCCATAGCGCCTTAGCATATTTTTCATTGTTACCATCTTTGATTTTTTTACACCTTTATCAGAATTACGTATCATCCAATCAAGAATCTGGCATGAATATTTAAGAGATAAACCTTCCTCAACCATTAGCTGATAGAAAGAAGAACAAGATACCTCCTTAAATATTTTCGTAATAATAGGAATATCGATGAAGTAAACAACATCTTCTAATGAATACGACTGATTTGTAGATAACTTAGTTTTTCTAATCTCCTTTTTCTTCATATCCTCTATTATCCACTCATATAATATATTCATGAACTTTCGATGCATAGATTCCGTACCAAACGCAAACTTACTTTCATCAAAATTTTCCTCATCCCAATCATCACCGTAATAGTCAATACAATCATCTGAATTTAAATCTATTACAGTATCCTCCAATCCTTCCGCAAGATTGATGTTTTGAATTTCATTTTCAACTTTAGACTTTTTTGGTTTTCTTGTTCGTTTCTTACTCATTACCCTTTCTTTTGCTTCTTCTTTAGTTGTAAGGGTGGTAAAATATGTAATTTTGTCCCAATATTCTCGTTCGTCCACGAATCTACTCAAAGCATTATGCCACCTGCGATTAAAATATTCATCCAGTATTCTAACTTTTTGTTTTTCCGAATAATATGCTCCATATTTACCTGTGATTTTCATAAATTCATGTAATTCTTCCATGTTCACTACGCCATTGATTAGAAATGTTTGACGGGCTGTAATTAATGAGTCTACATTTAATAGAGGATATTCTTCAGAAACTCCAATCATATAATCAATCTGCTTTAATTTTTCTTTATGCTCATAATTTGTATAATTCATTAATATATGATTTATCTCCTGACGTGCATTAATTATACGGTCTGAATAATAGTGCTTTGACTCACGTCTCATTTTTGCTATCTCATAATCATTATAACTAATATTTCCAATACACCTGTTTCTAAACAGATAATCAAGTGCAACTCTGTCCATTCCTAAATCGATATTTCTACATAATCTTTGTATTGATTCCTTAATTTTTTTTCCTTCTCTGAATCCAAAATAAATTTCCGCACATTTAATATCTATTTCTAAAACCTTATTCGTTATCTTATTTTTTATAGCAACAATATGCTTTATTTCTCGGAGACTGCATGGGCAACATACTCTTTGAGTTGTATTATAATAGTATTTATCAAACTCCCATTCTTTTTTTGCTTCATCCCATGTTGTGTATGCGCTATTTTTCAACACAGCATTCTTAAGAGCTATTGGAGGGTTTTCTTTTGTTTTTTTGAATTCACACATAATTTGTTTTTTTTAGAGGAACGGAAATTTTATTAAAATCTCCGTTCCATTGATTAATGTTTAAAATTTTATTAGCGAGACAATATAACTATCATTTCTCTTTTTTCATCTACATCGATTTGGAGTCCACAATCATCAAGTATAGCCCAAAACAACAGTTCGTCAGGTATTGGATAATTGTGTTTCGAGCAATATTCTTTATATTCATTCCAGAAAGGTTCATACTTAAAGCTTTGCCCTTTGAAAATCAAACATTTTTGATGTATCCAGAATTTAATAAATTGTTTCAAATCTTTGATTGTTGTCATTTTTTCTTTTTTTAATTGAGCCGATTTTGTAATATAATTAATTGTATCTCGTCCTGTAAAGTATCGGCTCGTTTCACTTTTCATTCCGAGTTGTTCTTGCAGCCATTCTTCCTGTTCATCAGGAAAGAAGTAATTCCGGTTTCCTGACTGATAAAAAAGTATCTTGCTTTCCGAAGTCATCTTATATAGTTCCGACTCGCTCACCAAAAATCCTTTTTTCTCCAAGTAAAGTTTGGCTTGTTTAATGGATAGATATTTGGGTATCTCTTCCGTCTTCTTGATTCTTTGCGTTAATAACTTTTTCATCATACTTTTTTCTTCCATTTGTTTAAAGGACTTTTAATTAATAATTGCAACTCATTTTCTTCATGTGATACGGTTTGAATTTTATCTTCACACCATTTGTCAAGTTCTTCTGGAATGAACAATAATGTATTACCACTTTTATGGAAAGGCATTTTTCCACAGGATGTAAGTTTATACAATTGGGACTTGCTCATTGGAAAACCTGTCTTTTTTAAATAGGCCAGTGCATTTTCCGTACTTAAATATTTGGGGATTTCTTCCCTTTTTTCTATTCTGTTCGTCAGAATGTTTTTTATCTCTGATATTTCCTGAATCAGATAATCTATCCGTTCCGGCAACGTGTCATAACTTGTTTTTTGATGTTCCATACCTTTTGTTTTTTGTTTCTGGTGCAAAGTTCGCCAACTTTTGAAAGGGCATAAAAAGGCACGTTCAGGCACATTCAGGCACATTCAGGCACGTTTGTATCAGACTAATTATTAGTTTGTTACATATATTACCGAAAATTTTGGCACGTTCAGGCATGAAATATATTTGATTAGTTGGTTACGTTTTGTATTTTTGTCATAAACATCATGTAGTAATATGGCAAAGAAAAGAATACCAATAGACAAAGAGAGGTTTGAAACTTTAAAAAACGAGTTAGTAAGAGTTTCGAATATAGATTTGAGTTCAGACAATGCATACTCTGACCTATGCGATTATATAAAGAAACAGAGCGATACAAATTTTCCTCTCCCAAAATATGAAGACGGAAGCGTTATCCAGCAATCTGAAACTATCAGCGTTGATACATTACGTCGTTATTGGGGAGATAAGGATGCAGACAAGGAAAGAAAGCCGGATGTTGGAAAATTATCTTTCATGGCTCGCGCTTTAGGATATAAGGATTGGGAAACATTCTGCCACGAATACAAACAGACCAATACGGACTTTGACATAGAGAAAGGATTTAATGGAATGGACTATTTCAAGTTTTCTTCGTTATGCAAAAATGAAATAATCTGTATCGGCTGGTATCCTCAAAAATATTGCAGATTGAAGTTTTTAGGAGAATATTCTTTTGAGGTCGTTGAATCTTATAGAATGGAAAGTAAGATTGGACGCAAGTTTGAAACTTCCGGTTTCCGTCTCGCCCCAATATCAGACAAGGCTATTTTTCCAGAAGTCTTAATAGAGCCATTATATGAATATCAAGAAGATTTATGGAATGCCATAGAAAACTTTGATATAAAGAATTGTCCTACAGAAATCCTTTTATAAGAATAGATAAAAGTGAACAAAGTGAGTGAAGTGAACTATATTTTATAATAAAGCATATTCTTATTTTATAGACCATATAAAAGATACAGAACCTTATACTTTTTATAAAATATAGTTCACTTTACTCACTTTATTCACTATGTAATATTTTTCTACTTTTATTTATTCTTTCATATTCGAGATATGCTCGTGCTTCTTTATACCGAGTATTAGAGGCAAGAGAAAAGCTCGATACAGGAGACGAAAACAGCCTTATTTTGGGTATGGGTATATAGTAAGCTCGGATTGTATGGAGCTAAATAAGAAACGTAAATATTGCTTGATTTAGAGAAACATAGCACATATAGAACTCTCGTTTTTCCGATAGTTCAGATTTTAAGGCATAAAAAAATCCTCTTGCTGCATAGACACAACAAGAGGATATTCTTTTGAGTTGATATTAGTTCAACGAAATAAGATTGATGATTTTGTTTCCATTATCAGCAATACTGTTGATTACAACTTCATCTGATTCTGTGATAGTTCCTACAACATTGGTACCGTCCGAATATCTGAAACCGGTGAATGCGATATTAGAACTTTCAGAATTTGCCGAAAGACTTTGTATTTCATATTCCGAAACTTGAAATTGCGATTCCTGATAATCTTTCATTGTTGTTTTTGAGAACATGGTATTGTTTAGAATATACCATGCTTTGCTTGTACGAATATTTCCGATATTCACATACTTGTCCAGTTTAACACATTGCTCTCCGTCAAACTCCAAATTCCCATTTATTACGACTGTATTACGTACATAATTTGGCGCAAATGCCCAGTAGTTATTATCTTCCGGTATTGTACAGATTATTTTTTCTTTCAAATCATTAATACCGACTGTTTCATATTTGATAATCGTATTGTCACGAACCGAATATAAATCACCACTAAAGATGAAAGTATAAGTATCTGTAATCGGATAGATTTTACCACCCGGACATTTGACACGACAATTAAATTGCTGCTCGTTTCCATTCCAGTATACTACAAATCCATCACCTGTTACCGAAAAATTATCAAAGCGTATATCATCCGGCAACAAAGCCTCAATAGTCATTGTTTCAGGTGACAACTTCAAAACCTGATTACCTTTCAAATAACCCTTGTAATAGATATTGCCTTGTTTATCTGTGGAAATGTTATCATTCTTATCAGGTGTTGATACGTTTTCCGGAAACCTATATAATTTTTCGGTTTCTTTATTCAAGAGCATTGCGTAGTATGTATCTGCACCATGTAGTATAGGTTTTCCATCCGGTCCAACACTAATCGCAAAATCTGCCGGGTCATCATTATGTGCTTTTTCCCATTCCTCGCGGATTCTTTTTGTATCAAAAAAATCGGGGTACATCAATAATACATTGTCTGATAATTTGTTGATTTCATAGATATTCAAAACATTTGTTTTGCCGTCAGAACCTGTGATTATTAATTTGGATTCATTGCCATTTTGGTCAATTTTCCACACTCCACCAAAAGTTCCAGACTCCCCAGAACGAGTATTAGTACCTTCTTTCGTATAAATCATCTTTGCATCGCGAACATTTACAGAGGAAAGATGCTTGTAAATTTCATTACGGTCAAATTCCTGATAGTTCCCACTTTTTTCGCAACTTGACAGCATTGTTCCAAACAGGAACAAACTTAAAACGAAACAATAATTTTTCTTCATAATTACCAGTATTTATTCCATTCTCCCCGCCCACACAGAAGAAGTTTATAAAATGCGAAAGCGTGAGGGCTGCTAACTTATTTTACGGAATAGGCTCTGGTAAAACCCTTGAACTAAAACAAGCAACAGTCTCCCCACGCCATATATGGATATGACGCGAGAGATGCTAACTTATTCCCGTTCGTTAATAGTTTACCAGACTTTATTCCGGAGAATCAGTTAAACACTTTCGTGTACCTTAAATTTCTAATATGTCCGCCATGTTGCCATGACGATGCAAAATTAGAAAAAATAAGGCACATCACAAAGTTACATCTCATAAAGAGACTGTTGCAGGTTACAAAATTAGATATTCTTATTCATTCAGCATTTCATCAATGGCGAATTCGTGAAGTTCATGCTCCAGATCCATTTCTTTAAGCTGTTCTTCTTTCTTCCGAAAATAATCATCACCGAGACCTTTTTCTTCGAGTGTCTTGTCGAATTTATCAAGTATTTCATCTGAAACACATTCTTCATCGTCATCATCGATTGACTCGTCCAATGCGGAAAGCATATCCTCTATTGTGTATTCCTGTTCTTGTGAAGAAGTATTTTCCGTTAATGAAAACTCTGTATCATCCTCACAATCAATATCCGGCCCTAACATATCTATAAGCTCATCGATTGTATAATCTTTGTCTTTAAAAGAATCTTTCGTATTTTCTTCTTTGACAATCGGCTCTTGAACACCGGTTTCCTGTATGCTTTCTTTTTGAGCAGACATTTTAGTCTTTGGTGCTTTCTTTGAAGATTTCTTTTTAGTCTCTATAACTTCGGCAGTCACCACTTGTTCTTCTTTTACTTTTTTCTTTCGTGCCATAACTTTATTTATTTTGACAATTAGTAATATTCCGAATAGTTGAATTTTCGGTTAATACATATATCCTCTTTTTTACCGGAATATAAAAGAAAAAGGTATTTTAACTATATTCTTAACCATAATTAATCTCTCGCACCGGTAATTTTGCATAAAGAAAGCCCGATTCTCCACTAAACAAGAGAATCGGACTGTATGCTTGACCTACCAAAATTAAGAGAAATACGGACATTAAAAGCTCAATAAACTCGCATTTCTGGCTCTGTTTTCAGACTCTAAATCGGCAAGGTATATCTCAGTAGTGGTTATGCTTGTATGCCCCAACATAGGTGATATAATAGACACCGGAACGCCCTCGTTTCGCAATACGGTTGCATAAGTATGTCTGGCGACGTATGTCGTTATCTTGCCTATATTTAATTTCTCACCGATAACCTTCATTCTGTCATTTATATGCTTGGTGAGATTCTTCTTTTTCTTCTCATGCTCCCAAGCATCATCACCAGCCTTCATAAAAGGAAATATATAAATGCTCTTTCTTGGATTGTTCCCCCACTTTTCAATAATAGACTGCATTTCAGGAGTTATCGGTGCATAAATCCGTTTTGTGTCACGAGTACGGTCCTTTGTCTTTTCACGAATAAACGAAATTTCCCCGTTTTGAATGTCAGAGAATTTTAGGTTTATCAAATCGGCAACGTTGATACCGTTACAGAAATAGATGAATAGCCATAAGTCACGATAAAACTCTGTGAACTTGTTACCGTCCGAATAATTGGCGATAGCTTTGAGCTGTCTTTTGTTGAGTGCTTTTTTCTTACCGACACCTTCCTTTATCTGGTATTTGCCTCTCCCGAAAGGATAATCAGCCTCTCTAATCACTCCGGCAGATTTGGCAATATTCATGATAGCACGAATATTTCTCATGTTGATAGCCAAAGTTGTCTGACTTACTGTTTTCAGGCAGAATTTCTCAAAATCACGCAGCCACTCAACCGTAATATCCCTAATTGGTACATTATTCCTTTTATACCGCTTAATCAGTGATAGCGTACTTTGATAAAAAGTCTTGGAACCAAACTTGTTGTTTTCATCCAGTTCTTTTATCTTGGCTTCAAGCATTTCATTGATAGTACCGCCGATGTTTTTTCCAAGTCCTGTATTCAGACGGTCAAAAGAGAAAGTTCCGCGTTCGGCCAGATATTCCACATTCTTTAGAATACGACTGAGTTCCTTACCGATTTCTTCCTGAATATCTCTACACTCTTTGGACTTGCCTTCAAGCGCTTCTTCAAGTTCTTCTTTTGAAGTCAAGCAGATACCGACTGAATAATACTTTGGTTTGCCCTGATAATACACTTTGATTTTTACCGGATAAGTACCTTCTTTATTAATGGTGCGAGTGTCGAGTACAACCGACACAACAACGCCGTTTTTAATGATTTTAATCATGATGTTTGAATTACTTGTAAACGGAATTGTTTACCGGTAATATATCCCCCAATTTTTGGAATTATAAGTTAAACGGGGCTTTCAAAAGGCATTTACAGGCATTTTCAAACAAAGTTTGCAGTATTGTTTTGGAAATATTTTAAGGCAACATTGAATATATACATTCTGAAATTCAGTAGAATGTTTTGTATTTCAATAATAAAGAGATTACTTTTGCATAAACAACAAAGAGCATGAGAATAATAGCGAGAAGCAAAATCTTGATTCGCTTTATCGGTACTCATGCCGGATATGATGTAATTGACGCTAAAAAATATATAGACGTATGGCAAAGATTCAAAATGAAACTGCTTATAAGGCAGCAATGGAGAGAATAGAAGAACTTCTGCCATTGGTTGATGACAATACGCCTTTGAATGACAAGAATCTGATAGAATTGGATTTGTTGTCAGAACTTGTTGCGGATTATGAAGATGAACACTATCCGATAAAATCACCTTCTTTAGTGGATGTGATAAAACTTCGTATGTATGAAATGGGATTGAATCAGGTGAAACTTTCAGAACTTCTTGAAGTAAGTCCTTCACGTGTCAGCGACTATCTTACGGGGCGTTGCGAGCCTACCCTTAAAGTAGCTCGTGAAATAAGCCGGAAACTCAATATTGATGCGAATATAGTGTTAGGTATCTGATATGAAATTGGGTCTAAAACGACCATTTGCACGAAAATTGCACAAATCACCGGAAAATAGAAGAAATAACGTGATTACGGATGAAAAAGAAATATTATATTTGCCCTTGAAAAAGAGCCACTTAAGTAAGAGCGTGAAACGCAAAGAAATAGGAAGACATCGGTACAGCCCGGTTTCATAATCATGAGGTCCCCGGTTCAATCCCGGGTCCCGCTACTTGATAAGAATAAGGCATTTGGGAGGCTTCCACTTCTGGGTGCCTTTTTCTTTTATACATCAATTGGTGGCAGGTGACGCCATAGGTGACGCTAATTAACGACTTCCTAATTACCTGTTCTGATTTGACATTAAGTTATCATCGCAAAAATACGAATAATCTATCTTTTCTTGGAAAAAAAGTCTATAAAAATAGGTTTAAGAAAAAAATAACTAGTTTTTTCACAAGAACTATCATCACTATCTAATTACTAGTCAAATTCACAGTCATCACAATCACTTTGACAAAACGGGTCATACCAAAATTCCTCATATTCTTTCTCTGATTGTTTTATTTCCTGTATCATTTTTTCTCTTTCTTTCTCATCTTTTACCCATACCCCCTCGTCAACATTTACACGCCACATCTGTTTCTCTTTCCATTTTTCCCATTTCTTCATTTTCATTTCTAAATTTTCCCTTTCCTTCGCATCTTCACAACAATCCAGTTCTATTTGAATATAGTCACTCATATCAAAATTTTGCAAATTTATATATCGATATTCATCCAAATCCTCCTTATCATAACACATATCCTCATACAAATCCTCAAAGATACTTTCTGCCTCCATACTAGTTGCCCAACCTTCATCATGTATATGTTCTTTTTTTATTTTATTACAACAAAGCTCATACTCGTAATCAATAGGAGTAAAAAGCTCTTTAAAGATATTCTCATAATCTGGATTATTATAAAATACGGCTATATTATTAACATCAAAAAAATGAGTTTCTTCTGGGTTCATTTTGGCAAAAGAAACAAATTCAGTAATCTTACCTCTAATATATGCTTCTAAAGAACATGGTGACCACTCATTTTCTTCTTTCCATTCTTCAATTAGAGACTGATTCATTTCCATATAGTTTTCTAATGGAGGCATCTGAAACATTTTCTGTCCCTCTAACCAATGATGCAATTGTTCTATCCCCAAAGAATCTCTTGCAGCAGCCATAGACAAAATATTCCCCTTTAAAATTCCCAACAATTCTTTAAACGATTTTAATGATGTAAGCCTATCCACTCTCTTATTTTTATGTTTATAATCAGCTATTATTTCCGAAATATTAGTACATTTATTCACCAAATAAGAAGATAAGCTATTAATACTCCCCATAGTATAAGATGCTTGCAACTCAGGTGTAACATAGTCAGTTAATCCGTATTTCTGAATCAGAAAATAATGTTTCAATATAAATCCAGCCAACTTATCAACTCCCACAACTTCATTAGACAACGAACAATATCTACCGATTTCTCTACTATACTCTGTTTCCTTTACTGTTTTTCTATATTCCAATGGATATCCTTCCTTATAAGTAGAATTAGCCATTTTTATAATGTAACGTACGCCAAGAAAAGATTTTTGATAGTATTTTTGTAGATATAGTCTACTACAATTCATTCGAGCATCAATAATTTCATCAATATTAAGATGATTAGCCAACTTTTCTAATGCTAATCGCGAAAAACCATTCACGTTTACTAAATAGATATTCATATGTCAGATGTTAAGTTTTACAATCCTACAAATGTAATAAAAAACAGCAAATGAATTTCTTCAAATGCTGTTCTTTAATGTTCTAAGATACCTTTTCATTATTCCATAGTTAATAAAACTGCTAAATCATAAAATTCACTAAGATTCTTCGCATAATATTCTCCCTTTGAAGTAGCCATTTTAT
>ENA-ORTH01002168-ORTH01002168.1-human-gut-metagenome-genome-assembly--contig:-NODE-2168-length-16662-cov-22.942494_pt1 | contig 16662 bp, 8 predicted proteins | sample MGYA00241914_ERZ509192 | MGnify/ENA primary metagenome ERZ509192 (study PRJEB26280, sample SAMEA2338826) | human gut metagenome | biome: human gut; feature: human-associated habitat; material: faeces... | reverse complement strand
CAAAAATTTTATATTTTTTTAATTGTCTACTTGACGGGATGCACACCATTTATCTCCCTGAGTTCGTCTACCTTGCCTGCGGCAAATCAGGATTCAAATATTTTTTCAGATATTTTCCAGTATAAGATTTTTCTACCGCAGCAACTTCTTCCGGTGTTCCGCAAGTCACCATCGTGCCGCCGCCTTCGCCACCTTCTGGTCCCATATCAATGATATAATCGGCTGTTTTGATGACTTCAAGGTTATGCTCAATGACTACAACTGTATTGCCACCTTCCGTTAACCGCTGCAAAATATCAACTAGTTTATGAACGTCTGCGAAGTGCAGTCCCGTTGTTGGCTCGTCTAAAACATATATTGTCTTTCCGGTACTCTGGCGGCTTAATTCTGTGGCAAGTTTTACTCGCTGTGCCTCTCCACCGGAAAGAGTTGTCGATGGCTGTCCTAACTTGATATAGGAAAGTCCCACATCTCGAAGTGTCTCTATCTTTCTTCGGATCGATGGCACGCTCTCAAAGAATTCACATGCTTCATCGACATTCATATCTAACACTTCAAATATGTTTTTGCCTTTGTATTTTACTTCCAATGTCTCTCTGTTGTAACGCTTTCCATGACAGACTTCACATGGTACATATACATCAGGAAGAAACTGCATTTCTATCTTTAAAATACCATCACCGGCACAGGCTTCACAGCGGCCGCCCTTTTTATTGAAACTGAAACGTCCTTTGTCATATCCTCTTGCTTTGGCATCTTTTGTCATAGCGAACAATTCGCGGATATGGTCAAATACTCCTGTATAAGTGGCTGGATTAGAACGCGGGGTACGTCCAATCGGAGACTGGTCAATGTTGATTATCTTATCTAACTGTTCTGTTCCTTCAATATCTTTATGTTTTCCTGGTTTAATTCTTGCACGGTTTAATACGCAGGCAAGCTTCTTATAAAGTATCTCATTGACAAGGGAGCTTTTCCCTGAACCAGAAACTCCTGTTACACAGGTAAATACGCCGATTGGAAACTTCACGCTGATATTCTTTAAGTTATTCTCCGAGGCTCCTTTTACTGTCAGATAACCCTGCGGCTTTCTCCGAACTTCTGGAACAGGGATTTTCATTTTCCCGCTAAGGTATGCTCCTGTAATGGAATCTGGATTCACCATCAATTCTTCTGCTGTTCCAACTGCGACAACTTCCCCACCATTTTCGCCTGCCATTGGTCCAATATCCACAATGCAGTCTGCCTCTCGCATCGTATCTTCATCATGCTCAACGACAATAAGTGAATTGCCCAAATCTCTCAGACGTTTTAAGGCAGAAATGAGTTTATCATTATCTCTCTGATGCAGACCGATACTTGGTTCATCAAGAATGTATGCCACTCCAACAAGTCCAGAACCAATCTGCGTTGCAAGACGAATTCGCTGTGCTTCTCCACCAGAAAGCGTTCCTGTTGGCTGTGAAAGACTTAAATAGTCAAGGCCAACATCATTTAAAAAGCCGATTCTTCCACGAATTTCTCTTAACACCTGCTTACCGATAAGCTGCTGTCTTTCTGTAAGTTCAATGTCATTAAAATAGGAAATTAATCGCTTTACGGAGAGGCGTGTCAATTCGGAAATATTGTACTGACCTACTGTTACTGCCAGAGATTCAGGCTTTAATCGCTGACCGTGACAGCTATCACATGGAGTTACTGTCATAAAGTTTTCATATTCTGCTCTCTGACGTTCAGAATGATTCTCGCGATAACGACGCTGTACATTACGAATCAGGCCTTCAAAAGCAACGTCATAGACACCCTCTCCACGCTTTCCTTTATAGTATACTTTTACCTCATGTCCATTCGTTCCATGAATAATAATATCCTGGACTTCCGGACTTAAATCACAAAATGGCGTACTCAAATCAAAATCATACTCTCTTGCCAATGCATCAAGAACTGCTCTCGTATAACTCTTTGGATCTGTGCAAGACTGCCACCCCAATACAGTAATCGCCCCATCTGCAATACTCATTTTTTTATCTGGAATCATCAGGTCAACATCAAACTCCATCTTAAATCCAAGTCCGTGACAGACTGGACAGGCTCCAAACGGATTATTGAAAGAAAAGCTTCGTGGCTCAATCTCATCAATGCTGATACCACAATCCGGGCAGGAAAAACTCTGGCTAAAATTCATCGGTTTCCCACCAACAACATCTACTAACAAAAGTCCCCCTGTAAGCTTCATTACGGTCTCAATCGAATCTGTAAGACGGTTTTCAATACCTTCCTTTATCATCAGACGGTCTACAATAATCTCAATATTGTGCTTTTTATTTTTTTCTAACTTAATCTCTTCTGCAAGGTCATATAGATTCCCGTCAATGCGAACACGGACATATCCACTCTTTTTTGCATCTTTTAATATTTTTACATGTTCTCCCTTTCTTCCTCTTACAATCGGTGCAAGAAGCTGAATTTTCGTCCGTTCTGGAAGCTTCATTAAAATATCTACAATCTGGTCTACTGTCTGCTTGGAAATTACTTTTCCACACTTTGGACAGTGAGGAATGCCAACTCTCGCATAAAGAAGCCGCAGATAATCATAGATTTCCGTTACTGTACCAACTGTAGAACGTGGATTGCGGTTCGTGGACTTCTGATCAATCGAAATGGCAGGAGAAAGACCCTGAATATCGTCAACGTCCGGCTTTTCCATCTGTCCTAAGAACTGTCTTGCATACGAAGACAGGGACTCCATATATCTTCTCTGTCCTTCCGCATAAATCGTATCAAATGCCAGTGAGGACTTACCAGAACCTGAAAGTCCTGTCAGTACTACAAATTCATTTCTCGGTATATCTATATTAATATTTTTAAGGTTATGCTCACGCGCCCCTCGAATGCGAATGTATTCTTTCTTTTCGCTCATTATATTGTATCCTTTCTAATCGTCATAATCCCTCAAAGCAATCTTATACTTTTTCAGTTCATCTCTTAATTCTGCCGCTTCTTCAAAGTTCAGTTCTGCCGCTGCCTTATTCATCTTCTTTGTTAACTTAGCTATCATTTCCGTAAGTTCCTTACGATTCATAGATTCCGTATCTTTCTTTAAGGAACCTCGGCTCTTCTCTGGTGCTTCTTCATTGGTAATAGAAATGACATCCCGAATTGCCTTTTGAATAGTCTTTGGCGTAATGCCATGTTCTTCATTATATGCCATCTGAATTTCACGACGCCGCTTTGTTTCTGTGATGGCGGCACGCATGGAGTCTGTAATCGTATCTCCGTACATAATAACGTGTCCTTCTGCATTTCGTGCGGCACGTCCGATCGTCTGTACAAGAGAAGTTTCTGAACGTAAAAATCCTTCCTTATCCGCATCAAGAATAGCAATCAGCGTAACCTCTGGAATATCTAATCCCTCTCTTAAAAGGTTAATTCCAACAAGAACATCAAATACACCCATTCGCAAATCTCTTACAATTTCAATTCTTTCTAAGGTATCAATATCGGAATGAAGATATTTCACACGAATATCCAATTCTTTCATATAAGCAGTCAAATCTTCTGCCATCCGCTTCGTCAGGGTAGTTACCAGAACTTTATTCTTCTTCGCTACCTCTTTATTAATCTCACTAATCAAATCATCAATCTGTCCCTCTACTGGCCGGACATCAATCGGTGGGTCAAGAAGTCCTGTCGGACGGATAATCTGTTCTGCCCGGAGCATCTCATGCTCTCCCTCATACACATTCGGAGTCGCAGATACAAAAAGCATCTGATCAATTCGCTCCTCAAATTCATCAAAATTAAGAGGACGGTTATCTAAAGCTGAAGGCAGTCGGAATCCGAAATCAACTAATGTCTGCTTTCTTGAACGGTCTCCTGCATACATCCCCCGCACCTGCGGAATCGTAATATGCGACTCATCGACAATCATAAGAAAATCATCCCCAAAGAAATCAATCAGCGTATACGGAGCCTTCCCCGGCTCTAATCCCGTAAGATGTCTCGAATAATTCTCAATTCCAGAACAAAATCCTGTCTCTTTTAACATCTCTATATCAAAATTCGTTCGTTCTGAAATTCTCTGTGCCTCTAAAAGCTGATCGTTTTCCTTAAAATATTCCACTCTCTCGTCAAGTTCTTCCTTAATCGTCTTCACCGCACGCTCAATCTGTTCCTGCGGCACAACATAATGCGAAGCCGGAAAAACAATCGCAAAATTAAGACTTGCCTTAATCTCTCCCGTCAGCACATCGACCTGCATAATCCGATCAATCTCATCACCAAAAAATTCAATGTGAATCGCATCTTCAAAAGAAGAAACCGGCACAACTTCCAGCACATCTCCACGTACACGGAAACTGCCTCTCTTAAAATCAAGCTCATTACGCACATACTGGATATCAATCAGACGGCGCACAACCTCATCCCTGTCAATCTCCATTCCAGGGCGCAGCGAAATCATCATCTTCGCATAATCGTTCTTGCTACCAATGCCGTAAATACACGAAACCGATGACACAACAATGACATCCTTCCTCTCAATCAGCGCTGCTGTCGCACTGTGGCGCAGCTTATCTATCTCATCATTAATCGAAGAATCCTTCTCTATATAAGTATCCGTAGAAGGAACATATGCTTCCGGCTGATAATAATCATAATAAGACACAAAATATTCTACCGCATTATGTGGAAAAAATGCCTTAAACTCACTGTAAAGCTGCGCTGCCAGAGTCTTATTATGTGCCAGAATCAGCGTCGGCTTATTCAACTGTGCAATGACATTCGCCATCGTAAATGTCTTACCGGAACCAGTAACTCCAAGCAAAGTCTCAAACTGATTTCCTTCTTTAAATCCCTTTACCAGCTCCTCAATCGCCTGTGGCTGGTCTCCAGTCGGTGCGAAGTCCGACACTAATTCGAAATGGTCCATGAAGCAAATCCTCCCTCTTATCGTAGTATGTTTCCGATTATATCAAATATACGAACAAATGTACAGACAAAATCCAAATATTTGTTCTGATTTAATTCATATAAGAAATAGACGCACCCGAAGAGAGAAGCCGCCCTATATCTGTGACTTTATCACTGTGGGCTGAATGTTCGTTTGACGGCTCACATTCAGTCCTCGTTCTAAGACCACAGATATAGGGCGGCTTCTCTCTTCGGGTACTGTCTTTGGCTTGATTTTGTTTGAATCAAATTGCCTGGTGTAGGAATTTAAGAATATAAGTGGAGGTTTTCTACTTGCTTTAAAATTATTAATACTCAGTATAACTATATATTATTATCAGTGATATCCATAAAATGTAGTTAAAAAATGGTAACCAATTCACTCATATACGGAAAGTATCTGCATACTGAAAACGCTATATCACGCTTTATTCACTTTTTCGTCTTCTTACTACAAGGAAGATAATCACAACGGCTGCAGCCACTCCAATGATAATCCATGTCAGGATTGGTGTAGTATCGCCAGTCTTACCACTCTTAGACTTCTTATTCTTCTTATTATTAGGTGGTGTCTTTTCATTTTCTGTTGAAGTAGTCTCCTCTTCACTAGAAGTTGTCTCTTCCTCCTCGTCACCTTTTTCTCTATTTGTAAGAGTGATCGTACCAGTTTGCTGTTCCATAGATAATTCTACATTGCCCCCACTGATACTGATTTGTTGCTCACCACCTACAGGTGGGAGTCATCTCACATCTGATATATCTGAAGGAAAAATAACACTACTTCTTCTCAATTTATTAAAAGCAAAAAATAAAAAAGTACCGCATCAAAGATGTGAGACGATACTTTTTTATTACTTTTAATAAAATGTACTCTCGGAGTCTTTCCTGCACTTGCTTTTGTGGCTGATTTTCCGCCAGTCGCACCCGAATTTCATCAACGTACGTACCGCGTACGCTTCAGAAATTTGGACACAACTGACAAAAAATCTTCTCACAAAATCAAGCACAAAAAGATTCCGAGAGTACATTAAATTGTTTTAACGAATATATTTTTCTGCTATTTTCTTAAGTTTTTCTGGATTTTGGGTATACCAGCTTTCATAGGTTAAATGCTCTGCCGAAATCATCTGACCAAGTTCTACAAAGAAATCTGGGATTTCTTCTGCAAGCATTGTTCCCCATTCTTCTCCAAAATGCTCTGCTCCCTGTGCATCTGTTCCATTTACATGAAAAGCAAATGCCGGCTGCATTTTTCCATCCACACGTTTAGATGCCCCGTGGAAACCAAGCTTTCCAATCTGATGTGTTCCGCAAGAAGAAGTACATCCAGATATATGAATTCTTGGAAGTACCCCATCTGCAAAATGATAAGGCTCTACTGTCTCCACAATACTTGCAAGCAATCCCTGAGAATCTCTAAGTCCAATCTGGCATACGGTACTTCCAATACATGATACAGATGTTTCAAACAAGTTTTTTGCCCCGTCTTCTGTAATTGCAGCAATCTCCTTTGCCTGTGACGCATTCAGATTAATAATATACAATGTTTCATCTGGAGCAATGCGAACTTCTGCGTCTCCAATATCTTTTATTATATTATAAATTTCTCCAAACTTCTTCACTGGGACAATTCCACCTATTGGGTGATATGCCACTGCATATAGTCCCTGTTGTTTCTGTGGAAGAATACGTTCTGATGCTGCTTCTTTTTGTGGATAACTTTCTGCTGTTTCTAACACAACATTTTCATCCGTTTTTACTATGTTGTCTGCTACATTCTTGGTTATGCTCTCTGTTATATTTTCTGACATATCAGCAGTGTTTTTTCCTTCAACATCATCCGCACTATTATTTTCCATATTATTTATTGCATTTTCGGCTACTTTTCCTTCTAACTTTATAAGAAGAGAATCTTTATATTCTGCCTTTACTTCTGCTAACTTTTCCTGATATGCTTTGCGGTAGCCATCTACCCCTAATGTCTCCTGCATGTATCTTGTTCTTGATTTAGCACGACTCTCATAATTACCATAAGTAGTAAATGTCCGAACCATTGCTTCTACATAATAAAGTACCTCTTCAGGCTTTACATTTTCCGCAACCTTTACTCCCATTCGGTAATTATTTCCCAGTCCACCTGCACTGTATACATCAAAAGTTCCTTCTTCTTTTGCTACAAATCCAAGATCTCTAAATGTTGCATGTGTTACATTCGCCGGAGAATTAGAAAATCCTACTTTTAACTTTCTTGGAAGCTTCACCGTCTTGATGATTCCCATCAGATAATCTCCCGCTTCTTCCGCATAAGGAAGTACATCGAAATATTCCCCCTGTTCCACCCCAGAGAGAGGAGAGACCATAGTATTTCTTGGGAAATCTCCACCGCCTCCTCGAGTAACAATGCCAGCATCCATTGCCTGCTCCATAATATCGCAAACCGCCTTTGCATCTAAATCATGAAACTGCACTGTCTGGCAAGTTGTGATATGTGCTCTTTTCACATCATACCTTTCAATAGAATCTACGAGGAACTTTAACTTTTCCTTCGTCACTCTGCCGCCTGGCATACGCAGGCGGAGCATGCTCGCTTCTCCACCTTTTTGTGCATAACTTCCAAAGCCGCCAGAGAACCCTTTATAATCTTTCACACTGACTTCTTTTGCATAAAATTTCTCTGTCATCTCTCGAAATTCTTTTAAATCTGCTTTAAATTCCTTCATTAATTCCTGATTCATATTTCCTCGACCTTACTTTCTATGTATTCTCTATAACGAATTATGATTTTCTCGCAATAATAACGAATTAAATTATATCATACTTATCCTACCTGCGAAAGTAGTAATAAATTTAATAGTAATTTGTTGAGCTAAACAGACGAAGCCTGAGAATCAAATCATTTATATTTGTGATTTTCGTCGCGGCATGTTGAATGGTCGCTTTTGCGCTCGCATCCAACACTTGCTCCCAGACCACAAATATAAATGATTTGATTCTCAAGCTTCTGTTTTCTGACCACTCGGATAAATTAATGGAGAAATTAGTTAGAGCAAACAAAAGCGACAGGCTAACCAGGAAACTAATTGGTAAAGTTATTGTTTGACAATTTGAGTATTTCTCAGAAAATTGTACTCATTAGGAAATTAAATTTGAAAGGGCCAATACTCAAATTACTGGCATAATGTAGCTAACGCGAAGCGCAATTGTTAGCACTCATTTATATTGAGTGCTAATTTTTTCTTGACATTCCTGCAAACTGGTATTAGTATAAGAATGGTATTGATAAAAATACAAAGGCAATATTCCAGTCAGAAGTTCTTTTGACTTAGTTCATAGAATATTAGCCTACATTTATATAATTAATTTTAAGGAGATGCTTATTATGGCTAAACAGGGAAGTTTATCAATTAACAGTGAAAATATTTTTCCTATTATAAAGAAGTGGCTCTATTCTGACCACGACATTTTCATCCGTGAGTTAGTAAGTAACGGATGCGATGCTGTAACAAAGCTGAAAAAGCTTTCTGTTATGGGTGAATTTGAAGAAGCTGACGATGAGAAGTATAAAGTAGAAGTTCGTATTAATCCTACTGACAAGACTCTTACCTTTATTGATAATGGTATTGGTATGACAGAGGACGAAGTAGACGAATACATCAATCAGATTGCTTTTTCTGGTGCTGCTGCTTTCATGGAACAGTACAAAGACAAAGCAAGTGATGAGCAGATTATCGGTCATTTCGGACTTGGTTTCTATTCTGCATTTATGGTTGCCGATAAGGTTACTATTGATACTCTTTCTTATAAAGAAGGCGCTACACCAGTCCACTGGGAATGTGATGGTGGTACAGAATTTGATATGGAAGATGGTGATAAAGCAGAACGTGGTACAACAATTACTCTTTACCTCAACGATGAGAGTTATGAATTCTGTAATGAATACCGCTGCCGCGAAGTTCTTAACAAATACTGTTCTTTCATGCCAGTTGAAATTTACTTTGTAAATGAGGAAGAAGAAGCGAAAAAGGCTGAGGAAGCTGCCAAAAAGGATGCTGAAGAAAAGGTAATTGACGTAGACGTAAAGGACGCTGATGCAAAAGAAAATAACGCTGATACAGAAGATGGTGATTCCGAAGTAACTCTTGAAGAGGAAGAAGAGGAAGAAGATGATGCACCTAAGCCAATCAACCAGATTCATCCATTATGGACAAAGCATCCAAACGACTGTACTGATGAAGAATATAAAGAATTTTACCGTGATGTATTCCACGATTATAAAGAGCCTTTATTCTGGATTCATTTGAACATGGATTATCCATTTAACTTAAAAGGTATCCTTTATTTCCCTAAAATCAATACAAAATATGATACAATCGAGGGAACAATTAAGTTATATAACAATCAGGTATTTATCGCAGATAATATTAAAGAAGTTATTCCTGAATACCTCTTATTATTAAAGGGATGCATTGACTGTCCAGACCTTCCACTGAACGTATCAAGAAGTGCATTACAGAATGACGGTTTTGTTAAGAAAATTTCTAACTACATCACTAAGAAAGTTGCGGAAAAGCTTTCCGGTATGTGCAAGACCGATCGTGAAAACTATGAAAAATACTGGGATGACATCAGCCCATTCATTAAGTTTGGCTGCATCCGTGACCAGAAATTTAACGATAAGATGAAAGATTACATCATCTTCAAGAACATGGAGGGCAAATATGTTACACTTCCAGATTATCTTGAAGCTGGTAAAGAAAAATACGAAAACAATGTTTTCTATATCACAGATGAAGTAGCACAGTCTCAGTATATCAATATGTTCAAAGAACAGGAAATTGATGCCATCTACCTGACACACCAGATTGATACAACATTTATCACTCACTTAGAGCAGAGAAATCCAGAAGTAAAATTCCTGCGTATCGACTCTGAACTGACTGATAACTTCAAAGAAACAATTGATGAGAACGAAGAAAAAGAACTCACTGAAAAGCTTTCCGAGAAGTTCAAAAAGGCAACTGGTGTTGAAAACTTAAGCGTAAAAGTTGAAAAGCTGAAAAATGCCGATATGCCTTCTATGATCACCGTTTCTGAACAAACACGTCGTATGTCCGAAATGATGGAAATGTACGGAATGAGCAACAGCTCCACAGGACTTGGTGCGGAAGGTGAAACTCTCGTCCTTAACATGAACAATGACTTAGTTCAGTATGTTTTAAACAATGACGAAAGCGAAAATACTACTACAATCTGCCAGCAGCTCTATGACCTTGCACGTCTGGCAAATCATCCGCTGAAACCGGAAGAGATGACTGCATTTGTTGCACGTTCCAATAAAATACTCTCCATTCTGACGAAATAATTTCTGATTTGCCGCAGGCAAGGGAGACGCCCTCTGGGAATGAAATAATCCTTATTTCATTCCCAGAGGGCGTCTCCCTTGCTACACAATCAGAAGTTAATAAAATCCATTATATTCTTTGTCGTTTTTCTTTAATTCCTGATTGATATATCCTCTTCCTAATTTCTCTGGAAGTGTTTTTTGACCAGAGAACAGGTTCGTTCCTAATCCCAGGCGATTTCCATCAATCTGTACTCCCAAGGCTGCTAATGTCGTTGGAAACATATCCATTGTAGAAAAATCTCTGTTTTCGGTCACATTTTCTTTATAAGTACAATCAGCATTGATAATTGTATTATACACGGTTCTTTTATAATTATTATTTAAATTACTCCATATCGGATCGGACGTATCGACCATTGTCGTATGATCACCAGCTATAACAATTGTCGTATTTTTGTAAAAATCCTGTTTTTTTATCCATTCTACAAAGTCATATATCTGCTGGTCTGCACAGGCAATTACATTAGCATATTGTCTGTTATATTTATCTTTACAAAGTCGGCATTTATAACCTCGTGGAAAATGCGTATCCACCGTCAGCATTGTAAGATTAAATGGTTTGTCAGACGAAGAAAGCTGTTCGAGCTGCTTCTTCGCACGTTTATATAATATTTCGTCTTCATGACCCCAAAATACTTTGTAATCCGGCGCAATGAATCCTTCTTTTTTCGCTGCATTATAATCTTCTATATGAAAATCTTTGTGGCTTGTAAAGTATGTATCTCTTCCGGCAAAGTCTCCCTCACTTCCACACAAAAACACCTGCTGGTATCCTTCTTTATTAAGAATATCTCCCATTGTTGTTAAATTAGGAAGAAAGTTTCCAAACATAGATCCCGAATTATGAAGCTTTAAATTAATTGCTGCTGTCTGTGCAACCATTCCTCCAACCGTATAAGCCGTTGCCTCTAAACAAGTTGGCCCACCTAGCTTTCCATCCGCCTTATCTGAAAAATTTATATTTTCCTTCGCCAATTTTGTCAGATTCGGAATATAATTATCATCCATGATACCGCCATCTTCCTGATCGGCATAACTACTTTCCATTGATTCCATAAATATATAAATCAAATTTCTTTTTTGAGATGGAAAATCAAGTTTTGTCTTAGCTGGGTTTACATAATATTTTTCATAGAAATCCGTTTTCTCCTGAACACTTTTTATATACTCCCACATACCTACTTTTGTTCCCTGAATTTGTATTGTTCCAACCAGGACAATGAGCAGAATAATTTCCAGACAGATTTTAGTCCATGCAGGAACCTTTTTTACAGGTAAATCTTCAAGATTGTATAATACTCTTACCATAATAAGATAAACTATGCTAATCGTAAGCGTAACAAGGAGCGGCGGAATAATTCCTGTTTTTATAATACTGTTTATTACGCCACTGTCCGTTCCTTTTATCGGACTGGTAAGCTGCAGCACAATAATGGAAAATGAAACATCCCCACATGTACTTTTAAGCCATGTAACCATACTACAGGCCAGCAGTGTTATAAATAAGGCTACCGGAACTAATAAACCAAACGGAAATGATAATACTTTCAATATTTTGTTCTGATCCGTCCTCTTCTGAAGTTCAACCGCATGAGATAATAGCAAATAGCAAGCCGGCATAATCAAAAACATCATAAAATAAATTGTCATTGTTATCTGTTTTTTCTGCACACGCTCCCTGTAATTTGCATTTAATTCTATATGATCTAATACAAACTGCTGCCCTATCTTGCTTCCAAAACGAACTTTTATCCTTGTTATTCCAGTAGCATCTACCTCTCCAAATGCTATTTTTTCTCCTTTTTTTATATTAGCCCATACTCTTGGGTTCTGTTCATAAGTAGGCTTTTCTTTGGTCTGGTAAGAAATTTTTACATCTGTATCCTGCGCCACTGGTTCTTCAAAATATACTTTTACATTGGCAATTTTCGAGGACTGCATCTTATACTTTATAAAAGGTCTTGCTTCTTTAATAAGAAAATGATTTCCATTTATCTCATACCCACGAAATTCTGCTTTTTCCAGATTCACATTCTGCGGTTTTAATGCTTTTTCCTGCGGAATTCCAGAAATATGCCATGCAAAAAATAAACTAAGAAGCACAATAACTATTATCCCTGCTACTTTACTGACAGATTTTTTTAAAAAATGTCTCCAACACACAGTAAGGCCAAAGAGCAAAATGCCTGCAATCAGTCTTTTTAATACTGGTGCCATCAGGTTTTCCATTCCTTTTTCTTCTCTCATAAGATAAAGGGCAGTCATGATTCCTGCACAGAGGATTATTGCAGCCAAAACAAATCCTACTACAGCTTTTATATAATTCTTTTGTTGCTTATTCATCTGTTTCAATCTTCTCCTAATAAAACTGATTATACATTTTATCGTTTCGTTTCAGTTCTTTATTAATATAATTAGCACCTAATTCTTCTCTCAACGTCTCTTCTCCTGAAAATAAATTAGTTCCTAATCCAAGTTTATTCCCATCAATTTCTACACCAAGAGCCGCCAATGTTGTTGGGAACATATCCATTGTAGAAAACTTTCTCTTTGTCGTAACTTTTTTCTTATATGCACATTGCGGATTAATTATTGCATTATATACCGTACGCTGATAGTCATTGCTTAAACTTTTCCAGAACTTACTTCCTGTATCTACCATAGAAGTATGATCTCCGGCAATAATAATTGTCGTGTCTTCATAGAAGTCCTGTTTCTTTATCCACTGTACAAAGTCGTAAACCTGACGGTCTGCACAGGCTACTGCATTCCCATAAGTGGTATCGTATTTGTTCTCACATAAATCACAAATATATCCATTAGGGAAATGTGTGTCTACCGTCAGCATAGTAAGATTAAAAGGTTTACCTTCCTTAGATAATTTTTTCAGATTCTTTTTTGCTCTTTCATATAGAACTTTATCCTCATGACCCCAGTACACTTTATAATCTTTTGGGATATCTCCTTCTTTTATTGCGGCTTTATAATCTTCAATCTGATAGTCTTTATGTGTTTTAAAATAGGCATCTCGCCCTGCAAAATCTCCATCACTTCCACACAAAAACATCTGATTGTATCCCTGTTTGTTAAGGATATCACCAAGTGCTGTCAGGTTAGGAAGGAATGAGTCAGATACTGCCCCAGAATTCATTACTTTTAAGTTAATTGCAGATGTCTGTGCTACCAATCCACCGGCAGTATACGCTGTTGCTTCTAAACAGACAGGTCCACCCACTTTTCCATCTTTCTTATCAGTAAACTGTACATTTTCTCTTGCAAGCTTCGTCAGATTCGGAATATAATTATCATCCATAGTTCCACCATCTTCCTTATCTGCGTAACTGCTTTCCATAGATTCCATAAATATGTAAATCAGATTTTTCTTTTCCTTAGGAAATGTCATCTTTACCTTTGCAGGATTCACATATTCTTTTTCATAAAAATCAGAACTCTCCCTCACACTTTGTATGTAATCCCACATACCTATCTCTGTTCCCTGTACCTGTACAGTATGCAGAAAAAATACAACCATAACTACTTCTATACAAATCTTACTCCATCTTGGAATTTTCTTCACTGGAAGATCTTCTAATGCATACATTCCCCGCACAATGAAAAGATAGCACAGTACAGCTGCTACGGCAAGAAGTACCGGAGGAACTACTGCAGTCTTGATGATACTGTTTATAATTCCGCTATCTGTTCCTTTTATCGGACTTGTAAGCTGTAAAAGGATAATGGAAAATGAAACATTTCCACATGTCATCTTCACCCATTCTACTAAATTCACTACAAGGAAGGTGGCAAATAATGAAAGAATTGTTATAAATCCAAATGGAAAAGATAAAATTCGCAGGCAAATATTTTTATCCGTTTTCTCCTGCCACTTCTTTCCTGCTGCTAATATAAAATATCCTGCCGGAATCAGCATGAAAAACACAAAATATTTCACCATGCTGACTTTCTTTTGATGCATGCGTGCCGCATAATTTCCATTAATTTCGGTATATCCATAATCAAACTGTGTTCCAATCTTTCTTCCGATACCAATTTTAATTCTCGTAACATCTTTTACTTTCATTGAAACACAGCCTACTGTCTCTCCCTTATGAACTTTTACACGCATTTTTCTTGTTTTATTATCAAATCCATGCTGTGTCTTTGTCTCATACAGAACACGCACAATAACTTTCTGTGCAACTGGTTTTGAAAAATGTACCGTAACATTATCAAGATAATCTACATTAATTTCTTTTACAATATTTGCGTTTGCCTCTGCCACTGTAAAATGACCATCTTTAATATCATAACGATCAAATTCACTTTCCGGTGTTTCTAATCGCTGCGGCTTCAACTGGCTTTCCTGCCAGATTCCAGAATTCTGCCATGAAAAAACTCCCGCAACAAAAAGAAGAACAATAATACCTGCTATCTTTCTATTTCTTTTCTTTAGCAGATGACGTACTGCTATTGCAATTCCTAATAATACTGCTATTTCTACAGTCAGTTCCACTTTTTTTACCAATTCTTCAGCAGAAAGGCCAAGCTCTCCTTTTAAATAATTGGCCCCTGCAATTCCTATGCACGCAATAAAAAAAGCGGCCAGAAAATAGATTACTGCCGCTTTTTTCCTGCTCTGCATGTCCCCCTGATTTTCCATCTTTTCCTCCTTATGTATTTTATGTAATTTGCTATATTACATTTTTTAATCTTGTTTTTGTTTTATACTTCTCAAACGTATTTCATAAATGCTTTCTGCAAGATATGAACCACACACGCTCTCTAAAACAAACCAATCAAAAATTATAGCATGAAAAGATAGAATTGTAAATGCAGGTACTACATAAAACGATACTATTTGAAATATTTATCTACGCCATTCGCAATTCCCTTCGCAAGTTTCTTCTGGTAAGAAGAAGAATTCAACTGACGGTCCTCTGTTGGATTTGTGAGGAAACCACACTCTAAAATCATTGTAGGAATCTTTGCCCAGTTAATAGTTGTATAATAATCTGAGCGGATTGTTCCGTGACTTTTCTTATTCACAGCTTTTGCTACGGAACTTAACAGGCAGCTTCCAAGACGGCGTGAACTGTTAAATATCTTCTTTCCAACATAACGTGAACTTCCGGGAACACAAACCAAAGGACCTCTCGCACTTGCTCCTGATGCATTACAGTGAATACAGATATGGATATCCGCACCACTCTTATTCGCTTTCTTCGTTCTCTGCTGGTTAGAAAGTGGACAATTATTGGTTGTTCGGAGCATTATTACTTTATATCCTCTCTTCTTCAGCTCTTTTTTTGTCGCTTTTGCAATTGCAAGATTAGTCTTATATTCTGGGATATGCGTACGTACACCAGCAGTACCAGATGTCAGTTTTGCTTTTCTTCTGGAAGAACCTGGCGCTAATCTTTCTGTAGAAGAGATTCCTCTCTGCTGGTGTCCAGCCGCTATAAATACAGTTCTCTGCTTCTTTGCTTTTGTCTTTTTTTTCTTTTTTGCTGTCTTTTTTGCTGTCTTTGTTGTTGCTTTCTTTGCCTGTGTAGTCGCTGCCGCTGCTTTAGCAGATACTTTCAATGTACTTGTCGGAATCATAGTAAAAGCCAGCATAAAAATCAGCAGCAAGCTAAACGTTTTTTTCATCATTTTCTTCACTTTTTTATCCTCCATTTTTTATCACGTTTACAAGTAACTATGATTTAGTTTTGGAGGACCTCGATTTCTTGTTTTATCTGAAAGTTAACTGGGGGGCCGGATGATATTCATATAGGTTTCTCCTTATTTTTGTACTAATAATTTACAGATACAGATAAGTTAATTACAGCTAATATATTTATCTGATTATAGACGATTTTCGGACAGAACGCCAGTAATAAATATACCCAAACTGCGATTGGTTTTATCAGCTTTTGTCCAGGACTGTATTCACCCTCTATTATTTCATATCCATTTTTCTGCGCAGCATGACTATTTTTCTTGACTTTGACACCGTGTCGCAGTTTATACTGAAATAAACAGGGAGGTATACTATGGCGGTCGGACAGACCGATGATACCGAAAACAAAACGGAGGATACCATCTTCTGCAATACTCCGCCTTTCCTCTTACTTACCTCCATATTAATTACGATTATCCTTTACAGGATAAATATGTCAGCTATAATATAGTTAGAAAAAATCCGGTGATAAACCTGGCAGAATCTGCTATAATACATCTTGGTAAATCATGCAGAAATGAGGAAACGTATGAAAATCCAATTACAAAACCTGACAAAAAAATTCCCGAACCGCAATAAAAAAGCC
>ENA-ORTH01002158-ORTH01002158.1-human-gut-metagenome-genome-assembly--contig:-NODE-2158-length-16730-cov-4.020450_pt1 | contig 16730 bp, 8 predicted proteins | sample MGYA00241914_ERZ509192 | MGnify/ENA primary metagenome ERZ509192 (study PRJEB26280, sample SAMEA2338826) | human gut metagenome | biome: human gut; feature: human-associated habitat; material: faeces... | reverse complement strand
CCAGCGACGAGAGGACGTACCATGCCGACATCTGCCCCACGTCCTCGTTGCCCGACAGTCCGTCCGGCTCGGCGTGGTAGAGCGTCGTGAGCACCTCGCGCACCTTGTCGGCCGTCTTCCACGGCTGGCCCAGCATCGTATAGAGGTAGAGCACGTGGTGGCTCGGCTCGTTGCCGTGGGCGTACTGGCCGATGAGGCCCGAGATGTCGGGCGAAGTCTCGGCGCCCTCGACGACGGAACTTACCGTGAAGAGCGAATCGAGCTTTCCGAGCATCTCCTCGCGGCCGCCGAAGCACCCGACGAGCCCCTCGACGTCGTGCGGCGCGAGCCACGTGTACTGCCAGGCGTTGCCCTCGCAGTAGTCGTCGGCGCGGTGCGTCGAGGCGAAGGGATTGAACGGCGTGCGCCAGCCTCCCTTCGAATCGCGGCCCCGCATGAAGCGCGTCGCCGGATCGAAGTAATTGCGGTAGCTATGGCTGCGTTCCGTGAAGTATTTCGCGTCCTCCGTCCGGCCCAGCGCTTCGGCGGCACGCGCCGCGGCGCCGTCGGCCAGGGCGTACTCCATGTCGTAGGCCACCGCCTCGTTGAACAGGTCGCACGGGATGTAGCCGTGCTCCATTCTGAGGCCGTTGCCGCGGCCGGGATCCATCGCCGTTTTCCGGATCGCCTCGAAAGCCTTTTCGCGGTCGAATCCTTCGATGCCCTTCACGATGGCGTCCGCCACGACGGGAATACCCGGGTTGCCCACCATGCAGTCGGTCTCGTTGCCCCACAGATGCCATACCGGCAGGCGCCCTTGCTCGTCGGCGATATGCAGCATCGTCTGCACGATGTCGGGCATCCGCTCCGGATGCAGGATCGTCATCAGCGGCATCGCGGCGCGGTAGGTGTCCCACAGCGAGAAGGTCGTGTAGTTCGTGAAGCCGGGCGCACGGTGAATTTCATAATCCGACCCGCGGTAATCGCCGTTCACGTCGCAGAACACGGAGGGCGCCACCATCGTGTGATACAGCCCCGTGTAGAAAATCCGCTTCGCCGTCTCGTCCTCCGTCGTGATCTTCACCTTCGACAGCTCGTCGTTCCACGCCTTGTCGGCCGCCGCCGCGGTCGCCTCGAAATCCCATCCGGGGAGCTCCGTGGCGAGGTTCGCCTCGGCGCCCTCGACGCTCACGGGCGACAGGGCCACCTTCACGAGCAGTTGCTCGCCCTCCTCCGTGTCGAAATCCACGCGCGCATAGCGGGCCGCGATCCGGGGCATCTTGGAATCGTCCATCTCGCCCGGATGCAGGTAGGCGATTCCCCTGGCGGGTTTCGAGAACTCGGCCACGAAGTACACCTTCTGGTCCTTCGCCCAGCCCGTCGAGTAGCGCCATCCGCTGATACGCGTGCTGTCGTCCGAGAAGCGGAAGCCCGTATCGGTCGCCTTGTCCCAGCAGCCGCCGTTCTCCAGGTCGAAGACCACGGCCGCGGCATCCGACGCCGGGAAGGTGTAGCGGTGCAGTCCCACGCGGGGCGTGGCCGTCATTTCGGCCGTGATGCCGTAGCGCGTCAGCGGAACCGAGTAGTAGCCCGGCCGGGCGATCTCCCGCGTGCGGTCGGCATAGGACCAGAGTCCCGACGACGGATCGTCCTCCGTGCCGCGGGCATAGGTCACCTCGCCCACGACGGGCATCACCGTGACGTCGAACAGGTCGCCGATCCCCGTGCCCGAGAGGTGCGTGTGCGAGAAGCCGATCACCGTCGAATCCGACCGGTGGTATCCCGAAACCCAGTCCCACTCCTGCGGAATGCTCGTGGGGCCGACCTGCACCATGCCGAACGGCACGTTCGCCCCGACGAAGACGTGGCCGTGGCCGCCCGTGCCGATCTTCGGGTCCACGAAGCGGGTGAAATCGCTCTCCGCAGCGGGCTGCGAAGGCGAGCAGGCCGCCGCGATAAGCAGGGCCGCCGCCGGCAAAAAGCTGTATGTCCGTTTCATAGTCAAGCGTTATTTGTCGTTTTTCAATTCGAATTTCAGTCGTCCGCCCCCGAGCAGCTCGTCGTGCGAGAGGCGGTACTTGCCGAGCGGTCTGCCGCCGAGCGTCATGCGGCCGATGTAACTGGCGCCGGCCACCGGCCGCTCGGCCTCGATCACCAGCGGGCCCCGCTCCGTCGCGATCTCCACGCGGTCGAACACGGGGGCCGTCAGCGTATAGTACGGTTCGCCCGGGCAGTCCGGATAGAATCCCATCATCGAGAAGACGGCCCAGGCCGACATCGTACCCGTGTCGTCGTTGCCGGGAATGCCGTCGGGTGCGGTGGTGAAGTATTTGGCCAGCAAGCGGCGTACCTCGCGCTGCGTGCGCCACTCCTCGCCCGGAAAGCGGCTGAAGAGGTAGGCGTAGGCGATGTCGGGTTCGTTCGCCGGGTCGTACAGCCCCTCGTCGAAGACCATTTGGAGCTTATCGACGAACTTCCGCCGGCCTCCCATGAGCTTCGCCAGCCCCTCCACGTCGTGCGGCACGAAGAAGGTGTAATTCCAGGCCGACCCCTCGTGGAATCCCGGCGCGGCCGTGAAGTTCTCGCCCGCCTTCGGGTCGAAGGGCTCGAGGAACGTCCCGTCGTCGTTGATCGGCCGCAGCGTCCCGAACTCCTTGTCGTAGTAGTGTCTGTACCCCAGCGAACGGTCGCGGAACAGACGCGCGTCGTCCCCGTGTCCGAGCGAGTCGGCCAGCAGCGACAGCGCATGGTCGGCGACGTAGTACTCCAGCGCGTGCGACACGGAAGTGTCGCCCGCGAGGTCCTTGGCGTAGAAACCCAGCGGAATGTAGCCCCGCTCGACATAGGGGTCGATATCCGGCCGCAGCCGGTTCTGCGCCCCGGGCGTCGTGGCCGACTTGAGGAACGCCTCGTAGGCCGTTGCGACGTCGAAGTCGCGCAGCCCCTTCATCCACGTATCGACGATGACCGGAATGGCCGGGTCGCCTTCCATCGTGAAGGTCTCGCGGCCGTACAGCTCCCACTTGGGCATCCACCCCCACTCCTCGTACATGCCGATCATCGAACGCACCATGTCCAGTTGCCGCTCGGGATAGACCAGCGTCAGCAACTGGTGCACGTTGCGGTAGGTGTCCCACAGCGAAAAGACCGTATAGCGTTCGCCGTCGGTAACCCCCACCTCTCCCGAATGCTCCATCAGCGGGTATTCCCCGTTGACATCGCTCAGGAGGTTCGGGTGGATCAGCGCATGGTACAGCGCCGTATAGAACACGGTCTGCTGCTCCGCCGTGCCGCCCTCGACGCGGATGCGCGAAAGGTCGTCGTTCCACCGTGTGCGGGCCGCCCCGCGGATCGCGTCGAACGACGTTCCGGCGGGCTGTTCGGCGTCGAGGTTCCGGCGGGCGTTCTCCGTGCTCACATAGGAAATGCCCATGCGCACCTCGACCTGTTCGCCCTCCCGGAGGTCGTCGAACGTGAACCAGTAGCCCACGTCGTCGCCCGCCAGTTCGCGACCGTACTCCGTGTAAAGCTTGTATTTGCCGTTGTCGGGGGTCCACTCCGCCTCGACGCCCGTCATCGGGCGCTGCTTCTTCCAGTAGCCCGACGACGACGGGGTTTTCGTCACGCGCAGCACGAAATACACCGGAAACACCTTCTGCGGGTTGTAGCAGAACGTCCCCAGCAGTTTCATGCCCTCGATCTCCGTGGCGCTCACGCGGCGCACCGTAGCGCCCGACTCGTTCGTGAGGCCCTCGCCCAGATTCAGCAGGATGTGCCCCTCCCCGGCGGGAAACGTGTAGCGTTCGGCCGAGGTGCGCGGCGTGGCCGTCGCTTCGGCCCGGACGCCGTACTTGTCCAGCGTCACGGCGTAGTAGCCCGGCGAGGCCGTTTCATCTTCATACGCCGTGCCGTACTCCTTGTAATCCACCGTCAGCGGCCCGGTCGTCGCCATCGTCAGCAGCGACCCCATCTCGGGACATCCCACGCCGCTCAGCGCCCCGTGGGCGAAGCCCGTGAAGAATTTGTTATGGTACTCGTAGGGAGTCGACCACCAGCGGGCGTCCTTGTCGTAGATGTTCGTGTCCGAACCCATCACGTTGAACGGAACCACCGCCATCATGCCGTTCGGGCACAGGGCCCCGGGATTGGTCGTGCCGAAGTTGGTCGTGCCGATGAAGGGATCGACCCGATCGACGGGCTCCTGCGCACGCAGCGGTGCGCAGAAAACGGCTGCGGCGAGCGCCGCAGCAGGAAGCGTTCGTCGCAGTCGCATCAGAGGATCGAGTTTTTCTTCGTAAATTCGACGATCTCCGGAATATATCCGAACGCAAGGCCCGTCACCGTGTCGGCGCAGCCGTAGTAAACCGCCACGCGCCCCGTCGCGGGATCGTGCAGCGCGGCGCAGGGGAACGTCACGTTCGGCACGTCGCCCATGCACTCGTACGGCTCGCGCGGCGAAATCAGATACGGACCGCTGCGGGCCGTCACCTTCCAGGGTTCCTCCAGGTCCAGCAGCGCCGAACCGAAGGCATAGACGTAGCCGTTGCACGAGCGCAGCACGCCGTGGTAGAACAGCAGCCACCCCTCGCTCGTCTCGATGGGCACGGGGCCCGCACCGATCTTCATGCACTGCCAGGCCGACACCTCGAACGCCGCGGGCGACATGACGTGCCGGTGGCGCCCCCAATAGCAGAGGTCGGGCGACTCGGAGTAGAAAATATCCCCGAAAGGCGTATGTCCCGTGTCGCTCGGACGCGAGAGCATGGCGAACTTGCCGCCGATCTTCCGGGGGAACATCACGCCGTTGCGGTTATAGGGCAGAAAGGCGTTCTCCAACTGGTGGAAGGTCCGGAAATCCTCGGTCCACGCGATGCCGATCGTCGGGCCGTGGTAGCCGTTGCACCACGTCACGTAGTACTTGTCGTCGATCTTCGCCACGCGCGGATCGTAGCCGTAGGCCCACTCCCCGATCTCCGGGTCGGCGCCCTCCAGCCGGAAGTCGGCCTCCTCGATGTCCCACTTCAGTCCGTCCACCGAGAAACCGACGTGGATGCGCATGCGGCGGTTCGTGTCGTCGCAGCGGAAAACACCGGCGTAGTTGTACTTCCCGTTTCTGAACGGCACGACGGCCGAGTTGAAAATACTGTTCGAGGTCGAAAGCGCATGGCGCCCGATGATCGGGTTCGCGCTGTAACGCCAGAGCACCTCGTTCGAACCCGCGGGACGATCCTCCCACGGCATATCGGGCAATGCGGGGCCCGCGATTCTGAGATTTTCCATGTTCTATCAATAATAAATCCGTCAATTCACGATAATTTCGTCGATAAACAGCCAGCCGCCCGGATGGCCGTGCGAGAAGGCGTGGCAGCGGACATAGCGGGCTTCGGCCTCGCCCGTCCAGCCGAAGGCGCGGCACTGGAGCTTCGGGTCGTCGAACGGCAGGTCGTTCTCCTCGCCGCCCAGCACCGTGAAGCGCTCCCCGTCAGTCGAGACCGCGATCTCGACACGTTTGGGCAGCCCGATGAACGCCGACCGCCACTGCAGGAAATCGGCCTTCACCTCGCGGATCGGCTTCACGGCCCCCAAATCGACCGTCGCCTCGACGTCCGTATTCAGGAAGCCCAGCCAGCGGTAGCCGTAGGTCCACGACCCCAGCTTCCCGTCGGTCAGCGAACCGGGACCGTCGGCCGGATAGCCCTCGTACCACTCCGAAGCATAGGTCACCGGGCAGCCTACGGCCAGATGCCGCACCTCTTCCAGCGACTCGGGACGCTCGCCGCGCACGGAACCCGCCAAATCGAACGTGTTGTATCCCTTCGCACGGACGGCGTCGATACGCATCAGCGCCCGGCGGCGGAAATCCTCGTAGTCCTTCAGTTCGGGCGCCGACCAGGCGATCTCGGCCACCGCGAAGACCCGCGGGTAGAGCATGTACTCGGCGTATTCGGGCGTAGCGATGCGTTCGGTCCACAGGTTCGCCTGCACGCCCAGCACCCTCTCGCGGCCCGGCATGTCCTGCGGCGCCGGCTCGTACATATAGGTCTTGGGCAGGGGAACCGACCCTTCGAGCGCTTCCGGCTCGGTCGAGGGATTGCCCTGATACTTGTCCAGATAGCAGTAGCTGCCCGGAACCATCACCACCGGATGCCCCGAAGCCGCCGCCTCGCGGCCGCCCGACTCGCCGCGCCACGACATGACCGCGGCGTTGGGCGCCAGACCGCCCTGCAGAATCTCGTCCCAGCCCAGCAGCCGGCGCCCGCGGGCATTGAGGAACGCCTCGAGCCGGTGCACGGCATAGCTCTGCAACTCGTCCACGTCCTTCAGCCCCTCGCGCTGCATCCGCGCCCGGCACTTCGGACAGGTCGGCCACCCCTTTTTCGTGGCCTCGTCGCCGCCGACATGAATGTATTCCGAGGGGAAGAGTTCCATCACCTCCTCGAGTACGTTCTCCAGAAACTCGAACGTCTTCTCCTTGCCGACGCACAGCACTTCGTCGGCCACGCCCCAGCGCCCCCATACTTCGTAGGGACCGCCCGTGCAGCCCAGCTCGGGGTAGCAGGCCAGCGCCGCCAGCATGTGGCCCGGGAGGTCGATCTCCGGAATCACCGTGATCCCGCGCGAAGCCGCATAGGCCACCACGTCGCGAATCTCCTCCTGCGTGTAGTAACCGCCGTAAGGCACGCCGTCGTACTGGTCCCAGTTCTTCTTCACGACCGTTCCCTTGCGGATGCTGCCGTACTCCGTCAGACGGGGATAGCGCTTGATCTCGATGCGCCAGCCCTGATCGTCCGTCAGATGCCAGTGCAGCGTGTTGAGCTTGTGGAACGCCATGAGGTCGATGATCTTCTTCACCTGCGCGGCATCGAAGAAGTGGCGCGCCACGTCGAGCATCAGCCCGCGGTAGCCGAAGCGCGGCGCATCGTCGATTTCGACGCACGGCAGCGTCCACTCGCTCTCTACGGCGGGCGCACCGCCGTAGAGGGCCGCCGGAAGCAGTTGCTTGATCGTCTGCACGGCATAGAGGAATCCGCGGAGCGACGACGCGCGCACCTCGGCGCCGTCCGTCGTCACGTCGAGCCTGTAACGCTCCGGAGCGAGCGACTCGTCCACGAGGAAGCGGAATCCGCCCGCCGCCGGAAGGGCCTCATAGGTCACCGCGCTCTCGGCCCCCGAGGCTTCCGAGAGCCGGGCCGCGAACTCTTCGACCACGGCGCGCGAGGCTTCGTCGAGCCGTTCGTCGCACGCGACGGCGGCGCCCGCCGCCGCGAATTCGCCCGCACGGGGCGTCAGATGGTTGGGATAGGGAATCAGCTCGTAGGAGCCGGTTTTCCCGGCGCAGGAGGCCAGCAACAGCCCCGATGCACACAAAGCGAACAATCTATTCATCGTAAAAATGGTTTGGTCCGTAATCCGGCGGTCCGGCCCGGAGCCGTCCGCAGCGCGCAGACGCCGCATCGTCCGCGGCGGCCGCTTTGCAAATATACGAGTTTCCCGGGAAAGACCCGCCTGCGAAAGCCGATTCCGGGCCGCACGGCCCGAAAAAAACGAAAAAGGGGGCCCGCCTTCGTCGGCGGGTCCCCCGAATCAGTCCGTCGGCAGGGATCAGAAGTTGCCCTTGTCGGCGCGGTCCCACCAGAGACGGGTTCCGGCGTTGTCGCCGCTCGTGCCGCCCGAAGCCTCCGAGTTGAGCAGTTCCACGCCCTTGTTATACTCGGCGGTGTTGGCGTTGATCTCCGTATCGCTGTAAGGCAGACGACGCGGGCCGAGCTCCGTGGAAATCACGCCGTTGCTGGCGTTTTGCTTCACCTGGAAGAGTTTGGGATAGCCCGTACGGCGGTACTCGGCCCATGCCTCGGTCGAAAGCGGGAACACGGCGATCCACTTCTGCGTGATGATGCGCTGGAGCTGCTCCTCCTGCGAAGCACCGCTGTCCCACTTCACGGACAACAGGTTCAGCGCCTTCGAATCGTAAGCTCCGTTCAATGCGGTGTTGGGATCGGTATAATCCGTCTGCACCGTCTCACCGGCGATATAGGCGTTGATCGTGGCATCGTCGGCGAGCGTATTCCAGTCCTCAGGCAGCGACTGCTTGAACTCCGAATACCCTTGTTCGGCGTACGACTTGCGGTAGGCGTACTGGTTCTTGATCGAAGTCCGGATACCGTTCTCGTAGAGCGTCTTCACGTCTTCGGAGCCGATATCGGGCCACCGGAGCTTCGCCTCGGCGCGAAGGAACCAGCCCTCGGCCGCGAACATGATCGGCTGCGGCATGGAGAAGGTTCCGGCCCAGCCCGAATAGTTGCTGTACTGGTTGGGCTTGCCGCCGATAGCGCAGCCGGCGGGAATGCCGATATACGCCGTGCCGGGCTTCAGCTTCTCGCCCGTTTCGGGATCGGTGAGGTAGTCCTCCTCGGCATAGACCAGGAATCCGTCGTCGTCCTTCTTGTCCACCATCTTGCCGTCCTTGTCAGGCACCTGCAGCGGCTTGGCGCCCGGCTTGACGATGGGTTGCGTGTTCTTCGTGAAGTACAGCTTCAGACGCGGGTCCTTGAAGCCCTTGAGCATCGTGACGAGCGAGGCGTTCGCACCGCAGTCGCCCCAGTTGAACATGAGCCACATTTCGTTCTCGAAGCCCTTCGAGATCAGAATGTCCTTGTCCTCGAGCACCCCGGCCGAAATCGCCGCCTGGGCCACCGTCTCGGCTTGCGCGGGATCGACCTTCACCATGCGCAGCGCGATGCGCAGCTTGAGCTGGTTGGCCACCTTCGCCCACAGCGCACGGTCGCCGCCGCACCAGATGTCGTAGGTGTTCATGCCGGCCGTCTCGGTCTTCAGACCCTGGAGCGCCGTATCCAGATCCTCCAGCATGGCCTCGTACACGGCCTTCTGCGTGTCGTAGGCGAACGAACTGGGCTGGACGGGGTCGCCCGCCGTCTTGAACACCGACAAGAAGGGGACCGGTCCGTAGGCATCGGTGAAGTCGAGCAGGTTGTAGGTCTGCACGATACGCATCGTGGCGGAGAAGTCGAACTTGCCTTCGGCGTCGCACTGCTTGATCAGGCGGCCCGTATTGTTGATGATATGCAGCATGAAGTTCTCGTACATGCCGCCGCAGTGGCCGCGGTTGATGTCGTAGCGCTGGTTCGTGAAGTTTCCGTTGGGGCTCTCGAAGTACCCGCCGAAAATGTCGATCTGCAGGTTCGTCCAGTACTGGAACAGGTTCTGCTGGTTCGGGTAGCTGTAACTCATCGGCTCCAGGAACTGCGCCTCGAAGGGCAGATCGGAGGGATTCACTTCGATGGGATTGGTGTTCAGCTCCTCGAAATCGCCGGTACAGCCTCCCAACAGAGCGACCGGGAGAGCCAGAGCGGCGGTGTATCGGATAATATTCTTGAATTTCATAGCGATCTATCTCTTTTTGTTAGAAGTTAAGTTTGACATTCAGACCGAAGCTGCGGGTGGTGGGCAGGTTGAAGATGTCGAAGCCCTGCACGCCGTTGGCCGTACCCATCGACACGTCGGGGTCCATCGGCGCATCCTTGTAGAAGAAGAAGAGGTTGCGGGCGATGAGCGACAGCGTCAGATTCTTCGACTGTCCGAACAGGTCGCGGAAGGTGTAGCCGAACGAGATTTCGCGCATACGGACGTTCGTGGCATCGTAAACGTAATCCTCGTTGTTGTACTGCGCGTTGTAGTTCAGCGCGCCCATGGCCTTGTAATACTCCTCGACGTTGTCGAACCGGACGCCCTCGCGTACCACGTAACCCTTGTCGCGGGCGTCTGCCGTGCGCTGCGAGACGCCCCAGGCGTCGAGACCGGCCTCGGTCATCGAGAGCACCTTGCCGCCGAAGCGGAAGTCGATGAGGAAGCTCAGAGAGAAGTCCTTGTAGCGGAACGTGTTGTTCCAGCCCATGTTCACCTTCGAGTTCATGTCGCCGACATATTTCAGGTCCGTGATACCCTCGCCCGAGAGCGTCGGAACCGAATAGAGTACGTTGCCCTTGTCGTCCTTGACGTCCGTCACGAGCATCTTGCCGGTCTTCTCGTCGTGCATGACGTGGCGCACGTAGAGGTCGCCGAAGTGGCCGCCCTCCTTCAGCACGACCTGCGCGCCGCCGAAGTTCGAGAGCGAGAGGCCGTCCTGCAGGCCGTCCACCAGCTCGATGATCTTGTTGTCGTTGTAGGAGAGATTCAGGTCGGTGGACCACGTGAACTCGTTGCCGAAGTCCTGGAACCAGCCCAGCGACAGTTCGAAGCCCTGGTTCTGCACGTTACCGGCGTTCACGTACTGCTGGCGGTATCCCGTGCCCCACGGCGTGGTGATGGCGAAGAACTGGTTCTTGGTGTTGGTCTTGTAATAGGTGGCGTTCACATGCAGCCGGTGCTGGAAGAATTCGCCGTCGAAACCGGCCTCGAACGAGTGGGTCTTCTCGGGTTCGAGCGTCCGGAACGGAGCCTTCTCGGGAGGCGTGATGGCGCCCTGCGAGCCCAGCGTGTAGAGCGGGTTGGTCATGTAGGCCGGCACGTCGTTACCCACGATCGAATAGGATGCGCGGAACTTGAACAGGTCGATGTTGCTGCCCATGTCCACGAAGCGGTCGAGCAACAGGCTGGCGCCTACCGAAGGATAGAAGAACGAATAGCTGTCGGTGAAGGCCAGCGTCGAGGACCAGTCGTTGCGCGCCGTCACGTCGAGGAACAGGCCGTCCTTGTAGCCGAACGTGGCCGTTGCGAAGACCGCGTTCAGACGCTTGCGCGTCAGTCCCTGCTTGGCCATGTTGGCATAGTAGTTGGCCGGATTGAAGATATTGGGATACATGACGTTGCCGTTGGGTTTGCCGTCGGTCATCGAGAACTTCGTACCCTCGGCCCACAGATCCACGTTGCTCGACTGCGTGCGCATCATGCTGGCGCCGGCCGTGGCGTTGAGCGAGAAATCGCCCCACGTGTGGTTGTACTGCACCAGCGCGTCGGCGTAGAGCTGCTCGCTGAAGTAGCGGTTGTCCTTCATGCGGCCCATCGGATAGCGGTTGGCCGTCGAAGAGGCGTAGAGATTGTGCTTGAAGTTGTCGTCGGAACGCTCGTAGCGCATACGGCCCGTCACCGAGAGGCCGTCGATGATCTGGTACTTGATCTGTCCGCCGAATTCGTAGCGGTTACGCTCCGAGATGGGCTTCTGCCGGTTGAGAATCCAGTAGGGGTTGTCGAACTGTTCGAGCGACGTGTTCACCCAGTTGTGCACGTTGGCGTTGAGCGTGGGATCGTACACCTCGTAGTTGTTCTTGTAGTAGTTCCAGTCCTCGTCGCGCGGGAAGAGGTAGGCGCCCGTCATCGGGTTGAAGAGCCAACCGGCGGCCGGCTGGTTCGCCACGTGCTGATTGACGTACTTGGCCGTGAAATCCACCTTCACATGGTCGTTGAACAGGTCGAAGCCCACCTTCGAGTTGAGCGTGTGCTGCGAATAGTCGTTCTCCGGGGTGATGCCGCCCGACGACACGTTGCCGTAGGAGAAGTAAGCGCGCAGGTTCTCCGAACCGCCGTTGATCGACACCGAGTTGTTGGTCGTCCAGCCCGTCTGGTAGAATTCCTTGGCATAGTTGGGGGCCTTGGACGAGAGTTTGCCGCCCCAACTGTAGGTCTGGTCGGCCGAGCCGTAGGTGTTCTGGAAATCGGGCAGCGAGATCGGGGTGTCGATCGTCGTGTTGCTCGACACGCTCACCGAAATGCGTCCCGCCGAAGCCGACTTGGTCGTAATCATGATGGCGCCGTTGGCGGCCACGGCTCCGTAGAGCGCGGCGGCCGATGCGCCCTTCAGCAGCGAGATCGACGCGATGTCGTCGGGGTTGATCGTGGACATGGCGTCGCCGCCGTCGCGGTCGCCGCCGTAGTTGCTCTTCACCTGGCTCGCCAGACCGTCCTCGCCGAAGGAGGTGTTCATCATCAGAGGCACGCCGTCCACGACCACCAGCGGCTGGTTCGAGCCGCTGATCGACTTGTTACCGCGGAAGAGGATCTTCGAGGAGCCGCCCGCACCCGTCGAGTTGGGGGTGATCTGCAAACCGGCCGACTTGCCCTGCAACGAGTTGATCATGTTGATCGACTTGATGTCGGCCACGTCGTCGCCGCCCACCGTTTCGGCCGCATAGGTCAGCGTCTTCGACTGACGCTCGATACCCATGGCGGTCACGACCACGGCGTTGAGCTGGTTGGCGGTCTCCTGCATCAGAATCTCCAGCGCCGTCTGCCCCGCATAGGCCACCTCGTAGGGATCGTATCCCACGTAGGTCACCTGGAGCACGTCGCCGTTCTGAAGACCGTCCAGGAAGAACTTGCCGTCCATGTCGGTCGTCGTTCCGCGCGTGGTGTTCTTCACGATCACCGTGGCCCCGAGCAGCGGGCCGGAGGCGTCCTTGACCACACCTTCGAGGGTTCCGTTACCCCCCCCCTGCGCATTCGCCCGCAAAGCGGTAGCAGGCTCCACGATGCACATTGCCATTAAAAAAGCAACGCAGCTAAAGAGCATTCGTTTTGTAAATTTCCACATAAGTAATCAGGTTTTGGTTGAACATAAATTAAAACTCGTAATTTGACACAAACGGGGCGTCCTGCCCCTTTTTTATACTATCCGCGCCTTTCATTCTAAACGGAATGTCTCAAAGCGCCATTCATTCTAAAATCACATGATACGATACGTTTTACAGTTCAAATGTAACATTTTTTCCTTAAACCAAAAAAAATACGTAGAATTTATCGTTTTTTACTTACGAATCGGGAGCCTCCGAAAAGAGCGGATTCCGCGTTTCCCGGCGCCGGACCGCTCCGCCGGGAAGCGGGGCCGTCGGCTGCATACCTATTATTTAATAGTCCGAAACGCCCCGAAACAGGACGCGGAGGCTCTTTTCGGTTTCGAATCCGCAGCCTATATTTATAAATTATTTAATAATACACTCCGAAGACGGCGTTTCCGGGAAATACGGGAAAACAGTATTTTTCCGCGCGGAATGTCCGGCACCGGCTTCCGGTCCGGAAAAGCCCGGCCGCCGACAAGCGGGGGGGGGCGCCCGCACCGGGACCGGGAGGCGAAAAGCCCGCGACCGCACCGCAAGGTCTTCCGCAAGGGTGGCGGGGAGAGAGGTGCAGGCCGGAACACGAAAGGCCCCGTCCGCACCGCAGCCCCCTCAACGGCAGGGCATCCGCGGCCGCCCGCGGACAGGCCGCCGCGAAGTCATTTCTTCGGGCATTAGTATCAAAACCGCCCCCTGCGGAAAGGAGCCGTCCGTGTAAATTTGCCGTGAAAAGATCCGACACGATGAAATCCAAGGCATTCAAGATGTACCTCAAACCGGGCATGGAGGAGGAATACCGCCGCCGACACGCCGAGATATGGCCCGAACTGGTACACCAGCTCCGCGAAGAGGGCGTGTACGACTACTCGATCTTCCTCGACCGGGCCACCGACACGCTGTTCGCCGTGCAGAAAACCCGCGGCGGGACCGGTTCGCAGGAGATGACCGACAACGCGCTGGTGCGCCGCTGGTGGGACTACATGGCCGACGTCATTGTCGTCGAGGCGGACAATGCACCCGTCAGCGAGGAACTTCCCGAGTTGTTTTACATGGAGTAGCCGGCGTCCCGCCCTGCGCCGCGCCGGAGATGCATCCGGCCCTGTACTCGGAGGGCGAGCAGCCGACGTACTTCTTGAAGATCGCCGAGAAGTAGGCCGAATCCTCGTAACGCAGCTCGTAGGCGATCTCCTTGACGCTCAGCGACGAGTTGAGCAGCATGAGCTTCGCCTTCCGCAGCCGCAACTGCATGATGTAGTGCGCCGGGGAGACGTTGGTGTACTCCTTGAAGGTCTTGCGGAACCACGAATAGCTCATGTTGATGCGCCCGGCCACCTCTTCGGGCGTGATGCCGGCGAGCATGTTCTCGCGCATGATGCTCCGCGCCCGGTCCATCTTCTCGGCCACGATGTCGCGGCCCGTGTCGTTGAGATCGTAATAGATGACGTACGAAAGGATGATGTTGGCGATCGACGCCAGCACCTGCTGACTGCCGGTCTTCTCCCGAAGGGCGATGTCGAGCGCCTCGCGGTACTGGTCGATGATGTGCTCGCGGAGCCCGATCGGATGGATGATCCGCCCGCGGCTGAAAAATCCGTTGTTGTAGCGGTCGTCCACATGCTCGCCGCGGAATCCGATCCAGTACTCGTGCCAGCCGGTCCGGTGATCGGGACAGTAGCTATGCCACGTGTAGGGCGGAATGATAAGCATGGTTCCGGCCCGGATCTCGAGCGCCTCGCCGCCCGGGGTGTCCCTGTACCATCCGCGGCCCTGCGTAATGTAGATCAACTGGTAGTTGTCCAGTATCCGGCCCCGGTCCACGTTGAAATAGTAATCGTCGGGATGCCCCGCCGAAGGGGGAGGGTAAACCGTGTATCCGGGTTCGACGGAGTACTCCCCCACGGTGTCTACGGTGATTCCCCACAACCGGTCGGGACCGCTGCACACGAGGTATTTGAAAGAGGTCTGTTTCGGCATGTCGGTGTCGTTTTCCGGCGAGCGTTCCGCCGGTATTTCGGGGTAAATATACGCAATTTTCCGAAAACCCCGGCAAGAAACGTTCCGCCGGGCCGGACCGCCGCGCCGCCGTGCGGCGACAGACCGGCCCGGACCGTCCCCGGCGCGGCGCGATCCGAACAGATTGCCCGGCGGAAAGATCAAATTCCGCACGCCGGAAAGGACCTTCCGGCGGCAACTTTGTGAAAACTTTCAAACCACGAACCCGTATGAAAAAAACCTGTCTCGTCCTGCTCGGACTGCTCTGGTGCGCCGCGCTGCCGGCCAAGAACTTCGAACTCAAATCGCCCGACGGGCGGATAGCCCTCGCGATCGACGTCGGAGAACGGATCGCCTACACCGTCCGCGGCGACGGAATCCCGCTGCTGGAAGAGTGCCGCCTGGGCCTGCGGCTCGACCGCGGCGGCACGGCGGGCCCGCTCCGCCTCATGCGCCACCGGAGCGGCTCGATCGACCGCACGTTCCGCCCCACCGTGGCTTACAAGTTCTCCGAAATCCGCGACCGCTGCAATACGCTGCGGCTCGACTTCCGCGGCGACTGGTCCGTGGAGTTCCGGGCCTACGACGACGGCGTGGCCTACCGTTTCCTTTCCGACACGGAGGGCCCCGTCGAGGTGCTCGGCGAGGAGTTCGCCCTCCGCCTGCCGGACGCATCGACGGCGGTCCTGCAACAGCCCGGCAGTTTCCGGACCGGCTACGAGGAGGCCTACGAGGAGGTCGGAACCCGCTCTTGGGGCACGGCCGGCCGGCTGGCCGTGCTCCCGGCGCTGTTCGACACGAAACGGGGCTACAAAATCCTCGTCAGCGAATCCTCCCTCACGGACTATCCCTGCCTCTTCCTGACGGGCGACGGCGCCAACGGCATGCGGGGCGTCTTCCCCAAAATGCCGCTCCGCACCGAGGAGACGGGCGACCGGAGCGTACGCATCCTCGAAGAGGCCGGCTGCATCGCCGCCACGACGGGCGAACGAGCCTTCCCGTGGCGTTATTTCGTCCTCGCGGATGAGGACGGCGACCTGGTCGAAACCACGATGACGGCCCGGCTGGCCGAGCCGTGCGCACTCGGCGACACGTCGTGGATCGAGCCGGGGCAGGTCAGTTGGGAGTTCTGGAACGCCGCGTCGCCCTACGGCCCCGACGTCGATTTCGTGGCCGGATTCAACACCGCGACCTACAAATACTTCATCGACTTCGCCGCCCGCTTCGGCATTCCCTACATCATCATGGACGAAGGGTGGGCCGAGGACACGCGCGATCCCTACACCCCCAATCCGGAGGTCGATCTGCACGAACTGATCCGCTACGGCGAGGAACGCGGCGTCGGCGTCATCCTCTGGCTCACGTGGCTGACCGTCGAGAAACACTTCGACCTGTTCGAACGGCTGAGCGAATGGGGCGTCCGGGGCGTGAAGATCGACTTCATGGACCGCAGCGACCAGTGGATGGTGAACTACTACGAACGCGTGGCCGCCGAGGCGGCGCGGCACCGGATGGTCGTGGCGTTCCACGGAGCCTTCAAGCCGGCGGGGCTGGAGTACAAATACCCCAACGTCCTGGCCTACGAAGGGGTGCGCGGCATGGAGAACATGGGCGGCTGCACGCCGGCCAACTCGCTCTGGCTGCCCTTCATCCGCAACGCCGTAGGCCCGATGGACTACACCCCGATGGCTTCCTATGGCGTGAGCGGCGACCATCGTCAGTTTACCCTGGCGCATATGGCTGCCCTGCCAGTCGTATTTGAAGCTGGCGTGCAGTGCATGGCGGACAAGCCCGACGTTTATCGCGCACATCCGGCCTATGAGCATTATTTCAAGAACATGCCCTCCGATTGGGATGACTCCATCCTGGTGGACGGCGAGCCCGCAGCGTATGTAAACTTCGCACTCAGAAGTGGGGACGACTGGTATCAGGGCATCATCTGCGATGCAGCCCGCAATGCAGAGTTCTCCCTGGACTTCCTCGGCGAGGGAACCTACACCGCATACATCTATACGGATGGCGAAGATCCGATGGAGACCGTCGACGAAGAGATCCGCACGGTCACCAAGGACGACACGCTCAATATCCCGCTTGCAGAGACGGGCGGCGCGGCAATCCATTATGTTAAGACAGCCGAAGAAGAGCCTGTTTGGGATACCAACGCACTGTACTCGATTCTTTCTTCCCTGAAGG
>ENA-ORTH01002150-ORTH01002150.1-human-gut-metagenome-genome-assembly--contig:-NODE-2150-length-16770-cov-2.301466_pt1 | contig 16770 bp, 17 predicted proteins | sample MGYA00241914_ERZ509192 | MGnify/ENA primary metagenome ERZ509192 (study PRJEB26280, sample SAMEA2338826) | human gut metagenome | biome: human gut; feature: human-associated habitat; material: faeces... | reverse complement strand
CCTGGTACCAGGATCAGGTCGATCAGATCAACGAGGTGTTCATCAACTTCGTCGCCGAGGGCCGCGACATGCCGGTGGAAGAGGTGCGCGCGCTGGCCACGGGCCTTACGTTCACCGGCATGGACGCCGTGGAAAACGGGCTGGCCGACGAGCTGGGAACGCTTGAGACCGCCGTGGCCAAGGCCTGCGAGCTGGCCGGTATCGCCGATGCTGATACCGTGTATCTGCAGTCGTCCACGAGCGATTTGTCGCGCCTTCTGGATATCATGGGCACCGAAGATTCTCTGGACGTTTCCGGGACACTGAAGGAGTTGGAGAACCGTGTCGGACTTGAATAGCAGAGAGCGGGTCGAGTGGCCCGCCCGCGCCGTGGTGACGGCGGGCATGCCCTACGGGAACAAGCCCTTGCACTTCGGCCACATCGGCGGCGTGTTCGTGCCCGCCGACGCCTTCGCGCGCTTTCTGCGCGACCGCATCGGCGCCGAGAACGTCCGTTTCGTCTCCGGTACCGACTGCTTCGGCAGCCCCATCAACGAGGGCTACCGCAAGCTTAAGGAGGCCGGCGAGTTCGAGGGCTCCATCGCCGACTACGTGCTCGCCAACCACGAGCGCCAGAAGGCGACCCTTGAGGCCTTCCAGGTGAGTCTGGACATCTACGAGGGCAGCGGCATCGGGCACGCGGGCGACGTGCACCAGATGATCTCCGATCAGTTCATCGAGCGCTTGCACGAGAGCGGCCACTTGAAGCTGGACTCCACCCTGCAGTTCTACGACGCCGAGGCCGGCACCTTCCTGAACGGTCGCCAGGTGCAGGGCCACTGCCCCGTGCAGGGCTGCAAGTCGGAGCACGCCTATGCCGACGAGTGCGATCTGGGGCATCAGTACGCGCCGGTGGACCTCATCGCCCCGGTGTCCACGCTCACGGGTACCGTCCCCGAGATGCGACCCGTGGAGAACTGGTATTTCGACCTGCCCGGGTTCGAGGACTTCCTGAAGGGCTACGTGCGCGAGCTTGAGGCCGACGACGAGGTGCGCCTGGTGGTGACCAAGGCCATCGCCGAGTTTCTGGCCCCGCCCGTGATCTTCGTGAAGAACGAGCACTTGGAAGAGTACGAGGCCATGGCCGCCGAGCTGCCGCCCCACGAGTTCCGTCCCGCCGAGGGCAACAAGCAATCCTTCGAGATAGAGTTCGCCTCCATCGGCGAGCGCGACGCCGCCCGCGACGCGCTGGCTGCGGCCGGCCTGCGCTTCCGCACCTCGAAGACGCTCGTGCCCTTCCGCATCACCGGCAACATCGAGTGGGGCGTGCGCGCTCCCGTCATCGACGGCGTGGAGGGGCTCACGGTGTGGTGCTGGCCCGAATCGCTGTGGGCGCCCATCTCGTTCACCATCACGATCAACGACGAGCAGGGGATGCCGCGCACGAGCTGGCGCGACTTCTGGTGCTCCGACGACGCGCGGGTCTACCAGTTCATCGGCCAGGACAACCTGTACTTCTACGGTGTGGCCCAGCCGGCGCTGTGGGAGGCTTTGCGCCCCGGCGGCCTGTTCGCCGAGGGTCCCGACTCCCAGATGCGCCAGACCACGCTCGTGGCGAACCACCACATGCTGTTTGGCAAGAAGAAGGCCTCCTCGTCGGGCGCGGTGAAGCCGCCCACGGGCGAGGAGCTGCTGGAGCACTACACGCCCGAGCAGCTGCGCGCCCACTTCCTGGCGCTCGGGCTCGACCAGAAATCCGTCGGCTTTTCTCCCAAGCCCTTCGACCCGGACCCGGCCAAGCGCGAGGACCCGCGCTACGCCGATCCGGTGCTCAAGGAGGGGGCGCTGCTCACCAACGTGTTCAACCGCCTCGCCCGCAGCTGCTTCTACGAGGCGCAGAAGAATTTCGACGGCTGCATGCCCCTGGGCGCCGTGACGCCCGAGGTGCGCCGTCGCGCCTTCGAGGCGCTGCTCGACTACGAAGAGCGCATGCACAAGGTGGAGCTGCACCGCGTGATGTCGGTGTGCGACGAGTTCATCCGCTGGTCGAACAAGTGGTGGGCCGATGGCATCAAGGCCGCCGAGGCGTCCGAGGATGCGGATGCGCGGCGCCAGGTACTGGTGGACTCGTTCTACCTGCTGCGCATGGCGACGCTGCTCATGCATCCCATTGTGCCGGTCGGCTGCGAGAAGATCTGCGACTACCTGAGCTTCGATTTCGGCGACTTCTTCAGCTGGAACTACGACTTCGATTCCAACGACGAGCTGTGCCCGGCCATTGAGATTGATGCCGGCGCCCATCGCATCCACGAACTCCCTCCGCGCTTCGATTTCTTCCGCAAGCACGAGAGCCAGTACAAGTAAGGCTATCTTGCCAGAGCAATGATCCTCGAGAGCCCGCTTTTGCGCGGGCTCTTTTTCATCTGGCGCACTGGCCGCGCAAACGGGAGCGCGCAAGCGAGAACGCGAAGGCCGGGCATGGGCGGATCGGGTGAGGATGCGGGAGCGCGAGCAGATCGGGTGAGCAAACCAGGGCTCCGTTCAAGCCAGAGCTTCGGTTTGCGGCAAGCTCCCGTTTGCTTTGGTTTCGGGATTGTTGTGCGGTTGGGACGGTCGAGGATGCCGTGCCACGATTCCCGGCGATCAAAAAAGCACATTTTCCAAGTATTTTTGTTGCGCGATTGAGCTAGTCAAGATAGAGGTATGGAATAATACCAGTTCAACAAGGTGATTGAATAAGGCAATATATGATCCGCATTTGGCAGATTTGGAAAATGTGATATTTTGGTCAGCAGAAGTTGGAAAATGTGTTTTTCTGAAAGGCGAAATTGATGACCGCGCTGAAAGTGACCAAATTGGCACATTTTCCAAATTCGGCTCCGCGATGAGCTCCCGGTACTGCGGGTCCAATGTGTCGAATCGGGGGTCGTGGCCGTTGTTGCGTGTCGGATGTTGCTGGCAGGGATGTTGCTGGCAGGGATGTTGCTGGCAGGGATGTTGCTGACAGGAGATTATGGCCCATTGTTGCGTGTCGGGCGCTGCCGACGGGAAGTCGTGGCCCGGTGCTGCCGACGGGAGATCGTGCCCCGGTGCTACATGCCGGTTGTTGCGGGCTAAGAAGCGCGGCTGGGCTTCGTTGCGAAAGGGGAGAGGAATGGCTACGATTGTCGAGGGTCTTACGGCGGCGCAATGCTGGACATGTGATCGCTTTTATGGTTTGTTCTTCGGGGAAACTGTTAGCTTGGAGATGGGAAATCGGATTCCCAAACTGCGTCCTCCGCTGGGGAATCCCGACACTGAAGAGCGTGCATGGTGGCTGGCGAGCGATCGGCTGGGGGTTGTATACGAGGAAGCTCTGGCGTACGCAGAAGCTGCGGAATCCGGTATGGCGTTCAAGCCGTCGAAACCTGTGATCGAGAGGGTGCTCGAACAGGGTGCCGGAATGGTGGACGCGCCGATCCGTGTGATGGTGCCCAACAAGGCGTCGCGTCTGTCGGCGGCTGATTTGACGTGCTGCCTGAGCAGCACCGCACCTGCGGAGGGCTCCTTCGTTCGCGGCCCTGGGGAAGGGCTGCTGATAGCCGGCCCCGAACTGGCGGTGCTCCAACTGGCCCTCAAGCTTCCGATGCCGAAGCTCGCCGAGCTGATTTGCGAGCTGTGCTCCACCTATTACTACGATCTCGCCGAAGTGCCTCAGCTGAGTCGCAACGAGGACGGATTGCTCAGTCGGGTAGAAGTGCAGGAATGCGCGCGCAGCAACCGACCCGTTCCGGTCTCGTGTCTTCGCGCCATGGAGTGGTTTAGCGCGCAATCGGCTAGCTCGAAAGCGGGCCGAGCCATGGCCCGTGCGGTGCGCTACGCTGTCGACGGCTCCGCCTCTCCCATGGAGACCGCGTTGGCGCTCATGCTGTGCCTTCCGAAGACAGCCGGTGGTTACGGGCTTCCCAAGCCGCAGATGAATCGCGTGCTGCCTCTCGATGCGGAGACGGGGCGGGTGCGCGTGGCCGATCTATTTTGGCCCGAAGCTAAGATAGCGGTGGAATACGACAGCGATGCCTTTCATGCGGAAAAGGAGAAGTTGCGCCGCGACGCGCTCAGGCGCAATCAGCTGGAATCCCAGTCGGTGACGGTGCTCACGGCGACGGCGGAGCATTTGTCATCGCTTGCGGCGTTGGATGAGCTGGCGGGGCAGATCGCCCGCGCCTTGGGGCGCAGCCTGCATCGCGGACGCCTCGCGGCTGCGGGAGAGCGGGCGGCACTGCTCGCATCCTTGAAGCAGCGCAGCATAGAGGGACTTCGCTGATCGGCTGAGGATTTTCTTGCTGCGCGCGGGGACACCCAGCGACTGGGTTGAATTGCGCGTACTTTCTTTGCGCAATCCCTTGCTTTTGCGGGGGATTGTGCTATTTTAGACAGGCTGTCTTCGCAGGCGTGCGATGGGCAGCGGCAATTATCACACATGCTCGGGCGACTGGCACCGCGAGTGGCCACCGGAAAAGGCTGCGGTTGAACTGGGATGACCTCGGGCAGAGGACTAACGAATGGAGAGAGAAATGACGAAAGTCAGCATTCAGACGCTGCTCGATGCGGGCAGCCACTTCGGCCATCAGACGCGCCGTTGGAATCCCAAGATGAAGCCGTACATCTTCGGTAGTCGCGGGGATATCTACATCATCGATCTCAAGCAGACGCTCGTGGGCCTGGATCAGGCGTACACCTTTGTGTCCGAGCTTGCCAAGAAGGGCGGCACCGTACTGTTCGTCGGCACGAAGAAGCAGGCTCAGGAAGCCGTCGCCGACGCTGCGAACCGCTGCGGCATGCCCTACGTGAACGCTCGCTGGCTCGGCGGTATGCTCACCAACTTCGTGACCATCCGCTCCCGCGTGAACCGCATGGAGGAGCTGGAGGCCATGGAGGCCGACGGCCGCATGGCCGTGCTGCCCAAGAAGGAGCAGATCCTGCTGCGCAAGGAGCTGTCCAAGCTGCAGACCAACCTCAACGGTATCCGCAACATGAAGCGAGCCCCTGAGGCCGTGTTCGTCATTGACACGAACCGTGAGGCTATCGCCATCCACGAGGCGCGCCGCCTCGACATCCCCGTGGTGGGCACGCTCGATACGAACTGCGATCCGGACGACGTCGATTTCGGCATCCCCGCTAACGACGACGCCATCCGCTCGGTCCGCCTGCTGGCCGACTTCATCGCCGATGCGGTGATCGCCGGGGTGGGTGCGCCCGTGACGGTGGCTGAGATGGCCGGTGCCGCCGAGGCCGCGCCGGAAGGCTCCGCTGCCCCCGAGGCCGCGCCCGCGTCGCCTGTTGTTGCTGAGACTCCTGCCGCTGAGGCCGCTGCTGCTCCTGCCGAAGAGGCCGCTGCTCCGGCCGCCGAATAGCAGCAGTCCGCACCGATGCATTGAATGCGCCGTCTTGCCGATGCGCGAGACGGCGCTCGAACCCCCCCCTGCGCCACGCCGAAAGGCTGTGGCTTTGAGAGAGAAAGGAACAACGTGGCAGACATCACCGCTTCCATGGTCAAAGAGCTTCGCGAGATGACCGGCGCTGGTATGATGGAGTGCAAGAAGGCCCTCGTCGAGGCCGAGGGTAACGTGGATGCCGCCGTCGACGTGCTGCGTACGCGTGGTCTCGCCGCCGTCGCCAAGAAGGCCGGCCGCGCCACCAACGAGGGCACCGTCATGGCCGTCGTTTCCGACGACGCTCGATCCGGTGCCGTCGTCGAGCTCAACTGCGAGACCGACTTTGTGGGCATGAACGACAAGTTCAAAGCCTACGCCGACAAGATCGCTCGCGCCGCGCTTGCCGCCAAGCCGGCCGACCTTGACGCGCTCAAGGCTGCCGACGCCGACGCCGACGGCGAGACGGTCGAGGCCGTCGTGACCGACGCCATCCACACGCTGGGCGAGAACATCCAGCTGTCCCGCTTCGCGCTCGTCGAGGGCGGCGCCGTGTCGTCCTACATCCACGGCGGCGGCAAGATCGGCGTGCTCGTGCAGTTCGACGTGGAGGGCATCGACCCCGCGTCCGACGGCTTCAAGGCCTACGGCCGCGACATCGCCATGCAGGTGGCCGCCGCGTCCCCGGTCGCCGCGAACCGCGACGCCGTCGACCCGGCCATCGTCGAGCACGAGAAGGCCATCTACATGGCGCAGGCCGCCGAGTCCGGCAAGCCCGAGGCCATCCAGGAGAAGATGGCCACCGGCCGCCTGGAGAAGTTCTTCAAGGAGAGCACGCTGACCGAGCAGGCCTTCGTCAAGAATCCCGACCAGTCCGTGAGCGAGTACACGGCTGAGGTCGCGAAGAATCTGGGTGGCGAGATTGCGATCGTCGACTTCAAGCGCTTCGTGCTGGGCGAAGAGGCGTAAGGCGCCTCATAGCCTCGGCTCACCTGCTCTTCTGCTTTCGCTGTGAAGGCCCGCTTCGTGCGGGCCTCCACTTTCTATAATGGCAAGGTGCGAAGCAGCGCGTCTGAATCGGCGCGCGAACGATAGACGAGCGACAGCCCGGACCGGCCCGGGCGTGAAGGGCTTGCTTTCATGGCTGAAGAAATCATCATTGTGCAAGGAAACAACACGCTGAGTGGCGACGTCTCGGTGTCGGGGGCCAAGAACTCGGCGCTCAAGCTCATGGCTGCGTCGCTACTTGGTAAAGGCGCCTCGGTTATCCGCAACGTTCCGCTCATTTCAGACATCGACATTATGTCCGAGGTCATGCGTCGTCTTGGAGCGACGGTGGAGCGCAGGGGGCACACCCTCGTGGTGGACACGACCTCGGTTGACGAGTGTGAAACGCCCTACGAGCTGGTGTCAAAGATGCGCGCGAGCATCTCGGTGCTCGGGCCGCTCATCGCGCGTTTCGGACGCGCTCGCGTGGCCATGCCAGGCGGGTGCCAGATCGGGGCGCGCAAGATTGATATTCACCTGGTGGGGCTTGAGGCTCTCGGAGTGAAGTTGGGCATCGACCATGGCTTTCTGGAAGCTTCGACGCCCAACGGGCTGGTCGGCACGCACGTCGTGCTCGATTTTCCGAGCGTGGGCGCGACGGAGAACCTGCTCATGGCTTCCATCGTGGCCGAGGGCACAACCGTGATCGAGAACGCGGCTTGCGAGCCGGAGATCGTCGATCTGGTGAGCATGCTGGTTGCCATGGGAGCGCGGGTGAGCGGCGCAGGTTCGGCTATCATCGAGGTCGAGGGCGTCTCGCTGGACGACCTACACCCCTGCGAGCATACGACGGTGGGCGACCGTATCGAGGCCGGCACCTTCCTGGCCGGCGGGGCGCTCACGGGAGGACCGTTGACGGTGCATGGGGTTGACCCGTCATATTTGCGGGTGGCGCTCATGAAGCTCAGCGCGATGGGCTGCGATGTGGAGACGGGCGCCGACTGGATCACCGTGCGTCGCACGCAGCCGCTTGAGCCCATCGACATCCAAACGTTACCTCATCCTGGCTTCCCAACCGATCTGCAAGCGCAGTTCATGCTGCTCGCAGCGCGCGCCGAAGGCATGTCGGTCGTGACTGAGAATGTGTTCGAGAACCGCTTCATGTTCGCTGCCGAACTCATGCGCATGGGCGCCGATATCGCCATCGAAGATCATCATGCGCTTATCAAGGGGGTCGAGGTACTGCAGGGTGCTGATGTGTCGGCAACTGATCTGCGCGCGGGCGCCGCCCTTGTCCTTGCGGGCATCGCTGCGGAAGGCGAGACGCGCGTTCACGATATTCGCCATATCGATCGCGGCTACGAGGACTATGTCGGCAAGCTCGCCTCGCTGGGCGCCGACATCGTGCGCATGGCGGTCGATGGCTCGTCCGAGCTTCGCTAACGGACGGTTGCATGGTCAACAAGCGCAAAAAGGGGATCACGGCATCCCGCTCAAAATCGACGTCGCGTCGTCTGCGCACGGCGACTATCGGCACGCACGCAGCGGGCGGGCGTCCCTCGCGTCGCATGAACGGCGACTCCGTAAGCTTTTCGAGCGCACGAAAGCAGCGCCGCGCGACGAGGGGCTATGTGGAAACCATCATCCCGGAGACCGCGTCGCGCGAAAGCGGCTCGCAGTACGCAAAGCGGGTGAGCCGACGCGAGTTCGCTCAAGAGATCCAACGCCGCGCGCGCATTCGTCGCATCGCCATCGCGCTTGTCTGCTGCTTCGTGGTGGTTGGTGTGGCGGCTGGCGTAGGCGTTGCGACGTTCTTCGGTTCGATAGACGCGAAGCTGGCTTTGAAGGGCTCCGATGTCACCTCGGCGTTGGCAGCTCCGGATGAATCGGGAGCGTTCTATGCCGTTGTCGCCGCCGATCTGGATGCTGCTGGTTCGCCGGGAGCCCTAGAAGGACCCGATGCGGTTGCGCTTGTACGCATCGATGCGAGTACGAAGTCGGCGACTCTTGTGTCGGTGCCTGCGAACACGCAGATCACGCTCAAAGATGGCAAGACCCATCAACTTCGCGATGCGGCATCAGTCGGCGACGGCGCGCTGGTGGACGCAGTCGCGAAACTGACAGGCGTGCGGGTGTCTCACTATGTCAAGATCGATGCGGCGGGCATCGTCGGGTTGGTCGACGCGCTTGGCGGCATCGAAGTAAACGTGGGCGAAGAAGTGGATGATCCGACGGCCGGAGACGTGTATTTGCGGCCGGGGACCCAGACGCTCGACGGTCAGGCAGCGCTGACGTTCTTGCGCGCCAACAACTTTACCGACGGCCTCAAGGCTCAGACGGCGAACCAGCGCATGTTCTTGGCAGCGCTCTCGTTGCGGCTTCTCGACGAAGGGACGTTCGGGTTCCTTGAGCTGCTCGACGCGGCAGACGAGACGTTCCAGACGGATATGAGCGCCGCCGATGCGCTCTCCCTAGCGGATACGCTGCGCGGTATGCAGAAGGAGGCGGTGTTTGGAGCGCTTCTGCCGGGCTACGAGCTGGAGCGCGACGAAGCAACCTATTATGCAGTCGGATCGGAAGACCGCGATGCCATGATGGAGATCGTTTCGGCGGGGGAAGACCCTGCTGCGCATGAGGCTGTCGCCCAGGTTGATCCTGCTAGTTTCACGATCACCGTGCGCAACGGCTCGGGCGTCACCGGAGGTGCCTCGCAGATTGCGAACGTGCTGGCCGAGAAGGGGTTCAACGTGGTCGAAACGGGCAATACTGATTCGTTCGCCTACCATGAGACGCTCATCGTGTACAAGGACGAGACGTTTCTTCCGGCAGCGCAGACGATCATCACGGCGCTCTCCGCAGGGCGAGCTGTGAACGGAGGCGACTTCTACACGTTCGATACCGATGTGCTCGTGGTGCTCGGTGAAGACTGGAGGCCTGCCGCGTAGCGGTCGGTGTCTGCCGCGCGCCGCTCGCTGCGCGCACCCTCCGTCCTTGGCGCGCTGTGGTAGAATCGGCACCTACCGTAAGCGTGAGACGAAGGAGCTTTCCCATGGTTGACAAGAACGATGTTGCGGCCGTCCTCGAGCTGATCCGCCCGAGCCTGCAGGCCGACGGCGGCGACGTGAAGCTCGTCGATGTCGATGCGGACGGCGTGGTGTCGGTGGAGCTGCAAGGCGCCTGCAAGGGCTGCCCGATGTCGCAGATGACGCTGGCCAACGGCGTTGAGCGCATCCTCAAGGAGCGCGTGCCAGGCGTGACCAAGGTCATCCCTGCGCAAGGCGTCTAAATCGCGTCTGACGTACAGAAAGGAGGCGGATATGGCGCACTGCTGGGAGCGGCGCGGCTGCGACGATGAGATGATGTCGCGCTGTCCGCACAACACGCCCGGCGAGCCCTGTCCCGCCGATTGCCATTTTGCTGCATGCATGCGCTCGACGCATGTCGTGACCGGCGATTTCGATCTGCTGCTGAACCCTGATCGGGACTACGGCGCCGCCGTGAAAGACGTATGCCGGTTCTGCGAGCACTTCTTGAAGGAAGGCCCCCGTGTGGGGGAGCGTGATGATGACGGTTCAAGGCCGGGCAATCCGAACAGGTTCTTGCTGTAGCCTATAATGCTGGACGGGCGGCTTCCCCGAGGGGAGCCGCCCGTTTCGTTCTGCTACAATGAAGGACGAAGAAAGATCGACGGTGGGAGAGGAGCGTGGAGAGATGAGTCGGAACATGATCTGCCCTGCCTGCAAAGCGGCCGACTTGGATCTGTGCTGCTACGAGGCCATGATGGTCGTTCGTGAAGACCTCGCCCTGTTCACCCTGCGCTGCCCCCACTGCGGAGCTGCGGTATCGGATATTCGGCCCATACCGCAGCAGTTGTGCGACGAGGTGCGTTTTGCCGCCATCGAGGTGGGCGCCGGAATGGGCAGGGACTGACCACGTCGTACCGTCGACCGTAATGGAGCCGACGAGCGGCAAGATGAAGGATTCTCATGCTCAATGACATCTATCAGAACATCGACCCCGTTCTGTTTTCGGCGGGTCCGTTTACCGTGCGCTGGTACGGATTGGCCTACGTGCTGGGATTCGTCTGCGCAGCGCTCGTCATCTGGCGCGTAGCGCGTCGCTGGCGTGTGCGCGTAGATGTAGATTCGCTGCTCACCATCATGTTCTGCGTCATTATCGGCGTGATCGTGGGCGGGCGGTTGGGATACGTGCTGTTCTACGGCAACGGCATGTACCTTCAAAACCCGCTTGAGATTCTCGCGTTCAACCACGGGGGCATGAGCTTTCACGGCGGGCTCGTCGGCGCGCTTCTGGCCGGCATCGTGGCGGCGAAATTGACAGGCATCCCGTATCTGACGCTGGCGGATCTGGGCTGTATCGGTGCGCCGCTCGGCTTGTTGTTCGGACGCTGCGCGAACTTCATCAATGGAGAGCTGTGGGGCGCGCCTACTGACGCACCTTGGGGAGTGGTGTTCGGCGGTGCGGCCGGCATGATGCCACGCCATCCTTCGCAGCTCTACGAGGCGTTCCTCGAGGGCATCGTCTTGTTCGCGGTGCTCTACCTGCTCTCCCGCGCCCGACCGCCACGGTCGCGCGGTACGTTCCTCGGCTTGTTCCTCATCATGTACGGATGCTTCCGCTTTATCATGGAGTTCGTGCGCGAACCCGACGTCCAGCTGGGCTACTTGTGGGGGGACTGGCTCACCATGGGGCAGCTGCTATCGGTTCCGCTTATACTCGTGGGCATAGGCGTACTTGTTTATGCGCTTGTAATGAAGAAGCCGCAGCAGGGTCTATCCGATATGGTACATACAGAGTAACATATAAGGTATACGATCACGAACGATGAAGGGGGATCTCCCATGGACGTCCGATTCTACCGCTGCAGCCATTGCGGCAACGTTGCTGTCAAGCCCTACGATGCCGGCGTGCCGCTCGTGTGCTGTGGCGAAACGATGGCGGAGCTTCAAGCGAATACCGTCGATGCCGCAACCGAGAAGCATGTGCCCGCCGTTACCGTGAACGGTGCGGATGTGCATGTGCAAGTGGGCGAGGTTGAGCACCCGATGCTGCCGGAGCATCACATCGCTTTCGTGTGCCTGGTCACGGAGAAGGGATACCAGACGGCCCAGCTGGCTGTCGATGGAGCTCCCGTCGCGGATTTCCGCGTGGCCGAGGGCGATGCGCCGGTCAAGGTGTACGAGTACTGCAACCTGCATGGACTGTGGTCAGTACGGCTCTAGGAAACCGCACTCCCGTGGTATGATGGATGTCCGTCCGAAGCGCTTCGGACGGACATCGTTTTTTACGAGGTCAGGAGCTTGAATGGGATTTTTCGACAACGCTCAGGAAGTGCTGGATAAGGGCGTCTCGGTGGCGAAAGGTGCTGTGTCGGGCGTGGCTGTGGAGCAGCAGGCGTTCGCAAAGGCGTTCGTCCGCCTTTGCAGCGATGGCTGGCTTCAGGGGTGGCATGAGCGCAACGGCGGGAATCTATCGTATCGTCTGGCCCCCGAGGATCTGGCATCGTGCCGATCGTTTTTCTACGACAATCCCAGCTCGTGGGTTCCCATCGGCATTCGATGCGAGAATCTGGGCGGCGAGTTTTTCATGGTGACGGCGGCTGGTGCGCATGTGCGCAACGTGCCGCTCGATCCGGACGCGACGACGGGTATTGTGGAGATCAACGCCGTAGGCGACGCTTGGCGCATCGTATGGGGCTTCAAGGACGGGGCTGTGCCCACGAGCGAGTTTCCAAGCCACTTTTCCATCCAGTCCGTCCGCATGTCGGCCACGAACGGTGCGAGTAGGGCGCTCTACCATGCCCATCCTACGAACATTGTTGCGCTCACGCAGGTGCTGCCTCTCGATGACCGCACGTTCACGCGGGCGCTGTGGACGTCGTTCTCCGAAAGCATGGTTGCGTTTCCACAGGGTATCGGCGTGGTGCCGTGGACGGTACCGGGAGGGGCCGACGTTGCTCGCGCCGCTGCCGACCGGATGAGCCGGTACGAGGCATGCGTGTGGGCTCATCACGGTGTCTTCGCGTCGGGGGCGAGCTTTGATGCTGCGTTCGGTCTCATGCATGCCATCGAGAAAGCGGCGGGCATATACGCGGGCGCCCGTGCCATGAATGGCGGTAACGGCGCATTTCCGAACGCCATACCCGATGGCGGGCTGCGTGCCATCGCTGAGGCCTATGGACTGCCGGTGAACGAGGCGTTTCTGGATTAGGGCCCACTGTCGGAGTCCGGAGACGCCGAGCCCACGGAGCCTGCCGGGGGGGGGGCGTTGGCGCCGCCCGAGCGCTTCGCGTGCGTTTTTCAAAATTCCCGATCAACTACTTTGTGCGTATGCTATCATGTGAAAGCTTGTCTTCGCCTTGGTCGGAAACCAAGGCTCGAAAAGGAGAACTACATCATGAAACAGGGAATTCATCCGGAGTACATGGAATGCACGGTGAAGTGCAGCTGCGGCAACACCTTCACCACCAAGTCGACGAAGCCCGAGCTGAAGATCGACATCTGCAACGTGTGCCATCCGTTCTACACGGGCCAGCAGCGTTTCGTCGACACCGGTGGACGCGTCCAGCGCTTCGCTGACAAGTTCGGCAGCGCGAAGGAGACGGTGGCCGAGCGCGAGGCGGCGAAGAAGGCTGCGAAGGCCGCCGCGGTCGCCGAGGCCGAGGCGAAGCGCAAGGCCGAGCGCGAGGCGAAGGCCGCTGAGAAGGCCAAGCGCGCCGAGGAGTTTGCCAAGAAGGCTGAAGCCGAGGCCAAGAAGGCGGCCGAGCGCAAGGCTGCTGCCGAAGAGGCTGGCACCGAGGCGTCTGCCGAGGATGTGGCTGCCGTCGACGCTCTCGTCGAGGAGACTCCGTCTGCCGAAGCTCCTGCTGAGGAGCAGGCTGCCGAGTAGTCCACACGATACTTCGCTGCAAAAAACGCCCGGCTGTCGCGCCGGGCGTTTTTTGTGCGCAAATGCGGCGCACGCTTTGCATCACCCGGAGGGCGATTCTTGCCCCGGTGCGTCGTTTTGGCGAGTTGCGCGCAAGCTGGTGCCGTTCGACCGGTGATGTCCGAATTGCCGTGACGCCCGATCATGCGCGAGCGGTTGCTTCCATTCGGCCGGCGATTCGCAGGTTTGTGGGCGGTTCCGCTCTACCAGGTGATTTGTGCAGATGCTTGCTTTCCTTATTGATAATGATTATCATTATTTTGGAGAAGACGAGACGAGGAAAGGCGCCGCCATGATCGATCAGACCGCGTTCCACAGTTTGAGCTACGGACTCTATATTATCGCCTCGAGGGCGGGCGAGACGCGAGCGGCATGCGTGGCGAACACATTTCAGCAGGTGACATCGTCGCCGTTGCAGGTGAGCGTGACGTTGAACAAGGAGAACGCCACGACTCGTGTCGTGCAGGAAGCCGGTCGTTTCACGGCTTCATGCCTTTCGCAGGACGCCGCAATGGAGCTCATCGGAACGTTCGGATTCCATTGTAGCGATGATCGTGACAAGTTCGCCGAGTGGGAGGCTGCTGAGGACGCAGCGGGTGTGCCCTATGTCGCCGAACAGTGCGTCGCCCGATTCTCGGCGCGCGTGGTGCAGACGCTCGATGTGGGGACGCACATCATGTTCGTCGGCGAAGTGGAGGAAGCCGAGCGGACATGTTCGGGCGATCCCATGACCTACGCCTACTACCATCAGGTTAAAGGCGGCAAGACCCCGCCGAAGGCTTCGAGCTTTTTGCCCGACGACTTACAGACGGCGTCCGCATCGAAGGGCGGGCCGGAGGTCGCAACTCCGAAGTTCGCGTGGCGTTGCACGGTATGCGGTCATATCGAGTACGTCGACGAGCTGCCCGACGACTTCGTCTGTCCGGTGTGCGGCGTGGGCAAGGACATGTTCGAGAAGATCGAACTCTCCTGACACGTCGAAATACGCCGGTCACTTGAAGCGCCGCGTGTCGATGCATGATCTCCTTGGTGTAAGCCGAGCGCGGCTGCATGGTGGGTGGAATGTCGACACAGGGCGCTTCTTGCTGACCCGATTCTTTTCTGCTATGCGTTCCAGGCGAGAAATGCCCAGGTGAAAGTGCGCGTTTCGCGCAGACGCAAGCGTTTCTCGGGCACGCCCTTCTTATCGGGCTCGCCGGCGCGCTCGTTTTCGACGAGGTTTGCGTCCAGCCATGCGCGCAGGCGTGCGAGCGCCGTACGGCGCTCCTCGGCCGTTGCATTCGTGGCGTCGTTGGCCATGCGCGCGAGGGCTTCGAACGCCTCATCGAAATTATCGAAGGTGTCTTTTTTCTCGCTGTCGATGTAGGCCACCTCGGGGCGGAACCCTTCGCCAGACAGGATATTGAACGCGAAGACGTGATCGTTGCCAAGAAAAGGACGAAGCCCGATGGCGTGCAGGATGCGCTCATCGGTACGTGGCGAGGAGCCGGTGGACAGCGTGATGCATACGCGTCTGCGGGCTATTTTGGTAAGCCGCAGGAGTGCCTCGCGCAGATCATCGACGGCAAGGGAGCGCGAAGCGATAGCGACATCGACGGAATCTTCAGGGATGCCGGCCGCCGCCCAATCGTCGCCCCAGCTGAGAAGCTTGGGCTCGACGGAGTCTATGCCGCGCGCGGCAAGTTCGCCGGTCATGACGTCGAGCATTCCCTGCGAGAAGTCCGCCGCCATCACTCGGCAGCCGGCCTCGCCGAGCGGGACGGCGAGCGCTCCGGTGCCGCAGCCCATGTCGAGCACCGTCTCGCCGGGGCGGATGGCTGCCAGCTCCAGGAACCGCTTGACATAGGTGTTCGGCGCGTCCTTCGTGGAGAATGTACGTGCTCGCTTGTCCCAATACGCGGCATCGTCGGGGCGCCGACGATGCTGTTGGAGCCGCTTCCATTCCTCGTTCCAGTCGCGTTCGGCCGATTGCGGCGCAGCGTTCTCGGGCATGGCATGCCTTTCGCGTGAAGGGTCGTTGAGGGTCGGCCGCTCGCGTGCTTTCCAACCCTCGGTTTCGGGTACCATAGTAACCGACGACGGCGCGGCGTGCACCGAGAGAGGACTCCGCGCGATAGTATCGATAGAGGAGCATCGGATTCCATGCAAGTCGAACTGCTGTACCACACACCTGATCCTGAGCGCGCCATCGCTACGGCGGCGCGTTTGTGCTATGCGCCCGTGGGAGCCTCCGAGCTGATGGAGACCATGTCCGAGCAACGGGTGAGAAGCGTGCTCTCGACCATCATGGGCAGCGGGCATTTCTCGACGCTCGAGCATGCTAGCTACACCTTCGCGGTCGACGGGGTGTCGCGTGCGCTGACGCACCAGCTCGTGCGCCATCGCATCGCCAGCTTCAACCAGCAAAGCCAGCGCTACGTGAAATTCGCGGATGGCCTGGCTACGGTAAAGCCTGCAAGCATTGCAGCAAACGAGGAGACCGGCGCGGTGTTCGATGAGGCTATCGCAGTCGCTATCGAGGCGTATGAGAAGCTGTTGGCCGCCGGGGTTCCCGCCGAGGATGCGCGTTATCTGTTGCCGAACGCGGCAGAGACGAAGATCGTCATCACGATGAACGTACGCGAGCTTCTGCACTTCTTCTCCCTGCGCTGCTGCAACCGCGCGCAATGGGAGATTCGCGATATGGCTCATCGCATGCTTGAATTGGCGAAGCCGACGGCGCCGTACATCTTCATGGATGCGGGCGCGCCATGTGTCGGCAGTACGTGCCCCGAGGGCTCGATGACATGCGGAAACCCGTATCCACGCGTGATAAGGGAGAAGGCATGAGCGGCTGGGGATCGGCTTCTACCGCTGCTGCAACTCGCGAGACGACGGAGGCGGTACAAGCGGAGGTGTCCTGCGACAAGGGAACGCCGTCTGTCGCAGCTGCGACGGCCCAAGCCTCCGGTTGCTCTCAGGTTGACGCGGCGTCTTCATCGGGCGAGCAGCAGAAAAGCGATCTCGCCCGCGCGTTTTCCGAAGACGGCGCGCTCAAGACCCACGTAGGCGGTCAAGCGCTCATCGAGGGCATCATGATGCGCGGCACCTACAATTGGTCGGTGGCGGTGCGCGAACCGTCAGGATCTGTGTATGTGGAAGAGCATGATCTGGCTTCGGGACGTAAGAAGAATACGTGGATGTACTGGCCGGGAGTGCGAGGCTGCCGGGCTCTCGTAGAGTCGCTCGTGCTGGGCTTCAAAGCGCTGGAGATTGCGGCCGAGCATGCGTTTGCGGAAGAGTCGGACGACGCCGACGCGTCTGCGATCGGCGAGTCCGCTGAGGGGGCAGGTATCGACCAGCCATTCGAACAGCCTCGCTCGCACGAAGAGGTTCGCGCCGAGGGGCGTGTGAGCGGCTCTCTTGCCGAAGAGGGGAAGGGCTTTTCGTGGAAGGATGACTTCGG
>ENA-ORTH01002136-ORTH01002136.1-human-gut-metagenome-genome-assembly--contig:-NODE-2136-length-16824-cov-2.831892_pt1 | contig 16824 bp, 14 predicted proteins | sample MGYA00241914_ERZ509192 | MGnify/ENA primary metagenome ERZ509192 (study PRJEB26280, sample SAMEA2338826) | human gut metagenome | biome: human gut; feature: human-associated habitat; material: faeces... | reverse complement strand
AGGAAAACCGCTGCCCCCAAAACGACATGCTGAGCGCGACGGGAGGCTGTATCGAAGAAGCCGTAGGGCTCAACCAAAGCGGTGAGGCGACGCTGCCAGGCCGCGCTGGCCTCCAAAAGATCGCGCGGATGTTCGTGGGCCAAAGCGGAAAGCTTGGCGCGGCTGAGTGTCCGACCGCCCGTGGCGACCATGCGCAGCAGCCGCAGCGTGGCCGCATCGAGGGCGGCCTGCTCTGCGTTGACCGCGTCAGCCGCGTCGGGCGCATCATCCGCACCAACATCAGCGGCCCGAGGCGCAGCAAGGGCGGCGGCCGACCCACTCTCGACCCTCTTCGCCGGCTCCTCTCCCGCGGCAGGTATGACCAGCTCATCGTCTCGCACTTCAAGAACACCGCGACGCACCATATCGAGCACCGTGGCTACTATGTCGTCGGGGCTCTCGTGGTTCCAGCGCCATAGACGACCGAGCACGGCTGGCGCCATGGCGTCGGCAGGCGGGTTCATCCAATAATCGTCGCGAAACGCCGGCGGCCGCTCTCGGCCCCAGCGCCACCAAACGATGAGCGCCGCCAGCAGCAACGCCGCAGACAAGCCCAGCAGCCCCAAAGCCAGCCCAAGACGAATGACCTCCTGAGACGTATCCGTATCGACCCACGTTTCCTCGTAACGGCTCGTCCAGTAGTACTGCAGGGTGCCCTGATTCGCCAGGCGCGCCTCCTCGCTCAGGTTCGTCAGCCACTCGACGGGGAACATCACCCGCGCTTTGGCGTACATCGTGGGCTCGACCGCAGGATCCGTAAAGATCACCGTACCGTCGGAGCGGATGTCCACCTCGCCATCGGCAGGGCCGTGACCCCACGCATAAACGTTTTCCATGACCTTCACGGAATCGTCGGCCGCCACAGGCAGCACCACTTCTGCTCGCACATCGGCCAAGGCCACATCGTAGTCCTGGGGAACATAAAGCCATTGGAAGTCGGCCGCGTCGTCGAAGGCCTCGATGGCGTCTTCCACGCGGTAGACCACCTCGAACATGACGCGCTCGGGCATGGCGTCCACAAAGGCGTAGAGCGTATGTTGAAACTTGTCGTAGGCCCAGGCGTCGTGCTCGGGCCCTCCGCCGCCGCGCCAGGGCAAAAGGAACGTCGTCTCGGGAAGCTCCGTCCACTCCCCGGCAAGCGCACCATCGCCATCCACCGGCGCCATGCGCACCCGTTCGATAGTAACCTCAGCCCCTTCGATGAACCCATCGTAGAGCCACTTCAACCGCTCCGGCGCGCTCTCCCCTTCCGTGAGGTCGAAGATGCGCTGATCGGTCATGTGCACCGACCCGTCGGTCTCCACCGATGCCAGCAAGTCCACCTCCGAGCACCGATAATCCGTCGCCAGAGCTGTTGCAGGCGCACAAAGGGCAACGAGAAGAACGATCAGCAACGTGAGAGCCGATAGAAAGCAGGGGGTGCCTTGACCGAGCGAGTTCCGCAGCGACTGAAACAGCCCAGTGGGCTGTTTCACCAAGCGAGGACTGTCTAAGCGAATTGGAATACCCCGTAGCTCCTCCCCAGCGGACTCGCAGCCGCGAACCAAGGTACCCCCTGATTCCGCCCCGAGCGACATGCAACCGGCCCTTTCCACAACCACTAGAGCCCCCGAAACGCCAGCCGCACGTCGTCCAACACGTCCTCGTCCGCCACCACGATGGCCTTGTCCCCCGGATGCAGCACCGTCTCGTCGTTGGCCACTTCCACATCGCCCCCGCTGGCAACGGCGGCAATGATCGCGTTGTCCGGCAGCGGCACCTCGTCGATGAGCACGCCGTCCTCATTGGAGAAGTGGCGCATGCGCGGCACCATCACCTCGGCCAGAGCCACGTTGCCATGAGTCAGCGACGACACGACGGAAGAGCGCCTCCTCCTCGATGAGGTTCGCGATGAGCGTCGTAGAGGACACGCATTCGATGCCCACTTCACGGAAGATGCGCTCGTTTTTCGGATTGTTCACGCGAGCGATGCAGCGGGGCACGCGGAACACGCGCTGGGCGATTTCGCAGGATACGAGATTCGAATCGTCCTGGCCCGTGGTGGCCACGAACACATCGGCCTGGCGGATGCCCGCATCCTCTTGGTAGCGCGAATCGCAGCCGTCGCCGTGAATGACGAGGTACGGCCCAGTCAGCTGCACGGAGAGGCGATCGGCCGTGGCGAGCCTTTGCTCGATGACGGCCACCTCGTTCCCGCTCTTCAACATGATGCCAGCCAGATACGACCCGATTTTGCCGCCGCCAGCGATAACGATGTACATGGGTACCACCTAATCCAGAATGTAACGTGAAAACGGCGCGATAACGTCGTGGCGCACGCAGGCGAGAATGGAGTCGCCGGCGTACAGCAGCGAATCGGGCGTCGGGATGGAGGACGCAGAGCCATCGGCGCGTTCGAAGGCGATAATGCGCACCTCGTGATCGCGCTCAAGTTCCGAGACGCGGATCGTTTTGGCGTTGTCGCGGCTGGAAAGATCCAGCGTGAACCGGAGCACTTCGAATTCACCGAACGTGTCAATGTGGGAGCCGTGGCCTGACACAATCTTCGAGAACACATCCTCGGCCACCAGTGACGTGCCGCAGACGTAGTCGATGCCCAGCTGCATATAGGCGCGCTCGTGGTCGGGATTGTACAGGCGCGAGATGACGTGGGGCACACCGAACAGATGGTTGGCCACCTCCGCGCACATGAGGTTCGTGTTGTCCAGCTGGGTGACGGCGGCCAGCACATCGCACTCTTCCACGCCGGCACGGATGAGCACGTCCTCGTCGAAGCCCACGCCCTGCACGGTGCTGCCGTTGAAGTTGCGGCCGAGGTTCGCGAAGGCATCGGCGTTCTTGTCGATGCAGCAGACGTTGTTGCCGTTGTCCGAGAGCATATTGGCCAGCTGCGACCCCACGCGCCCGCACCCGACTACAATCACGTTGCTCATAGGTTGCTCGTCCTCCTACAAAAGAAAATGCCTTGCGGCATTTTCTCACTAATTTAGATCAATTGCATCTGATTCAGCGTATCCCGATACCAGTTGTCGTAGTTCGGGGGGCAGTAGCGCATGGCGTAGGAGTAGCTGATGGTGAAGCCGTAGCCCCGGGCCAGGCCGGCGACGTGGGCGCGGATGGCCGTATCCCAATCGGACCAGTTGGTCTGATCCCAGCCCCAAGCGTTGTGGGACTTGAAGCAAACACGGCCCTTGGTGGACTCGGTGTTGGAAATGGCCGGAGACCAGCGCGGGTCGATGCCCGCTTCCCAGGCCGCCTCGGCGAAGGTCTCGCCGTAGCCAGACAGAGGGCTGCCGAACAGGTAATCGTTGATGCGCGCGGACCATTCTTCGATGAACGCCTCGCGACCGATGGAGAAATCTACATCGCCGGCCGGCAGGCTGCCGAAGGTAGCGTAGTAGCGGGAGCGCGTGGCGTCGGCCCGATCGATGGCCTCCTGCTCGGCGACGCGAGCGGCTTCCTCGGCGGCCAGACGCGCGGCCTCTTCCTCGTCGGCGATTTCCTGCACGCCGGCGCTCACATCGCGGGACGAGGCGGTCTTCAGCGCTGCTTCCTCGGCGACGTCTTCCACAGCGAGAACGTCCGCGTCGGACTTGTCTTGCACGGTGTCGGGGGAAACATCGGAAGCGCTGGGGTTCTCGGCGGACTGACGAGCGAGACCGAAGGTGGTCGCCCCCATGTCGTGAGAACCGGCGGACGCCCAACCAGCATCAAGGAAGCCCACGGCCAGCATCGGCAGCACGCAGAGCGCAACCATCGCCAGCACGACGGTTTTGCGATGACTCTGTTTGCGCCTTGTGACCACTCATTCCCTTTCTCGACAGCACGAAACTAAACCGCTCAAGCGGCGCAGCGTGCTGGATTAGGGTGTGGGATTGCTGCAGTAAAGAATGCTATGCTGTTTTATGTCGCGGATATTTTACCCTAGTTGGCTGAAACCGTGCCGAGGCGGTAGCCGACATCCACGCTTTGTTCGCTTGACAAAACGCACTTTCTGGGTTCCCGCAGGTCTCGCGGGTGCGACCCTGAGCGCTGTCAGGCAGTCGTTACCGACTCTTCACAACTTACCGATGGCAACTTCTTCACCTGCACGATGGAAATGCGCGAGCGGCGCATCTTCACCACCTTGAAGGCGTAGCCGTCGACCAGCAGCTCGTCGCCCACCCGGGGCACGGAGTCCAGCTCGTGGATGATCCAGCCCGCAAGCGTCTCGTAGTCGTCGGATTCTTCCACGGGCCAGCCGAGCTCCACCGCATCCTCCACGGGAAAGCGACCGTCGACGCGCCACTGGTTCGGCTCGACAAGCACAATGAGGTCGCGATCGTTGTCGGTCTCGTCGGCAATCTCGCCGACGATCTCCTCGATGATGTCCTCCATGGTAATGAGGCCGTCGGTGCCACCGTATTCGTCCACGACGATGGCCAGCTGCATACGTGCCTCTTGCAGCTCCGACAGCAGCTTCAGTACGTTTTTCGTCTCGGGCACGTAAAGCGGCTCGTACATGAACTCGGCCACCGGGTCTTCAATGCGGCCGTCCAACAGAGGGCCGATGAGGTCTTTGTAGGACACGAGGCCTATGACCTCGTCCACTTCCTCGTGATAGACCGGCAGACGGGAATAGCCCGTGCCGCGCATGCGGTCGAGCGCCGCGCGGGCCGGTTCGGTGTCCTCGGCCATGATCATGTCGACGCGCGGCTTCATGATTTCGCGCACCGTCATGTCGGCCAAATCGAGGATGTCGTTGATCATGCGCTTCTCGTCTTCGAGAAGCTCGATATTCTCGGCCACCATGTCCTTGATCTCGTCCTCCGTAACGCTTTCGCGTTTGGGGCGCAGAAAATCGAGGAAGGCCGGCTTCGAATTTGCAGTGTCGTCTGTTTTACTCATGAGCGGTACTTTACCATATTTTCCGGGATTACTGGTTGCCGCCGGGCTTCAGCCAGTCGAGCCACGCCATGGCGTCGGCGTGAGAGGCGTCGATGAGCGTCGTCGTGGTGCCGCCGGAACCGGCCGCCGTCGTGGCGAGCAGCGTGTCGGTGCCCGCACGGCGCTGCAACGGGTTGCTCTTCGTGCAGCCGAACTGGATTTTCTGGCGCGGGAAGCTCACTGTTTCTCGAGAAAGGCCGCCGTTGCTCACCTGCATGAAGCGGTGGTTGTAGGCGAAGCTGGACTCGCGGGCCCACAGCACGGCGTTCACTACATCGACGATGAAGAGAATAGCCGCCAGAACCAGCAGAATCACCAATACCCCACCCCCAAACGTGTACAGCAGCCCTATCAAACGCTCGTCGCCCTCTTCCAGAAGAATCGCACCCGATTCAATGCCGCCGACGAGCGCCGCAAGCCCGGCCATACAAGCCACGGCAAACACGGCCAGCCAGAAGCCGCCGCCGAACCAGATGCTCTGGCGCAGCACGGCTCGGCGCAGCGCCACCTTCGCGACGGGCTTCGCCTCCTGGGGAAGGTCGGAGAACTCCGGCACGAGCCCGGCGAGGATTTCCGGCACACGGTTCATCTTCACGAAGGGGTGGATGATGATCCCCTGATTGGCCAGAGTGTTCTGTTTATTGCTACTATCCTCGCCCGTGGCGGCGTCAATCTTGCCGAGAGACAGCTCGCAGTAGCCGAGCAGACGGCGGATGAAGCTCTGCTTCACAACCACGGACTGCACGCGGTCGATGTCGATGCCTTGGAAGGTGTGCTGCAGCAAGCCGTATTCCACCTCGATACGGTTGTTGCGACGGCGCGCCTTGAAGCCGCCGTAGCCGATGTAGGAACCCAACGCCGAGAACACCCACAGCACGAGCACCAGCACGATGATCCCCGCCGAAACGGCCCCGATCAGGTAGGCCGAAGCCTGGGAGCCGGCAAAAACTAGGGCACTTTCCACAGCACCATCGGCTGCATCCCCCATCACGGCGAAGATGAAACCGACGATTTGCAGCACGCCGACAACCAGACCGGCGAAGATGAGCCCCACCGATGTGGTGTTGGAAAGACCCGCGAAGAACAGCTCCTTGTTAGTGAGACCGTACTCGTAGGTAACGCGGCCGGTATCTTGAGCAGGACCGGCGAACACGCCGCCCACTTGGCTCCATGCCTCGGCGCCCACATCGAGCACGTTGCCCGCGACGGCCGGGCTCGGCACGTTGCCGGCAAAGGCCGCCGCCCCCTGGGCCATAGCCGCAATACCGGCCTCCACCGACTGCGGAACCGGGGCGCCCGCGCCCGCCATACCCGCCGCGGTCGCACTCGCTGCACCCGCCATGCCCGACGCAACGGCAGCCTGAGCGGCCAGAGCGTTCTTGCGGTTGTAGAGCTCGGCGCGCAGCCACTCGGCCTGGGCCTTGGTGACGTAGGGCACCACGACGGCCTTGTTCGCCGCGCCGCCGGCCGTATCGATGGAAACCGTGCACACGCCGAACAATCGCTGAAGGAGCGTCGCCCGCTGGTCCACGGACTGGACCCGCTGGTAGGGCACGTGCACCTGCTTCTTGTTGAAGATGCCGGAGCACAGCGTGAACTCGTCGGGGCCGACGGTGAAGTACAGGTGCTTGTAGCCAACGACGCGCAGCCCGGCGACGATGCCAAACGTAATGAGGATGACCACCAGCGTGCCGATGCCAGCCACCGCCATGATGAACCCTGCCTCGGCGCCCATGCCCTCTTCGGCAACAAGCCCAATGATGGTGGAGAAGTTCGCCACCACAACACATACGGCAATGATGAAGATCGTGCGCACGCTTTCGAGCCAGATATAGCTGTGGTGCACATGGTGGCGCGGCAGCTCAGTCGATGGGGCAGCCGCCGCAGGGGGCATCGGCGCGGGCGCGGGCACCTGCGGGGGCACGTTCGGCGCGCTCATTTATACGTCCTCTCGGGCCAGACGCGCCAGCTCGGCGGCACGATCGCGCAGCACGTCGGCCTCTTCGATGCCGAGGCCGGGAATCTCGTGCTCGCCGGCGGCAGTTGCCACGGTGACGCTGGACAGCCCGAAGGCGCGCAGGATGGGCCCTTGGCGCGTGTCGGTGTTCTGCACGCGGATGAACGGAATGACGAAGCGCTTGCGCCAGAAGATGCCGCGAGCAATATCCAGGTAATCCGGCGTAAGCTCGTAGCGCCAACGAGCATAGCGAATGGGCGGCAGCACCACCACGCACAGCACAAGCAGCGCCACGAACAAGATAGCGACAATAAGAGCCACCACCCCGGCCCACGCTTCTTCTGGCGCCACCAACGCTATGATAGCGAAGGGCAGAAAGCAGCACAGGAATGAGACAACGATCCAAATGGCATCGTTGATGCGCCAAACGCTCTTAATGCGCGGGTTCAACTGATTGGCGGGCATTTCTCGCATAGCCGAATCCTTCCCTATCCAGGCGGCTCCCCGTTCTGGTGCCTCTGGAAGTCGCCACGTGCAGGCGGCCCCGCAAAGGCCGCCACGTTTTCTCGACCATACTACCCCACTTTTCGCCTTCGCAACGAAACCTCAGGGATTCTTAAGGAAGAAAAGCGCATGCGCCAACGCGCCGGTGCGCCTCGATGGAGAGCGGCAGAGAGCCGAGAGGCCGGCTTCCCTCCGAAGCAGCCGGCCCCTGACATGCTGCGAGCCCGGGGAGGGGGGATCCCGGGCTCGCAAATGAGTGTCCTTGGCGCCCGAGGGGGAGAGGCGCATGCGGACGAGAGAAGAGGAGAGAGGAGGAGACTTCGCATCTCCCGCTCTGTCGAAATCTATTATAACGATGCTTTATTCTATGTCAAGAATAATCTTTGAGAAAAATAATGTCCCCCTGGGAGGCCATTATCGAGAAGGTGCCAGAAGGGTGCCGAACGCTACTTGCGGCAGCTGCGGCCCTTGCCATGACGATGATGGCGACCATGCTTGCGCTCACCGCGGACGCCCATGTCCTTGCACTGGTGGATGATCTTCTCCGTGAGAACGTTCAACGACTCGACCTCCTCGGGCGTCAGGGTCGACAGGATGCGATCGGCTACCTCGGACTGCGCGGCGCAGCGCTTCTCGGCCAGCGCATCGCCTTCAGGCGTAATGCGCACGGCATAGGCGCGTTGGCCTCATATTCCGAGCTCGGCGTAGAGCTCCTCGCGACGCACCTTGTCCTCCACCGCAGCGGCCACGTCTTCGGAACGGCCGTCGGCCAGCAGAGCGCCCACGAGCACGGCGAGACGGGCCTCGCCTTCCTCCCGACCTTCCTCCCGACCTTCCTCCCGACCTTCCTCCCGCGCCTTTCGGCAGCGCATCTCGGTCTCCTGCTCGTAGGTAAGCACGCGGTCCACCCCCTCCCTGTCCTCGTTGAACACGCCGACCAGGGCGTCGATCTCCGACGACAAGGGCCCTTCGGCCTCCCCGGTCCGGAGGTATCGTAGCACATCCCGCAGCCCGGGGTCGGCGGAGGCCTCCCACGCCGAGGCGTTCAGCACTACCCACGGGGAGGCGTCGCCCACAGCAAGGTCGGGATGGGCCCCACACCTGCGCTCGATCACGTACGCGGGCTCGCCCTTGCCGTAGGCGTCGTGGCGGCAGAAGAACAGCACGTAGCTCTCGGGCAGCGCGCCGAAGTCCTCGCCCGACCCCAACTCCCCCACGTCCATGGCGGCCTGGTAGTAGCGCATGCGGCGCCCCAGGTCTCGCTCCCTGGCGACCTGCATCTCGATGTCGTAGACCCGCCCGTCGCCCCGGGCGAACACGTCCAGGCGCACGCCTCGTCCGGCGGCGAGCGGCTCGAAGCACTGCTCGGCGTTCAGGTAGGCGATCTCCCCCGCCTCTATCCCCAGCGCGGCGCGCAGCACCTTGCGGCACACCTCCTCCTCGCATAGCACGCGGTTGAACATCCAGCGATCCTGGAACTTGAGCTTCCGCTCTCCCATGGCGAACCTCCCGTCTCGATTCGGTCGATGACGGCATTCTGCCAGAGCACGACCGCGGAAATGACGCGGGAATGTCCCGATCCGTTCCCTGCGCCGACCGCAACGAAGTCGCAATGCTGCGAAGAAGCGTCGTCGTCGGCGAACCAGCCCTGAATTGCACGAGATCGCCAGTTATAAGCGCCTGAGCACACATTTTCACCCCTTCTTTATACATTACTCGTTAATTTCATCCACATTTTTCTTCTGCAGACGCTTATAACTCAAGATCTCAGGCAAATTCTGTCCATTCGCTTACTATCGAGCAGTCGAGCACGCCTTCCGAGGAAGCTGGTAACCAACTTACGGTTGCGTAAGGTTGGAAGTTGCTGGGGGCGGGAACGGCGCGCAGGCTTACAATGGGCTGCGATGCTTGCCGTCGCGCTTGAGCGCACGAACCTCGCGCCCGCGCTACCGCGCCCGAGCCTTGCGCGCGAGCCCCACGTCCGAACCTCGCGCCTGGGCCTTATGCCTGAGCGCCACGCCCTGCGCGGACGGCACCTGCGAACACCGCCGAAAGAGAGGCAGCCATGGCCCAGCGCATTTATCTCATCGAAGACGATACCGCCCTGCGCACGGAGCTGGCCCACGTGCTGGAGCTTTCCGGCTACGCCGTGGCGGCTTACGAGGGCACCTGGGGCGACACCGCGGCACGCGCCCTCGCTGCCGAGCCCGACTGCATCGTGCTCGATCTGAAGCTGCCCGGCGCCGACGGGCATTCCATCTGCCGCGACATCCGGGGCAAAAGCTCGGTGCCCATCCTCATGCTCACCTCTTCGGAAAGCGAGTTCGACGAGGTCATGGCCATGAACCTGGGGGCCGACGATTACGTGACCAAGCCCTATCGGCCCGCCGTGCTGCTCGCGCATCTGCAGGCGTTGCTACGGCGCAGCGCGAGCCCTGCTGCCGGTATGACGATCCTCCACAAAGGCGTGACGTTGAACATGGGCGCCGGCACCGTGGAATTCCAAGGACGCACCGCCGAACTCACGCGCAACGAGCTGCGCATCCTACAGACGCTCATGCGTAACCCCGGCGTGGTGGTGCCCCGCAGCGAGATCATGTGTGCCCTGTGGGAATCCGACGCCTTCATCGACGACAACACGCTAACCGTGAATGTGAACCGCTTGCGCAAAACCCTCGGTTCCCTAGGCGTTCCGGAGGACTTCCTCGCTACCCGCCGCGGTGTGGGGTACACGGTATGAGCGGGCACAACACAGTGGCACGCGAGGACTGCGAGAGCTCTTGCGCGTCGCATGCTGCGGAAGGGGGCCGCGACGCGAGCGCTGCAGGAGAACGCGTCAACGCGCACACCGCCAATGCGCCCATCGCCGCCTTCACGCCCGCTTCCTATGCGCGCGACAACGTCATCGGTCTCGCGGCTTTTTTGCTCGCCCTCGCCAGCACCGTGCTCATTCTGCCTGCGCTCGGCGTGAACTCGTCGGGGGTTCTGCTCGTCGCCGACATTCTTACGCTCATCGCGCTGGGCGCCGGCTTTCTGGACTACCGCCGCAAAGCCGCCTTCTATCACGAATTGCACCACCTTACCGAGCAGCTGCGCCAAGCCTGCGTGCATCCCTCCCTCATCGCCGAGCCGCCTTTTCTGGAAGGTGAGATCGCTTACGATGTGGCCCGTCGCCTCTCCCAGCTTTCCGCCGAGGAGACAGCGGCCCTGCGTGATGACGCGGCCGCCTATCGCCGCTATGTAGAGCTTTGGATCCACGAGATAAAGACGCCCATCGCCGCCATCAAGCTCATGCTGGCCAACCATCCCGGGCCGGAATCCGCCAAGGTGGCCCGCGAGCTGGAGCGCATCGAGGCCCAGGTGGACCAGGCGCTCTACTATGCCCGCTCCACTTCCGTCGAGCGCGACTACGCCATCCGCGAGATCAACTTGGCCTCGGCGGCGCGCGAGGCCTGCAAGCGCCACAGCCGCTTCCTCATCGAGAAGGGATGCGTCCCCACATTCGACATTCCCGACACCATGACGGTGCTGGCCGATGAGCCCTGGCTCGTGTTCATCTTAGGGCAAGTAGTCACCAACGCAGCGAAATACGGCGCGGGCGCCCTCATCTTCACCGCCCGCGAAGAGGAGGCGGGCACCTCCCGCGGCCGCACGGTGCTTGAGGTGCGCGACAACGGCTGCGGCATCCCCGCCGCCGACGTGCCCCGCGTGTTCGAGCGCGGCTTCACCGGCCAGGTCGGCCGCGCCCACGGTTCGGCCACGGGCATGGGCCTTTACCTGGTAGCGAGCTTGTGCGCTTCCATGGGACTGCACGTAGGCCTCGCCAGCGAAGAGGGCACGGGCACCCGCGTCATCCTCACCTTCCCCCACGACCGCACCCGCAAGGAACTCTTCGGCGCATAGAACCTAACACATTCGTAAGTCAACCGTAAGCCCGATCGATGGAGCCAAAACCGTACCTTCCTTAGGATGAATTCAGGCTCGCGAACGCAAAAGACGGAGACAACCTCCGGCCATGCAGGGTGCTAACCTCCAGCATGCAGGAGACGGATACGCGGCGTTCCGACCGAGCGAGTTCCGCAGATGGTATCGAAGGCAGAACATGAAAGGGAACAGGCAATCCCAACGCCTTCGATACCAGCGAGGACTGTCTGAGCGAATCGGAATGCCGCGTAGCCGTCTCCGGAGGGATGGGACGATCCATCGAGCCGCCTCCGGACAGGCGGAACGCGAGCCGCACATCCGAGAGAAAGGACTGTCGTGAACACTGCAGAGAAAATCATCCTGACGCTTGCTATCATCGGGACCGTGGGCGCCTTCATCTCCCACCAGCTGCCCAAAACCGAGAGGAGCTACTAATGGCCGAAGTATACACCGAGCCCACCCCCTCGGCCTTCGGCCCGCGTCCGACCGATCCTGGCACGCCTTTGCCCCTCGATGGCGACGGCACGACGACCCTCGACGGCATCGCCGCCGCTTTCTCCCGCGAGAACTACGTGGCCGGCGCCGCCTCCGCAGCCAGCGCCGCCAGCGGAAGAGGAGCCCACACCGCCCATGGCGCCCACCGTGCGGCCGACCCAACCCACGCTTCTCAAGCCGGCCACCCCGTCAACGCAGGCTCCCCAATCCTCTCCGTGCGCTCCATCGAGAAGGTCTTCGGCAGCCGCGACTCGGTCACCCACGCGCTGGCCGGCGTCAGCTTCGACGTGGCCGCCGGCGAGTTCGTCGGCATCATGGGTCCCTCCGGCTCCGGCAAAACAACGCTTCTGAACTGCGTCTCTACCATCGATACGGTCACGAGCGGGCACATCATCGTGGGCGGCCGCGATATCACCGGCATGTCGAAGCGCCAGCTGGCGAAGTTCCGTCGCGACGACTTGGGCTTCATCTTCCAAGACTCGAATCTACTAGAGACGCTCACCGGCTTCGAGAACATCTCGCTGGCCCTCACCATCAAGGGCGAGCCGACCCGCGCCATTCCCGGCAAGGTGAACGCCATGGCCGCGCGCCTCGGTGTGGATGGCGTGCTGCAGAAGTACCCCTACCAGATGTCCGGCGGCCAGAAGCAGCGCGTGGCCGCTGCCCGCGCCATGGTCACCGACCCGAAGCTCATCTTAGCCGACGAGCCCACCGGCGCCCTCGATTCCCGCGCCGCCACGGTGATGCTGGAGATCATGGAGATGATGAACGAGCAGATGGGCGCCACCATCATGATGGTCACCCACGACGCCTTCGCCGCCAGCTACACGAACCGCGTGCTGTTCATCAAGGACGGCGCCGTGTTCAACGAGCTGCGCCGGGGCGACGAGAGCCGCGACGCGTTCTTCTCGCGCATCATGGAGGTCGTGTCGTTCCTCGGCGGGGAGGCCGGCCATGTATCTTAAGCTCGCCCTGCGCAACATCCGCCGGTCGGTGCGCGATTACGCCGTCTATTTCATCACGCTTTTGTTTGGCGTGGCGGTGTTCTACGCGTTCAACTCCATCGGCAGCCAGCAGATCCTCTTCGACATGGAAACCTCGGCCTCCCGAAGCGTATTCGACTCCACCACCTACATACTGGGCATGTTCTCCGTGGTGGTGGCCTGCGTGCTGGGTTTCCTCATTCTGTACGCCAACCAGTTCCTCATCCGCCGCCGCAAGCGGGAGTTCGGCACCTACCTGGTGCTGGGCATGACGCCGGGCCATGTGTCGCGCATCGTGCTGTACGAGACGGTGCTCGTGGGGCTGCTTTCCCTGGCCGTGGGCCTCATCTGCGGCGTGCTGCTCTCCCAGGGACTGTCTTTTTTCACCGCCGCGCTGTTCGGCACGACGATGACCAACTACCAGTTCGTGTTCTCCCCCGACGCCTTCCTCGTCACGCTCGCCTGCTTCGCTGCCATTTACGTGGTGGTGGCCGCCTTCAACACCATCACCGTGAGCCGTTGCAAGCTCATCGACCTCATCCGCGCCGGCGAGAAGAACGAGCGCGCCGGCGTGCGCAACCCGTGGGTCTGCCTCGTGGGGTTCGTCGCAGCCATCGCCATCCTCGCTTACGCCTACGAGCAACTCATCGAAAACGGCCTGGTGATGCTGGATCAGCCGGAATTTCTGCGAGCCACCATCGGCATGCTCGTAGGATCGCTTCTGTTCTTCTTGTCGCTCGCCGGCTTCGCCATCGCCGTGCTCACGCGGATGCGCGGCGTGTACCTGCGCAAGCTGAACCTGTTCACCATACGCCAGATCGCCAGCAAGGTGAACACGGCGTTTCTGTCGCTGTGGGCCGTGTGTGTGCTGCTGTTCTTCTCCATCACGGTGTTCTCCTCGGGCATGGGGCTTGTGGAGGTGTTCGTCGGCGGCGCGGAACGGGCGAACCCCTATTCCGCCAGCCTGGACGCGGCCGTATGGTACGGGCCCGGCGGGTCGGAGGCCTCGTCGTCGGGCGATCCGCTCGAGCGCCGCGCCGAGATGGAGGCCGAGGCTCCCGATCGCCTGGCCCAGGCCGAGTCCTACAACTGGGACATGGCCGCCGCTCTGGAAGAGGCCTCGCCGGAATTGTGGGCCGAGACCGTGGGCGCGTGGGCCCAGGTGAGCACCTACGCGGCGCCGGACATGACCTACGACCCGCTCGTTGCGGCCGCCGAGGCCACTGGCGCCGATCCAGAGGCGCTGCGCCTGGACGATCTGGGCTCCGTGCGCACGACGCACCTGACCGTTGTGTCGCTGTCCGACTTCAACGGCGCCCGCGCGCTGCAGGGCCAAGAGCCCGTGACCCTCGAGGCGGGCACCTGCGCTTTGGCGAACAATATGGAAATCGTGGAGCCCTTGGCCCGTGCCGTGCTGGACGCCGCCCCCACCGTGACCATCGCCGGCAAAGAGTACGCACTGGCCGGCCCTCTGTATGACACGCAGCTGGAGGACAACACCATGGCGGCCACGGCCATGATTATCGTCGTCCCCGACGAGGCGGTGGAGGCCCTGAAGGCGGCCGGCTGCATTCCCGACCTGCAGTACCTGAACGTGATGTACGCCGACAACGGCAAGACTGCCGGCGAGAACGACGCGGCCTTGGCCGACATCGTGGCCGCCCTGCAGCCCCGCGACATGGGCGGGTTCGAGAAGGGCACGAGCGGCGCCGACGACCCCTACGCGAGCCTTTTGTGGCCGGTCACGCGCATTCTCACGGCCAACGAAATGCTCACCCAATCGGCTGGCCTGCGCCTCATGATCACCTACCTGGCGCTCTACATCGGCTTCATCTTCCTCGTGTCCACCGCCGCCATCCTGGCCATCCAGCAGCTTTCCCAAACCTCCGACTCGGCACCGCGCTACCGCACCCTGTGGAAGCTCGGCTGCGACCGGGCCATGATCAACCGCTCGCTGCTGTTCCAGGTGCTCGTGTACTTCCTCGTGCCGCTGGGGTTGGCGGTGTGCCACTCGGCCTGCGCTATCGGCGTCTTGTCCGATTCCATGCTGGACGCTATCGGCGTGTCCTCGGCCGGCCATATCACCATGGCTGCAGCGCTCACGCTCGTCATCTACGGCGGCTACATGCTGGTGACCTACCTCGCCGCCCGCGGCATCGTGAAGAGCTCGCTCCAGCAAGGGTAGCCCCCGTCTCCTTCCGCTCTATCCCTCACTTCTTTGTCCCGTAGGGGCTGACCAAGGTCCGCCCTCCGCAACCAAGATAGTCTTACTCACTCGAGAGGGGCGACCAAGGTCGCCCCCTACGGGGAGGGGTGAAACGCGGAGATGGAGCGCCGCGGCGGGTGCCCTAGCTGGCGGGCAGCGCTCGGTGGGCGACGCGACGGGCGGCCACGTCCATCTGCAAGGTGGTAACGGCCGCGTGCAGCAGCTCGGCCTCCTCGGCGTCGGCCCCGGCGTTCATCTGGGCCGTGAGCGCCCCGATGGCCTCCTCGGCATCGCCCAGGGCCAGCTCCTCGGCCAGGTAGGCGCCGATGGCCTCCGGGGTGCTCGACGGGTAGGACGACCCGGCGGTGAGCACGCGGGCGGCATGGGGCGTGGCGAGCGTCGCCTTCGTGACGATGTCGGCCGGCGCGGCCCCCGGGTTCTCGGAGAGGGTCGCGAGCACGCTCTCGGCCAGAAGGCGGTGCACCTCCTCGTGCCACTGCACCTGGGCCAGCGCATCGGCATGGGCGAGCCCCACAAGGGGATGCTGGCAAGCGAGCGCCAGAAACTCCCGCTCGAAGCGCAGGCGGTTGCGCTCGGCCTGGGAAAGCGCGCGGCGCACAGGTCGGGGCGCGGGGGCCTCGGGCCCGGTCTCCTCCTCGGGGGCGCCGCGGGGCGTCTCCAGGGCTGCCAGCCGCTCCAGCACGTCGGCCTCCTCGATGCCGAGGCGCCCGTGGGCCCGCAGGCGCGACCAGGTGCGCACGGCGTAGTCCTTCGCCACCAGCGTGTCCTTGATGGGGGCGAGCACCGCCAGGCACGCGTCCAGCGCGCGATCGCGGCCGGGGGCGGTATCCAGGTCGAAGCTGTCGAGGCGCCGTTCGAGGCCGAACTCGATGAGCGGGAGCGCCCCTTCCACCACCGCCTCCAAAGCCTGCGCGCCCTCCGCCTGCACGAACTCGGCCGGATCCTGGTTGCTCGGCAGGGTGACGGCCAGAAGCTCCACGGAGTTGCGGTTCTTGTCGGAGATGCTCTCGCCGATGAAGGCCAGGGCGCGGTCGGCCGCCTTCTGACCCGCCGCGTCGCCGTCGAACAGGTAGACGATCTTCTTGGGCGCGTGCTTGGCGAGCACCCGGATGTGCCGCATGGTGAGCGCCGTGCCCAGGGTGGCCACCACGTTGGTGACGCCCGCCTCGTGCAGCGCAATGACGTCGGTGTAGCCTTCCACTACGATGGCGCAGCCGGTAGAGGCCATGCGCGCCTTCGCCTGGTCGAGCCCGTAGAGCACCTGGGACTTGTGGAACAGCGGCGTTTCCTGGGAGTTCAGGTACTTCGGCTCGCCGGCGCCGATGACGCGGCCGCCGAAGGCCACGCAATCGCCCTGGGCGTCGAAGATGGGGAACATCACGCGTTCGTAGAAGCGGTCGCGCACCGGGCCCCCGCGCCCGTCGAGGGCCACGTTGGCGCGGATCATCTCGTCGGGTTTGAAGCCCAAGGCCGAAAGATGCCGGACGAGCGCCCCGCGCCCGGGGGCGTAGCCGAGCATCCACTTCTTCGGCACCTCGCCGCCGAAGCCGCGGGAGGCCAGGTACTTCCGTGCGGCGTCCGGCCCCTCGCCGCGCCCGCGCATGAGCTTAAGCTGATGATTGCCAGTGATCTGCATTATCAAAAGGAGCTGAGTTCTGTCAGTGCCTCGATTGTTGGCCAGATGGTCTATAATGATGAGATTGCCGATGCCTTATGTGAAACAGCGATTGAAAGTCAGCCTGAGGCTTTGATATTGCTTGGCGATTTAA
>ENA-ORTH01002125-ORTH01002125.1-human-gut-metagenome-genome-assembly--contig:-NODE-2125-length-16892-cov-2.363782_pt1 | contig 16892 bp, 16 predicted proteins | sample MGYA00241914_ERZ509192 | MGnify/ENA primary metagenome ERZ509192 (study PRJEB26280, sample SAMEA2338826) | human gut metagenome | biome: human gut; feature: human-associated habitat; material: faeces... | reverse complement strand
GTTCACGGCAACGTCGAGTTGACCGAGCAGGCGATCACGCCGGTGGGAGGACACCGGGAATACCGCACCGTCCGCACGTTCCCCTCTCAGGACGTCTACGCCCTCTGCCGTTGCGGCCGCACGAGCACCCCACCCTACTGCGACGGAACCCACGTGTCCATCTCGTTCGACGGCGAGGAAACCGCCTCGCGCGAGCCGTTCGACGAGCGAGCCGACGTGTACCCCGGCCCCGGCGTCACGTTGCTCGACGATAATCGCTGCGCGTTCGCCCGGTTCTGCCATCGCGAGGATGGCGACGTCTGGACGCTCACCGAGCTTTCCTACGACGAGCGCCTCAAGCACGAGGCTGTGAAGGCATCGTCGGACTGCCCGGCCGGACGCCTCGTCCATGTCGACACGGAGGAAGGAACCGTATACGAGCCGCGCCTCGAACCGTCCATCGCCTTGTTGGAAGACCCTGAGGAAGGGGTGAGCGGGCCTCTGTACGTGCGCGGCGGCATTCCCCTCGTCAGCGCCGACGGCTCAGTCTACGAGCTGCGCAATCGCTACGCACTCTGCCGCTGCGGCGCTTCCCGCAACAAGCCGTTCTGCGACGCCATGCACGTGACCATAGGCTACCGCGATGGTCTGACCGACCCTGACGCAGAGGAAGAGAAGTAAACGATGCGGCCGCGGGTTCGCCTTTCGGTAGGGCCCGCGGCCCTCGGGCCCTCGAGATCCGAGTCGACCCCCCATCCGGCCCTCGGGCTCCCCGCGGCAAATTTCAAAAAATTTGACGACGAGACTTGACGAACCGGTCTGCACCCCGTAATATATCCACTCGCGCTCGCGTCTTGTTGCGAAAGCAGCGGATGCGCATCGGTAAGCCGATGGGGTGTCGTCTAATGGCAGGACAGCGGTTTCTGGTACCGTATGTGAGGGTTCGACTCCTTCCACCCCAGCCATTTTTACGGTATACTGGCGCAGCGCAACCATGTGGCTCCGTCGTCTAGCGGTTTAGGACGCCGCCCTCTCAAGGCGGAGGTCGCCGGTTCGAATCCGGTCGGAGCTACCAGAACTTTCAGGCCAGCGGAGCAATCCGCTGGCCTTTCGCTTTATTACGACGACTTTGTATCATCTGCGAAGCCTGTTTCGAACCGTCCTCCCACGTGCGATTCGAGCGTACAATGGCCGCACGAAGACAAACGGAAGGCTGAACATCATGGAATCGATCGAGCATGCCCCATACGAACCCGGCAGAGCGTCCGCGAAGAACCCATCGTACCTTGAAGGGTCTTGCAGTTTCGATGCGGAGACGCTCTCCCAGACGCCCTTCGGCGTGCCGGTGCGCATCTTCGACGGTCTCTACCTTGTGCGCGTCCCCCTGCCTCACAACCCGCTCAAGGCGCTCAACTCGTACTTCATCCTAGGCGAGAGCACCACCACCATCGTTGACGTCGGGTTCAACCACCCCGCGTGCGAACAGGCCCTCGATGACGCACTGAACGCCCTCGGGCGATCATGGGACCATGTGCAGATCGTGCTCACGCACTCGCATCCCGACCATACGGGCAACCTCGATCGGATATACCGCGAGGGCATGCCCGTCTTTGCGAACCTTCACTCGTTCCAGGAGGTGGAGAACCTGCTGGATATGGAGGAGAGCGTGTTCGGGCCGTTGCTCGTACAAGCTGCGACGGGTGCGCAGCAGCGTGATATATCGTACGAGAACGGAAAACCGCGCCTGCACGTATCAGCCGAGCTGCTGCCGCTGAAGAACCATCCGCTCGTCACTTACCTGAGCGAGGGAGACACGTTCGAAGCTGGCGATTTCAGATTTCGGATCGTCGAGACGCCGGGCCACGACCCTTGGCATATCTGCCTGTTCGAGCCCAACCGAAAGTTCATGATCATCGGCGACCATGTGCTCGAGCGCATCACGCCCTCCATATCGTCTTGGTTCCCCGCCTACAATGCGCTCAAGGAGTTCCTCGAAAGCCTCGGCAAGCTCAACTCCTACGACGCGGATCTCGTGCTGCCTGCCCACGGCGCGCCCTTCCACGACCTGAAAGGGCGCGTGGTCCAGATCATCGAGCACCACGAGGCCCGTTTGCAGGAGATATACGAACTGATTGCATCGGGCCACACCGATATTGTATCCATCTCCTCCCACGCGAGGTGGCGTTACGATACTTGGAACGAATGGGCGCTCGATCAGAAGTTCTTTTCGATGGGCGAAACGATGGCCCATGCGATTTATCTGGTCTGCCAAGGCAAGCTCAAACAGACCATCTGCGGCGACGAATACCGGTTCGAGCTGCCGTCGTCCCTGGGCTGATGCGCTCTCGAAAAGGACCGATGCCGTCGCCATACAGCAATCCTATGCGGAGCGCGCGGCAGTGAAGCGCGGGGTATTTGGTACGCGCGTAGTTTCGACAGTCCCGCCAAGACGGCGGAGGCGAAAGGAGTGCTCCCTCATGCACATCGATCTCGTCATCGAGAGCTCCCGCGTGTTCACGGGAACGGCCGTCGTGGCAACTCCCTCCGCGATCGCTATCGCAGGCGACCGTATCGCTGCCGTGGGGCCCCACGAGGATGTGAGCGCCTTCGTACGAGAGACGAACAGCAAAACGGGCGCGCCCGAGGTGCGCGACTTCGGCGACGCGCTCGTTCTGCCGGGATTCCATGATTCCCATCTGCACTTCTTCCATTCCGCCATCTACTCCTCTCCTTTCGCCACCACGTTCGTTGGCAAGAGCGAGGCCGACTGCGTCGCGCGCATGCGCGCCTCCGCAGCCGGACGGCCCGACGGCTGGCTTCTGGCCCAGGGATGGCGGGAGTACCGCTGGAACCCGCCCATCATGCCGACGAAGCACTCGCTCGACGAGGCGTTCCCCGATCGTCCCGCAGCGCTGTATTCGGGCGACGCGCACACACTGTGGCTGAATTCCACCGCCCTGCACGAGCTTGGCCTGACATGCGACAGCGTCCCGCCCTCCGGAGGCTCCTACGATCGCTTCGAGGACGGTGAGCTCACGGGTATCGTTCGCGAGGCGGCGGCCATGGCGCTCATGCCGCGCATCATGGGAGCGTTCAGCGACGCGGAGGTGACCGACGCTTACCGCGGATTCTTCTCCACGCTGGCTCGCAACGGCGTGACGAGCGTGTGCGACCTGTCGCTCATGGCGCACCCGGGTCTTGATTTCATCCGCGACGATATACATGCGCGCCTGCTTGCCTCGGGCGAGCTGACAGCGCGCGTGCACCTGTTCCCCACCCTGCTCGACGACATGAGGCGTTTTGAGAACATGCGGGAGAAGTACACGGGTCCATCCTTGCAGGCGCCCGGCTTCAAGCAATTCTTCGATGGCGTATCGAGCCAGCACACGGCGTGGGTGACCAAGCCCTACTCCAATGCACGCTTCCCGGAAGACTGCGGAAGACCCACGGTGGACGTCGCCACGATGCGAGAGTATGTGCTGGCTGCAGCCGCGAAGGGATATCCCGTGCGCATCCACACGATCGGCGACGCGGCTATCCATGCTGCGCTCGACATCTTCGAGGAGGCTCGCACGGCCTACGGTCCCCTGCCGGAGGGACGGCGCAACTGCCTCGAGCATGTGGAGAACTTCCTGCCCGAGGACATTGAGCGGCTGGCGCAACTGCAGGTGGTGGCCGCCGTGCAGCCGCCGCACATGACGCTCGATCCCGGGGGCCCCGAACACGATCTGGGATCGGAGCGCGTCCGGCTCATGTGGCCGTTTAGAACGCTACTGGATGCGCGCACGGTGCTCGCATTCGGAACCGACTCGCCGGTGGTGGATGTGAACTCGATGGACGTGCTGTATGCCGCGATCGCACGGCAGGATCCCGCCACGCACGACCCCGCGGGCGGATGGCTGCCCGAGGAGCGCATCGGGCGCGCCGAGGCCTTACGCGCCTACACGCAGGGGAGCGCCGCCGCGGCCGGGAGACGGCGCGAGCTGGGCACGCTCGAGCCGGGAATGCTCGCCGATCTTGCCGTGCTCGACCGCGACGTGCTCGCGTGCGGCATCGACGACATCCAGAAGACGCGCGTGCTGGCCACCTTCATGGGCGGCCGTTGCGCGTTCGAAGCGTGAGACGACGCGCGCAGACTGCCGAAGCCCTAGTATTCCCACATATGGTCGAGCGGACCCGAGCCGCGACCCAGGTCGAGGCCGGCGGCGAGGGCTCCGTGCACGTAGTCCTTCGCGCTGCGCACAGCCTGTTCGATCGAATAACCCAGCGCTAAGCCGCAGGCGACGGCGCTCGAGAGCGTGCAGCCGGTGCCATGCGTGTTCGACGTGTCGATGCGCGGCGCGCGCAGCCAGAGGGGCTCCTCCCCGACGACCAGCACGTCGTCGGCACGATCATCGCTATGGCCACCTTTCACAAGAACGGCGGCCCCTGTCGCATGCGCAAGTTCGTGCGCGGCGAGCCCCATCGACGTCTCGTCCCAGACAGGGAAGCCGCAGAGCACTTCGGCCTCAGGCATGTTCGGCGTCGTCACCGTGGCGAGCGGAAGCAGCCGGCTCTTCAAGGTCTCGATTGCATCCTCGCCGATCAGGCGCGCGCCGCTCGTGGCCACCATCACCGGATCGACCACGATGTTCGCGGCTCCGTGACGTTCCAGCGCCCGGGCGATAGCTAGGATGATCTCCGAAGACGATACCATCCCGACCTTTACGGCGTCGGGCCGGATATCCTCGAACACCGCATCGATCTGCGCCTCCACGAAACCCGGATCGACGTCGAGAACGCCGGCAACACCGAGCGTGTTCTGCGCCGTAAGCGCTGTGATCGCCGTCTCGGCAAATAGGCCGTGCGCTGCGATGGTCTTGATGTCGGCCTGTATGCCCGCCCCGCCGCTTGAATCGGAACCCGCTATGCTCAGAACAGCCTTCATATATCCCCCTACGACGCGAGAAACGCTGCGACGTCATCGGTCGAGGCGATCCTCGCCGCATAGCAGGTCTCCATGTACGCAAGGCCTTCTTCTTGATCGCCCACAAGAAAGGTGAGCGTAGCATCGTCGACGACGACGATGCTGAAGTTGTCGAAATAGGCGTCCGCCACCGTATGGCGCACGCAGATATTCGTATCCATACCGATGCAGATGAGCGTGTCGACTCCCAATTCGTCGAGCAGAAGACGCAGTCCAGTTTGGTAGAAGGCGCTGTAGCGCCGCTTGTCCACCACGAAGTCTCCCTCGGAGCACCGCAGCTGGGGCGCCGGTTGGGCCTCCGGCGTTCCCGCCAAGCCGTGCGGGCCCCACAGCTCAAGCTCGCGATCGAGGCCGGGAATGTGGGCATCGTTTGCGAACACGACCGGAACGCCGGCGGCACGCGCCGCGTCGCACAGGTGCGCGGCGTTGTCGACGACAGGCGCAAGCGCCTCCTTCATCGGCGAGGCGTTCGGATCGCCTAGGATGTCGATGACGAGGAGCGCGCACCTGCCCTTCTCGAGGTCGGCCGGATCGAATGCGTTCTTGTTCAGTTCGTCTCCAAGCATAGCGTCTCCTTCACCGTCGCAAACAGCTCCTTCGTTGCAGTCCTGATATCGTCGGCTGCGAAGATGGCCGACACCACCGCCGCGCCATCCGCCCCCGTTCCAGCCAACAGGGGCACTGTGCGAGCGTTCAAGCCGCCGATTGCCACCACAGGTATATCAACCGCAGCGCACATGGCAGCCAGCCCCGCGAGGCCCACCTCATCAGCGTCGGGCTTCGTAGACGTGCCGAATACGGCGCCAACGCCCAGGTAGTCGGCGCCGGCAGCCTGCGCGGCGAGCGCCTGCTCGACCGTCTGAGCGGACACGCCCACGATTGCGTCCGCTCCAAGGACGTCGCGCGCCTCCGAGACGGCGGCATCACCCTGCCCAACGTGCACCCCGTCCGCGCCGGAAACGCGTGCCGCTTCGATGTCGTCGTTCACGACGAACGGCACGCCCGCAGCCCGACACACGGGAATGAGCGTGCGAGCGCGCAGTGCGATCTCAGCGCACGGTGCTTCCTTCTCGCGCAGCTGCACGAAGGTCGCGCCACCGGCGAGCGCATCTTCGACGCAGGCAACAAGCGATCGTCCGCGAAGCCACATGCGGTCGGTCACCGCGTACAGCGCGAGCGCCCGACGCAGCTTGTCTTTCGGAAACATTGGCGGAGTCCTTTCTGCGGTAGTTTGGAACGCCATCGGTTTGCGAAGGCAGCCGGCCCTTGCAACCGCTTCATCGGGCCGTCTGGTCATCGGCTTCGCAAGACGCTCTCGCGATCGATTCGACCGGGATGCGAGCAAACAATCATCGCACATCCCAGCAAGGGCCCGTCCATCATTATACGCTTCGCTCGCTCGACTCCGAGCGTATGGCTCGGGCCGTACGCTTTGCTAGCGGGTCGAAGCGTTCGTCCCGTCAGATGTTACGCCAGCTCCTCCACTTGTGCGCCAGCCTCAAGCGCCTCACCGTCCATACGATAGAGCGCGTCGAGCACGTAGGTGCGGAACGATCCGTTGCCATCGAAGCCTCCCATGCGCTTTTGCGCAGTCTGGCCAGCAAGGCCCATGGCAGTCACCGCAGCCGTCGTCGCTTCGAGCGGCGCATCCGGGTTCGCCGCAACGAAAGCCGCGACAAGACACGAGAGCATGCAGCCCGCACCGGTGATCCGGCCCATAAGCGGCGTTCCGTTGCGGACGGCGAAGGCGCGCTCGGCATCGGCCACGACGTCGATGGCCCCGGTCACCGCCACGATCGCATTCGTCTTGGCAGCGAGTACGCGGACGAAGGCGGCGCTTTCCGCCAGGTTCTCCTCGGTGACGGCGTCGTTGGGGTTCGCATCAACGCCGCGCGTAGCCGCCGCGGCGCCGGCGAGTGCTTTGACCTCGGACATGTTGCCGCGCACGACGCTCATATCCAGCTTGTCCAGCAGGTTGCCGGCTGTCTGCGTGCGCAGAGCCGAGGCGCCGGCCCCCACCGGATCGAGCACGATGGGATGCCCGAGCGCTCCGGCGCGCTCCCCCGCCGCGAACATCCCGGCGATGGTGCGCTCATTGAGCGTGCCGATGTTGAGGACGAGTCCGTCGCAGATGGTCTGGATATCCTCCACGTCGGCGGGTTCGTCGCTCATGATGGGGCTCGCGCCGATGGCCAAAAGCGCGTTCGCGCAGTCGTTCACCGTCACGTAGTTCGTGATGTTGTGCACGAGCGGCGTCGTCGCGCGCACGTTGTCCAAAGCCTTCTTCAAAGCGAATGCCTCCATAGGTTACTCCTTCCCGAGATCGACCGTCAGGCCGTCCATAATCTGATTTACGGTGCGCATGGCGCACATCTCGCCGCACATGGTGCAAGTGCCCTCCGTCGAGGGCGGCGCGCTCTCGAAATACTCCCGCGCACGCACGGGATCGAGCGCCTCGGCGAACATGCCCTCCCAGTCCACGCGGCGGCGCGCGTCGCTCATGCGGTTGTCGGCATCGCGCGCGCCGGGCACGCCCTTCGCGATGTCGGCCGCGTGTGCGGCGATCTTCGTTGCCACAAGGCCCTCGCGCACGTCGGCGGCGTCGGGCAAGCGCAGGTGCTCGGCCGGCGTGACGTAGCACAGGAAGTCGGCGCCCGAGGCCGCGGCCACAGCTCCGCCGATGGCGGCCGTGATATGATCGTAGCCCGGCGCGATGTCGGTGACGAGCGGCCCCAGCACGTAGAAGGGTGCGTCGTGGCACAGGCGCTTCTCCAGCTTCATGTTGGCGGCGATCTCGTCGAGCGCCATGTGGCCCGGGCCCTCCACTATCACCTGCACGCCCGCATCCCATGCGCGGCGCGTGAGTTTGCCGATCTCGATGAGCTCGGCGATCTGCCCCGCGTCGGTGGCGTCGTAGGTGGACCCGGGGCGCATGGCGTCGCCCAGGCTGATGGTTACGTCATGCTCGTGCAGGATGGCCAGCACCTCGTCGTAGAACTCGTAGAAGGGGTTCTCGTTGCCGGTGGCCTCCATCCAGGCGAAGATGAGCGACCCGCCGCGGCTCACGATGTTCGTGAGGCGGCCCGTCTCGCGGAAGCTCTCGATGGTGCGACGGTTCATGCCCGCATGGACGGTGACGAAGTCCACGCCGTCCTGGGCATGCGCGCGCACCACGTCGAGGAAGTCCTCTGCCGTGATGGTGACGAGCGGCTTCTCCAAATAGCCGATGGCGTCGTACATCGGCACGGTACCGATCATCGCCGGCGACTTCTCCACGAGGGCGCGCCGGAACGCGGCCGTCTTGCCGCTGTTCGACAGATCCATGATGGCCTCGGCGCCCAGTTCAAGGGCCACGTCGACCTTCTTCCATTCCTCGGCCTCGCAGGCGACGTCGCCCGAGATGCCCAGGTTCACGTTCACCTTCGTGCGCAGGCCGCCGCCCACACCCTCGGGCGAGAGGCTCGCATGGTGGATGTTCGCAGGAATGGCGATGCGCCCGGCCGCCACACCCTCCCGGATGTACTCGGGGTCGCGCCCCTCCTTTTCGGCCACGGTGCGCATGGCCGGCGTGACGGTGCCCGCGCGGGCGTGGTCGATTTGCGTGACCGATGCAGGATTGCCGCGCGCTGCGGCGCTGATCTGCGTCATAGAACTCCCTTCGTTGGCATTACCCATGTCAGGTTCCTCGGGTCGAAGCGTGCATCGGCGCTTCCTCTCAGCCTGCCCGGCCGCGACGCGGCTGCAAGCTCCCCGGTATGAAAAGGTGCGGATCAGATTGTAGCGCGCTCTTATGCGGATAACGGGTAGAAGATGTAGAGCGTGCCGGATTCCACGGCCACCGTAGCCTCCTCGTCCAGAAGCTCGTTCGACAGGCCGCGCGAGGTGCGGTTCGACAAGGGCTCATCGTCGAGCGAGTACATCATGCCGCGCTCGATGACTCCCTGCGCGGTATCGTTGGCCGAGAACACTGACACGGTGCCTTCACCGAGTGGCGGCAGCTCGAACACGTCCGGGCCAGTGAGCAGGCGCACCGCATATGTGTCGGCAATCGCGGTCACGGTCGCATCGCGCTCCGAGAACTTGGCGAACAGCTGCAGGTTCGCCAGCGTATGGTCGAGTCGGCTGCCGAGCGCACCGTAGATCACGAGGTCGTCGTGACCCCAGTCCACGGCCTTCTCCATGGCCAGCTCCATATCGCTCTTGTCTTTCTTCACGGGATAGCGCGACACGCGCCTGCACTTCGGCACGTAGCCGAGCGAGTCAAAGTCGCCCACGGCCATGTCGGGCACCGCGCCGATAGCTTCAAGGTGAGCGAAGCCCGCGTCCACGGCGATGACGAGGTCGAACCCCCCGGCCTCCCAGCGAGCCTCGAAGTCCTCCGCATTGAAGTCGACCGCCCCTACGAGCGCGCATGTGGCCATTGGTTCCTCGATCCTATCGGCGTTCCCTCGTTCGACGTCGTAGGATACCACAAGCGCACAGAACGAGGCGCCCTGTGCGAAAGCTTCGGATCTGCAAAACCCTTCCTGAGCGACGCACTGCGCAGCACGCTGCCATCGATCACCCATCGGTTTTTCACGGTGGTTCTTGTTTCGCGCGCGCGAGCAGGGCCCGTTTTGCTAGAATACGCTCTGCGAGCGGGCCAGGCGATCGCGCGCCCATCGGGCGTGAGGAAAGTCCGGGCTCCGCAGGGCAGGATGCCAGCTAACGGCTGGGCGGGGCGACCCGACGGAAAGTGCCGCAGAAAAGAAGACTCCCCCGCGTCCTTGCGACGGCGGGAGAAAAGCTGAAACGGTGCGGTAAGAGCGCACCAGCGCGTCGGCGACGGCGCGGCTTGGCAAACCCCATCCGGAGCAAGCGCAAATAGGAACGCGATACGGGGGCCCGCCGTGCGTTCGGGTTGCGTGCTTGAGGCGTGCGGCGACGCACGTTCGAGATAAATGATCGTCCCCGACAGAACCCGGCTTATCGGCCCGCTCGCATCTCGGAACCATAGTTTTCCCGCACGGAACCCCTAGCAAACGGGAAGTCCTGCAATCCAAGCTTCAATCGAAGCGGCATCGGTTTCCACCGCCAAGCGCTTGCGGCGCGCCGTATGCCCTGACGCCACTTCCACACGTGACTTTGGCACACTCAGCGCATCGGCCACAAGCTTGCACACCGCTTTGTTCGCCTTGCCGCCATCGGGCGGCGCCGTCACGCGCACGCACACCTCGTCGGCGCCCGCCGCATCGGCGCGCACGCCCGAAACCTCGTCACGCCCCGATCGGGGCGTGACGTGAACTGCTATGACGACAGGTTTTTCAGACATGGGCTGAGCGTTCGGCCATGACGCGGACTCGGAATGAGCGGCGGTCTTGAGGCCAGCGGAACACCTAGTCGATTTCCTCGAATTCGAATCCGTCGTCGGCATCGCCAAAGCCGGAAAGATCCTTCTCGACCGCCGAGGGCTTCGGCGTGGCTGGAGCGATAACAGCACCCGTAGGCTGTGGAGCTGCATATGCACTTGCGCCTTCGTGGTTGATGGGAGCCTGCGCCGAGGCGGTCACACGTTCGGACGACGCTACGCCCAGCGACGCGGTGGAGCGGGCATGGGCGCTCGGAGCCGGAGCGGCAGCAGCCGGCGCGCCCCCGATCTCGGCGAGCTTGCGCGTCGCATCGCTGATGAAGTCGGTAAGGAGTTCTTTGTATTCGTCGCGCGCATCCTCGCGGTCGTCCTCGAGCTTCTTGATGGCGTCGAGCACCTTCTGCTTCTCGGCTTCGGCCTTGCCCACGATGCGGGACGCCTCGTCCTCGGCATCCTTGATGGTGGCCGCAGATTGAGCGTTCGCCGTCGCGATGATCTCGTCGGCAGAGCGCTGCGCGATGATGAGGGCCTGCGCGATGGCGTTGTCGTCCGCCTTCTTCGCCTCAAGCTGGCGCTCGAGCTCTGCGATGCGCTCGTCCTTCTCGGCCAGAGCCGCCTCGTCGGCTGCGGGAGCCTCAATGCGCGCCGGCTTGTCGAACCCGTCGAACCTGCCCTCATCGAGCTGGTTTTCAAGCTGGACGATCTGAGAGTTCATATCGTCGATCTCGTCAGCGACATGCTCGAGGAACACGTCCACTTCGTCGACGTCGTAGCCCCTACGGTCGACCGAGAAGCTCTGGTTGTGAATTTCAGCCGAGGTGATTGCCATCTGTAGTCCCTTCGTCTTGCCCGTGCAGTTCCACGAGCATATATGTTAGAACAGGTTCACGAGCAAGCGTACTCCGAATTGTAATACAAGCAGTGCGATTATGGGAGTAACGTCCACCATACCTCCAATAGGGGGTATCAACTTCCTGAACAGGTTGAGGTAGGGGTCGCATACCTTCGCGAGCACCCGGTTGACATCGGCCAGAATACCGCGATCCGTAGGAAACCACGACAAAATGACGTAGACGAACAGCACCATGCTGTACGCATCGGCCAACGAAACGATCAGATATTTCAAGCTCAGCATACGGTAGACTCCTTGCTGTCCGATATCACGCTACAGCACCCCCTGGTTGCGCAGTCCCGTCTTCTCAGCATCGGTGAGCGCAGCACCACGGGTGATGACGAATACTTTGTCGGCCACGCAGTCCACGCTCGCATCGAGAGCGCTCGACACCCCGAACGAGAAATCGAGAATGCGTTTTGCCAAGTTGTCAGGCGTGTTGCGCAAGGCGAGAACAACGGCGTCGCCGGCTTTGAGCGCCTTGGCGATGCGCTCGACCTCTCCATAGCTTGCCGGCTTGAGCACGGTGATCGAGCGTGTGGGGCTGTGCTTGGGCGACCCGGCGCCCGCAAAGGCCTCGTACGGATCGAATCCGCCGGAAGCTGCAGCGGTTCTCTTGGCCGCGCTCGAGCCATCGGCGGGAGAAGAAGCGCTCGCCGCAACGGCAGTCGAAGAGAACAGGGAGTTCAGGCTTTCGGATCGCTCGCGTTGCGATGCGGCGGCTGCCCGGGCGTTGGGCGTGTTGGACAGATCCGACGTCGAAGCGTCTACCATCGTACGTTCGCCGCGGTGCACGCCTACCGACGGCGGCGTTACGCGACGCGGCGGCAGCGGATCGCGCCCCAAGCTCTCGGGAACCTGCGTGCGGGCACGCACATCATCGATAGAGACAAGCTTTGGTGGCGTCGCACTCGTAGCGTGCGCGGGCGAGGGCGTGTAGCCGGCCCGAGACGGACGCGTGGTCACCGGCGCATAAGGATCGTACCGAGAACCTGCTGCAGCGCCGTCATCAAGGTCGTCGCGATAGTCGGGCCCGTATTCACCCAGATCGCCGTAATCGCCGTAGTCGTCGCCGTAGTCGTCTTCGTAACGCTCGTCGTAGCCCCGGTCGGCTTCGGCGAAGCCGAGCTTCGACTTGAGGCCGTCGAGCATACCGCGCTCCGTCTTTTTCATCCTGGGCAGCTCCATATCGTTCACCTGCTTCGTTTCATGTCCGACGGTCGAGCCGTCGCTGCGTCTGCGTCACCGAGCGCTGCGTCAATCAGAATGCGAGCCGTTCTCGAAAGCATCGTCGAACAGAGCCCGTCCAATGCGCACTATGGTAGCGCCTGCGGCGACGCCCTCGCGCCAATCTTCACTCATGCCCATAGAAAGCTCATCGAATAGTGCAGCGCGACCAGGCTCCAAGCCTCGTCGCACCTCGTCGCGCAGGCGCGCAAGCTCTTCGAAGCAGGCACGCGCCGCCGCGAGATCACCTTGCGGCGCCATCGTCATGAGGCCGCGCACGCGCACATGGTCGCACGGCTCGCACGCGATGAGCATCCTTGCAACGTCGGCCGGGGCAAGACCGCTCTTGCTGTGCTCGCCTGACACATTGACCTCGAGCAGCACGTCCTGCACCTTCCCGGCAGCAGCCGCAGCAGCCTCGAATCGATGCACATGGCGCTCCTGGTACAGTGAGTGCACAAGCGCGGCGTCGCGTACGATGTCGGGAATCCGGCGCGATTGAATGTTCCCGATAAAGTGCCAGGTCTGCTCTGGCAGATGCCCGCGCTTCTCCGCAAGGGCATCGGGACGGTTCTCACCGAAGTCATGCGCGCCGGCCGCGACCGCGGTCTCGATCTCGTCGATACCGACCGTCTTCGACACCGCGACCACCCGCACCTCGCGCGGGTCGCGCCCCGCCTTGCGAGCGCATGCGGCGACTTCTTCGAGGGTGCGATGGTAACGCTCGCCAAATCCCATGTGACTCACCTCGTCTTTCGAAACGCAATCGCACCATGGCGGCCACACGTGCCTCCCGATGCACGATACGAGAAGTAGCGATCCGGGGCGCATTTTGTGCACGCGCCTGCGTCAACGATACGGTCGCGCGCCGCTCCCGCCTCCACAAGCCCGACCCTGAGAGCCTCCAATAGGTCAACATGCAACTCGTCGCATATGCACGAGGTTCCGAAACGGGCCGCAAACCGGGCACGTACGTCCGCACCGGTCTCGAAGCATTCCGCATGGATATGGGGGCCCACGTACACGTTGAAAGCGCCAGCATCGCCGTATGCTCCGTCTGACCGATCGGCTTCGACGAGCAGCCGAACGGTCTTGCCCGCGATATTCTCAACCGCTCCGCGCCATCCTGCGTGGACGACGGCGAAGCGGCCGCTCGGCGAAACGACGATTACGGGCACGCAGTCCGCAAAGCATAGCAGCGCTGCAACGCCTTCCACTGCAACCGCAACCGCATCGACTCCATCAGCGGCTCGCCGGCACGCTGCATCGAGCGCAGCAGAAGCTGTATCGTCAATACGTACGATCGTGTCGCCGTGCACCTGATTCGGCACGATAAGGCGCGTATCGCCGGCGCCGAGCGCATCGAGCAGAATAGCGCGGTTCGCCTCGACGGCTGCGGGATCGTCGTCGACATGGCTTCCGAGATTAAGCGAGCTGTAAGGACCCGAGCTCTTGCCGCCCTCTCGTCCCGTGAACGCAATGCGCACGCCAGCGCACTCGAACAGTGCCTCGTCGGTGAGCAGAAGAAGACGACGCGCGCCGAAACGGCGCGCGGTCAGGTGCGGAGCTGGCAACGAGTCAGGCAAAGCCATGGACGGCGGCCCTCTAACGCTGGCGTTTCAGGAAATCGGGAATGTAATCTTCGTCGGCGAAGCGACCGTTGCCCCCGGCACTAGACGGCGCCGAGTATGAAATGGACGGCGGCGTCTGCTGCATGGGCTCCGGCATGGCCGTGGGAGCGAAGAGGTCTTTGGCTGAGAAGTCCATGGAAGACTGCTGCGGCGACGCGGACTTGAAGCCGGTCGCGATAACCGTAATGCGCACGTCGTCCTTCATGGACTCGTCGATGATCTGTCCGTAGATGATGTTCGCGTTCTCGTCGGCGCATGCCTCGACCGCGCGAGCCGCCGCATCGACCTCGGTGAGCGTCAGATCGGGGCCGCCGGCAATGGAGAACAGAACGCGCGAAGCCCCCGCGATCGACGTCTCGAGCAGGCTCGAGTTCGTAGCCTGCTGAGCTGCTTCGAGTGCGCGGTTCTCGCCGGAGGCAAGGCCGATGCCCATCATGGCCGTGCCCGCATCCTTCATTACGGTGCGGATGTCGGCGAAGTCGAGGTTGATGAGGCCCGGGATGGTGATGAGATCCGTGACGCCCTGGATACCTTGGCGCAGCGTATCGTCGGCAATACGGAACGCATCGAGCATGCTCGTCTTCTTGTCGACGATCTCAAGCAGGCGATCGTTCGGAATGACGATGAGCGTGTCGACTTTCTGCGACAGCAGATCGACACCCTGATCGGCCTGGTTGCGGCGGGTGCGGCCCTCGAAGGAGAACGGCTTGGTGACGATACCGACGGTAAGCGCGCCAATCTCCTCGCGCGCGATCTCTGCAATGATGGGCGCGGCGCCCGTGCCCGTGCCGCCGCCCTCGCCAGCCGTGACGAACACCATGTCCGCTTCGGCAAGCGCCTCGCGAATTTCCGCACGGCTCTCCTCTGCAGCTTGGCAACCGACCTCTGGATTCGCTCCGGCGCCGAGGCCTCGCGTCAGCTCCTCGCCGATGTGGATCGTCTTGTCGGCATCCGACATGAGCAGCGCCTGGCGATCGGTGTTGACGGCGATGAACTCGACGCCCTTCACCCCCGCCTCGACCATACGGTTCACGGCATTCGTGCCGCCGCCGCCTACGCCGACGACCTTGATGACCGCCAAATGCTCGGAACCTATTTTGTTTGGCATTGTTTCCTCCACACCAGCTGCGTTTTCAAATGCTGCGTTTCACTTCGTGGGTACAGTTCACGTGCGGTTATTGTACACGATGATCAACCATTTGCAAATTACGCTGCGAGAATGAAAACCGCACGTCCACAATATGAAACCGGTGAGGCGACGACGCCCCCTGTCCCCCCCCTGTCGAACTCCTCCAGCGAGCGAGAATCCGGCAGAAGGCCGCCTTGGAAGGGGCCACCAAGCGAGTTCCGCAGCGATGCGAGGACTGTCCGAGCGACTGGGCCCTTCCAAGGCGGCCTCTCGAACAGGTCCTCAAAGAGCCCTCCAGGTCGGACTCTCCACGATGCGCACGTTGATGTACACCACATCAGGATGCTGCTCCATGATCTCGAGACATACTCGTTCCTTATCGCGAATATCCTTCGCCGCGCCAAAGACAATCTCGACGCCGTTGTCGAGCACGAGCGTGGTCGACTCGGTCTCGGTTGCTTTTACCGTGGTCACGCGCCCGGCGAGATCGGTCGTCATGCCGTCGACGATGGCCAGCGCGTTGTTAACGTTCGCGTCGCCGCAGTACGAGCCCACCTTCGGCTCGACGCCGTATGGCACATCGGCGATGTGCAGGGCAGAAGCCGCATCCTCGTACACCTTGGGACTCGTGTTCCGGCCCGCTTCGGAATCCTGCGCCGGAATGGGCATGAGCCACATGCCGTCAGAAGCAATGGCCCATGCTTGGGTCGAACTGGCATTTTCGGTAGAAACATCAACCACAGCGGTAATGGTGCGTTCCGTCACGACGATCTCGAGGGTGTCCGGAAACACGCGATTCGCCGACACGTCCTGTACCCAGGCATCCATAAGCAGACGCGATCGTATGGCATCCGCATCGACGCGCAGAAGCGTGGTGCCGGCGGGCACGCCTGCTAGCTGCTCCATCTCGCTTGCGGTCAGGTGCTCGACCCCCTGCACCGAGACGCGTTCGATGGAGAAGGCGTCGGAATAGTACAGCGCGATCCCGCCCGCCAGAAGCGCAACCGCGCAGGCCGCAGCGATTCCGATGCGGATGAGGTGGCGGCGGTATGTGCGCTGAGCTCGGACGGCCCTCTCGGCGCGATCGAGATCGCCCACGCGCACCGACGTCAGAGGACGCTGGGCCTGGCCGGCGCGACGGTTCGGCAGTTGGCCGCCGGGCATGGCACGGTAGGCGCCCGCCTGAGGACCCGAACGCGATTGCGGGCGCGCACCGGGAGCCGGACGGGCCGTTCGTCCGCGACCGGAAGCGCCTCGGGTTCGCGCAGGCTGCCTACGAGAACCCGAGGAAGCGGACTTCCGGCTGTAATTCGATGCCATATGCTTCGTACACCTTACGTTTGGCCAAGTCGATCAGATCCATCACGTCGCGCGCCGTGGCGCCTCCCGTGTTCACAATGAAGTTCGCATGCAGCTCGGACACCTGGGCTCCGCCAATCGTGAAGCCTTTGAGGCCCGCCCCTTCGATGAGGGCGCCGGCCGACTCCCCTTCAGGGTTCCTGAACACGCTTCCGCACGAGGGATACGTGAGGGGCTGCGTCTTCTTGCGTCGCGCATGCGATGCCTCCATCTTACCGCGGATGAAGAAGGGGTCGGCAGGTTCTACGGAAAGTTCGCATTCGACGATGATCTCATCGGGCAGAAACGAACTCGTGCGATACCCCCAGACCATCTCCTCGCCTGCACGCCTGACAAGCCCCCGTTCAGCCGAGTACGTAGTC
>ENA-ORTH01002116-ORTH01002116.1-human-gut-metagenome-genome-assembly--contig:-NODE-2116-length-16932-cov-4.609054_pt1 | contig 16932 bp, 10 predicted proteins | sample MGYA00241914_ERZ509192 | MGnify/ENA primary metagenome ERZ509192 (study PRJEB26280, sample SAMEA2338826) | human gut metagenome | biome: human gut; feature: human-associated habitat; material: faeces... | reverse complement strand
CCATCAGTCTCTGCCTGCTGGGGCGGGCGACCAGCGGCGGCACCGACTTTATCGCCGTGGCCGTCTCAGAACGGATGAATGTGGATGCCTGGAACTATGTGCTGCTGGGCAACGCGGCGATGCTGGCGGTGGCCGGCTTCCTGTTCGGCTGGGATAAGGCGCTGTACTCCATTGTGTTCCAATTTGCCTCCACCCAGATCGTGCATATGCTCAACCCGCGGTATAAGCGGACGACGCTGTTCATTATCTCGGATAGATCGGAGGATATTTACGAGCATATCAAGGATTCCACCCACCACGGCGCCACCCTGTTCCGCGGTACCGGCCTGTACAACGGCGCACCCAAGGATATGATTTATTCGGTCATTGCCGGCGATCAGGTCAAGCTGGTGACCCGGCAGGTGAGGGAAATCGATCCGCAGGCGTTTATCAACATTCTCAAAACCGATCAGGTGGCGGGGAATTTCTACCAGCGTCCCAATGATTGACACAAAACAAGGCGGCTGCTCTCCGGGCAGCCGCCTTGGTCTATAAGGGCTCTCTGGGCTCAAAAACCAGATCCGTCATGCCATTGTACGTCTCGGTGGAAACCAGCCGCAGCCGCTGTTCCTCGTCGCGCGTGCCGAACAGACGCAGACCGCTCCCCAGAATGGTCGGGATAATCGTCAGATGATACCGGTCGATTAACCGTCGGTCGATCAGCTGGTTCACGATGTCGGCCCCGCCGCATATCCAGATGTCCCGGCCCTCCGCGGCCTTGAGCCGGGTTATCAGCCCGGCGATTTCTTCATCCGTAAAAATCACATCACCGGCGGGCCTCTCCCGCCGGTGAGTAAGCACATAGCTGGTTTTCCCCTGATAAATCCACCCATCCGGGAAGAGTTCCTTCACAATTTGACGGTACGTCGCATACCCCAGGATGACCGTGTCGATGGATTCGTAAAACCGCGGGTACGATCCCGGATGATCCGGGCTGGAGCCGTCCCCAGCGAGCCATGCCACCCCGCCGTCCCTGTCCGCGATATACCCGTCCAGGCTCATGGCGATATACAATATGGTCTTTCTCATCCCGCGTCCCTCCCTATATAGGATTTGTCGGACAAGTCGCTTGTATCCCTGCCACCCCGGACAATTCTTCCCACTAGCAAGGTATGGTAACAAATTTCTTTCCCAATATTGAATTCTGCCGGTTTCAGGATTGCAGACATGCGATTACGGCCATAGGCGATGAAACAATGAGTATAGAAAAGGCCCCACCAGTTAGCTGGTGGGGGCTACTGTTTCGGATATATCTATATAGAAGAATATTTTGGATTTTATTAAAAGGTAAAATAAAATGCCCCCACAGCTACAAGTTAGATTGTAGTGTGGCACACTGACCGTTTTTTTAAGATCAATAGGACTGCCCCAACGCCGGCACTCAAAAGCAGGACGCCCGCTCCAACCAAAATCCAACCCCAAACCGGAAAACTGGAAGCAGACTGTTCCCCCATAAATATTGCCTGATCGCTTATAAACCACAGAGAGCAATGATCGGTACAAAAGGTTAGCGTTCCATCCTGTGCCACCAACTCTGTCGCTGCTTCAATCGGCTGATTTTCTTCATTCAAATAATAAACATACACCTGTTTGTTTGCATATTTCTCCGTTAACTGGATGGATATTTCCGCTGGGGCGGGCAGCGTACCGTGATGGGCAAACGCAAAGGGATAAACAGAGCGGTCTCCAGCAGCTTCTTGGATCTGCTTGCGCTCTGCCTGTGGAATCTGATCCCCAAACGAGATCGTTCCATTTAGCTCTCCCACGGTATCGCTTTTGAGATTCACTCCCGAAAATTTCCAGCGATATTTTTCTCCGATTAACACCAAGTCTTTTCCGTCCTGGACTGCCTGAGCAAACACCTCGGCGGGAACTACAGGTGTCTGTGTAAGATTCACTTGAAAAGCTGTCTGCTCTGGAGCGGATGCTGTTCCCTCCTGAGAAGAAGTGACAGGGGAGCTGGTTGGCTGGGAGGAAGTCTGTTCTGAGCGGCTGGGTTTAGAACTGGGGGGAGTGTTGGACTGGGGGAGATTGGTTTTTTTCGAACCGTCAGTCCCTTTCCCATAGGCCTTAGCTGCAATTTTATGTTTCTTGACAAAGGTCGCTACTGTAGGAAAATTAGAGGAGTCATAGCTTTTTAACATATCCTGCCCCATCAGGACATATGAACCAGGATTAGAATCCTCAAAGGTACAATCGATACCATACCATTGGCCATCTAGCTCGACCATATTCCATACATGAACCGTTTGATAGTTTGAAAGGAGAACATTTTCCAGCCCCATTAAATCCAGAAAACGCATCATAGTAACCGCATAGGAGGTGCAGACGGTATTGGTCCGCACCTCGTTTAACACATCATACACCCCGTTAATACTGTCGTATCCGCCGCCGGGCAGCTCTTGACTGCCATACTGCGCTTTTTTACAGATATATTCCGCAGCATATCGGATCTGCTCCGCCTGAGATTTAGAAGAAACTGCCGAAAGAATTTGCCGGATCTCAACGTCCGCCTTGGCAAGTTCCTCTTTAGTATCATTAAAGGTCAGGTCGATGGTTCCCCAATGCTCCTGAACCGACCCGTCTTCGGTCAAAGAATCCATCATCGTTGGAGTGACACAGACGGTGTTGGTATTGTAGTCCTTAAAATCGTCAAATTGAGTTTTGGTGTCATAATGGGTAAAATTTAACACATTATTACTGTAGGAACTATCCCATTGCTGTTTGTCCGTTTGATAGCAAACATTTACATGCTCCAGATGATTGTCAATGGCATACTGCACCATCTGCGCATATTCCTCTTTGGTGTTAACACAGGTGTAAACCTGTCCGTTTTTGGTTTTGGTAGTCAACTTTGCTGCCGCTCCAGAGACAGTAAAGGAAGCCAGGAATGCGACTGTCATCAACAGACTCCCAAAGAATTTGATCCGTTTCATCCTGTCATTCTCCACAATCCATGTTGGTTTTATTCTAAGCATAACAACAACTCCTCACTGAAGGACGGCGAGGAGTTTGTTTGTGGTGCACCTGAGCATTCTATAATCGAACCGTTTACCTCTTTTAGAGTGACGGTTTTGCTTGCTTCCTTAACTTTATTGAAAAAGGTTTCGTCTTTTAATGCTTCCAACATAATGGTTGCACTATTCACGTTGGTTGCAAGCGGAATTTTCTGAACGTCACCCAAACGGAGCAGAGCAGATACATCGGGTTCGTGAGGCTGTGCTGTTAACGGATCACGTAAGAAAACAATCAAATCAAGTTCACCGTTTGCAAGCATAGCGCCGATCTGTTGGTCGCCACCTTTAGGGCCACTCTTCATACGGGTGATCTTAAGTCCTGTTTCGCCCATAATAAGTGTTCCGGTTGTTCCTGTTGCGTACAGTTCGTATTTTGCAAGAACGTCTTGATATTTCTTTGCAAGTTCAATAATTTCATCTTTCTTTTTGTCGTGTGCAATAAGTGCAATTTTCATATTCTTTCTCCTTTCTAAAGAAAATCGGAGCCACCCAAGATGAGGTGCCTCCGATTTTAGTCATAGTTTCGGTGACAAAACCGCATCCGAATTATTTGTTAATTAGAATGTAAATTTAAAGGTGTTTTTGAACTCTTTCGGAATCTCATACTCTTCGGGAAGATCAGGACCGCAGGAGTGAGAACCAACGCCGCGCATTGCAAGGTCGATACATACATTCACAAAGTCGTTCTCTTCAAGCTCGAAGGAGTGAAATGTTTCACGAAGCTGTTCGGTTGTGAAGGGGTTCACAGAGCAAGAGAAAGGCTGTTCTGCAGTAACCTTAAACAAATTCTTGACTGCAAGATACTTACAAGCATAATGGCTGCCGGATTCCTGAGGACGAATGTACTCGTACTCATAGTTTTCTTCAGCCGAGCTTACATAGTAGCCATACTCACTTGCAATGTGTTTATCCACGTAGCTTTCGGTCGGACCAAAGCCCACATAGGAGAAGTTGCCGTATGCCTTATCTACACCAAACTCAACACCAAAGCGTGGGAAACGTTCGATATAATCAGCAAGCTTGTATGCGATGGTTGCAGTAAGCACGTTTCCGTTTACTTCATAACTGAGTTCAAATTCTGCAGCAGGCATTAAGCAGTTTGCAGCCAGACAACCTTTGAATTTATAGCCGTTGTCGGTCTTTTTACAATCAAAGATATGGGGCTTGCAAGCATCCAAATGGCATCTGCCGATCCAATGAGGAACAAGGTCACGGTCGTTATCGGTATAACGAGTAATATTGAAATGAATCGGTGTGCGAAGAACTTCTTTGCCGTCTGCTTTGATTGAAGTGATCTCACCGGTGTGCTCATCAACTTCAATATCTATGCCGGAAGAAAATTTATATGTACTTACGGGAATATCAACAGGACAAACTTCAGAAGTGGTCTTACCACCATATACCGCCATCATTTCGAGAGCGTTGGATTTGAGCTTTCTGTCGGGAGTTAAAAGACCATCCGCACAAAAGTTGCCATCGTGTTCAGGTTCTTTGAAGTCGCCACCGTAAAGGAAGCCTTCGTCGGTCTTAATTCCGTGGTCAGCCCATTCCCAAACAAAAGCACCCATCATCTGTTCGTTGTTATAAATCATATCCCAATACTGTGCAATATCGCCGCAAGAGTTACCCATAGCGTGTGTATATTCACACAATACGAAAGGACGATTTTCTTTTTTGTTTTCAAGAACATCGGTGCGGATTTTATCAAAACTCGGATACATCATACTAACCATATCTACAAGTTCGGTATAGTAGTATTTAGGATCTGCATTTTGCAAACCTTCATAATGTACAGGTCTTGTTTTGTCTCTGTTTTTAATATAGTTAGCACCTTTGAAGAAAGCTTTGCCAAACGAGCTTTCATTGCCGAGAGACCAAATGATAACGCTCGGACGATTCTTGTCTCGTTCTACGAGAGCAACATGTCTATCGGTAATACCGGGAGTGAAAAAGTCGTTTTCAGCATATTCTTCCCAAAGAGGAATATCGTATCGACCATCACGAGAGCAAGCACCGTGCATTTCAAGGTCTGCCTCATCCATAACATAAAGTCCGAATTTATCACAAAGCATATAGAACTCAGGACTGTTGGGATAATGCGAGGTACGAACAGCATTGACATTAAGTTCTTTCATCAAATGTACGTCTTTTGCCAAATCCTCAAGGCTAACAGTGGCTGCGGTTTCACAATGGAAATCGTGACGATTAACACCCTTTAATTTTACCGGCTCACCATTGATTTTAAATACTCTACCATCAATTGTAACCGTGCGGAATCCTATGCTCTCAATAATTTTTTCACCATTCGCATATAATTCAAGCGTATAAAGATTGGGGTCCTCCGCTGTCCACAGTTTTACATTAGAAACAACCATTTCAGCCTTCATCTTGGCGGGAACAATCACGCTGTTTGCTTCTAATACAATCTTAATATCGACATCACTTTCATTAATAAAAGTCAATCTGCCGTCTGTGCCGCTGAAAGTGGTTTCAATCTTATAGTCTGTTAAATGATTTTCAGGACGGGTAAGCATATACACGTTTCTGAAAATACCGGAGAAACGGAACTTATCCTGGCACTCAAGATAAGTGGAGATACACCATTTAAGAACGAGAACATCGATAGTGTTTTCACCGTTTACAGCAAGGTCAGTGATATCAAACTCGCTGGTAGCGTGAGAAATTTGAGAATATCCCTTGAACTCACCGTTGATGTAAATATAGAAGGCACTGTCTACACCCTCAAAGTTGATGTAATATCTTTCGCCCTTCTGCTTCTTTACGTTAAAGGTGCGGCGATAATGCCAGCAGGGATTTTCGTAAGGAAGATGCGGAAGCATAACCGGAAAAGGATAACGGATATTGAGGTACTGAATATGGTCATAACCGTGCATCTGCACACAAGCAGGAACCGGAATAGACTCACCAAGCATCTCGTTTACATCGAAATCTTCAACGTGGTCAAGCTGTTTTATCTGCCATACACCGTCAAGCGAGGTAAATCTTGAACTGGAGGTGCGGTCTAAAATTCCGTGTTTAGTGCGAACGGTATCATACTCAGCGAAAGGAATATAATAGCTTCTATGAGGAGTTGTACCTATTCTATCAAACTTTTGGAATTCTTTCATAGAAAAACCTCCTTATAAGTTACCATAAACGGTGGGAACATCTTCTTCGGTCATATCGTGGGGTTTGAGGAGCTGAGCATTTGCTTTTTCCACCTTCAAACGAGAAAGTAAGAACATAACAATAACGCAAAGGATGATAGGTGCCCAGAGATATAAGAAGTGAAGTGTATTAACAGTTGCAGGAGTCTGAACAGTTGCATTTTTAACATATCCGGCTGCACCAAGAATCCAACCGCAGATAGCTGTACCAAAAGCACCGCCGATCTTAATACCGAGCGAAGAGCAAGAATACATCATACCATCAAGTCGATAACCGGTAGTAAGGGTAGTATATTCAGAGCAAGAAGCGATAAGAGCGTTTAAGTCGCCCTGCAAAGGTGCAATACCTAAGGTGGATACTGCAGTAAATACGAGCATCAACGGGAAGCTACCCATATATGCTGCAACCAAAACGCCAACACGACCGATGGCCGCAACCAAATAACCAAGCACATTAAGCTTATACATACCGCCCATCTTTTGAATAACGATAGGAAGCACTGTCAAGGCAACAACCATTGTAATGTTGATTGCAAGTGAGAGGTCACTGAAAAGACCTTCGTTTCCGAGAATATACTTCGCATAGTAGGTACCCATACCGATAACCGAAGCATATATCTGTGTGAAAATGTATGTACCGCAGATGATAACGTAATATTTGTTCTTAAGAAGAAGTTTTAAGGATTTCATAAAGGTAAGTTTATGTTCTTCCTCGCGTTCTTCTTCCATACCTTCATCTGCTTCGGGAAGTTCTTTAACAGAGAAAACGGAAATAGTATTTACAATTAAGCCAAGAACTGCGTAAATGATAGCGATGGTTCTCCAACCCATTGCGCCGCCACCGAGCCAAGTTACAGCGTGGATAGTAATAGCTTCAATAAAGATTTTGGTTGCGAATGCAAAAATGAAACGGAAGGAACCGAGCTGAACTCTTTCGCTTGTGTTTTTAGTAACGAGTGCTGTAAGGGATGCGTATGCAATGTTGTTTGCAGTAAAAAACACTGCATTGAGGAGGGTGTATGCAATAAAGAAGAAAATGTATTGTGCGGTATCGCCCCAGCTCATAGGAATGGCAAAGCAAGCGATAAGTGTAATCGAACAACCGATGTAAGGCCAAAGCATCCAAGGACGAGCTTTACCCATCTTGGTTTTGGTCTTATCAATCATTCTTCCGAAGAAGAAGTCGGAAACGCCGTCAAATATCTTCGATACTGCAATCAAGGTACTTACAATACCCATGCTAAGTCCAACCGTATCGGTCAGATAGATCATCATGAATGCAGTAAGAAGTGCGTATACGCAGTTACCTGCTACGTCGCCTGATCCATAACCAACTTTGTGATACCATTTTAAGTATTTTTTCTGTTCCATAATCATGCTCCTTTTTCTAATGAATTTCCGAACGCATTTTTATTTTGCACCTTTATTATACAGCGGTACGTTCCGTAGTTCAATAAATAACCCGAACGTTTCACCGATTGGTAAAAGGTTCGGGTTTGAATGCTTTGGTGCCGGTGGCCGGACTCGAACCGGCACGCTGTCGCCAGCGGTGGATTTTGAGTCCACTACGTCTGCCAATTCCATCACACCGGCATATGCATACGATGCTCACACATTATACAACATTCCCCGCCCGAACGCAAGAGGAAATTTGCCGTCGTGCCGGAGCCTTGCCTGCATATTTTCTCCGGCTTGCATTGCGGTGGCATCCGCGAGGCGGGCTTGGAAGGGCTGCTGTACCGCCAGGCGGACAATTTGATGGCCATTCTGTGGCCAGCGGAACAGCAAAACAATAGGCGGACGGACTGCACCGCACAGTCCGTCCGCCTATTGTTTTCAGGACGTTTTCGACGGTTATACGCCGGGAATGTCGGGAATGGCCTGCAGGTCGTAGGGGCCGGTGTAGGAGTTGACGCCGTGGATCCAGCGGCCGCCGGTGAAATCCGGGATGGCCACCGGCGCGCCGCCCAGGGCGATGGATTCCTCGCTCAGGCAGGTGACGGCCATCCAGGCCGCCGCGTCGTAGATGTCGATGGGCACGCCGGTGCCGTTTTTCACGCTCTCTACAAAGGCGCGGAACACCAGGTAATCCATGCCGTCGTGGCCTCCCCGCACCCCCTTGGCCTGGTAATCTTTCCACAGGGGATGCTCATAGGTTTCCCGGTACTTATCAGTCGGCTCCCAGGTATGGGGTTCGGACACGCCCTCTATGTACAGGGAATGGTTGTCCTCCATCCAAGCCCCCTTGGTGCCCTGGATCCGCAGACCACGGGAATAGGGGCGGGGCAGGGTGGTGTCATGGATGAGCAGAATGGTTTCCCCGTGGGCGCATTTGATCATGGTGGTCACCACGTCCCCCTGGGTGAAGGCGCGGCCCATCAGGTCGGCGTCGTCGCTTTTGTGGGCGGCGATCCAGCTGTGCAGCCCCACAGCCTTGGAGGCCATGGAGGTCAGGGAGACCAGCCGGTTGCCCTTGTGGATGTTCAGCAGCTTGGAGATGGGGCCGAGCTCGTGGGTGGGGTAGATTTCCCCGTTCCGGTTTGAATAATTATCCAGCCGATAATGGCGGTTTTCCTTCCCGAGAGCCACCTCATCCCGCAAATCGTGCTCATACCCCCCCTGACAGTGCACCAGTTCGCCGAAAACGCCCAGGCGGGCCATATGTAGGGCCATCATTTCGTCCCGGCCGTAGCAGCAGTTCTCCAGCATCATGCAAGGAACGCCGGTCTCCTCTTGGGTGTGCACCAACTGCCAGCACTGGTCGAGGGAGTAGGCGCCGCCCACCTCGAAGGCGGTGTACAGGCCCCGGCGCATGGCGGCGATGGCGATGGGCACGTGATCCTGCCAGGAAGTGGCGATGATCACGCCGTCCAATCCCGGGTGGGCCAGCAGATCCCGGTAATCGGCATAGGCGGTGCAGGGGGTGCCCCGCACCTCTGTCACCTTGGCGGCGGCCTTCTCCCGCCGATCCTCATACAAGTCGCAGACTGCCGGGATGTCCACATCCTCCATGGGCAGCAGCAGAAACTCCAGCAGGCCGCCGCCCCGGGCGCCCAGGCCGATAAAGCCAAGGCTTATCCGTTCTTTCATATCCGACCGCATCCTTTCGCGCAAATTCCTTGGTTCTTCTATCCGCAGAATACCACACGCGGCGGGGAAAGACCATTGCATTATGTAACCTGAGCATGTTATAATGTCACTATGAAAATGGAGAGGTGGAGCAGCTTTGGACTATATGGATGATGCGAGGCAGGCGGTGGGGTTTCTGGTGGACAATATGCATTTGCCAGGCCTGAATCCCATCAACTGCGGGTGGCATCAGCGGCAGAGCCGGCGGCGCTTCGGACCGGGGGTGCGGGATCACTATATCCTGCATTATGTCCTGTCTGGGAAAGGGGTATACACCTGCGAGGGAGAGACGTATCCGGTGGGCCGGCAGGAAGTCTTCCTTATACGGCCGGGGGAACGGATATGCTACGAGGCCGACGCGCATACTCCCTGGGCCTATGCCTGGATCGGCTTTGAGGGAGAGGGAGCGGAGCGGCTGCTGCGGGCGGCGGGGTTCATCGGGCCGGTGCGCACGGCATCCCTACCCGAAATGCGGGAGTTTTTCCAGTCTCTGAAGATGGAAAAGAGCGGCACCCTTCTCTCCCCGCTGCTGCTGTGTGGGCGGCTGTACGAGCTGTTCGACTGGCTGCGGCAGCGGCAGTCGGTTCCAGCGGCGATTTCGGCTCCGGAGCAGTACGTCCGGCGGGCGGCGGAGTACATCCGCGCCAACTTTGCCCGTCCTATCACGGTGGAGGGGCTGGCCGGCGCCATGGGCATTGACCGGCGCTATTTTTCCCGGATATTTACCGAGTCCATGGGGATAAGTCCTCAGGCGTATCTGGTGGGGTTCCGCCTGGAGAAGGCCGCGGCGCTGCTGGCCGACAGGCGGTGCACGGTGGGGGAGGCGGCCAAGAGCGTGGGCTATGAGGACGCGTTCGTCTTTTCCCGCATGTATAAAAAGCGGTATGGGCTGCCTCCCTCCGCCACCCTGGCCGCCGGGGCGCTGCCCGGGGCGGAAGAGGATGAGGAGCCCGTTAATGAGAGCGATCCGCCTACCCATGGCTAAACCATGGATTTTGGAGACTTGCCCCCGGTTTTTACTGGGGACAATCTGCGCGTCCCGTTCCGGCGGCATACAATGGCCCTGAAGAGACTCAATACGGGAAAGGGGCTATGCGGGATGGATATCCATGTCGTCCGGGCGGGCGAAACCCTGAATGATATCGCACAGCGGTATGGCGTTTCCCCCGAACGGCTGGCGCAGGATAACGGGCTGGCGGATCCGGCGCGGCTGGTGCCGGGGCAGACCCTGGTGATTCTATACCCCCGGCGGGTGGTTACGGTGCAGCCCGGGGAGACCCTGGCGGGCATCGCCGCGAGGGAGGGGGTCACGCTCAATCAGCTGCTGCGCAACAATTACGGCCTGGGCGGGGACGTGACCGTCTATCCCGGCCAGACCATCGTCATCGACTATGAGCAGGAAAAACAGGGTGTCCTGTCCACCAATGGGTATGTGTATCCCTTCGTAGACAGGGCGGTGCTGCGGCAGGCGCTGCCCTATATGACCTATCTGACCATGTTCACCTACGGCTTCACCCCGGAGGGAGAGCTGATCGAGCTGGACGATGAGGAGCTGATCCGCCTGGCGCGGGAATACGGCGTTTCGCCGCTGATGCATCTGTCCACCCTGACGCCGGAGGGGAATTTCAGCAGCGCTCTGGCCGACGCTCTGCTGAACAATCCGCCGGTGCAGGATATATTGATCGATCGGGTGCTGGAGACCATGCGGGCCAAGGGTTACGACGGGCTGGACGTGGATTTCGAGTTTATCGCACCGGAAAACCGGCAGGCGTATGTGGATTTCATTCAGAAGGTGGCCGATCGGCTGAATCCGGAGGGCTACATCGTGGTCACGGCTCTGGCTCCCAAAACCTCCGGCGACCAGCCGGGTCTGCTGTATGAGGGGCACGACTACGCAGGGATCGGCGCTGCCAGCAACGCGGTGCTGCTGATGACCTATGAGTGGGGGTATTCTGCCGGGCCGCCCATGGCCGTGGCCCCCATCGGCAATGTGCGCAAGGTGCTGGACTACGCGGTGACCGTCATCGAACCGGGCAAGATATATATGGGGTTCCCCAACTACGGCTACGACTGGCCGCTGCCCTTTGTGCGGGGGGAGACCCGGGCCCCCTCCATCGGCAACGTGGAGGCGGTGGACATCGCCGCCCGCCATGGCGCGTCCATTCAATACGACGAGGTGTCCCAGGCCCCGCATTTCAACTATTTCAGCACCACCTGGCAGGAGCATGAGGTCTGGTTCGAGGACGCGCGCAGCGTCCAGGCCAAGCTGGCGCTGATACCAGAATACGGGCTGCAGGGGGTGGGGTATTGGAACCTGATGCGGCCCTTCCCGCAGAATTGGCAGGTGCTCAACGCCCTGTACGACATCCGGAGGGCCTAAAGAAACCGGCGGACGATTTCGTCCGCCGGTTTCTTGCAGGATGGGGTGGCCGTATCTTATTTTTCTTTGTCCTCCATGGCCTTCTGCAGCGCCAGGGCGAAGGCGCTTACCGCCGGCGCGGCGTCCTCCTGCTTGGCCAGGTACTGCTGTACCGCCCGCTTGGACATGCCCGCCCCCGCGCCGGTGCGCTCGCGGAATTTTTCCGCCTTTTCCCGGAATCCGCAGCGGCAGACATAGGACTGCTTGTCGCCGTCCCCGAACAGCTCCAGCTTTTTGTGGCAGACCGGGCAGCGGGAGTTGGTTTCCATGCTGACGTTCTGCCGGTGCCCGCATTCCCGGTCGGGGCAGACCAGCATCCGCCCCTTTTTCCCGGTGACCGCCAGCATCAGCTTGCCGCATGCCGGGCAGGGCGTCTGGGATACGTTGTCGTGCACGAAGCTCTCCGTGCTGTCCTTCACCGCCTGCACCAGCTCCTTCGTGTACCGGCGGATGTCGGCCAGGAAGGCGGCGGGGTCGGCCTTCTCCCGGCTGATGGCGTCCAGCTTCTGCTCCCACTTAGCGGTCAGCAGCGGCTCCTTCAGGTCGGGGGGCACCAGGCTGATGACCTGCGTCCCCTTGGACGTGGGCACCAGAGACACCCCCTTTTTCTCCACATAAAAGGCGGAGAACAGCTTCTCGATGATATCCGCCCGGGTGGCCGGGGTGCCCAGCCCTCCGCCAATGAACTCTTTCATCTGCTTGTCGTCGATGTACGGGGAGGGGTTTTCCATGGCGGACAGCAGGGTGGCCTCTGTGTATCGGGCCGGCGGCGCGGTCTTGAGCGCCTTGCACTGCACCAGGCCGCCGGTGTAAACGTCCCCCCGATGGAACAGGGGCACCGCCTGTTCGTCGGCTTCGTCCTCGTCCCGGCTGTCCTGCACCTTCCGCCACCCCTGCTGGAGCACTGTTCGTCCGGCGGCGTAGAACCGTTCCCCCTCGGCCAGCAGCTCCGCCCGGGTGCGCCGGTACTCGTAGGGGGGATAGAAACAGGCCAGAAACCGTTTGACCACCATCAAATAAATCCGTTTCTCCTCCAGGGAGAAGCGGGCCAGATCCGCCGCCTGCTCGGTGGGGATGATGGCGTGGTGATCCGACACCTTGGCATTGTTGACGCAGGCCTTGGCGATGGAACGCCTGTCCCTCTGGATTTCGGCCACATAGGGGGCGAATTCCCCCCGGGACACGGCCCGCAGCCGTTCGGGCAGGGTGGGGACGATGTCCTCGGTCAGGTAACGGGAATCGGTGCGGGGGTAGGTGAGCACCTTGTGAATCTCATACAGCCGCTGCATGACCGACAGGGTGTCCTTGGCCGACATCTGGTACTGCTTGTTGGCATCTCGCTGCAGCTCGGTCAGATCGTACAGCATGGGCGGCGGGGTGGCTTTGTCGGCGGCCTTCACGTCGTAGACCCGGAATTCCTTCCCCTTGATTTTTTCCGCCAGCGCCTCGGCCTTTGCCTTGTCAAAAATGGCGGTCTGCCCCTTCCCGTCCTGCCAGGTGACGAAGAATTTGCCCAAATCCGCCTGCACCATGTAGTAATCCTTGGGCACGAAGCGCTTGATCTCCTCCTCCCGCCGCACGATGAGCGCCAGGGTGGGGGTCTGCACCCGCCCGGCGGACAGCTGCGCGCCGTAGTGGCAGGTCATGGCCCGGGTGACGTTGAGCCCCACCAGCCAGTCGGCCTCCGCCCGGCAGACGGCGGAGCGGTACAGGGGCAGATACGCCCGCCCGTCTTTCAGGTTGGCGAATCCCTCCCGGATGGCCTTGTCGGTCTGGGAGGAAATCCACAGCCGCTTGATAGGTTTGTGAAACCCGGCCTTGTCCAGGATCCATCGGGCCACCAGCTCCCCCTCCCGCCCCGCGTCAGTGGCGATGACCAGGGAGTCGATTTCCTTGCTGTGCAGCCAGGTTTTTACCACGCCGAACTGCTTGGCGGTTTCCGGGATCACCTTGAGGGCCATCTTTTCCGGCATCATGGGCAGGCTGTCCAGGCTCCAGGTCTTGTATTGGCTGCCGTAATGCTCCGGCTCCGCCAGCTCCACCAGGTGCCCCAGCGCCCAGGTCACCACATACTGCGCCCCGGCCATGTACCCGCTTCCGCCGCCATGGCAGCCCAGCACCCGGGCGATTTCCTTGCCCACCGACGGCTTTTCCGCCAGTACCAGCGTCTTTCCCATAGGTATCCCGCCTTTCTTTCGTCTATTGTAGCATACTCCCCTCCGGTTTTCCACCGGCAGAGCGGGACTGGTGGAAAACTTTCAGCCGCCCGCCTCCTTCCGACAGACCAGCAGGGCGTGGTTGCTCATGCCGGTGCACGCCTCGCTGGCGCACATCCGGTCGGCCAGTGGTTGGTATAAGGCGAAGGTTTCCTCGCTCATGGCGTCGATAACGCTGGCGGCCAGGAAGAAATCCAGCCCCAGATTGCTCACCTTGGTCAGCCCGTGCCGCTTCGCCGCGGCCTCCATCTCTTCCGGCGTGGTGTAGAAAAACACTCCCGGCTTGAAGTCGTCGGTCCCCTGCCCGAGCACGTATTCGTTGGCCCTTTTGCTGGGATAGAACTGCCGCAGGGTGTCGTGCACGCAGGCCGCGGCGTACACGCCTATCTGGCAGATGTAGGCGAAGGCCAGCACTCCGCCCGGCCGGCAGACCCGGCGGCATTCCGCAAAGACCAGCTCCCGCTCCTCCGGCGGCAGGTGGTATAAAGGGCCGAAGCAGCAAACCACGTCGAAGGAATCGTCGGGGATTTCCCCCAGCTGGGTGGCGTCCCCCACCCGGCCCGTGGCGTTGGTCAGCCCGGCCGCCCGGACGTTTTCCCGCAGCCGGTCAATGTGGGCGGGGACGAGATCCACCCCCACGTATTCCCGGCAGAGCGGGGCCAGCCGCAGGGCGTAATACCCGGTGGCGCACCCCACCTCCAGCACCCGGTCGGTTTTCTGGATATGCTTTTCCATGGTCTTCATGGTGTAGGCGAATTCCATGCCGGCCGAGCGGGATTGCGCCGCCCGGCTCTCCTCACGTTCGCCGTCCGCGTACAGCGCGCGGATTTGTTCTTCATTGCTGGACATAATGACCTTCCGTTCTCTCTTTGGCGTCTTATCGTGGATAATAGGTAGAAAAACAAAAATCCCGCCGACTGGTGTCGGCGGGATTTTTTGGTGCGCCCGAAGGGATTCGAACCCCTGACCTTTTGGTTCGTAGCCAAACACTCTATCCAACTGAGCTACGAGCGCATAGGCTGTCCTTTTGAACAGCATAATAGATTATAGGGGGTTTTCCTCGGAATGTCAAGCGATATTTTTGCATTTTTTCGGTTTTTTCCAAACAAAAGCGGCCGCCCACACGACGGGCGGCCGCTTTTTCCGCACAATAGCGCGCGGTTTCGCTTATTTCTGCTCCGCCATCAGGCCGCAGATCTGATTCGAGAACTCCACCGGGTCCTCCACCGACATCCCCTCGATGAGAAGTGCCTGGGCGTACAGAAGCTGGCTGTAGGTTTTCAACTTCTCCTTGTCGGTTTCATACAGGGCGGTCAGTGTGGCAAAAATGGGGTGGCTTTCGTTGACCTCCAGCACCCGCTCGGCCTTGACCTTGTTGTCGGTGGGCATGGCGTTGAGCACCTTTTCCATCTCGAGGGACAGCTCGCCGGCGGATGCCAGGCAGACGGGGTGGGTTTTCAGCCGCCGGGACAGGCGCACGGTCTGCACCTTGCCGTCGAGGGCCTCGGTCATGAAGGCGAAGAGATCCTTGTTTTCCTCCTGCTGCTTCTGCTCCTCTTCCTTCTCCTCCGGGGTATCCAGATCGAGATCGCCGGCGGAGACCGACTTGAACTCCTTGCCGTCCAGGTCATGGAGCACCTTGAGGGCGAATTCGTCCACATCCTCGGTCAGATAGAGGATTTCATAGCCCTTGTCCCGTACCAGCTCGGTCTGGGGCAGTTTTTCGATTTTTTCCACCGACTGGCCGCAGGCGTAGTAGATGCAGGTCTGGCCTTCCTTCATCCGGGAGACGTACTCGGCGAAGGTCACCGGCTTTTTCTCGGTGGAGGAGTAGAACAGCAGCAGATCCTTCAGGACGTCCTTGTTGCGGCCGAACTCGTTATACACCCCGTATTTCAGCTGCAGGCCGAAATTCTTGAAGAAGGTCTCGTATTTCTCCCGATCGTTTTCCAGCATGGAGAGCAGCTCGGACTTGATTTTCTTTTCCAGGCGGGAGGCGATGATCTTCAGCTGCCGGTCGTGCTGGAGCATCTCGCGGGAGATGTTCAGGGAGAGATCCTGGCTGTCCACCAGGCCCTTGACAAAGCTGAAGTGATCGGGCAGCAGGTCGGCGCATTTGTCCATGATGAGCACGCCGCTGGCGTACAGCTGCAGGCCCTTCTCGTAGTCCCGGCTGTAGTAGTTATAGGGGGCGCGGGCGGGGATGAACAGCAGGGCGTTGTAGGTCGCGGCGCCCTCGGTGCTGGAATGGATGACCCTGGCCGGGTTCTCGAAGTCGTGGAACTTCTCTTTATAGAAAGCGTTGTAATCCTCTTCGGTCAGCTCGTTTTTGTTTTTCTTCCACAGGGGCACCATGCTGTTGAGGGTTTCCACCTCGGTATAGGTCTCGTATTCGCTGTCGCTGCCCTCCTTCAGGCGGCTGCGCTCCATCTCCATTTTGATGGGGTAGCGGATGTAATCGGAATACTTCTTGACCAGGGCCTGCAGCCGGTAGGGCTCCAGAAATTCGTCATAGTTCTCGTCGTCCGCGTTCGGCTTGATGTGCAGGATGATGCGGGTGCCGTGGCCCTCTTTCTCGCAGGGCTCCACCGTGTAGCCCGCCGCACCGTGAGACTCCCAGCAAAAGGCTTCGTCCGCGCCGAAGGCCCGGCTTTCCACCCGCACGCAGTCGGCCACCATGAAGGCGGAGTAAAAGCCCACGCCGAACTGGCCGATGATGTCCACGTCCTCCTTGGCCTCGTTCTCCTTTTTAAAGGCCAGGGAGCCGCTCTTGGCGATGGTGCCGAGGTTGCTCTCCAGCTCCTCCTTGGTCATGCCGATGCCGTTATCCTCCAGGGTGAGGATCCGGTTGTCCTTATCCGCCGTGAGCTGGATGGTGAAATCCTCCCGGCTGACGCCGGTGACGTCGGCGGTCAGCGACCGGTAATACAGCTTGTCCATCGCGT
>ENA-ORTH01002112-ORTH01002112.1-human-gut-metagenome-genome-assembly--contig:-NODE-2112-length-16970-cov-13.629796_pt1 | contig 16970 bp, 14 predicted proteins | sample MGYA00241914_ERZ509192 | MGnify/ENA primary metagenome ERZ509192 (study PRJEB26280, sample SAMEA2338826) | human gut metagenome | biome: human gut; feature: human-associated habitat; material: faeces... | reverse complement strand
ACACACACACACACACACACACACACACACACACACACACACACACACACACACACATTCTCACCGCCGGTAACCCGCGCGTTAATATACTTATTTTCAATCAGTCCGCAAAGGGGTGTAACTCCTTTTTGCGGACTGACTGTTTATTATCCCCATCCCGAACCGGAGAAGGGCGTGACTATGACCGAAGCATATCGCATAACAATCCTAATCATAGAATCAATCATCATGTATCACTTAATAACCAAATTATGAGCAAAACGATCAAAACACTACTTGCCCTCGTGCTGATGCTGTCCGTTTGTGCAGTGTCCTACGGTCAGGCCGACCACCCTGTGGCAGAGGAAAAAACTGCGACTTTCGTATTTCTTCCGGGGAACGACCTGTTTCTGCTGAAAGGCAATGAAACGGAGCTGGAACGGCTCTACGCTTTGGTGGATGAGTACCGAACGGAGATCGCCGCAGGTGCAATGCCTGTGCAGGTGGACGGCTACTGCGCCTCGCTGCCGACCTCGAAAGAGAACCTAACGACGGCCTTCGTCCGCGCTAACCGCGTCAAATCGGAGCTGATTCTACAAAAGGGGTTGACGGAGGCGGATTTCATTACGAATAATTACGCGCGTGCGTACCATAATAATAAGGACATGGTGGTGGTAACGCTCCGCATTCCGGCAACGAAGGAGCCGGACGCAGCCCGTCTGGAACGGGAACGGCGCGAGCAGGCCGAGCGCGAACGTCTGGCACAGGCGGAGCGGGAACGGATCGAGCGGGAACGGGCGCAGGCTCAAACGGAGCGTGCCGAACGTCAAAGGGCGGAAGCCGAACGCATCGCCCGCGAAGAGGCCGAACGTGCCGAGCAGGAACGCCTTGCCGCCGAGCAAGCCGTGCCCGCGAAGCCCTATTGCTTTGCCGTGCGCACCAACCTACTCTACGACGCTTTCCTGCTACCTACGCTCGGTGTGGAATGGCGCATCAACCGGAATATCGGCATCAAGCTCGACGGCAGCCTCTCGTGGTGGGGCGGCGAGATGGGCAAGGTGCAGAAGATGTGGGTGCTTAACCCGGAGGTGCGGTGGTATCTGCTCCGTGACAAACGGTTCTACGTCGGGGCTGCGGGCAACTACGGGCAGTACAATATATATAAGTACCCAATCGGCAGCATCGTATCGAAAGACACGGGCTATCAGGGCTCGATGTGGAACGCAGGCGTGACAGTCGGCTACCAGCTCTACCTATCGCGCTGCTTCTCGGTCGATTTCAACCTCGGTCTGGGCTACACGCGCTTCGATTACGACACGTTCGGCATCACCGACGGCGTGCGGGTGTACAAGGAGCGCGACCGAACGAAGAACTTCTGGGGGCCGACGCAGGCGGGCATATCGCTCGTCTGGACGATAGGAGGTAACAAGTAGAACAAATATAAAAACAGGAATATGAAAAGAGTTATAAAACTACAACTTGTCGGGGCAGTGGCGATAGCTACGCTTCTCGCTGCCTGCGACGTGAAAGACCCCATCTACAACACCCCGCACCCGGAGCACGGTAAAATCACGCTGACTACCGACTGGGACGGAATCGGCGAGGGACTGACCGCACCTGCCGCCTATACCGTGGCGACACTCCCTGCTGCCGCTTCTGCGGCGACGGGCGGATACACAGCCACGCTGAACGGTACGACCAACACGCTCGACCATCTTTTCGATCCGGGTGCGTACCGCATCCTCGTCTACAACACGCCGGAACATATCACAGTGAGCAGTACGACGGCGAGCGTAGAAGCGGCAACCCCATCTGCCGGGCTGTCGGGCACGTTCGTTCATAACGCTCCGGACTGGTTGTTCGCTTCGGCCACGGACGCCGTGATAGAGGCAGATAAGGAACACGCTGTCGCCGCCGTGATGCAACAGCAAGTGCGCGAACTTACGCTTATCATTGAACCGACGGGCGAAACGACCGACAGGATAGAAAGCATCACTGGCACGCTTTCGGGGGTTGCCTCGTCGCTCAACTTCGCCGACGGCACGCACGCCGCGCCTGCTAATGTGGCGATGACCTTCTCGAAGATCACCTCCGGCACGGATGCCGAGAAATGGTCGGCTACGGTGCGCCTGCTGGGCACGGCGGGGGCGGAGCAACGGCTTGCGGCAACCATCACCTTTACAGACGGCAACCCCGAACCCGTAAACTTCGACAGCGACCTCACCTCGGTGCTTGCCACGTTCAACGCCGACAAGCGCAAGCCTCTCGCGCTGGGCGGCTCGGTGGTGGAAACACCTACGGGAGCCGGATTCGGAGCAACCATTGACGACTGGACGACCGTCGATGGCGGAGATATAGATGCTAATATGTAACAATCGATCATATAACAATTAAATACAAACGAAATATGAAATCAGTAACTCCAATCCGCCTGTCCGCTATCCTAATGGCGGCAGCTTTCCTCTTCACAGGATGTGAAAAAGAGAATGAAAACAGAGTAGATAACCAGCCCGTAAAGGCGCGCATCACCTCCGTCATCGACGGGATGAGCACACGCGCCTCCGGCACGGCATGGGCACCGGGCGACCGCATCGGCATCACCGCCACGAAAGCCGACGGCACGGTGCTGCTCTCCAACGCGCCCTATGTCACCACCGACGGCAACGGCACCTTCACCCCCGAAGGCGAAGCCTTCTATTTTCAAGATAAAGACGACGTGACGTTTACCGCCTACTATCCTTGCACCGAAAACAGCAACATAACAGACGACGGCTGGATAATGTTTCTAACAAACGGATTGGAAAGCCAGAAGCCCGAAAACCAACCGAAGCGTGACGTCCTGTTTGCCACCACCACGGGCAGCTCCTCCAGCCCCGACCTGCAACTGCGCTTCCACCATTGCATAAGCCGCTTGGTGCTCCGCTTCCTGCCGGGTACCGGTGTCGCTTCGCTCGACGACATCACCTACGAGCTTAGTGGGATAAGAACGAGCGGCATATTCAACACCCTGACCGGAGAAACCATCGTCAATGAAACCTCTGGAAGCGTGGGCCTCACCGTCCCCGGCAGCAACGCCTCCGAACTGACCTCCCCGCTCATCCTCTTCCCCCAGCAGAGCGAGGACGATAAAACGCTCGCGCTCACTATGCGGGGCAAGACCTACACCGCTACGTTCAAGTTCAAGGAAAATCCGAAGAACGGGGGCGCGCGCGAACTGGCGGCAGGGCACAGCTATACCTATAATGTAAAGATAAACAATACATCGATGACCATCAGCCCCGCCACCATTGCAGGTTGGGAAGAGGGCGGCAACGAGAATATCGAGAGCACCAATTAAACACGATCCGTTATGAAACTGAATAATAACCCATTTCGCACTGCTGCGCTGCTGCTGGTAATGCTGGCGGCAGCCTGCACCAATGAAGACGATTATGCCGCTCCCCGCACCGACGGCACGACACCCGCCGCGCCTCTCACCATCACCGTGTCGGACGGCGCATACGCCTCGGCAGAAACGCCGGACAACGATAACACCCCAGCCACCCGCGCCGTGGAGCGCGGCTACGGCACGGAGTTCACCAAAGGCGACTGCATAGGGCTTTATGTGGTGAAGAAGGAGGATGCCTCTGGAAGCAGAACATTCCTCCACGAAAACCTCTGCCTCACCCACGACGGCACGGGCTGGACGCTGCCCGCCGGCACGGAACTGACACACCAACCGCCCAAAGACGGAGAAATACTCTACTTTGCCTATTATCCGTATCAGGAGGATATGGCGGGTAATGTCGATATTAACGCCTTGAACCCAAATGGACAGGGTGTCGAAGCCCAGCGTTTTTTCTTCCGCCTAATCAATAGGTGGCTGCCCGCCGACGATCAAAGCACTTACGAAGCCTACACCGCCAGTGACCTGATGGTGGCACGCGGAGAGGTGGCGAAGCGCACTGACGGCACCGACGGCTCCGTGCTCAGCTTCACGATGGAGCATCAGATGCCGCTGGCGGTATTCCGACTGCCGACGACAAAATATACCTACTCCGAAACCATCGACGGAGTGCCGACGAAGAAAAGCTACCGCCTTTATTCCGGGCTGAATATCGACGCATGGCTTGCCGACGACAATACATACCGTCGTATTACGAAATGGACTTCTACGACCAGCATAGGAATCACGGCTTCCTATTACAATTCCTCACTCGAAAGGCGTAGTTTTAGCGGAACTATCAAGCCCAATAGTTCCGGCAAATATTTCTTATTCACCGTCGACGGCGGCGAGGAAACCGAGGTAGACCGTTCCCTCCGCGAAGGCGACTTCTATATGAAAGACGGTGGCATCATACCTCAAGAAATGATCAAAGGCGATATGCCCGCCGAGGTGCAGGCGGACTGCCTCGGCGTGGTGTTTTGGGTGGGCGAGAACGAGGGGATACACTGGACGCAGACCGGCTGGAAGAAAGGCGACCGCCTGCTGATGCGCGACCATCCCGGATGCGTGCACGGCATCGTAGTGGCCCTACGCGATGCCTCTGCGGGAGCTGTGTGGGCCGAAGGTTCCGGGGCAAACGAGAAGTTATACAACTGGGCCGAGAGTTTTCAGGGCTTCAATGCCGAAGAGCAAGCCGATTGGTTGGAAATAAAATCTTCTGCCAGCAATCATGGTTATTGTGAGTCCCATTTAGTGAAACTGTACGGCACCCATCATCCCGATGCCACTTTTCCTGCATATAATACGATAGGCGACTATGCTACCCGGCATCCTGCTCCGGGAAGCAGTAGCGGATGGTACTTTCCCAGCAGATCTGAACTTACCATGATGTGTTACGGATTGGCTGACAATTATGATACGGGTAGTTCGAAAGAGCGACGGGATTTGCTGAACGGCTTAATCCGGAAAGCCGGGGGAGATGTATTGGGTGGAAGCTACTGGAGTATTTGGCAAGCAGGAAATTACTCGTGGTATTTTGACTTTGGGGGTAACACGAATTATGGAGTTGACCCCAGATCCGAAACCCATAAAGTCCGCGCCGTGCTCGCCTTCTGAGCGGGCGGCGGACGGCAACTGCGGTATAAAACGATTAAAAAAAGAAAGATATGAACCTACTTCTTATCGCTTGGTCAATCGCCGTTTGTTCGCTGGCGGGGGTGCTCCTTATGTATTGGCGTTACCGTCGCATGGTGCAGTATTATAACAACTATATAATGAAGTACATCCGCGAGCACGACCTATTGACAAAAGAACTGGAACATGCACGTATTGAAAAAGATACGATGGAGAAGTTGTTCGAAACTTACTTTGCGAAAGAAGCTACGAAATGAAATGATACATCAACCCCCGTCTGAGAAAGAAAGGAGGATATAAAAAAGGACGGGGGAATATTTTCTTTGAGATATTTATAAACATTAATAAGAAACAGTTATGACAAAAATAGAAAATGGAGTTAATACTCCGACAACCGTACAAGAGTACTTTGAAAGTATCAAAGGCAATCATGCGGCACTTCGCCAGTTCTTCACCGCCATGCCCAAAGGCGGGGACGTTCATAACCACCTGACCGGCTCGGCTTATGCGGAAACCTATTTCGAGTTGGCGGCGAAGAAAGGAATGTATGTCAATCTGGAAACAGGCAAGCTATACAAAGAGAAGCCGGAGGGCGTCGATACTATCCAGCTCTCTAAAGAAATGGACGACCTGCACAACCACCGCATGACGCTTATCGACAAATGGAGCATCCGTAACTTCCAGCCCTATAAATATCCCCTCGGCCCGGACGAATATTTCTTCGGCACGTTCGGTCTGCTTTCGGCTCTGACCTCGGATATTGATGACCTTGCCTATCTGATGCACGAGTTGAAGGTGCGGGCAGCCAAAGAAAATGTGCAATATCTTGAAGTGATAGGAATTGCTCCCCACATTCCGGAAAAGTGTTTTCTGGGGGATAAATATGATGAGAAAGACAGTGAACTGAAAAAAATCGTAAAAGAAGGGAATATTGTACCATTAAGACAAAAACTGGAGGAAATTCTTGATCTATTCAAGGGAAGCAAAGAAGCGGAAAAAGTTGTAGATGACTATGACGAATCTGTACGTATGCTGGATAAAAAAAGTAATGAAATCACATCTCACTTTCATGTAGGTCAAATAGTTTGCCGGTATCAGGGATATGCAGTACGCAATCTGGAGCCCCTTATGGTATTTGCACAAATGTATGTTGTCTTCAATGCGTGTCTGAAGAATTATTGGGGTAATTTACTTACGGGATGCAACATTGTCGCTGCTGAGAACGGGGAGAAGTCAATGATGTATTATACGGCGCATATGCTAATGTTCTCTGTGCTTAAAGATGATTTTAAGAAACAAAACAAATTTGTTAATGTTTCGCTCCACGCCGGAGAATTAACATTGGGTTTGGTTCGTCCAGAACACTTGACATACCACATTCAACGTGCTGTAGATTTGCATATTGCTAACCGTATCGGTCACGGTGTGGATCTGCCTTTCGAGGAGGTTTACGGTAATAATGTAATATATTATATGAAGGAATATGATATGGCGGTAGAAATCAACCTCACCAGCAATGAGTTTATTCTCGGCGTGAAAGAGTCGGAACATCCCATCATGCTATACCATAATGCCGGTGTTCCCATTATTATCTCGACCGATGATCCCGGCATTCTGCGCACATCTCTAACGGAGCAGTATGTGTTGGCGACATTGCGCTACGGATTCAGCTACAATGAAATCAAGCAGTTTGTCTATAACAGCATTGAATACGCTTTCCTGAGAAAAGAAGACAAAAAAAGCCTGAAGGACAAATTGAACAATCTGTTTGTCGAATTTGAAGAAAAGTATGAAAAATCATCCCAGCAGACAGAAGAAAGATGTGCGAAAAGCGCAGATTGATTTATAAATATATCATGTTCAATGAAAATAAATGGGATATAATTAAATGACAATAAAACAAATACGATCAAATAACTCTTCTTTGCCGCTTCGGTTGAAAATAGCCTCCGGCTATATTTTGTTGATCGTGCTGCTGGGTATGATTGTATTTGTCGTGTGGAACGGGAAGCAGCAGGTAATCAGCTTGAATGCAGCAGAGCGCATCGTGCAGGAGAAGCGGATAACCGTGAACCGTACTTTCGAGCAGCTTTTGGGACTCTCTTTCAGCGATGACCTGCTGTTATCCGGTGATACGGCGGCATTGGCTTCCTACCGCACAAAGCGGCTCGAAGCGGTCGCTACGCTGTACAAGCTGAAAACCTACTACCCGGCTCCCGAACAACAGGCGCGGATAGACAGCGTTTGTATGCTGCTCGAAGAAAAAGAACTGCATTTGTGTAAAGTGCTGGAAACACTCTCGGCGCAGGACGAAACGGAGGAACTGATCCGGAGGCGCATTCCCTACCTCGCCTCACAGGTTGAAAGGGAGGATGCACCTGAAACGAAGAAAAAGGGCGGTTTCTTGGGACTGTTCCGCAAAAAGAAGAAAGATACGACAGCACCGCCGACGGCCAAAACGTCGGCGATGTTGTATTCCTTTGGTCGTGAGGTCGAAGCCATGCAGCAGAAGCAGCAGGCACAGCTCGCAGCCTATGCCGACAGCCTGCGGCAAAGAAATATCCAGCTCAACGGGAAATTGAGCCGTATTATCTGCGATTTCGAGGCCGATGCCATGCAAAAGATGGAGCGTGAACACAAGAAAATTATGGAGCAGCGCGAATGCTCGTTGCGCCTGATCTCGCTTACGGCGGTATTGGCGGTATTGCTCGTTATCGTTTTCTATCTTTTCATTCACCGCGACATTACCCAAAAATACAACTACCGCCGCAGGCTGGAAGCCTCCGACCGGGAAAAGGACGAGCTGCTCGCCGCCCGCAAGACGATGATGTTGACCGTAAGCCATGACCTGCGTGCGCCTCTTGCCGCCATCAACGGCTATGCGGAGCTGCTGCCCGATGAGCGGCGCAAGGAGAACCGCCTGCGTTATACCGAAGCGATCCTGCAATCTTCCGGACGGATGCTCTCGCTGCTCAATACGCTGCTCGACTATTACCGTCTGGACACGGGCAAAGAACACCCGGACAGCCGCCCGTTCCGCCTGCAAAACCTCACCGACGCGCTGGCGGCGGAATATGCTCCGCTGGCGGCTAAAAAGCGATTGGAACTTACTACCCGCTACGACGGTGAGGATGTCGTCGTGGCAGGCGACCGGACACGGATTCTGCAAATTGCAGGCAATCTTCTGTCCAATGCCGTGAAATTCACCCGCACGGGGTATATCCGGCTGCTTCTGGAGTATCGAAGCGGTGAATTACTCCTCCGCGTGGAGGATACGGGAGCCGGAATGACGGAAGAACAGACCAGACGTATTTTCGAGCCTTTCGAGCGGCTTGGCAATGCCAATACGGAGGAGGGTTTCGGTTTGGGGCTTTCGATCACGCTGGCATTGGTCGAACTGTTGAAAGGACGAATAGAGGTTCAAAGCCACCCCGGAACAGGAACGACGTTCACCGTGCGCCTGCCGCTTCCGGTGTACGATGAAGAAAGCCTGCTCCCGCAACCGACCGAACCGGACGTCCTGCCCGCCGACTTGCGTGTGGTTGTCGTGGATAACGACGCCGTACTGCTGGCCATGACAGTGGAGATGTTCTCGCGCTGTCATATCCATGCCGAGGGTTGCCATAGCGCACGGGAGTTAATGGAGTGTATGCGCACGCAATGGTTTGATTTGGTGCTGACTGATATTATGATGCCCGACGTAAATGGATTCGGGTTGTTGGAGTTGCTGCGCACGTCCAATATTGCGGCGGGGAAAATGATTCCCGTTGTGGCTATGACCGCCCGTGCGGAGCGCAACACCGAAGAGTTTCTTCGTGCCGGATTTTCCGGATGCCTTTATAAACCGTTTTCCCGTGCGGAATTGTTCGCCACCGTGCGGCAATGTATCGAAAAGCGGACGGGAGAGCCGCTTTACGAAGCGGATTTCAGCGGGTTATTTTCTGGAGAACGGAACGATGGGGAAATGCTCGCTTTGGTAGTGCAGGAAACCGGAAAAAGCATGGCGGCTCTTGCCGACGCATTGGAGCGGGACGACCTCGAAAGCATTGCCGCCCTTACGCACCAGCTTTTGCCCTTGTGGGAGGTGTTGCGCATAGATGCGTCCCTGCAAGACCTCCGCAAAGCATTATCTGCTTCCGGCAATATGGACGATGCGGTACGCCGTGCCGTCCGCGAGGTTCTTGCCGCAGGAAAGCGACTGACCGAACAGGCACAACGCAGGAAGAAGGGCTATGGGTAAGATATTGATTATAGAAGATGATCTTGTCCTTTGCCGGGTACTGCGGAACTGGCTGGAGCGAAAGCGGATGCAGGTAGAATGCGCTTCTACGGCAGCCCATGCCCGAAAGATAATTGCCTCCACGGACGCCGACATTATCCTCTCGGATATGCGTCTGCCCGACGGTGACGGCATCGGGATATTGGAATGGATGAATGAAAACCGCTACCGCATTCCGTTTGTCATCATGACGCAGCACGCCGAGGTTTTGTCCGCCGTGCGTGCCATGAAGCTGGGCGCGGAGGATTATCTGCCCAAACCGTTCCAACCGGATACGCTGTACGCCATGCTCAACGATCTGCTTCGACGCAAAGACGCAGCAAAGGAGCGGAACCGACTAATATTCCGTAGGGATAGTAAGCAAAGCCGCGAGGTGGAACGGCGTGCCGTGCTGGTCGGCTCGACGGATATGTCGGTACTTGTACGTGGAGAGAACGGTACGGGCAAAGAACACGTCGCCCTTGCCATTCACAAGGCAAGCCCGCGAGCTGCCGCACCGTTTGTCCCTGTCGATTGCGGTTCCATCCCCAAAGAGCTGGCGGCTTCGGAGTTTTTCGGACACGTCAAGGGTGCGTTTACCGGGGCGACGGACAACAAGACGGGAGTATTCCATCAGGCCGAGGGCGGCACGCTCTTTTTAGACGAGGTGGGAAACCTGCCTTATGAGGTGCAGGTGCTTCTGTTGCGGGCGTTGCAGGAACGCCGCTATCGTCCGGTGGGTGGTAAGCATGAAGTGTCGTGCGACGTGCGAATCGTTGCGGCCACGAATGAAAATATCGAGAAAGCGATTGCCGAGGGGCGTTTCCGGGAGGATTTGTACCATCGTCTGAATGAATTTACAATCGAGGTTCCGCCGCTGCGCGAGTGCCCGGACGATATACTACCGCTGGCGGAGTTCTTTTTGAAACAGGGTTGTGATGAAATGAATAAGAGGGTTACGGGATTCAGTGCCGAAGCCCGGAAGAAGCTGCAAACCTACGGCTGGCCGGGAAATGTAAGGGAGCTGAAGAACACCATTAGAAAAGCCGTTCTGCTCTGCGAAAGCGATACGCTGAAAACGGAAGATTTGGATATGCCTGCCGAAAACACAGCGGACGGGTTTGCTTTGAAAGCTGAAAACGAGGAGAAAGAAAAGATTATCAAAGCGTTGGAAACGGCAAAATACAACAAGGCATTGGCTGCGGGGTTACTCCGCATCAGCCGTCCGACGCTTTACGAAAAGATGAAAAAATACGGCATAGAGCCGGAAAAATAATTGTTTATTAGAAAGATTGGAGGGAAAGATGTATCTTTGAAAACGAATTAGAAAAATAGCGGGAAACGTGGTTTTCCGTGAGATATAAGACATAAGTTCGCAAGACGTTTCAAACAAGAATCTGGTAAATTCACGAAACAGGGACTATTGCGTAATGCTTATGCTGTGCTTTGTCATAGCGTGGGCTTACGTTATCCTGTTCAGGCATACCAGAGCCTTTGTTTGAGTAGCGTAAGTTCCACGCTACTTTTTCACCTCTTGGAACATTTTTGGCAATACGACGTTTTATCCAATAAAACAAGAGGTAATGATGAAAATACAGATTGCAGCAACCGTTTCTGCCGACGCATTCTTGCTGCCCCCGAACACCATACCGAGCCGATGGCCTTTCACACAGAAATACACTCTTGCAGCATTGCGGGAGCAGGCGGATCTGCTCCTGCATAAAAATTCCTCCCTGCTTTCCCTGCTTGCTGAAAAGCGAGAATCTACCGACACGACCTACCTCGTGGAAGCGACACCGGAAACGGTAGAATTGATTAAAGGTCTGTTACTGTACAATCTTGCGGACGAATTGATCCTCTATGTTGTGTCGTCCGTTCAATGCACAGGCGGCATTGCTTTCTCTGTAATCCTTTGCCTGTCCGATTGGAAAATGGACGAGGAGCAAAATTTGGGACAGGAGGTCGTATGCCGGATTTATCATCGTAAATGACCGAAAAAGTGTAAGCCTGCTTTACACGGTGTAAGGTTATCTTACACTTTTCGATTCAACCAAATTTCAGTATTCAAATAATTTATGTTTGTTTTTCACTGAAAATAAGGCGATTATATTGCAGTGCCCTAAAAATTCATTCTCACGGAACAGGGTTTGTCTTTTGTTAATCGTGCGCACACGAATTAACATGAAGTGTAACAACCCAAAACAGAATGAGAATGGATTTTCTTATACTTACGGAAACCGAATTTTTCCGCCTTGTAAATAGCGATAGCGACTGCCGCAAATTGAATGCGGCCTACCGGGAGTTTATAAACAAAGTATTCACCTTTTGTTGCTCCGCTCCGTCTGACCTGCGGCAACTTGTCGGCACGCTCGTCTATACGGAGATCGAATTGAGCAGCCTGCATGAAAAGCTCACGCCACACGGCGATTACCGAGCCTGCCATGCCCGCAAAGCCGTGTCGTTCATCCGCAGGATGCTGAAACACCTCCAAACCCAAGTGCCACCACTATCCACCCCTAAATCCGATGTTCAATCTGCGCCTTTCCGCTGGACGGGTAGCCTCGTCGAATTGGTTGAGATAATCTATGCGCTCAATGAGATCGGCTGTATCAACGACGGATGTAGCGACATCAAGGAGCTGACGGCCTATTTCGGCTCGCTGCTCGGTCTGGAAATCAAGGACAGCTATTGCTATAACGCCTATTCGGATATGAAACGCCGCAAAAGCGAGAGCCGGACGTATTTCCTCGACAAGCTGCGCGAGCGGCTGAACCTGCGGATGCAACGCGACGATGCACGGGAGCAAATGAGGAGATAGCCAGATAAATAAACGGGAATTATATATAACGTTTCCCGTTTATTACTATTTTTGCAATATATATCATTATAAACCTTATTTTATATGGCATTTACTCGTGCACTCTACTATCCTACGATTGATATACACAATGAGAATTGGCTAAAAACGGCGATTCTTTATTGGGATGAAATTAATACGATTGTACCATCATCAATAGCTAATCCTTATGAACAACAGGTTACTCAATTTTTAGCGGATGAAGGTGTTGTCAGACCTCTCTATGTCAATTCTGATATGGATTTGATAGAGGACTTGGCCAATGATGTGTTAAATTACTTAAATAGCAATGAGGGATATCAAGTCTTAATTCATCCGGAAAATGGAATCGCGCTGCATTCTCAAAAATTACCGCGAGAAATTCAACAGTTATATCGAATCCATCCGGGAAAAATGGCTCACGAAATATGGTATCAACTACGTGAATATTTGGATAGAGATGGATGGTTACATGTAAATGGAGGCTTTGCCAATTTCTATATGACATTACTCACAAATCGACTTTGTGAACATTATGGCATATCTCCTTTGACAGACAATTCTTATGTATCAAAATTTAATGATTTAGTCAGATTGGATAATCAGGTTGCAATATATAGCGAACGGGACGAACCGTGGAGGCATAGATATATTCGCAACAGAGGTTCTCAATTAGCGCAAGGTATCTTAATGGATTTAACTTTTAATGGTATAAGTATATCGGAGGATGTTTCTATTGCTGATATACTAAATTTCAAAAGACAACATCAAGACGAATTAGGGTTATTCAGAACAAATATAGAGAACCTTACCAGAAATATTCCGGTCGATGCATCCATTGAACAAATCCGGCAACAAGTTAATGATATTTATGTAAATCAATTCTTGCCGGGCTATAATAATTTGAAGAAATCATTGGACGGAGCAGGCATAAAATCGTTTGTTAATAATCTTATAAAAATATCTTTTTTTTCAACCGGAGCAACGGCAGTTCCTGCTGCTTTACTTGGAATGTCTATACCCTCTGCTCTATTAGCAGGTGCAGGGATTTCGATAATATCTTCTTTGGTTTCGTATAATGTTGATAGGCAAGCAACTTTGAGAGATAATCCGTATTCCTATTTATTAGCAATGAATAATGGTATATAAAAAGAATCCTCGCAGGAAATTAGCGAGGATTCTTTAATTTGTCAATCTATTTCTGTTGTAACAGATGCGCCAATGCCGGATCGTTCTTGATACGCTCCAGCTCGTCGGCGACGATTTGCCGAACGTCGGCCTTGATGCGGTTGTAATTCTCCTGAATCTGCTCTTTCATCCGGTCGTTGCCCTCCTCGTCGGTAAAATCGGTTATGACGGGAATCTTTTTGTAAGCACTCTCCTCGCGTTTCACTTTCTCGGCGTCCACGACAATTTCGCAATGAAATATCTTTTGCTCGATGCGCTCGGTAAAGTTATCCGACACCGAGCCTACGAACATACCTTGCGTGAGGCCGGAAATCTTGCTCGGCGGAATGAGCGAATCCATCTGCGTATTGATGGAGGTGGATTTGTCGTTTCGGTTGATCGTGATGCTTTGCCGCTTCTGCAACACCTTTCCGAACCGTTCGGAGAGCGTTTTCGCCGTTTCTCCCACGACCTGCCCCGAAAAGACATTACCTACGGTGTTCATCACGACTTTGGCCTCCTTGTCGCCATAGTCGCGCGTGAGCTGCGAGAAATCCTGAAAGCCGAGGCAGACGGCCACCTTGTTGCTTCGCGCTGTGGCAATCAGGTTGTCCAGCCCCTTAAAATAGATGGTCGGCAGCTCGTCGATAATGACCGAAGATTTAAGCATCCCTTTCTTGTTGATGAGCTTTACGATGCGCGAATTATACAACCCCAGAGCCGCGCCGTAAATGTTCTGGCGGTCGGGGTTGTTGCCGACGCAGAGGATTTTCGGCTCCTGCGGGTTGTTTATGTCGAGGGTAAATTCGCTGTCCGACATCACCCAATAAAGCTGCGGTGAAATCATCCTCGAAAGGGGGATTTTCGCCGATGCAATCTGGCCTTGCAATTGCTCCGCCGCGCCTCCGAGCCAAGCGTCCATAAAGGGCGAGAGGTAGTTTTCGAGTTCGGGGTAAGAGGTCAGAATCGGGAAAATATCTTCATACCGACGGTTCAGAAATTCCACCGCGTGCGGGAATGTGCAATACTTGCCGTTTTGGTAAATTTTCAAATACCAAATAATTGATGCAAAGAGGATTATCGGCGATTCCACGAAGAAATCGCCCTGCTTCTGCACCCACGTCTTATTGAGGTTAAGCATAATGGTGTAGGCACTCTCGTAGGCGTCGGTTATATCCTCCATAAAGTCGGGGTGAATGGGGTTGCAACGGTGCGACCGTCGCGGATCGTCGAAATTGATGACATAGAATTTCGGCTTCACCCCGTACCCGTCCAAGTGGTTCAGCAGGTGGTTGTAGGCAATGGTCGAGAGGTCGGGAAACTTAAAATCATAGCAGTACATCGAAAAGCCCTTTTCGATTTGCTGTTTGATAAAGTTATTGACCACCGCATAGGATTTTCCGCTGCCGGGCGTACCTAAAACAATGCTCGCGCGGAACGGATTAACGACGTTGATCCAGCCGTTGTTCCACCGCTTGCGGTAGTAGAAACGGGTGGGCAGGTTCACGGAGTATTCGTTCGTCAAAAGGCGCGTTTCCTGCTGGAACGATTCGTTCTCGTTGTTGAACGGATCGTCCATCAGGTTGTTTTTCAACAGGCGGCTCATCCATAACCCGCCCATCAAAAGACAGACGTACCCGGCGGCCATCGTTGCGATGTAGAGCAACGTCGTCGCCATGAGCGGCAGCGGCAGAGCCAGCAGCCACCAATTCAGGAAGAACAGGATAAAGCCCGCCACAAGTGCCGTGCCGATACGCGGCCAAGTGATTTTCTCGTCCTTTACGCCCGTCGTACCCAAGCACGAGAGGGCGAGCAGTACGACGGCAAAGAGCTTCGTGTAGAGTATGGAATGGAACAGGTGTGCCGTGCGGTCGAAATTCATCAGAATTTTATCCACCACACCGATATTCACGCCCCATGAGAGTATCGCTTCGTAGCAATACCAATAGACGTTCATCACGACTAACAATATACTTACGGCACGCAGAAAATCCATGATTTTCGCCAATGCCCTCAAATCATCTTCTTGTTGCATAATTCTTAAATTTTTCGGTTTTTCTTCTTTTTCTTTTTCCGTCGCTGTATCTCGCGCATAAAGGCTTGTTCCTCGGCGTCCGTTCCCTGCGTGTCGGGGGAGAAAAGCCCCAGACCGCCGCCCGCCGCTTCGTCGTAAAGGGAGGATTGCGCCGGAGCGTTCGCCGTTTCTGCCTGTGGCGGGAGCGTGATCGGGAGCGGTATGTCTGCCGCCGGAGGTGCGAAATGCTCCTGCAAGGCATTCGCGGAAAGCTCCTTGCCCAGACGGGAACCGTTCACGACACACCCCGTGCGGTGGTCGATAAATGTCGCACCATAGATGCGCCCTGTGTCGGTTTCACGCAGCACTACGTCCACCCCTTTGGCTTTCATCCGGGCGATGAACTCTGCGCGGTCTTTCGTCCGGCGCAGGGCGGCGAATGCCGTCGCTTTGGTCATGTCGCCGAGCTTCCGCTCCTTGATCTGTTCCTTACTTGCGGCGCACCACCGCTCGAACGCCTCGTACCCGTACCGCTTGCCGAAGCAGGAGGCTTTTAACGGGTTGCCGATCTTCCCGCCTTTGCCGTCGGTTGCGGAATAGACGAAGCCGCGATACTCCCTGCCGCGCACTTCGCCCCGGCACTCCTCGACGGTGAGGTTGTAGAGCGAAAGCAGGGCGCGGTATTCTCCGAGCGTCTGGAACCTATACCTGCCGGATATGCCTTTCAGCACATTGCCGACCTGCCGTTTCACGTCGCCCGCCGCTGCATCCACCGCCCGGAGCGGCTCGGTCTGCGTCTGCCGTTTACGTTCAGCGGGATGCAGCCCGTACTGCTGCTCCAATGCGCGGGTGATGTTCTTGCTGCGGCGACGGATGAAGCTGTCGCCGATCTTGCGTCCCGCCTCGTCCACCGCGAGCGTTACGATATGCAGGTGGTGGCGGTCGATGTCCTCGTGTTTGAACACGGCATAGGGCTGGTTGCCGTAACCGAGCCGCGCGAGGTACTCCTCGGCAATAGTCGTCAGTTCCGCGTCGGTCAGGCGGTCGTCCGGATGCGGATTAAGGGAGATATGCACTACGGGCTTCGACGTGCGTACCTGCTCCGGCAGGTAGCGGGCGAAGTCCTCCGCAGCCTGCCGGATGTCGAGCCTGCCCGTTCCCTCGTCGAAGATTTTGTGCGTGGCAAGCAGCCGTCCCTGCCCCTCGTTTATCTTCTCGCCGTTGTAAGCCAACGCCCCGTAAAGGGAGTTTCCTACGCTAATTTTGGCAACCATTGCTGCTGAAATTCGTGGGTTAAATCGAGGATTTGGCGGCTCAAAGCGGCCAATTCTACCGTCGCTTTCTCCAATTTGAAAAGCAAAGCCATCGCCTTTTTCTCCGAAAAGCGGCTTTTCAACTCCTTTACGGTTTGGTTGTAATTTACCCCGACGGCACGGTATTGAGCGTGCAGGGAGGATAATTTAGTGTAATAATCGACGAGCGTCTTATCGACTTTCAGCACGCGAAATTCGGCTCCGAAGACGCGGGCTTTGATAAAAACCGCTTTCGCATAGACGCCCGACTGCTCGTACATTGTAAGGAACCGGGCGTATTCCTCGTCCGTGAAGCGCACCATCACTTGGTGGCTGGCCTTGTCGGGTTTGGGCGGTTTGCCCCT
>ENA-ORTH01002097-ORTH01002097.1-human-gut-metagenome-genome-assembly--contig:-NODE-2097-length-17086-cov-2.827256_pt1 | contig 17086 bp, 16 predicted proteins | sample MGYA00241914_ERZ509192 | MGnify/ENA primary metagenome ERZ509192 (study PRJEB26280, sample SAMEA2338826) | human gut metagenome | biome: human gut; feature: human-associated habitat; material: faeces... | reverse complement strand
GCAAAAATGGGGTGAGGAAAGAATATTTCCTCACCCCAACATTTATTATAGAACCGTTTTATATTTATGAGCCGCTCCTTCCTGTAACTTAATCAAATGCCCCTTGCCAATCACGTGGCTGGGGGCATTTGATTGTTACTTTCTTTATAAGACCAACCGTTGTGAGAAAAGAGATTTGACAGGCAGTGTTGTTTCTATGTGGGCGTTTTGGATGCGTGAGACGTATCAGGTGAACTCCTTGACCACCTTGATGTATTCCTTGGCGTGGAAAGGGAGGTAGGAATTTTTTCGATACGTTGCTACAAAATCAACGGTTGTCTTAGGAGATCCGATTGAAAACAAGGCTAATTGGTCGCGGTTGGGAATATACTTCAAATGGGTTTCCGTAATGAAGGTAAAGCCGTAATTCCGTGCTGCCAGCTCGGCTTCTGCTTGGATATTGCTTGTTTCAAGGATAATGTAGGGTTCAATGTGGGGTTCAATGTGGCGTTTATGAAAGATCCTATCCACAATCAGCCGTGTGTGCTGCGTCCGGTTTTGAAGGATAAAATCTTGGCCTTTTAGTAAATGAAGGATATTTACAGCCCGGCCGTTTCCTTCCATAGCGCGTAAAGGGATGCTGGGCACTCATGACAAGCACCAGTTCTTCATGACTGATGACGGTGTAGGCGAGAGCGGGATTGGCCTCTACAAAATTGAAAAAAGCCAGGTCAATGTCCCCTTCAATAATCATTTGGATGAGGGATTCGGAATTTGCTTCGTGAAGGTCAATCCTTACATTGGGATACTTATCATGAAAAATAGGCAGCGTGCAGGGAAGCATATACGTACCCCGCATTGCGGGGAAGCCAATCTTTAAATAGCCTTCATTGTTTTTTATGATATCGCCCATCTGCTGATCGAGTTCTTTTTTGAGGGCCAGGATTTCCTTGGCTTTTTTATGTACTGTTCACCGGCATAGGTTGGGATATATTTATTACCTAATCTCTCAAACAAAGGAAGTCCAAGTTCTCCTTCAAGGCCTTTAAAGAACTTGGAGAGGGTGGGCTGGCTAAGGTAGAGGGATTCTGCCGCCCGCGTGATATTTTGCTGGCGCGCAATGGCCAGAAGATAGGTCAGATCTCGAAAATCCATTGGCTGTACTCCTTTCTTCCAGATTGTAAATCATCTTTGTCCAATTATAGCCCAAACTATTCATATAAACCATGATTATTATTTTTTTTATGAACGTATGACATGAATCGATGCACCATCTATACCATCCGTCCACTGGAAAAAAGCATGGCAAGGCGACATTTTTTCATGCTCCCACCAATAAAACCATTCGCTTTTACCATGTCAAAAATAATTTTTATGAATTTAAATTATGAACTTTTTCTTGTTATGATGTTTTCAGAAAATAACGATGACTGTTACCTATCTAATAAGGAGGGTTCATGATGACAAAAAAGATCAAACTTCCTGTCACGTTGATGCGTGGGGGAACGAGTAAAGGAGCTTATCTATTAAGAAAGGATATGCCGCCTGAAAGGAAGGATTGGGACAGCGTCCTTTTGAAACTCATGGGAAGCCCGGATTGCAAACAGATCGACGGACTTGGCGGTTCCCAGTCCGTAACCAGCAAGGTCGCTATTATCGAAAAATCCAGTCGCTCTGATGCCGATGTGGATTACACCTTTGCCCAAGTATCTGTGGATAAGCCTGTCGTCAGTTATGGAGGAAACTGCGGTAATATATCATCCGGTGTCGGTCCCTTTGCGATTGAAGAAGGTTTCGTCCCAGCTGTCGGAGAAGAAACGACCGTCAGGATTTTTAATACGAATACCCGGAAAATCATTGTTGAAACGGTTAATACAGCAGATGGCCAGGTGTGTTATGACGGAGACTATGCTATTGCTGGCGTGCCCGGTACGGCCGCTCTCATCAAACTTAGTTTCCTTGATTCCAGCGGTACCCATGGTAAAGGCATCCTGCCAACGGGAAATGTGGTGGATGAACTTGAGATCCCCGATTTTGGCCGCCTGTCCGTTTCCATTGTCGACGCAGCAAACCCCTTGGTTTTTGTAACAGCTGATTCCATAAAGATGAATGGGACGGAACAGCCGGAAGAAATCAATAAAGACGAAGCCCTGCTCCGACTCTTGGAATGTATCCGAGGAGATGTGTACGGCAGCTGCCGCCGCAATTCCAGGGACCCTTGTCCATAGCATTCTTTCCCCCTGCGGTAAGCTTCAAGAAATCAGGATTGGTCATGGTTCCGGCACGCTTGTTTGCGGCGTTGAAGCCGAAAAGGGACAGACGATTCCTTTCATTAAAAGAAACGTATGGGTATCGAACGGCCCGTCTATTGATGAAAGGCGTAGCCCCTATTTCCTACTGAATCCACTGCTCGTAAGGAGGCATCATGATGGATCTATCTTTGATTTCATTGATTGTTCTTGCCGTTGTCGTTGCCATTGGGTTTATCAAAAAAGTCAATATAGGCTTCTTTTCCATTGGCGCCGCTTTTCTGCTCGGTTCCTATGGACAGATGAGTGCCAAGCAGATTGCTGCAGGTGTTTCAAGTTCCATGTTTGTGACCTTGGTTGGGGTTACCTTTCTGTTTGGGATGGCCTCTGCCAATGGGACGCTCAATCTTTTGTCCAAGAAGGTCGTCGCTCTTGTAGGGAAGCGGACCTACTTGATTCCCATCTTGATGTTTGTGCTTTCTGCTTTCATTTCAGCCATTGGTCCTGGACATATTGCTGCTGGAATCTTGATGACGACCTTTGCCGTCTATCTTGCCTTCGAACTCAAGATCAATCCCATGGCAACGGCCCTTTATGCATAACTGGGAGCCAATGCGGGCTGTGCCTCTGTTCTTTCCTTGACAGGCATCCTTGCCAAGAATCTTTCTGAGCCGCTGGGTTACCAAGGCTTTGGGACGCATCTCTTCCTATCTACGTTACTTTCCGGCTTTGTCCTTACGCTTGTTGTCTATATCGGCTACAAGGGGTGGCGCGTCAACTCGGAAAATTCACTAAAGCTCTCTGAAATTCCCGCCTTTAATCGCAGTCAGAAGATTACGATGGCTTCGATTGTGGCTATGGTTATTTTCTGTATTGGTTTTAAGTTTGATACGGGACTTTTTGCCTTTGCGGCAGCTTCTGTCCTGATCATACTGCATTGTGCCGATGAAAAAACGGCTATTCGTCAGATTCTCTGGGGCACCTTGATGATGATCTGCGGTGTGGGCGTCCTTGTGATTGTCCTGACAAAGCTTGGTGGAATCAAGCTGGTATCTGACTTTCTTGCTAGCCATATGACGGCCCAGACGGTGGTACCTATCATTGCCGCATCAAGCGGGATTCTATCCTGGATCAGCTCTACGACGGGTGTTGTCATGCCGACGCTGTTTCCAATCGCTGACAAGATTGCTCGGACATTTGCCGGACAGACAAACTATGTAGAACTTATCTCTGTCATTACGGCGACCAGTTTTGCTGCAGCCATCAGCCCATTATCGACGGGCGGTGCCATCATCATGTCAAGTTACTCTGCTTCCAAATCAACGACGACAGAGGAAATGAACAATATGTTCAAGACGCTCTTTCTCTTATCCGTGGCAAATGTGAGTATCAATGTTGTGATGGCGGCGCTTCATGTATTCTTCCTTGGCGGTCTGTTCCTTTAAATAAGGAAAAGATTTGTAAATTATATATAAAATTAAAAATATCAATTAGAAATTCTGATGGATATGAATCGCAAATCCGAATTGGTAAAATACATAGAAAATTTCGTATAATCCTTATGGGAGGATAAGTATTGGCCTTATTGCTTGGGATTTCCTACAATGGAACCAAAAGGCCGCGTGGCCGTTATGGAATCAAAAAGGAGAGACCAGCATGAACCGTGAAGAAATGATTGAACGCGCTAAGCAAGCTTTTGGGAAACTCATTGAAGAAGATCTTGACCGCATCGAAGGGATTAGGAAAGCGCCGCCCCGTAAGAATTTTACCCAATTATCCCACGTAAAGGTGGGCATCATGCCCGGTGATGGCATTGGCCCCTATATCATGAAAGCTGCCCTTTTGGTGGCACGGGAATTGCTGAAAAAGGAAATCATAGACCAACGCGTGGAATTTGTTCCAATTAAAGGAATGACCATTGAGGAACGGGCCCGTCAGAATAAGAGTCTGCCGCCTGCCGTTCTTGAGGCCTGCAAGGCCTGTGACGTCCTTGTAAAGGGACCTTTCGTGACTCCCCGTGCGGGCGACAGGTGGCCCAATCTCCTGAGTGCCAACAGTTTGCTGCGCCGCCAGCTGCAGCTTTATGCAGCGGTCCGTCCCATTCGAATTCCTGAAAAGGGCATAGATTGGACCTTTTTCAGAGAAAATATTGAAGGCGAATACATTTGGGGCAACAAAGGGATTTGCGTCGGCGATGACCTTGCCATTGACTTCAAGATCCTTTCCAAGCCAGGAGCCGAACGGCTGTTCCGAAATGCATTTGAGTACGCTAAAAGTAGTGGGAAGACCAACATTACGGTGGCAACAAAAGCCAATATTGTCAAACTCGTCGACGGAAATTTCCTGAAGGTGGCCCATGCTATGGAAAAAGAATATCCCGGCATCCATGTGCGGGAAGAACTGATTGATTCCCTGTCTGCTAAATTGATGGACCCGGAATTCAATGCTGGTATGCAGGTCTTTGTGCTGCCCAACCTATACGGCGACATCCTCACTGATATTGCTGCCGAATACCAAGGAGGCCTTGGAACGGCCAGCTCTTCCAATATTGGCGACCAGTATGCCATGTTTGAAGCCATCCATGGGGTGGGGGTCTATCTTGTTGAGCACAATCGTGCCCAGTATGCCGATCCTTCCAGCCTGATTCGGGCGATGGGGGAAATGATGGCATTCATTGGTTACCCTGAAAAACGGGACCGTCTTTTTAAAGCCCTTGATTTTTGTACCAAAGTGGAATGCAAGGCCGTCATTACGACGGATAAAGACGGGGCGACAGCAGAAGAATTTGCTGAATATGTTGTAGAAACCCTCCATAAGATGGAGGTGCAAGAATAACCCAAAAGAGCCAGGTAACAAAGAGAGGAGAGTTATCATGATCAAATTGTTTGATAAGGGTGCCTATTTGCTGAATGGTACGGAACTTGTTCCGGAAGAACAGGCAGGGACGCTGAAAAGCCGTCTTGGCCGCGAAATAACAGCAGAAGAAGCCAAAAAAGGCACGATTGCCTATGGTATCTTGAAGGAACACAATAAAAGCGTGAATATGGAGCAGCTGAACATCAAATTTGATGCCCTGACGAGCCACGATATTACCTATGTTGGCATTATCCAAACCGCCCGCGCTTCTGGTATGGACCATTTTCCCATGCCTTATATCCTCACGTGCTGTCACAATTCCCTCTGTGCTGTCGGTGGGACTATCAATGAAGATGACCACATGTTTGGTCTTTCGGCAGCCAAGAAATATGGCGGTATCTTCGTCCCTCCCCATGTCGCGGTCATCCATCAGTATATGCGAGAAATGTACGCTGGTTGCGGCAAGATGATCCTTGGCAGTGACAGTCATACCCGTTATGGTGCTCTCGGGACCATTGCAGTTGGTGAAGGCGGCGGGGAGCTTGATAAACAGATCTTGGGGGATACCTGGGATAACCCTTATCCCGGTGTTGTCGCCATCTACTTGACGGGGAAACCGGCTCCTTGGGTTGGACCGCATGATATTGCCCTTGCTATTTGCCGTGCCGTCTATGAAAAGGGCTATGTGAAAAATAAGATCATGGAATTTGTCGGACCGGGCGTTTCTTCCATGACAACGGACTATCGCAATGGTGTTGACGTCATGACGACGGAAACGACGTGCCTGTCTTCCATTTGGAGAACAGACAGCGATACGAAGGACTTTCTCAAGGAACACGGCCGCGAAAGTGATTATAAGGAACTGAATCCTGCAGATGTGGCATACTATAATGGCTGCGTCTATGTTGATCTTTCTACCATCAAGCCGATGATTGCCCTTCCATTCCATCCGTCGAATGCTTACGAAATTGATGAACTGAATGCCAATCTGATGGATATCCTTCGTGAGACGGAAAAAAGGGCCGAAAAAGTAGCCCAAGGCCGTGCCCAATATACCTTGACCGATAAAGTCAAGGACGGCAAGTTCATGGTCCAGCAGGGCGTCATTGGCGGCTGCGCCGGCGGTAACTACACAAACGTTGTAGAAGCGGCCAACCTTCTGCGTGGCAAGAGCATCGGTGCTGGGGAATTTACCCTCAATATCTATCCTTCGTCCATGCCGGTCTATATGGACCTTGCCAAAAAAGGATTCCTCACGGACCTCATGGCGTCCGGTGCCGTAATCAAGACGGCTTTCTGCGGGCCTTGCTTTGGCGCAGGCGACACGCCAAACAACAATGGGTTTTCCATCCGTCACAATACGCGCAACTTCCCGAACCGGGAAGGGAGCAAGCCCGGTCAGGGGCAGATGTCGGCAGTGGCCCTCATGGATTCCCGCAGCATTGCCGCAACAGCTGCAAATGGCGGCGCCCTGACAAGTGCGGAAACCTTTGCCGACACTTTTGGACATGTGCCTAGTTACCACTTCGATGACAGTGCCTACAAGGCCCGTGTCTACGAAGGTTTTGGTAAGGCGGAACCGAAAGAAAAACTTTATGAGGGACCGAATATCAAAGCTTGGCCTGAACTGCCCGCTTTAGGGGACAATATTCTCCTGCGCGTCTGTTCCAAGATTGAAGACCCTGTAACGACGACGGATGAACTTATTCCTTCCGGGGAAACATCCTCCTATCGTTCCAATCCATTGAGGCTTGCCGAATTTACCCTGTCGCGCCGTGATCCGCAGTATGTGGGGCGGACCAAAGCGGTCAAGGAACTGGAACTTGCCCGTGAAGAAGGCGAAGACCTCCTGCAAAAGGATGCCGATGTGGCAGCTGCTTTTACCGCCATCCACACCATTTCTGGCAGTGAAGATGTTACTCTTACCAATACGGAAATCGGTTCTGTCATTTACGCCAATAAACCGGGTGATGGCAGTGCCCGTGAACAGGCAGCCAGCTGTCAGCGCGTCATCGGCGGCCTTGCCAACATCACTCGTGAATATGCGACCAAACGGTATCGCAGCAACGTCATCAACTGGGGGATGCTGCCCTTTCATTTGAAAGATGAGACGATTGCCTTTGATGTCAACGATTTCATTTTTGTTCCTTCCATCAAGAAAATCCTCGCAGGGTCCATGGATGAGATTCCCGCCTATGTCCTGAAAGATGGCATGGCAAAAGCCATTACCCTTTATATCCTGCCCCTTAACGAGGAAGAAAAGGAAATCATCAAAGCCGGCTGCCTCATTAATTTCAATCGCAGCAAAAGAAAATAACAACCTCACTAAAAGAGCCTTCCCTCAGGGAGGGCTTTTTTAGACACTAGCAGTCTGCCTGTCGAATTGCTACTGGCATGGGTTGTGGAAGCGTGCTAAAATACAGCTAAGTGCATCCAATTCACGGACTGCCTTTGATGCAGAAAGTAGGGATAACCTGATGGTCAATGAAAAAATGTATGAACTTGGATCGAAAAAATCGACGATCCGTGAAATCTTTGAGTATGGAAGGAAAAGGGCACAGGAGGTCGGAGAGGAAAATATCTACGATTTCAGCTTGGGAAATCCGAACGTACCGGCTCCCTCTTACATCAAGGAGGCTGTCCTTGATATCTTTGATACCGTGCCGACCCAAAAGATCCACAGCTATACGGTGGCTCCGGGTAATCCAGAGGTCCGGGAGATCCTTGCAAAGGATATCAACTGTCGTTTTGGCACGCATTTTACAAAGGACAATCTGTTCATGACCGCTGGCGCGGCGGCTTCCATTTCCATTACCTTCAAGGCCCTTGCCGAACCTGGCGATGAATTTGTCATTGTTGCCCCGTTTTTCCCGGAATACCGGCCTTTTGTTGAGGCAACCGGGGCCCGTCTCGTGGTTGTTCCCGCTCAGGTTGAAGATTTCCAAATCAATATGGACCTTTTTGAAAAGGCCCTGACACGCCATACTAAAGGGGTCATTGTCAATTCCCCCAATAATCCGAGCGGGGCCATCTACTCGGAGGAAACCATCCGAGCCCTTAGCGCGCTTTTACTGCGCAGGGAAAAGGAATACGGTCATCCCATTTATATCATCTCCGATGAACCTTATCGGGAAATTGCCTACCATGGCTATGAAGTGCCTTATATTCCACTATATTATAAGGATACCATCGTCTGCTACTCCTATAGTAAATCATTCTCCCTTCCAGGGGAGCGAATTGGCTATATCGCTATTCCCAGTGAAGTGACAGGCTTTGAAAAAGTATATCCTGCAATTTGCGGAGCGGCTCGGGTCCTCACCCATGTCAATGCTCCCAGCCTCTGGCAGCTTGTCGTGGCCCGCTGTGCAGGCAAACCAACGGATGCGGAACCGTATCGCATCAACGGGGAACTGCTTTATCAGGGTCTTATTGATGCCGGTTTTACCTGTCTGCGTCCGCAGGGGGCTTTTTATCTTTTCCCGAAGTGCCTGGAAGAAGATGATCATGCCTTCTGTAAACGGGCCATGAAGTATGATCTGCTCTTAGTACCGGGAACAGATTTTGGCGTGCCAGGCTATTTCCGTGCGTCATACTGCATCAATCGGGATACCATTAAACGGTCCCTGCCGCTTTTTAGGAAATTGGCCGAGGAATATGGCGTCAAACCGGGCGGTGTTTGACACGTATCTGTAAATTTTATATACTTAAGAAATGCCTCATCGGCATGTTAAGCTTGCAAAACGAACTGAACCGAGGGAGATACTTGCATGAAATATTTAACTGGTAATGAAATCCGTCAAAAATACTTGGATTTTTTCAAGGCACACGGTCATTTGGTTCTTCCCAGTGCCTCGCTCATTCCGCATGATGATCCGACTCTGCTGCTGATTGGGGCTGGAATGGCACCGTTCAAACCGTTTTTTACAGGGAAGATGAAACCGCCTTCTCCGCGCATTACGACCTGTCAAAAATGTGTTCGTACGGACGATATTGAAAACGTCGGCCGCACAGCTCGTCACCATACTTATTTTGAAATGCTGGGCAACTTCTCTTTTGGCGATTATTTCAAAAAGGAAGTCATTCCCTGGGCTTGGGAATTTTTGACCAAAGAGTTGGAATTGCCTGCGGATAAGCTTTGGATCACCATTTATCCCAAAGATGACGAAGCCTATCATATCTGGCACGATGTCGTAGGCGTCCCTGATGAACGTATTGTTCGTCTGGAAGATAACTTCTGGGAAATCGGCAGCGGTCCCTGCGGTCCGGACTCGGAAATCCATATCGACCTTGGCGCCGATAAAGGCTGTGGGGAACCAACCTGTGGTCCTGGCTGTGACTGCGGTCGATTCCTTGAATTGTGGAATCTTGTCTTTACTCAGTTCAACCAGAACGCTGACGGGACCTACACGCCGCTCAAACATAAGAATATCGATACCGGTGCCGGCCTTGAACGTCTTGCTTCCGTTATCCAAGGCAAGCCGTCAAACTTTGAGACCGATCTTATTTTCCCCATCATCGAACTTGCTTGCGAACTCTCCCATAAGAAATATAATGCAGATGCCAAAACCGATATTTCGCTTAAGGTTGTTGCTGATCATGCTCGCAGCTTGACCTTCATGATTGGGGACGGAATCCTTCCTTCCAATGAAGGAAGAGGCTATGTCCTGCGCCGCGTTTTGCGCCGTGCCATCCGTCATGGACGTCTCCTTGGCATTCGGGGCAAGTTCCTTGCCGCCCTTGCCGATAAGGTCATTTCCATGTATGGTGAGCATTACACGGAGCTCGTGGAAAAGAAGGAATTCATTGACAAGGTCATCGATATGGAGGAAACAAGCTTCCTCCAGACCCTTTCCCAGGGCACGGATCTGCTGAATGAAAAGATTGCCGCCATGAAAAAAGAAAACAAGACGGTCCTTAGCGGTGACGATGCCTTTAAACTTTATGATACCTTTGGTTTTCCTTGGGAAGTGACGGATGAAATCCTTCAGGAACAGGGCATGACCATGGATAAGGAAGGGTTCGACAAGGCCATGGCATCCCAGAAGGAGCGGGCCCGTAAGGCTCGCAACGATAAGGAAGGCCGCCCTGTTATGTATGATACGCGAAGCCTTCATTTGGAAGGACTCACGGTGGATGAAGCCTCTAAGGAAGGCGTGGTCGCCGCCCTGTATCAAGAAGGTGAAACCACGCCAATCAAAGAAGGTCATACAGGGGACAGCCTTGCGATCATCCTGACCAATACTGCCTTCCACGCCGAAGGGGGCGGGCAGCTTGGTGATACGGGCCGCCTGATTTCTGACGCGGGAATCTTTGATGTGGAAAATACAAAGAAACTCCCTGATGGCACGACTATCCACCTAGGAACGGTAGAATCGGGTGCTTTCTCGGTGGGTCAAGCGGTCACCTTTGAAGTCAACCTTGACCGCAAGGCTGACATTGCCCGCAATCATACGGCAACCCACCTTCTGCATGCTGCCCTCAAGAAAGTCCTGGGCGGTCATGTAAACCAAGCCGGCAGTTATGTTGGACCGGACCGGCTCCGGTTTGACTTCTCTCATTTTTCGCCGCTTACGGCTGAGGAAGTAAGCCGTGTGGAAGACCTTGTGAATGAAGCTATCCTTGATGCGGTCGACGTCCAGATTTCCGAAGAGGATATTGATAAGGCCAAGGAAATGGGGGCTATGGCACTTTTTGGTGAAAAATACGGCAAGATTGTCCGCGTCGTCAATGTGCCAGGTCACAGCATGGAACTTTGCGGCGGCGTCCATGTCTCCAATACGTCCCGCATTGGTCTTTTCAAGATCCTTGGCGAATCAAGCGTCGGTGCTGGGCTGCGCCGTATCGAAGCGGTTACAGGACATGGAGCACTTCTTTACACCCGGGAACTAGAAGCCCTTCTCGAGGACGCTTCCCAGAAGGTGAAGGGTCGTCCCAACACCCTACTGAGCCGGATCGAAGCGCTTCAGGATGAACTGAAAGCAGAAAAGCATCACGCGGCTGAACTTGAACAAAAACTAGTTGCCGCTGCCGCGCAGTCCGCCGGAGATAAAGTAAAGGATGTCAAGGGAATTCCTGTCCTCATTGATGAAGTAAAGGTCGATGATGTATCGGCCCTTCGCAGCATGGGAGACCAGCTCCGTGACAAGACGGGCGGCATTGTTGTCCTCTTTGCAGCTATGGCACCGCAGAAGGTGAACATTCTGACCATGGCATCCAAAGAAGCCGTTGCGAAAGGGGCCCACGCCGGCAAGATTGTCAAAGCCGCTGCCCAGGTCTTGGGCGGTAACGGCGGCGGCCGTCCCGATATGGCCCAAGCTGGCGGCAAGAACAGTGGAAAGATTGCCGAGGCCATGGTGGAAACCCTGAAAGTTATTGAAAATATGATTCAATAAAGAAGGTGTCGTTACATGGATGCTAAAAGATGGATGGGAGAGGCAATGGGCCGGCTCCTTACGAAGAAACCGCTAAAATGCATCAGTGTTGAAGAGCTTGTTCGGGAATCCGGTGTCACTCGGGACGCGTATGATAGGACCTTTGCGTCTATGACGGAACTGGCCCATTATGAGTTTCTTCATATTCTTGCCGTCCATGGCCGCGATATCCTGGGCAGCAAAAGTTGGTCCGAAGCTCTTTATAAGAAATTCCTTATGTATAAAAAATATGAGGGATTCTTCCGCCATCTGTATGAGAGTGATGATAATGAGCACTTTCGCCGGACCAACCGGCGCTTTGTCCGTGATGCCTATACCATGATGCTGAGGCACTATGGGGTGGACGTCCACGACCCCCATATTCAGTTTGCCGTGGAAATGGTTGTTTATGGCGGGGAAGAAATGACCATGCGCTGGATGATGGATGGAATGAAGGTTCCTATTGAGGTCATGTTGGTCCTCTTCCAGGAATCGATTCCTGTTTCCATCAGTCAGTATTTTTACTAATGGCCGAGATACTTTATGCTGTGCAGCTCGTTTCGGAAGCGGGCTGCTTGTTTTTCCCAAAAGGAGGGACTGTTCATGTCACGTACGACTCAAGAAACCACGATGTTTAAACCCGTTTCCAAGACGGAAACGGTTTCCCGGACCATCCACCAAGTCGTGGAAGCCCTCCAGGAAAAAGGTTATAATCCCATTGACCAATTGGCTGGCTACCTCTTGAGTGGGGACCCAGCCTATGTGACGAGCTATAAGGATGCCCGTCTGAAGATCCGCCAATTCAATCGCTATGAACTCATTGAAGCCCTTCTTCAATCCTATTTGAAGGAATTGCCCCAAAAATGAGGATCATGGGTCTTGACCTCGGAACACGCACCATCGGTGTCGCTGTAAGCGATGAGATGGGACTGATTGCGCGCGGCATCGAAACCATTCGGCGCAGCGGAACCAAGAATGATTTGGCACGCCTTCATGAATTGGTCCAAAAGGAAGAAGTGGGGGCTTTTGTCCTGGGCTACCCCAAAAATATGAATGGAACCATTGGTGAGCGCGGAAAAGCGAGTGAGGCTTTTTCCAAATTGCTGCAAACCGAATTCCCCGATGCAAAGATTACCCTTTGGGATGAACGGCTTTCCACGGTGGCGGCGGAAAAGGTTCTTATCGATGCAGATCTGACACGTAAAAAACGCAAGAAAGTCATTGATATGATGGCGGCCGTCGTCATCTTACAAAATTATCTGGACAGCCTAAGGAGGTAATGCCATGACAAAAGATCAAGATATGCTCCAAACCGAAGATCAAGAGGCTTTGGTTGTTGTTACTGACGATAAGGGGAATAAGACCTACTATGCAGAAGAAATGGTTATCCCTATTGATAACAAGAGTTTTGCCCTTCTTGTCCGTGAACCTATGGATGAAGAGGAAGCAGAAGCCTTGGAAGAAGATGACGCGGTCATGATTGCCCGCATTGAGTTCGATACTGACGGCGAACCTGTCTATGTGGATCCGACGGATGAAGAATTTGAGGCCGTTAAAAAGGCCTATGAAGAAATCACCCAGGAGATGGATGAAGAGTAAGGAGCAAAGGACATGGCCAAAAAGCTTGTATGTGTCCTTCTGGTTCTTTTGGCAGCCTTTAGTGGCGCTGTCTACTGGTACCTCCACGGATTCAACAGCAATGCTAACCTTGCAACAGGGGCATTGGTCCATTTTACCATCAAGGATGGCATGACAACACGGGATATAGCTGCTTTGCTTCATGAGGAGAAGGCCGTACGCAGTCCGGAATTGTTTCTCCTGACGGCAAAGCTGACCCATAAGGAAAGTATGCTGAAAGCGGGAAATTATGAAATCACGGCAGGCATGAGTGATGCCGAAATCATTGACATCATTGCGTCGGGAAAGACGCGCTACAACAAGTTTACTGTGCCTGAAGCTTCGAGCATCCCTCAGATTGCGGCCAAACTGGAAAAAGAAAAGTTGGGTTCGGCCGAAGCTTTCCAACAAGCGGCCATTGATTATGCACCGTATCCTTATATGGAGACGCCCAATCCCCATGTAATCTATAAGGCGGAAGGCTTTGCCTATCCGGCTACATATGATTTGCCGGAAGGCGCCACGGAAAAGGAAATCCTTGCCACCATGGTCAAGGAATTTAACCGTCGTCTGGATGAGGAGCTAAAGGATCAGATCAAAGCAAGCGGCATGAGTATTCGTGATGTGGTGAACCTTGCTGCCATGGTGGAAAAGGAAGCTGTTCATGAAGATGAGATGCCTCTTATTGCTGGTGTATTTCTGAACCGCCTTCATAAGAATATGCCCATCCAATCCGATACGACCATCCAATATCTTTTAGGGCATCAAAAGGGTGACCTTCGCTATGATGACCTTAAAGTGGATTCTCCGTATAATACGTACTTGTATCCTGGGCTTCCGCCAGGACCGATTGCAAGTCCCAGCGAGCAGGCAATCAAAGCTGTCCTCAATCCCCAAAAATCGGATTACCTCTATTTTGTAGCAGATAAGGATGGCTATCATCGTTTTACCAAGACCTATGAGGAACATAAGGCGATGATCCGAGCCATCCATGGAGATGTAGACATATGAATCAAATTGAACTTCTTGCACCTGCCGGAAGCCTCGATAAGTGTAAAATGGCGCTCCGCTATGGTGCCGATGCAGTCTATTTAGGCGGCAAGGCTTTCGGACTGAGGGCTTTTGCCGCAAATTTTTCAATGGAAGAAATCAGGGAGGCCTGCACGTTTGCCCATAACTTGGGTAAAAAAGTCTATGTGACTGTGAACGTTGTTCCTCATAATGGTGATCTTCCCCAGCTTCCCTCGTATCTAAAGGACCTAGAGGACGCCGGTGTGGATGCGCTCCTTGTTTCTGATCTCGGGGTATGGATGATGGCCCGGAAAATCGTACCGAATCTGGCCCTTCATGTCAGTACCCAGGCTAACGTGACAAACTATGAGGCCGCCAAGGCTTGGGAGGCGCTCGGTGCTGAACGGGTGGTCCTTGCGAGGGAACTGTCCCTTGGGGAGATTTCCGAAATCGTGCGGAACATCCATGCAGAGGTTGAGGTCTTTGTCCATGGTGCAATGTGTATTTCCTATTCAGGCCGCTGCCTTTTGAGCAACTACTTTACGGGTCGGGACAGCAACCGAGGCGCTTGTGCACAAGTCTGCCGCTGGGAGTTTTCCTTAAAAGAGAAAAACCGTCCTGATGAAGCCTTTGATATTGCCGAAGATGAGCAAGGCACGTACATCATGAATTCAAAGGACCTTTGTCTCTTGGATCATCTGCCGGACCTCATCAAAAGCGGCGTAAAAAGTCTCAAAATTGAAGGTCGCATGAAGAGTGTCCATTATGTCGCAACAGTGGTGAGCGTTTATCGCAAGGCCATTGATGCCTATCTGAGGGATCCGGAACACTTTTCCGTGCTGCCTGAATGGCAGGAAGAACTGCTCAAAATTTCCCATCGTCCCTATACGACGGGCTTTTTTGAACACAGACCGGAAGCAGACGGTCAGGTCTATACAACAAGTTCCTATGAACAGACAGCGGATTTTGTAGGCCTTGTGAACGACTACGACGCTGCTTCGGGGCGGGTGACGCTGGAGCAGCGAAACAATGTGAAGGAAGGGGAAACCCTTGAAATCTTGACGCCTGGGGGAACGGTCTTTCCCTGGACCTTGTCGGACATGGAGGATGAAACGGGCACGCCCATTGCTGCCGCGCCTCATGCACAGATGATCTTTACGGCCGTTGGGGATGCCCGCATGGAACCCTATTCCCTCGTAAGGCGCCTCAAAAAAGCCTAGAAAAAGGTTTTTCTATAAAATTCCGTATGATTTTGTACACTTTCCCTAAAATTTTCCTGTTTCAATATAGGCAAATTGCAGGGAATATGCTAATATAGTAGGGTACTTTTGTGGGAGGTCGTTTATGAAACCATTACCTACGCTCAGAACTTTCCTCCAAGAGGAAGGCGTACAGGGAATCTTCATCAAGGGGGATTCATCCATTCGCTATTTCACGGGCTTTACGGGCGGAGAAAGTCTTCTTTATGTAGACGCTTTACGGGCCGTTCTTATTACGGACTCGCGCTACATCCTGCAGGCGCAGCAGCAGGCTCCTGAATGTGAAATCCTGGAACACCAGCATGGCCTTTTTTCCGTCGTGGATCAGGTAAGACCAGCATGGCGTTTGGCCCTTGATGGTGACTATTTTTCCTATACGGAAGCCACGGCCTTGCAAAAGGCCCTTCCTAAAGCAAGTTTCAAGAATGTGAATCTCGTCTTTTTGAGGGCAGTCAAATCCCCAGAGGAACAGCGTAAAATGTTCAAAGCTGCCGCCATTGCTGACGACGCTTTTCATGAACTCATTCCCCATATCAAAGTGGGGCGGAGGGAATCTGAACTTGCTGCAGAACTTGAGTATAATATGCGAAAAAGAGGGGCCCAGAAAACCTCTTTTGATACGATTGTTGCTTCCGGCGTGCGCAGCGCCCTGCCTCATGGAGTGGCCTCAAATAAGGTCATTGAGGAAGGTGACTTCGTCACTTTTGATTTTGGCTGCATCTATGACGGTTACTGCAGTGATATGACTCGCACGGTCGTCATGGGAAAAGCGGCTCCTTGGCAAAAGGAAATCTACGAGATTGTCCTTGCCGCCAATGAACTGGGGGAAGAAGTCCTGTTCCCTGGCAAGACGGGCATTGAAGTGGACCAGGCCGTTCGTGTCCAAGGGGTATGGTGCCTACTTCGGTCATGGACTGGGTCATGGTGTGGGTCTTGATATCCACGAAAAGCCGAACCTCAATAAAGGCAATCCGGATCCGATTCCTGTGGGTGCCATTGTAACGGTGGAACCGGGCATCTATTTGCCGGGCAAGGGCGGTGTCCGCATTGAAGATACCGTCATTGTAACGGAATGGGGTTGTGAGCGGCTGACGCTGGTTGAAAAGGAACTTATGGAAATCCTATAAGCTTAACAAGAAAATTTTTGGAGGGTGTTTCAATGATTTCTACGAACGATTTTAAAACAGGTGTAACAGTTGAAATTGACGGCGATGCTTGGCAGGTAGTTGAATTCCAGCACGTCAAACCGGGGAAAGGGGCAGCCTTTGTCCGTGCCAAGATGCGCAACCTCTGCACGGGTGCTGTTGTTGAACGTACGTTCAACGCCGCTGAACGTCTCCCGAATGCTGAGGTCGTTCGCCGTGAAATGCAGTACCTCTATGAAAATGATGGCATGTATGTCTTCATGGACAATGAAACCTACGAACAGATTGAGCTTAACAAAGATCAACTGGGCAGCGCTATGAATTTCCTGAAGGAAAATATGAACGTCAAGATTTCTTCTTTTGATAACCGGATCCTCGGGGTCGAACTGCCGAATACGGTTGAACTGACCGTTGTTGAAACGGAACCGGGCATCAAAGGGGATACCGCTACGGGCGGCAACAAGAATGCAACCATGGACACGGGCTATGTGGTAAAGGTCCCTCTGTTCATCAACGAAGGCGATGTGCTTCGTATCGATACCCGTACGGGCGAATACATC
>ENA-ORTH01002090-ORTH01002090.1-human-gut-metagenome-genome-assembly--contig:-NODE-2090-length-17151-cov-6.466191_pt1 | contig 17151 bp, 14 predicted proteins | sample MGYA00241914_ERZ509192 | MGnify/ENA primary metagenome ERZ509192 (study PRJEB26280, sample SAMEA2338826) | human gut metagenome | biome: human gut; feature: human-associated habitat; material: faeces... | reverse complement strand
TTTTGGTTGGCTTTGCGGTTTCGGGAAGCGGGCCAAGGTGCTGGAGCCTGAGAACGTTGTGAACACCATGGCAGAGTATGTAGAGAACATCAGCCAGATGTATAAGATGTAAGACAGACGCGGCGCGGAGATTCTTCTCCGCGCCGCGTTTCTATGTCAATATTTAAGAGAGGGCATTACGCCTGCTTCAGCAGAGCCTCTCCGGCCAGATAGATATCTCCTGCGCCCACGGTGATCAGCAGATCGCCGGGCTGGGCCAGCTCCTTGAAGCGGGCAGTTACATCCTCCAGCGTGGGGCAGAATTCCGCATTGGGGATGCGGTCGGCCAGATCCTTGGAGGAGATGCCCAGAGTGTCGGTCTCCCGAGCGGCAAAGATCTCGGCCAGCAGCACCTTGTCTGGCAGCTTGAGTACTTCCACAAAGTCGTCAAAGAGTTCCTTGGTGCGGGTGTAGGTGTGGGGCTGGAATGCGCAGATCACCCGCTGATAGCCCAGAGTCTTCACTGTGGACAGCAGAGCCTGGAGCTCATGGGGATGATGGGCGTAATCATCATAGACCACCGCACCGTGGTACTCACCCTTGTGCTCAAACCGGCGGCCTGCTCCGCCAAAGGCGTACAGGCCCTCCCGAATGGCCTCCACGGGGACATTCAGCTGCAGAGCGGCCCCGGCAGCGGCCAGCGCATTGCGCACGTTGTGGATGCCGGGCACACGCAGGGAGATGGAGCCCAGAGTCTCACCCTTGTAGATCAGATCAAAGGTGGGCAGCCCCTTGTTCCAGGTGAGGTTGGCCGCGTGGATATCCCCCTGCTCCAGTCCAAAGGTGAGCATGGGTTTGTCCAGATCTTTCAGGGCGTCCATGGTGTTGGCGTCGTCCCCATCGGCTACCACACAGCCACCCTGGGGCACCAGCTGAGCAAAACGGCGGAAGGAGTGCTTCACATCCTTCAGATCCTTGAAGAAGTCCAGGTGGTCAGCATCCACGTTGAGGATGACCGCTACGGTGGGGAAGAAGGAGAGAAAGGAGTTGCAGTACTCACAGGACTCCAGAATGATGGTGTCTCCTTTACCTACCCGGTGACCCGCGCCCAGGGCGGGCAGTACGCCGCCGATCATGACGGTGGGATCCCGCTGGGCGGCCAGGAAGATGTGGGTACACATGGAGGTGGTCGTGGTTTTGCCGTGGGTGCCTGCCACGCACAGGGCGTTCTGGTAGTGGCGCATAATGGCGCCCCAGGCCTGGGCTCGTTCAAAGACGGGGATACCGGCAGCCCGGGCGGCGGCGATCTCGGGGTTGTCGTCGTGGACGGCGGCGGTACGGATGACGCAGTCTGCTCCCTGTACGCTCTCGGGCAGGTGGCCAATGACCACGGGGATGCCCAAAGAGCGCAGATGGGCTACGGTTGCGCTCTCGTGGAGATCGGAGCCGGTGATGTTTACCCCTGCGCCGTGGAGCACCTCGCCCAGAGGGGACATGGACACGCCGCCGATGCCCACCAGATGAGCGCGCTTGCCGGGACGGATATAATCATGGATATCAGGGTTCATAGAGAAACACCTCAAAAAATACAAATTTCAGCCCGCATACTCGGTGCGGACGCCAACGCACAGCTATTATAATACAGTAAACCGGGAATCACAAGGGGAAAGCCGGGGAAGGCCAGGAAAAACGCCCGATGGTTTCACATCGGGCGTCTTTCCAAAGGAGAAACTCACGCAGAGATAGTCAAAGAATCAATGATAAAACCAAACATGGTGTCCCGGGGGCTCAAGGTGGACTGGAAGGTGTACAGGGTGCTGCCATCCTCCAGAGCGGTCATCCGGCCGGAGAGGATTACCTGTCCATTGTCCTGGGTCTGAGTGTCATCCACCGTGACCTGAATGAGAGCCTCATCGCCCCGCGCCAGATGATAGGAGTCATCGGAAGCGAAGTAAGCGATCCGCTGGGAGATGGGAGTGGGGATCTCGGGGAGCTGAGCCACATCGGGGTAGAGCGCGGCAGCATAGTCCCGGACCATCTCAGAGGGGAGAATCATGGTGTCGTCGGTGAATTCTGCCCGCTCATCCATCTGGCCATAGAGGCTGAGCATGTAGTACAGGCTGGTCCACAGAAACTCACTGTCGCTGGGATCGTAGTCCAGGTGGTTTTCCGTCATAGCCAACACCAGAGCGTGGACAGCGGGGGTCATAGCCTGAGCCGCATTGGTCTGGGCGGGCACGTTGCCGTGGACCTCTTCGGTAGACACGGCGGGGAGGGATTCCTGCTGAGACTGGGTCAGAGCGGCAGCACCCAGGGGGAAGATAAGAAGGGAAACAATAGTCAGGGACAGGATCAGCTTTTTCACAGCGGAACCCTCCTTTCATTCTTTGGATTATAAACAGTATATCAAATAGGGCTGTCATGGTGGTTTCGAAGCGATTACATGGAAATGAAAAAAGAGTTACAAAATAGTTGCAAAATATGGGCTTGTCCAGAGTAGAAGAAAGTGTCGATGCAAGATAAAGATTCATGCCCTGCAAAATAAGAGCTTTCAATGGAAGTATATGCCCTGGAAGGACAAACCATACCAAAAAAATGCGGGGAGACCAAAGTACGGCACACGGTTGACCCGGGGACGGGTTTTCGGTACAATGAAGGACACGAATTATCTTATAAAGACAGGACGGATCACCATGCTGGATCATCAACAGGAACAACGTTTTGCTGCCGCGCGCCGCGCGGCCATTGCCCGGGACTTTGCCCGCCTCAACCCGGAGCAGCAAAAGGCGGTACTTACTACGCAGGGACCTCTGCTGCTGCTGGCAGGAGCGGGCAGCGGAAAGACTACGGTACTGATTAACCGCATTGCCAACCTGATGCGCTACGGCCGGGGTTCGGACAGTGCGGAAGTGCCCGAATGGGTCTCTCCGGAGGACCTGGACTTCTTGGAGACCTACGCTAAAACCGGAGAGGGGGACCGGGACAGAATGGTCTCACTGTGTGCCCTGGACCCTGCGGCTCCCTGGACGATTTTGGCCATTACCTTTACCAATAAAGCCGCCGGAGAACTGAAGGACCGCTTATCCGCCATGCTGGGTCCTGAGGCGGAGGACGTCTGGGCCTCCACCTTCCACTCGGCCTGCGTGCGCATCCTGCGCCGGGATATTGAGCGGCTGGGCTTTGCCTCCTCCTTTACTATCTACGACACCGACGACTCCCTGCGGGTCATCAAGGACTGCCTTAAGGAACTGGAGCTGGACGACAAACAGTTCCCGCCCCGGTCGGTCCTGGGCTACATCTCCCGGGCCAAGGACCAGATGCTGCTGGCAGAGGACTACGCCGCCCAGAGCGAAAAGAGTGGAGACTACCGCCTGAATAAAATCGCCAAGGTGTATACCCACTACCAGCACCGGCTGTGGGAGGCCAACGCCCTGGACTTTGACGATATCATCCTGCACACGGTGCGGCTGCTTCAGCAATTTGAAGAGGTGCGCGCCTATTACCAGCGGAAATTCCGCTACGTCCTCATTGACGAGTACCAGGACACCAATAATCTGCAATATCTGCTGGCCTCCACCCTGGCGGGGGGTTATGAGAACTTCTGCGTGGTGGGCGATGACGACCAGTCCATCTACCGCTTCCGGGGAGCCACCATTGAGAACATCCTCTCCTTTGAAAAGCAGTACCCCCGCTGCCGCACCATCCGTTTGGAGGAGAACTACCGCTCCACTAAGCACATTCTGGAGGCATCCAATGCGGTCATCCGCAACAACCAGGGCCGAAAAGGCAAAGAGCTGTGGACTAAGGCTGGGGAGGGGGAGAAACTCCAGGTCTACACTGCCATGAACGAAAACGACGAGGCGCAGTACGTAGCCAATCAGATTTTGGATGATTTCGGAAAGGGCCGTGTCTGGAAGGACCACGCAGTGCTTTACCGTATGAACGCCCAGTCCAACCAGTTGGAGACCGCCTTCAAGCGCAGCGGCATTCCTTACCGCATTATCGGCGGCACCCGGTTCTTTGACCGGGCCGAGGTCAAGGATATGACGGCCTATCTGGCGGTGCTAAACAACCCGGAGGACGATCTGCGCCTCCAGCGTATCATCAACAACCCGCCCCGGGGCATCGGAGCCAAGACCATTGAGACGGCCCAGGCCATCGCCCAGCGGGAGGGGGCCTCTCTCTACGCTGTCATCGATAACGCCCGGATGTATCCGGAACTGGAGCGGTCAGCGGCCAAGCTGGCGGCCTTTACCAACCTGATGGGGGAGCTGACCGGGCTTCTGACTACTCTGCCTCTGGACCAATTCTATGAGGAGATGATGATCCGCACCGGCTACGCGGCCATGCTGGAGACCAAGAACACGGTGGAGGACCGTACCCGCCTGGAGAACATCCGGGAGCTGCTGACCTCCATCCGGGGATATATGGAGAACGCCGGGGACGAGCCCACTTTGGCAGGCTTTTTGGATGAGATCGCTCTGTATACCGACCTGGACAGCCACGACCCGGACCAGGACTGCGTGGTGATGATGACCATGCACTCGGCCAAGGGCCTGGAGTTCCCAGTGGTCTTTGTGGTGGGAGCTGAGGAGGGCATCTTCCCCGGTATCCGGGCCATCGGAGAGCCCGACGAGATGGAGGAGGAGCGGCGTCTGTGCTACGTGGCCATGACCCGGGCCAAGGAGAAGCTCTACCTCACCTGTGCAGGCCAGCGCATGCTCTTTGGCCGCACCAGCGCCAACCGTCCCTCCCGCTTCCTGGAGGAGATTCCCCCGGAGCACCTGGAGCGCTCCGGCCGGAATTTCCTGGATCGGGGCGACAGCTGGGGTGGGATGCCCTCCCGCACCTCTGGTTATGGCGGATATGCCAAGCCGGAGCGCAGTCCCTATGACCAGCGGCCGGAACCCCGGGCGCCTCAGCGCCGGGACTACGGCGGATTCTCCCGGGCTATGGGTGCCTCGGCTGCACCCAAGGGCGGTGCCGACCTGTCCGCCTTCCATAAGGGAGATATGGTGCGTCACAAGGCCTTTGGCCAGGGCATGATTCTGTCCATCCAGAAAATGGGGGGCGACGCCCTGGTAGAGATTGCCTTTGACAACGTGGGCACCAAGCGGCTCATGCTCAAGTCCGCCGCCGCCCATATGACCAAGGTGTAAGCAGACAATTTGTTAGAAAAACCGGCGATGTAAGCTTTGGTTGACAAAAAGGAAGGGAGATTTGGTTGCCGATTCCCTTCCTTTTTGCTACCGTCAAACCAGAGAGGAGGGACAAGATCATGACATTAGGAACGCGGATCGCAGCCCTGCGCCGGGAGCGGGGGCTGTCTCAGGAGGCCCTGGGAGAACTGGTGGGAGTATCCCGCCAGGCGGTAAGTAAGTGGGAGAGCGACAGTGCCCTACCCGATGTAAATAACTGTGTGGCTCTCAGCCGAGCCTTCGGCATTACCCTGGCCCAGCTGCTGGAGCTGGAAGAGGAGACTGCGCCCAGCCGGGAGCTGACCCAGGAGCAGCTGGAGATGGCCGAGACGATTGCAAAGAAGTATCTTGAGTCCTTGCCCCGTCCTAAGGGTTGGCGGCAACGGCGGAAATGGCCCTGGGTGCTGGCGGCAGCGGTGGTACTGGTGCTGGCCTCGGTGGCTGCCCAGTGGGTCCGGGATCTCAACCGTACTGTCAGCCATATGACGGATGAGATGATGACGATTCAAAACACGGTGAGCGACGCGGTGGAGCAGCAGGTGAATGCCGCCCTCCAGCAGGTCACCAGTCTGGTGGAGTCATTCGACTATACAGCGGTAGAGGTAAATCTGTGGGAAAATACGGCTACGTTTGACCTGAACGTCCAACTGCGACAGCGCACAGCGGACACTCCAGTGATTTTGGCTGCCCGCAGCGCGGGAGAAACGGTCTCTGTTCAGGCGGAGAACCAGGGGGGCGAGACCTTTTTTGCCCGGATCACCTGTCCTCTCAGCGACGCCATTGACTTTTCTCTCACCTTCCAGATAGACGGAGAGAATCGCACTCAGACGGTGGGACAGGCCATTCAAATGCGGAAGGGATACTCTTTGCAGCCCGAGCATCGGGTACTCTACGCATCCCCCTATATGGACAAAAGGCTGGAAGAAGGACATTTGCCCAAAGGAACCGTAGTGCCGCTGGAGTACACCGTGACCTTTGACCAGATGTCTCTGCTCACAGAACCCATCTACGTGAACGCCCAGCTAGGCGTCTTTGTCAACGACAAGCTGGACCATTGGGTGGAGGACATCCCCAGCGCCAGTGTGGAGAATGCAAATGATACCTATTTTTCTATGTACTGGAGACCGGAGGTGGACCTGAGCGGTCTGAATTTAAAGGTGGGAGATCAGATCACTCTGGCTCTTTCTCTGAAAGACAGCTACGACCGGTCACTGAGCCAGGTGCTGTGGCGGGGGAGTATCGGTGAGAACGGCTGCATTCAGGAACAACCCTGGGGTGAAGAGGAGGCCTACTCTCCGGTGGAGGAGGCCAGACCGGAATGAAAAAACAAATGATTCCTGCCTTGGTGGGCTTCTGGGCGGGACACGTAGTGACCAGTGTTCTGCTGTTCGGCTGGATTATGCTGGGGATTTTGTGGTATTTTATGGGTACCAGCGAACTTTGGTATGACGTTACTGCTATCTTAGTGGCACTGCTCATTCCCTTGATGGCTGGCGGCCTGACCCGGAAGAAGCGACCTTATATCCCCGTGAAATCTTTGTGGATGGCCGCGGGAGTGGATGTGATCCTCCTGGCCCTGATACTGGCGGTGTATCACGGAATCGTTGCCTGTGGGAATTGTGGCCTGGGGGCTACGGTGTTCCAGAAACTATTGCTGGATGGAACCATACTGGCCACAGGGGTTCCTCTTTTGCTGGAGAAGATTAGTGGAATTACCTACGCTGCCCGTGAGGCAAGTCAGGAGATCATGGGACTGTTTCTGCCGCCCCTGGCCTTCACCGTAGGGTACCTGCTGGCCAAGCGCCCGGAATAAAGTTTGAAATATGAAGAGCCGCCTGCGTTTTTGCAGGCGGCTCTTTTTAACCAATGGTAATGGTACAGGGAGTAGTCAATCCACTGTCTAGGGGGAAATAAGAGGTATGGACAGCCTCTTCCTCGCTGGGGGTCAGGGCGGTGTAGGTGATGCTGCCGTCGTCGGCCTGCTCCGAAACCAGAGCGTAGGCGGCATGGTCCTCCCAAGTGAGGTCCAGAGCATCCTGGCCCGCCAGTACCTGCTGGAGGGAGATGGTTTGGGTGGTGATGGATTGCTGGTCCTGCGTAAACTGCTCTACGGTGACTTGCTTCAGGTGTGGGACGTAGGAGAAGTTGACGGTGATATCCAGAATATTTTCCCGAGTTACTTGATCGTCGAGCGTTTCGGAATATTTCGTATTCAATGTGATACCGCCCGCACCGGTTGTGCCGCCTCCTTCGTTGACCAGATAAACAATCCCATCGGAACTCTGATAGACGTAGTAGGGACTCCAACTCTGATCTTCTATACGAGCGAGGGGGGTGGTGTAGTGAAGGGTACCGGATAAAATGTAGGACGTGCTGTTTTCTGTGACATTGATTCCGTGCTCGTAGCGATCCTGAGATAGGTCAGAGTGCAGCTCAACCGTTGCCTCGGGATTGCCGTCCACCATGTTCTGTTCCTGGACCAGGAAGAAACGGCGGCCTTCCGGGCCGGGAAAGCGGTATTGCCCATCCTCGTCTTTCTGGGCTTTCAGAACAGTCTGGGGCAGAAGGATGCGTTCTAAGCCATTGATATAGGCTATGCGGGAACTGTATTCCTCCCAGCCGTTTTCTGCAGATTCCCAGTTGGGGGGCACCAGTTCGTCTGGCAGCAGATAATAGCCGACCAGACGGGCTTCTTCTGGGACGGTTTGCTCCGGCTGAGCCAGAGGGACCCGACTGAACAGAGCCAGCAGAAGAATGGGAATCAGGAGAGGGATGGTCCTTCGCAGAAACTTTTTCATTGTTCTCCTCCTATGATCCGTGAACACGCAGAATCTGGCCTGCGCGGCAGCAAGTGAGGAACGGGAGCGTGGCGGTCAGGGCTCCAGCGTAAGAAACAGGGGGATGGTCAGCCCGCTCTCCTCCGCCGCCCAGCAGGTGTGGGAGACGGGGGCATCCTCCCGCTCCAGCAAGGTGCGCTGCATGGTGCCATCCGCATAATGCTCACAGATAAGGGTGTACGCGGCATTGCTTTCCAGAGAAATGGAGAGCTCAGACAGGCCGTTCAACACCTCTTGAGCGGGAATGGTTCTGGAGGCCACAGGCTGGTTGTCTGCGGTAAATTGCTCCACTGTGACCTGCTCCAGGCGGGAAATGTAGCGAAAGTTGATCGTGAGGTCCAGGGTGTTTTCCTCTGTGGCCTGCCCGTTGCGGGCCTCCTGATAAGTAACTGTCTTGGTCATGCTGCAATCCAAAGTGCCGCCATAGCTGTTTCCGCCATCCTCCAGGTAGACGGTGCCGTCTGGTTCCTGCCAGACCTGATAGGCAGCCCAAATCTGGTTGTCCTCTGTCCAGGCCGGATCATTAAGGGGAGCGGTGTAGTAGAGTGTGCCGGAGACGGTGTGGTTGGTCCCCAGGTCGGTGACTTCCATGTGAAGGCCTTCCGATTCCAGGTCGGAGTACAGTCGGTAGGCAAACTCCTCCAGGTTGCCGGGGTTATAATACTCCTTCGCCAAGAAAAAGCGTCGGCCCTCCAGATTGGGAAAGTACAGCTCTCTCTGTTCATCGGTTTTGGCCTTGAGAATCATATCTGGAATGGAAAAGGTGAGACCGTTGGCGTGGACGGAGCTGCTTCCTTTTTCCTCCCAGCCGGCCTTGGGATCGCCGATGGAGGTTGGGCCGGAATTCATGGTCTCCCGAACCAGATAAAAACCCACCAGATGGTTTTCCTAAGCGTGAGTTTCCTCCGGCTGGGCCAGGGAGATCTGACTGAGCAGAGCCAGCAGGATAACGGGAATCAGAATCAAAATGCCTGTCCGAAACCGTTTATTCATCGTCCTCCTCCAATCGTCCGTCGAAGCGCAGGATATCTCCCACGTCACAGTTGAGGTAGTAGCAAATTTTGTTGATGGTGTGAAAGCGCACGCCGCTGGCCTTGCCGGAGCGGAGAATGGACAGGTTGGCCTCGGTAATGCCGACCTTGGCACATAGCTCCTTGGAGGTCATGTTCCGCGCCTTCAGCACTTCGCTGAGATGAACCGTAATTGCCATGGCTGTCCCCTTATATAATAGAACGGTTGTCATCCAGAAGTGCCTTGCCCTGCTGAATACAGCGGCACAAAAGGAACAGAGCGGCAGCCAGAGCCAGAGTGGAGAGGGGAAGGGAGAGGGAGTACTCCTGGCTGGTGAGGAGGGAACTTACCATCAGCTGGAAAAGATTACTTCCAAGGGAGAGCAGGACGGCGGTCTGGATGACCTGACGGCAGCCGCGGGCGGTTTTTTCACATTGAGCCAGGGATTCCGCTTCAAAAGGCTCGTGGACCATGATGCGGGCCAGATCACTGCCCCAAAGCAGAACGATTCCTCCCAACAGACTGGGGATGGCATGGAGCAGAGCCAGCAGGCCGTGGATCCAAATGGTGGTTTGAGCAGCGGCGGGTGCACCGGTATTTCCCTGCTGAATCGCCTGGGTTTTTGTGAGAAGGGAGAAGGTGGACTGGAAAGCAACGGCAAAGACCAGCACCAGGGCACAAGCGGTGAGCAGCGCCGACAGCAGTCGGGCCAGATCGGCAGTATCCTGGCGGTCCAGAGGCTCCAGCAGCCGCAGCACCAGCCAGCAGACCAGCGCACACAGGGCGCCGCCTGCCGCTCCCAAGATCCGGTACTCAGGCAGTGGATTGCTGAGCAGGGTGGGGTTGACAGAAAAGAAGAGGGCTAAAAAAATCAGCAGGGAACTGAGGGGGAGCAGAGTATCAGTCCCGGTGAGTGCGCCCCGTCCTTTGGGAAGCTTCAGTAGGAGCAGCGGCAGAGAACTCACAGCCAGTATGATGGCCCAGGCAGACAAATTGCCCAAAAATCCGGTGAGGGACAACGCCCGCAGTCCCTCGCCAGCCTGGGTGGACAGGGAAAATAAGGCCTCGCCAGTCCCGCTTCCACCCCAGAATCCGGCCAAAATACCCAGAACAGCGGCACAGATCAGCCCGGTTATACGGCGTGCTTTCATGGTATGCACCTCCATGATTATTGTTATTCGATAATTCTAACTTATAGATACCATATAAATTATTGTTTGTCAATAATTTTAAAATGCGATATAATGAATAATAATTCTAAACAATGGAAATAAACGGATGAATAAAACAGAAAATATTCATTTTTATACGTTATGCACTGAAAGAACAATGAAAATACCGAATAATTATACCAATTCAATCTTGCATTTTTATTCTCTCGGTGGTAGACTATTGCCAACACAAAGGAAGGCCCCTCCGATGGGCCAAACCAAAGAATTGGGAGGAAGAAGATCATGAGTGAGATTAAAAAAGTAGTGCTGGCCTATTCCGGCGGTTTGGATACGTCCATCATCATCCCCTGGCTGAAGGAGAACTACAATAACCCCGAGATCATCGCGGTTGCCGCTGACGTGGGTCAGGGCGACGAGCTGGAGGGACTGGAGGAGAAGGCCATCAAGACCGGCGCTTCCAAGCTGTACATCGAGGACCTCACCGATGAGATGGTGGACGATGTCATCGTTCCCTCCATGATGATGGGCGCCAAGTATGAGGAGTACCTGCTGGGTACCGCCTTTGCTCGGCCCATCATTGCCAAGCGGCTGGTTGAGATCGCCAAGAAAGAGGGCGCCGACGCCATCTGTCACGGCTGCACCGGCAAGGGTAACGACCAGGTGCGTTTCGAGGTTTCCATCTCGTCCATCGACCCGACCCTGAGGGCAATCAGCCCGATTCGCGACCTGTCGCTGACCCGTGACGTCGAGATCGCGTTCGCCAAGGAGCACAAGTTGCCGATCACCCAGACCGAGAAGTCCCCGTACTCCATCGACCAGAACGTATGGGGCCGCGCCATTGAGACCGGCTTCCTTGAGGATCCGTGGAACGGCCCGACCAAGGACTGCTACTCCTACACCGACGACCCGGCGTTCCCGCCCGTCGAGGACGAAGTGGTCATCGAGTTCAAGGAAGGCATTCCCGTCAAGATCGACGGCCGCGACGTCACCCCGCTGCAGGCCATCGAGGAGATGAACCGCCGCGCTGGCGCCCAGGGCATCGGCCGTATCGACCTGATCGAGGATCGTCTGGTCGGCATCAAGTCCCGCGAGCTGTACGAGGCCCCGGGCGCCGTGGCTCTGATTACCGCACACCAGGAGCTGGAGAACTGCTGCCTGGAGCGCGAACAGCACCGCATCAAGCGTGACATCGACAAGCGCTGGGGTGAGCTGGTGTACGATGCGCAGTGGTTCAGCCCCGCCACCCAGTCGCTCAACGCCTTCATCGAGGACACCCAGAAGTACGTCTCCGGCGAGATTCGCATGGTGCTGCACGGCGGTCGCGCCGTCGTCACCGGCCGTCGCTCCGACAGCTCGCTGTACGACTACAACCTCGCCACCTACGACTCCGGCGACAGCTTCGACCAGAAGTCCTCCAACGGCTTCATCGACATCTACGGCCTGCCGTCCCGCGTGGCCGCCGCCCGCGACGTCAAGTTCGGCAACGGCATCGAGGTGCCGAAGAACACCGTCGAGTAATATCGTCGAACGGCTCCCGCTGATTTGCAAGGCTCTTTTGCGCATATGCGCAGGGGAGCCTTTTGCCTTACTTGAGGACAACTGACATGACAGGGGTACACCCGCTTGGGAACAGCGTAAGTTGGGGGAACTGTCTTCCGAGTTCCAAAGTGGCGACTTCATTTCTGCCGAAAAGATACTTGCGTCTGGGCCATACCCCGTATATGGGGGCAACGGCTTACGCGGATACGCAAAACGTTATAACCATGACGGTTTTTATGCCCTTATAGGTCGCCAAGGTGCGTTATGCGGGAATGTCAATACTGCAGTGGGAAAGGCCTATTTCACTGAACATGCGGTAGCTATCAAGGCGAATTCCCTACATGATACGCGCTTCTTGGTTCATCTTCTGAGGTGTATGGACTTAGGACAATATTCGGGCCAATCTGCTCAGCCGGGTTTAGCCGTGGGAGTGCTCAAGGAAGTTGAGACAACAGTACCCTCAAAGGTCGAGCAGCAGGCCATTGGCTCTTTCTTCTCCCGTCTTGACGACCTCATCACCCTTCATCAGCGTAAGCGCGAAAGCCGCATCATCCGCGTGCGCTCATTCATATGGTTAGCTGGTGATATATCCGGCATCGGCGTAAGCGCATATCAACCAGAAAAGAGAAGACCGTATGACCGAAGGCAACACCAACGCCGAAACGTTGTTCTGCGATTACTACGAGCAATGGATCAGCGTATACAAGGAAGGTGCAATTCGTGAAGTGACCATGAAAAAATACCGGCTCACGCAGGCATGGTTGGGCCGGCTCATTCCCGATCTCAAACTCGCCGACATGGATCGCGTGAACTATCAGAAGCTCATCAACGGCTACGCCGAACATCATGAGCGCCAGACGACGATGGATTTCCATCATCAATTGAAAGGAGCCATTCTTGACGCGGTCGACGAAGGGCTGATTCAGCGCGACCCGACTCGTAAGGCAATCATCAAGGGCAAGCCGCCATGCTCAAAGAAAACGAAGTATCTCAATCAGTTCGAGCTTCATGCGGTCCTTGCGGATCTCGAACTCGGCAAGGGACCAAGCTGGGATTGGCTGATACTGTTGGTGGCGAAAACCGGGTTACGGTTCTCGGAAGCTTTGGGACTCACACCCGACGACTTTGATTTCGTGCATCAGACCCTTTCGGTCAGTAAAACATGGGATTACAAGAACGGCGGAGGATTCGTCCCCACCAAGAACGCATCCTCCGTACGAAAGGTGCAGCTCGATTGGCAGCTTATCATGCAGCTCTCAACGCTCCTGAAAGATTTGCCTGCGAGCGACCCCATTTTCGTGAATGGCAAGGTGTATAACTCCACCGCGAATAACATCCTCGCCAGGCATTGCGAACGGGCCAACGTTCCCGTGATTTCGATTCATGGGTTAAGGCACACCCATGCCTCGCTGTTGTTGTTTGCCGGCGTATCGATTGCCAGTGTGTCCAAGCGACTTGGTCATGCAAGCATGAACACCACACAGGACACTTATCTTCATGTCATCCGCGAACTTGAAAACAAGGATGTCGATATCGTGATGCGTGCCCTCTCCACCCTCATCTAACCATTTCAACCACTGCCGCTTACGCTGATGAAGGGTGATGAGGTCGTCAAGGTGATTGAAGAACTGGCCAATTACTTTTTGCTCAGACTTGCATGGCATGAGAATACTTGCATTGCTGACAAGCTCTTTGTTGAGATTGTTGACGGTACTTCCAGAAGCGAGCATACGATACTGATTGAGCATTTTCGGGGTACCAAGCATGTGGCAAAGATACATTGGATCAAAGCTTTTCGGCTCATCCCGAATCAACAACCAACCATCATGAATACAGCCTTCTATCGCCATTATGTATGGTCTGCCAAAGCTCATTGAATTGGACAGAATCAAATCGCCAGGGTGCACTTGCCGGGTCTTGCTCAGGCCCTCAGGTTTTATTTTCTCGGAGGTCTTACTGATATACCGACCAAGCGAAGGAGCATCGCCAATCTTGACCCAATTCAAACCATTGGTGTCATCCGTTATGTATTCATCGATCGGACGTGGTGAACCACCTCGTTCAATAACGACAAGTTCACCCAACTTACGCTGTTCCCAAGTGGGTATATAATTAATGCATTTATACTGCGGTTTGAAAGCGTGGGATGCGATGACGTACTCCGATTTGATTGAACATGAGGCTGGTGAAACAGAGATACGCTCATATCTAGTAGACGGTGACGTGGTGCCAGTTACCATGCGCATTCCCGCTAACCTGCGGGATTCCGCCAAAGAAGCCGCGTCTCTGAGAGGAATGAGCTTCTCGGCGTTCGTAAGGACATGCATGATCAATGAGTTGGCGAAGGGCGGCAAGTAATTGATTGCGCTCACCGCCATGACCATACAAATAATTGACAACAATCCGGATGGTATCCGTATTTGCCGGGTGGACGGGGAATCGCTTGTCACTGTCGTGGTGCCCAGAGACATGTTGGGCGAGGCGAAGTGTCTTCCCGATCTGCCAGACCGCGGTGTGTATTACCTGCTTGATGAGGATCATGGTGTGCTGAGTCGTGTGTACGCGGGGCAAACCACGAGGGGACTTGTCAGACTTGATGCGCACAAGACCAAAAAGGAGTTCTGGAACAAAGCCATCATGTTCCTCGATAACGATGTCAATATCGACCGTGATGTTCTGGATTCGCTTGAGGCGAAGGCCATCGATTACGTGCGTGAACACGGCTCATATGAGACCGATAACGGGAATACTCCCGCTCCTCGCATGAACCCATACAAAGAGCAGCGGGTGGAGGACCTGCACGGCAGCATTCTTTTCCGCATGCGCGTGCTCGGATATGATCTCGACCGCAAGGAGACAACGCCGGTTGCAGTGAATACCGTGTTCCACACCAAGAAGAATGGCGTGCGTGCGACTGGACGATACAACCGGGATACCGGCCGTTTCACGGTTCTTTCGGGCTCCGAGGTGGACCTTGGTCATGCGGTGATCAAAAATCAAGGAGCCGTGGCAGCTCGACGGCAGCTTTTCGCCGCGCAGACAGGCAAAGTGATTCTTGCGGACGATGTCGAGCTGTCCAGTCCCTCCTCCGCCGCTGTATTCGTTCTCGGCGGCAGCCAAAACGGGTGGATCGAATGGGTCAATGAGCAGGGGCAGACCCTTGATTATGTGTACAGAAGCAAGGAGCATATGAATGAATAAGCAGCAGCTCGCCGCCAAGATCTGGGAGTCGGCCAACAAAATGCGCTCGAAGATCGAAGCCAACGAATACAAGGATTACATCCTCGGCTTCATCTTCTACAAGTTCCTTTCCGAGACCGAAGTCACTCGTCTGCATGCTGATGGCATGGGGGACGAAGACCTCGAAGAATTACGGGAGGATGATACCGAGACCGCGCAGTACGTGCGCGATCTGTGCGGCTACTTCATCTCCTACGATAACCTGTTCTCCACATGGGTGGCGAAGAAGGGGGATTTCGCCATCGCCAATGTGCGCGACGCGCTTTCCGCGTTCGACCGCAACATCGACCCTGCCCGCAAGCGCGTGTTCGCGGGCATCTTCGACACCTTGCAGACCGGCCTGTCCAAACTCGGCACCGATGAGAAAAGCCGCAGCAAGGCCGCACGTGACCTCATCTACCTCATCAAGGACATTCCGATGGACAGCCGGCAGGACTACGACACCCTCGGCTTCATCTATGAATACCTGATCAGCAATTTCGCCTCCAACGCGGGCAAGAAGGCCGGCGAGTTCTACACGCCGAGCGAGGTCTCACAGCTCATGAGCGAAATCGTGGCCTGGCATCTCGCCGGCCGTGAGGAAATCAACATCTATGACCCCACAAGCGGTTCGGGCTCGTTGCTCATCCACATCGGCCAGGCGGTGGCCCGTCGCAACGGCAACCCGAATGACATCAGGTATTACGCGCAGGAACTCAAGGAGAACACCTACAACCTCACGCGCATGAACCTTGTCATGCGCGGCATCCTGCCGGACAACATCGTGGCCCGCAACGGAGACACACTGAAAAGCGACTGGCCGTGGTTCGACACCGACGAGACCAAGGATGAGACCTATGAGCCGTTGTTCGTGGACGCTGTGGTCTCGAATCCTCCCTACTCCCAGAATTGGGAACCGCCGGAGGCCGGCGAGGATATCCGCTTCGAATACGGCATCGCGCCCAAGTCCAAGGCGGACTACGCCTTCCTGCTGCATGACCTCTACCATCTGCGCGACGACGGCATCATGACCATCGTATTGCCCCATGGCGTGCTGTTCCGTGGTGGTGAGGAAGGCACTATTCGCCGGAACCTGGTGGAGAACCACCACATTCAGGCCATCATCGGCTTACCCGCGAACATCTTCTTCGGCACCGGCATCCCCACCATCGTGATGGTGCTGCGCAAACATCGCGACGACGATCATGTGCTCATCGTGGACGCTTCCAAATACTTCACCAAGGAAGGCAAGAACAACAAGCTGCGTGCGAGCGATATCAAACGCATCGTGGATGCGGTGACAGGGAATCGTGACGTCGATAAGTTCAGCCGCTTGGTGGGTATTGATGAGATTCGGCAGAATGACTATAACCTCAATATTCCTCGCTACGTGGATTCCTCCGACAATGCCGAGAGCTGGGATGTGTATTCCACTATGTTCGGCGGCATTCCTAAGCGGGACATCGATGCACTCAGCAAATATTGGAACGTGTTCCCCGGACTGCGCCGGTGCCTTTTCGCGGAGGAGAACGGCCATTCGGCCAAGCTCGCCGTGCAAGACGTTCGTGAGGCGGTGAATGCCGACTCAGATGTGAAGGCATATATCCAGCGTTATCGTGAGGCGTTCATCGATTATCCGGCTTATATACGCGGTGAATTGGTGGGTAATGCCGCCAATGTGAGCATTGCCGCCGAAGAGGAGACTCTGACAAATGATCTGCTGCGTCGTTTGGCTGGTATCCCTCTCGTAGACGCCTATGCGGCGTATCAGGTGCTTGACGATAGTTGGCAAAAGACTATCTCCATCGACCTTGAAACCATACAGGCCGAGGGACATGACGCCGTTCGCAAAGTCGATGCCAATATGGTCGTCAAGAAGAAAGGCGGTAAGGATGTCGAAGTGCCGGACGGCTGGGTCGGGCATATTCTGCCGTTCGATCTCGTACAGGGGAAATTTCTTACCTCTGATCTTGCGGAAATTGCCACATTTGAATCTCGGCTGAGTGAGATTGGCGGCGAAATCGCTGACATTCTTGACAATCTGGATGAGGATGACAAGAGTTCGACTGATGCCGTCAGCGAGGATGGAGATTCTTTCGTTGCCGCTGAATTGAAGAAAGCAGTGAAATCGATTGGGAAGAATCCCGAGACTGACTTTGACCGTGCTCTTGTGAGTGCACAGCGGTTGTTTGATGA
>ENA-ORTH01002081-ORTH01002081.1-human-gut-metagenome-genome-assembly--contig:-NODE-2081-length-17256-cov-2.385094_pt1 | contig 17256 bp, 13 predicted proteins | sample MGYA00241914_ERZ509192 | MGnify/ENA primary metagenome ERZ509192 (study PRJEB26280, sample SAMEA2338826) | human gut metagenome | biome: human gut; feature: human-associated habitat; material: faeces... | reverse complement strand
GCCGGGGTAGGAGGCCCACGTCGTAAATCATGCCGTAGGGGGCGGCTCCGTCGCGATTGATTCCGTAGATGACGAACCCCGTCGGAGTTCCGTCCTGTTCGGCCAGCATGATCTCGGTTTCGGGATCGGCCGTCTGACGGTCCAAGTAGCGGAGCCACGCGTTCCGGAAATCGGGAGCGAGCTCGCCCCGGTCCGTTGCGATGCCCATTTGCAACTCTCCGTGCGAGATATATTCCTTGTGATTCTCGATCAGTTCGGCGAACAGGTCGCACAGTTTCTGCCTGTCCTGCGGCGCGTAGGGTCTTATTGTCATGATTCCTTGTCGAATAGGCGGTTCATTCTTTGCTCGTTGCGCTTGCGGCGGATGTATTGGCGCGTGGTTTTGCCGAATGTCCTCAGGGCGATCAGGATGACGGCGAAAGTAAATACTTCCAGTATGATGGCCGATCCTACGCCGAATCGGTAGGAAAGCAACGACAGGATGGGCACGTCCTCGCTTTGGAGCAGAACCCCGAACAGCGAGGCGATCGATATGAACAGCAGGATGTACTTCGTGTCGTCGGCATGGCGGATCTCCATCATGTTGTTCACGTTCTCGAGCGACTTGTCCACCTGTTGCATCACTTCCTGCAACTGCCGCGAGTCCTCTTCCACGCGCAGATTCCGCTGCGTCAGCTCGAACATGTGCTTGTGCGACATGTAGCGCAAATAGCGTACCGAGTTCAGCCTCATCAGGATACCCGAAAGTTCGACCGTGAGCTGGGCGTTCTGCTCGATCATGTCGTGCACGTTCGAGCGGATCGCGCGGCGCGAGTTGTCGATGTAACGGTTCAGCACGTAATTGATCGTCTGTTTCTTGGCCAGCACGATCTCGAGCAGCACGAGGTATTCCGGCCAACTGACGTGGTAGCGGTCGCGGCGGGCCAGATGTTCCTTCCAGTCGGTGGGGCTCCCTTTGCCCCGGCGTCCGTAGGTTCCGAACACGACGCTCATGTTCTGGTTCGCCAGCACCAGATCGTCCGTATCGATCGCGATATTTCGTCCGCACACGTCCTCGTAGCTCGAATCCATGCGGTAGGGCCATTCCATCGGATAGAGCGTCATCAGTCCGACCAGTTCCGCCCGGTGGGCCGTTTCGATGTGCTCGATGATTTCGTCCTCGGCCATTTTCCCGAAGTCCGTGTCGCCCGTATGGGCGATATCCTCCCAGACGTCGATATAGATATAGCGGTGATCCGGGGCCCGGAATTCCGCTTGCGGGGTCTTGTCGAAATAGTTGCGGTATCTGCGCTGCACCTCGTCGAAGGTCAGGTTTCCTTCGCCGGTGCCTTCCGGACGGAATACGGAGTCTTTGTCGAGCTTGAAGTCGCTGATCTCCACCTTGTCCAGCGAACCGTCGAACTCTTGCCGGTCCAGTTTCTCGTTATAGACCCAATGCTCTACGTGCTGTGCGATACCCGCCACCGAGATCAGTTGGTCGGTGTCGAACGGATGGTCCGTCGTGCAGAATTCCGCAGGGTCCAGTCCGTCGTACCGCTCGTCGGCCCGTCCCGGCTCGTCTGACTCGTTTCTCGGGATTTTCGGTACGATGAAGCGGTAGGAAATCTGAACGGTCCGGTTGAAAAAGACGGCGGCCCACACGTGTACCCGGCCCTCGAGCAGTGCCGTGGTGGGCGGCGATTCGCGGTCCTCGCCCGCGCGGTAGCATACCTCGATGCGGATGCGGAAGTCTCCGAGCCGGTAACGGCAGATGTTATGCGTATAATGGGCGAACAGTTGCTCGTCGATGTTCCCTTCCGCGATTCTTTCGATGAACCGGTTCGGGCCGGTCTCGTGCCGGTTTGCTTTTTTCTCCTTGTCGGAAACGGACGAATGCGTATTTTGGATCGGAACGGATTCGAGGGGTATGAGATGCTCGGTGCAGAACGTCTGAAGCTGAATGATCGAAAAGCTATTGTACAGCAGCTTGCCTTCGCATTGTCCGTGGTTTCTCATCGTGGGCGCTCTTTGAATTCAAAGATAAGCCAAATCCGCCGAAATTCGAGCGAAACGGAACAAAAAGGCTCGTACGCTCGGGAAGAGTACCGTGCGGGCAAAGTCCGGCCGGCGAGTTTTCTGACGGCCATGGGAAATGCCGAGACCGTACGTTACGAGTCTTTGCCGGCGGTCTTCAGACGGACGGAGAGGCCCGGAGCTGTTTCCGTGCGTGGCGGCCGATGTCTTTCGTCGCAGCGGAGCATGCCGTCGCTCCGCTTGAGGGAACAGGCGCCCGGACTGCGTTTCGCCGATTCCGTCCCGGCCGTTTCGTGGCGGAGACATGCGGTCCTCGGAGGGGACGGCGAAAGCGGAAGCCCGGCCCGGGTTGTCAGGGACGTTCTTCGCCGAGGAGGCTTTGCAGCGCGCGGGTCAGCTCGATCGGGTAATCCGACTCGATCACGTCCGGCAGGATGTCCCGGTCGCTCAGATAACCCTCCCGGCGCTGTTCGGGCGTTTCCCTGCGGTCGTAAGTCGGCGCCAGCGAGATCATGCAGCGGACGCCCTTGGCCCTCAGCCGCTCGTACAGCTCCCGGTTTTCGGGCAGCATGCGCGGGCCGACGTAGACCATCACGTTCCGCCAGTCGATCGGGGTTTTCTCGAATGCCTCCAGTTGCTCGAGGCTCTTGATGTGGATCGAGAACATCGTCTTCCGGCTGAGCGCATAGTAGTATTCGGCCTGCTCGGGCGTATGGATCGTCAGCATCACGTGGGGCGGAAATCCGAGGCGCTCGAGCAGCGGGCCGAGCACCTCCTTGGGCGTGTAGACGTCCAAGTTGACGACCGTTTTGCCGGCGCTCCAGCGGATCGCTTCTTCCAGCGTGGGAATCCGCTCGTCGGTTACGTTTCCGTGCACGTCTTTCAGTCTCAGCTCCCGTAGTTCCGCCCACGTATGTTCCGATACCGGGCCGTGACCGGTCGTCGTGCGGTCGAGCGTCGGGTCGTGCATCAGCACGACCACGCTGTCGCGGGTCATGCGCGGGTCGATCTCGAAAAAGGCGGGGACCCGACGCAGCGTATGTTCGAATGCCCGGATGCTGTTTTCGGGACAGCCGTCCTCGCGGCATCCGCGATGCCCGCTGACTATGGGCATGTCCGACGGACCCCGGTAGCGGAAATATTCGCGCACGGCGCGGATGCTGTTGACCGGCAGCGTACGCAGTCGGGCATCGGGTGACTTCCCCGCCGCTTCGGCAGGAAGACCGGCGGCGAGGACCGCCGCTAAAACGGTTCCGAGAATCGGTCCGAGGGGAGATTTCATGTTTCGATCGTTTGGGTTCGACATAAAAAGTAGATTCCTGATTCTTGCCGGAGTATCGCGGAGCCGGAGAACGCAGCGGAGTCCATGTTGTCAGGCTTCGGCCGGTCCCGGAATCGGGTAGGGCCCGTCCGATAACTGCCGGAGATGCTTCGCTCGGAAAGTCCGGGCCGTTCGATACGGATGTCCCGGCGAAGCCTTTTGTCGCGGAAGCGGTCGGGATGTCGGGACATTCATTCTCCGATCTCGCTCAGTTCGAGCCACCGCATGCTCAGCTCGTCGATCCGTCCGATCAGCTCCGACACTTCCACCGAGCGGCGGGTCAGCTCGTCGATCGGCAGAGTCCCGCTGCAAAGCGACTGCTCCAGTTCGGCCTTGCGCGCCTCCAGTTCGGGAATTTCCTTCTCCAGCCGCTCGAGCTCGCGCTTTTCGTTGAACGAGAGGCGGCGCTTGTCGTTGCGGGCGGGCCGTTTCTGGACCGGGACCGTCCCGCTTTCCGCATCGTGCCGCGTCCGGAGCTCGGCGTCGCGCAGCTGTTTCCATTCGAGGTATTCGTCGTAGTTGCCGGGGAAATCCCTGATTTTCCCTTCGCCTTCGAATACCAGCAGGTGATCCGCGACCTTGTTCATGAAATAGCGGTCGTGCGAGACGACGATCAGGCAGCCGCCGAATCCTTGCAGGTATTCTTCGAGCACCTGCAGCGTCACGATATCCAGATCGTTCGTCGGCTCGTCCAGCACCAGGAAGTTCGGATTGCGCATCAGTACCGTGCACAGGTAGAGCCTGCGCCGTTCCCCGCCGCTGAGCTTCCCCACGAAGTCGTGCTGCGCCTGAGGCGGGAAAAGAAAATGCTGCAGGAACTGCGACGCGCTGAGGCGCCTTCCGTCCCCGAGCTCGATCTGCTCGGCGATCTCACTGACGACATCGATCACTTTCGCGTTCTCGTCGAACGAGAGCCCTTGTTGCGCATAATAGCCGAAGCGGACCGTCTCGCCTATGTCGATCGTTCCCGCGTCGGGCGGCTCCAGCCCCAGCAGCATCCGGATGAAAGTCGACTTGCCCGTGCCGTTGTCGCCGATGACGCCCATTTTCTCGTAGCGCGCGAAGCGGTAGTCCAGCCCGTCGAGAATGATCCGGTCGCCGAACCGTTTGCGCAGGCCGTTGATCTCGAATATCTTCTTGCCGATATAGGTCGCTTTCGTGTCGAGACGGACGTTTCCGCTCTCCCTGCGTTTGCGCAGCCGCTCTTCGAGCTCGCGGAACGACTCGATCCGCGAACGGGCTTTCGTGCCCCGTGCCTGCGGTTGCCGCCGCATCCAGTCGAGCTCCTTGCGGTAGAGGTTCGCGTCGCGCTCGCGTCGGGCGTCCGCCGCGTCGAGCCGCTGTTGCCGCTTTTCCAGATAGAGGCTGTAATTGCCCTTGTAGGAGTAGGTCGTGCGGTCGTCGAGTTCGACGATGTCGGTGCATACGCGATCCAGAAAGTAGCGGTCGTGCGTGACCATCAGCAGGCTCATCCGCGAGCGGGAGAGGTAATCCTCGAGCCATCCGGTCGTCTCGAGGTCGAGGTGGTTCGTCGGTTCGTCCAGAATCAGCAGCTCCGGCTCGCGGATCAGCGCGCTTGCGAGCGCCACGCGCTTGACTTGTCCGCCCGACAGCTGCTCGGTCGGCTGGGCGTAGTCGGTGATACGTAGCCGGGTGAGAATCTGCTTGACCTGCGATTCGTAGTTCCATGCCTGCCGGGCGTCCATTTCGGCCATGGCCCGGTGCAGACTCTCCTCGTCGCCCGAGCCGAGCGCCAGTTCGTAGGCCGCGATCGCGCGCAGGGCCGGCGAGTCGCCCGTGAGGCAGGCGTCGAGCACGGTCTTGCCCGCCGGAAGCTTCGGGTCCTGCTCCAAATAGGCGATTTTCAGGTCGCGTCTCCGCGTAATGCGCCCCGCCTCGTAGTCTTCTTTTCCGGCGAGGATGTTCAGCAGCGTCGTCTTGCCCGTTCCGTTTTTCGCGATCAGCCCGATGCGCTGGCCCTCGCCGACGGCGAGCGAAAGGTTCTCGAAAAGCACCCGTTCTCCGAACGACTTGGTGAGCCCCTCGGCCTGCAGATAACTTGTCATAGTCCGGTCGTTTGTCCTTACAAAGTTAACGATCCGCATCCAAACGGCCAAGCGGCGGAGTGCGGATCGGCCGTTTGGATGTTCTTCGGATGCAGGGGCGGTTGGGGGGCGGACTCGCGCTTTTGTCCTATCTTTGCCTTCGGTCGGGGCCCTGAAGCGTCGCCCGGACGGGATCCTGTCCGGGAATATTCGCGGCATGACCTCGCATAAAGTATCTATCGGAATGGAAATAGGGAAAGAGTCGTTGCTCTATTCGGAATGCTCGCGATGGGACTATGTCGATCGCTACCGGTTCGCGGTGGCGGATCCCGGCGACCGGATCGGGCTGTCCGATTTGGCGGAAGCGTTCGTCGGGCCGGGCCCTCGCTGGGTCGAGGGGTTGTTCGCGCTGCGAAACCGAATCGTGTCGGTTTTCGGGTTCAAGACTCCGGCGGCGCAAGGAAAGAATGCTGCCGGGCACGGCGGGAAATGGGAGTCGGGAGAACGGGTCGGGATATTCGAGGTACTTGCCCGCTCGACGGATGAGATCGTGCTCGGCGACAACGATCGGCATTTCGAATAGGGGAATAGGGTTTCGCTGCTCGTAGGACGAGCTACGTGCTTTTATTGGAAATTCGTCCGGCGTTTCTTCGACAGGGCAAGGTATCGGCTCCGTCGTAAATCCCTGTAACGACCGTTTGCAGCGCAGCGTATGAGGCGAGTCGTTATACCCGTTTGTGGCGGGCGGCCTTGTCCATTCTTGCCCGCGAATCGAACGGGAAACGATCTGTCAGCTCGCTCAATGCCGTAAGCCGAACGCATCGATGTCGGGTATGAGCTGCGTCTCCTCGGAGCAGTCTGAACTGAAATATCGTTCGACTCAAGGTTTCTATTGTTGCAGTGCGTCGGAGTGTGAGCGTTATTATCATGATTTGAGATAGTAGTGTAGACTTCGATCTGAAATTCTGTTTTGGTTGAGAATGTTTGCAGGCAGTTGCTTGTTATAGGAGAAGCGAAAAGCACCATTATTTAACATAATAATAATTATAATTCATACGTAAACTTGCAGGATTCAAATTATAATACGCTGTAAATAGGACTATTGTATGAATCTTAGTTTGCCAGTTTCTGTGATTTCTTTTAGTCTTGAAGCTTTTTTAATGAAAGCACTGAACGACGGTCGTAGAAAAAAGGTATTTTCTTTACGGAGACATGACTTTTAGCAATTTTGTTCTTGGATTCCTTCCGTAAAATCGACAACGCCTCTTGCTATTATGTTAAATTCATACGAATCATTTCGGACGATAGCATATGCAGCTTTTATCCTTCATGAGAAGGATGATTCGATCTATTTCCGATTCTGGAACTTCATTGATATCCGCATGAACGGATGGTATCGAGGCCGTGTAATTTTCCTTTGCCGGATCTTGGACATCGGAGGCCGGGAGGAATTTTTCTGGAGCGTCATGTTGTTGCGAACGGATCGCGGTCGTAGTATCCGAGAAAAGATTCAGATCGGTTTCCGGTTCAGGAATTTCTGTCGACCGAACGGCAGAAGGTATCTCGGGACGATAAACCGGTCCTTTGCCGAGAATAATCCAATCCGGGTTGAGTTTCGGAAAACGCAGCAATAGCTTTTCGATGAATTCGAAACTGGGTTTGTTTCTGCCTCCGAGAATATGGGAAATATTCGACGGCTGAACACCCAGAATTTCCGCCAGTCTGGAAGAAGTCAGCCTTTCCATTTCGATGAATTTCGACAGCCTTTCGCGCATTTTTCGATTTTTTACAAAGTTAAATAAATTTGCTCGAATCCTCCGTATGCAGATTACAAAAATATACGACAAAAATCACAAATAGCTTTTTACAATTGTAATAGCCAATGAAATATTGATACATATCGATAATCAAAAAGAGAAATAATATGTTTTAATGCTTTAGATCGTATATATTATATATCTGATTATCAGTGTTAAATGTTGCAATATTAAGTTGTTTCGTGTGAATTTTTGTCCTTATTCGATAATCCTGATATTTCAACATGTATTTAACTTTAATTAATACGGTATATATATCTTATTTGTAGTGTTTTGTATTTAAATGTTAAATCGTTTATCACTCGTTGTGCAGGCGGTATTTTCTTTCCTTGAAAGCGGATAATACAAATGTAAATAGACGTAAGCAAATACAATAACCACATGTTGTTTGATAGCTTTGTAATCATAAAAACGGGAGTTACACATGTAATGTGTACAAATGTAATGTGTGCGATTGGAAAAATCGTTCGTATGTAATTATTTTGCGTTATCTCCTACCCTCCCTTCGCTTGAGCGATTCGGCAGTTTTCCCGTGCGTATCAATTATGTTAAATAAAAAAAGGCGCTTTGGGCGCCTTTTATATGTGTTATAGTTATTTGATTATAAGCTGATTGTATCGGCTATCGCTCGAAATTCTTCGGGGGATAGTTTGAGCTTTTCTTTGTGGAAATCCACGTCTTTTTCGTCTTGAATCGGGATCAGGTGGATGTGGGCATGCGGAACTTCGAGGCCGAGTACGACGACCGCCACCCTTTTGCATTCTATTTTCTCTTTCAGTTTTCGCGCAATTCGCTTGGCAAAGACGATCATATCGGCCAGCGTGCGGTCGTCCAGATCGAACAGGTAGTCCGTCTCTTGCTTGGGAACGACCAGCGTGTGCCCCTTGGTTAGTGGATTGATGTCCAGAAAGGCGAAGAACCTTTCATCCTCGGCTACCTTGTAGCTCGGGATTTCTCCTCGGACGATTCGGGTAAAGATGGTTGCCATGGTTTCGTAGCGGTAGTTTTATATTCGAGGGATCAAACCAATCCCATTTCCTTTTTGATCGATTCGATCTTGCCGTCGAGCTCGGCCTGTACCTCGCCGAAGCGGGCCGTATCGTTCAACTCGGCACGTACGCCGAAATAGAACTTTATTTTCGGTTCCGTACCCGATGGCCGGATCGATACGACCGTCGAATCGGCTGTCGTGAATTGGAGTACGTTCGACCGTTCCATGTCGATCGGTGTTTTGCTGCCGTTGGTGAGATCGAGCGCCTCGCCGTTCAGATAGTCTTTGATGACGACTATCGGAGAGCCTCCGAGGCTCCGAGGAGGATCCGACCGGTAGTCGCTCATCATTTTAGCGATTTCCTCCTGTCCTTCCTTTCCCTTGCGGATTACCGAGACCAAAGCCTCGCGGAAAAAGCCGTAGCGCACATACATCTCTTTGAGCAGTTCGTACAGCGTCATGTCCTGCGACTTAGCCCATGCGGCGGCTTCGGCGGCCAGTGAGCAGGCGCTGACCGCGTCCTTGTCTCGTACGAAATCCTCGGCCAGAAAGCCGAAGCTCTCCTCTCCTCCGCAGATGTATTGCATCGTCTGCTCGTGGTTGCGCATGACGGTAGCGATGTATTTGAAGCCCGTGAGGCAATCGAAGTGCCTTACTCCGAACGATTCGGCGATGCGGGCGACCAGCTCGGTGGTTACGATCGTTTTGACGATGTATTCTTTGCCTCGGAGCCGTCCCAGCTCGCTCCAGCGCTTGACGATGTAATAGACCAGCAGCGAACAGGTCTGGTTGCCGTTCAGCAACACGTACTGACCGTTCTCGTCCCGGAGCGCCATGCCGATGCGGTCGGCATCGGGGTCGGTCGCCAGCACGACTTCGGCCTTTTCGCTCTCGGCCAGCTCGATCGCCATTTTCATGGCCGAGCGTTCCTCCGGATTCGGGGACTCGACTGTCGGGAAATTGCCGTCCGGGATATTCTGTTCCTTGACGGTCAGGATGTTCGTAAAACCGTATTTCCGTAGCGACTCGGGGACAAGGATCACTCCGGTTCCGTGCAGCGGCGTATAGACGATCTTCATGTCGTGGTAGCGTTCGACGGCATCGGGCGACAGCGACAGTCCGTGAACGGCTTCCAGATAGATTTGGTCGAACGTCTCGTCCAGAATTTCGATGTTTTCGCTTCGGTCGCCTTTCCATATCATGACTTGGTCGGGCGACGTGATTTTCTGCACTTCGGCGATGATGTTGCGGTCGTGCGGGGCCGTTACCTGCGAACCGTCCGTCCAATAGGCCTTGTAGCCGTTGTACTCCTTGGGATTGTGCGAAGCGGTGACCACTACGCCGCTGTGGCAATGGAGATGACGTATCGCGAAGCTCAGCTCCGGGGTCGGCCTCAGCGAGTCGAACAGGTAAACCTTGAAGCCGTTGGCCGCGAAAATGTCCGCCACCCGTTCGGCGAAAAGGCGGCTGTTGTTGCGGCTGTCATGGCCGACGGCCACGCGGATCGGTTCGTCGGGGAAAGCCTTTTTCAAGTAGTTCGACAATCCCTGAGTGGCCATGCCGACCGTGTAGACGTTCATCCGGTTCGTGCCGACTCCCATGATTCCCCGCAGGCCGCCCGTGCCGAACTCCAGATCTTTATAAAAACTTTCGGTAAGCTCTTTAGGATCGTTGTCTATCAGTTGTTTAACTTTTTTTCTTGTTTCTTCGTCATAACTGTCGGACAGCCATTTTTCGGCTCTTTCTTTAACAATTAAATCCAGATTCTCGCTCATGATTTCATTTGTTTTATTTATACCGAACTTCCGCTTGGTTGAAAAAAACTATAAACAAAGATAATGCTAATTTTTTGAATACTCTATATCAAAAGGTTAAAATCGGACCTATTCGGAACCCTTATTCTTCTATATAAATATTTGCCAAACAAACAACCTCGGGGCGATGTTTTTTTTGTAATTTTATTTACAATTTTGTCTTGCGAAACAGTAAGAAATTCATGATAATCAATAACCAAACATATGGAGATGTGTGGCAAAGCTGTCTGAGCCGCATTCGCGAGCATACCTCGGACGAGGAGTTCGCCAAGTGGTTCAAGCCGATCGTTCCGCTCGATTTCGACGGAGTGACGCTGAAGCTCAAAGTGCCCAACGAGAGTTACGTATATCATATCGAAAAGCACTTCATCCCGCTGCTCAAACCCATTATTCATCAGCTTTTCGGGCTCAAGACCAAGTTGCGATACGCCGTGCCCAAGACGGAGCCGGCCGCCGTCACGGTCGTGGGCGATGCCGATATGACGGCGATCAACAAGTTCGTCGCGCAGTCCGATACGACGAATATAAAGAATCCGTTTGTCATTCCGGGCATACGGCGTTTGGTGATCGATCCTCAGCTCAATCCCAATTATACGTTCGATACCTTTGTCGAAGGCGCGTGCAACCGTCTTTGCCGTTCGGCCGGGCTGGCCGTGGCCGTCGATCCGGGGCGGACGCCTTTCAATCCCTTATATATATACGGCGATTCGGGCCTCGGGAAAACGCATATCGCGCAGGCTATCGGCATGGAGGTCAAGCAGCGTAAGCCGCAGCTGCAGGTGCTGTACGTGTCGATGAACAAGTTTCAGGCGCAGTTTCAGAATGCGGCGATCAAGGGCGAGCTGAACGATTTCATCCATTTCTATCAGATGCTCGACGTGCTGATTATCGACGATATACAGGAGTTGGCCGGTAAGGACAAGACGCAAAACGCCTTTTTTAACATATTCAATCATCTGCACCTGTCGAACAAGCAGCTCGTAATGACCTCCGACAAGCCGCCCGTCGAACTGAAAGACATCGAGCAGCGGCTGATCACTCGCTTCAAGTGGGGGCTTTCGACGCAGTTGCTGTTGCCGGATTTCGAGACGAAGGTCAAGATCGTACAGGGCAAGGCCCGGAAGCTGGGGGCCGAGGTGCCTCAGGAGGTAATCGAGTTCTTGGCGGAGAATATCAATGCCAATGTGCGGGAAATCGAAGGCGCGCTGTCGTCGCTGGTGGCGAACGCCTCGTTTCTCGGCAAGAAGATTACGATCACGTTGGCCAAGGAGATTCTGAAGGTGTATGTGCAGTTCAACCGGCGCGAGATTACGATCGATCATATTAAGAAGGTGGTCTGCGAGCATATGGGACTCGATGCGGAGACGTTCAACTCGCCGAAACGGACGCGCGAAATCGCGCAGGCGCGCCAGATCGCGATGTATCTGAGCAAGCAACACACCAAGGCTCCTCTGACGGCGATCGGAGCGGCGATCGGAGGCAAGAATCACGCGACGGTGCTTCATGCCTGCAAGGCCATTTCCAATCTGATGGAGACCGACAAGCTTTTCCGCTATCAGGTCGAGGAGATCGAGAAGAAAGTGCTCGCTCGGTAGCGCGGTATGCGTGCATGTTCTTTCCTGCGGGGAGGCGGTGGAATTTCACGAAAACGGAAAAGTTTTTCTGGCGTTATATTTGACCGGGAAAACTTTTTAAGTTTTGGTAAAAAGCGTATATTTACCTCTTGTCCGCCGGAATCCTTTTTCCGGCGGCAACCATGTAACCAAGCGACGATTTATGGAAAAGCTCAAAGCGGGGAGTCCGGCGCCTGCGTTCGAGGCGACGGATCAGGACGGAAACAAAAGGACGCTGGCCGATTACGCCGGCCGTAAGCTGATTCTTTATTTTTATCCGAAAGACAATACGCCGGGCTGTACGGCCGAGGCATGCAGTCTGCGCGACGGCCGCGACGAGTTGCGCGAGATGGGCTTCGAAGTCGTGGGCGTAAGTCCCGACAGCGAGAAATCGCATCGGGGATTTATCGAAAAGCAGGGGCTGAACTTCACGCTGCTTTCCGATCCCGACAAGGTCGTTGCGAAAGCCTACGGCGTTTGGGGCGAAAAGAAGTTCATGGGGCGTACGTTCATGGGTATTTTGCGCACGACGTTCGTCATCGACGAGAAGGGCATGATCGAGAGGGTGTTCGATAAGGTTCGGACCAAGGACCATTTCGAGCAGATCGTCGAGGCTTATAAATGAGAATGTTCGGGACCAGCGCGTTTATCCCGAACCCGAGAAAGGCGCTTGCCGGCTACGTTCGGCTGAAAACGGGGAGGAGGAGCGGAGGAAGGCGTTTGCGGAAGCGGGAGGACGCTCCTTCGATCGAAATACTGACACACAACTGAATAAATAAAGAACGCTATAGCTATGACAGAAAAAGCACAGATTAATCCGGAGAAGCTCAAAGTGCTGAGCGCCGTAATGGACAAGATCGAAAAGGACTTCGGCAAGGGTGCGATCATGAAGATGAGCAGCAAGAAGGTCGACGAGGTCCCGGTTATTCCGTCGGGATCGATTACGATCGATCAGGCGCTCGGCATCGGAGGCTACCCCAAGGGCCGGGTGATCGAGATATTCGGTCCCGAGTCTTCGGGCAAGACGACGCTCGCGATTCATGCGATCGCCGAGGCGCAGAAAGCGGGCGGCATCGCTGCCTTTATCGATGCCGAGCATGCGTTCGACAGCGCGTATGCCCGGAAACTGGGCGTGGACATCGATGAGTTGCTTATTTCGCAGCCCGATAACGGCGAGCAGGCGCTCGAGATCGCCGACCATTTGATCCGTTCGAGCGCGATCGATATCGTCGTGATCGACTCCGTAGCCGCGCTGACGCCCAAGGCCGAGATCGAGGGCGAGATGGGCGAGTCGAAAATGGGGCTTCAGGCCCGGCTGATGTCTCAGGCGCTGCGCAAGCTGACCGCCAGTATCAGCAAGACCCGCACGGTCTGCATCTTTATCAATCAGCTGCGCGACAAGATCGGAGTCGTGTACGGCAATCCCGAGACGACGACGGGCGGAAACGCGCTGAAGTTCTATGCCAGCGTCCGGATCGATATCCGCAAGGCGTCGGTCATCAAGGACGGCGAGGAGCAGCTCGGAGCCCGCGCGAAGGTCAAGATCGTCAAGAACAAGCTCGCGCCTCCGTTCCGCCGGGCCGAGTTCGACATCATGTATGGAGAAGGCATTTCCAAGATCGGCGAGATCATCGATCTGGGCGTCGATCTGGGTATTCTCAAGAAAAGCGGCTCGTGGTTTTCCTACGGCGAGCGCAAGATCGGTCAGGGGCGCGATTCGGTGAAGGAACTGCTCAAGAGCGACGAGGCGCTTCGGGACGAAATCGAAGCCAAGGTACGCGCGGGGCTCGCGGCTGCCGACTGATCGGCCGGGCGAGGTCCGGAACGGGCGATTGTTGATATAAAAGGGCGTGAATGGGATATTCTGACGAAGACGAGCGTATCATAGGCGAGCAGTTCGACAAGCTGATGTCTTCCTGCTCGAAGATATGCAAGAACGACTACGACGCGGATTTGATCAAGCGGGCTTTTTTTCTGGCGAAGGAAGCCCACGAGGGCGTGCGCCGTCGCTCGGGGGAGCCTTATATCCTGCATCCGCTGGCCGTCGCTCGGATCGTCGTGGACGAGATCGGGCTCGGAGTCAAGTCGGTCGTCGCCGCGCTGCTGCACGACGTAGTCGAGGATACCGACTATACGGTAGAGGATATCGAGAGCCGTTTCGGCCCGAAGATCGCGTTGATGGTCGACGGACTGACCAAGATGTCGGGGGTTTTCAAGACCAGCGCGTCGGAACAGGCCGAGAATTTCCGCAAGGTGCTGCTTACGCTCTCCGACGACGTACGCGTGATTCTGATCAAGATCGCCGACCGGCTGCACAACATGCGCACGCTCGGCTCGATGCCGCCTCACAAACAGATGAAGATCACCAGCGAGACGATCTATCTGTTCGCACCGCTGGCCTATCGTCTCGGTCTGTTCGCGATCAAGAGCGAGTTGGAGGATCTGACGCTGAAGTACCGCTTTCCGGAAGATTACCGTCAGATCGAGAACAAGATACGGGAAACGGAAGCCAAGCGGTCGCGTTTCATCGAGAAGTTCAACGCCCCGATCATCGAGAAGCTTCGGGCGAACGACATCGATTTCGAGATATCGGGCCGCGTCAAGTCGATCTACTCGATCTGGTCGAAGATGCAGCGCAAGCACATTCCGTTCGAGGAGATCTACGATATATTCGCGATCCGTATCGTGTTCAAGCCCTCTCCGCTGATTCCCGAGAAATCGCAGTGCTGGCACATCTATTCGCTCGTGACGGACATCTACAAGCCGAAGCCCGACCGTATCCGTGACTGGGTCAACATTCCGAAGGCGAACGGGTACGAGGCGCTCCACTCGACGGTCATGGGGCCCGACGGTATTTGGGCCGAGGTGCAGATCCGCTCGCAGCGCATGGAGGAGATCGCCGAGCGGGGATTCGCCGCGCACTGGAAGTACAAGTCCGACACGCTGTCGAAGGAGGAAGGAGAGTTCGACCGCTGGATGAAGCAGGTCCGCGAGGCGCTGAACAGTCCGACGGAGGACGCCGTCGAGTTTTTGGACAATTTCAAGCTTAGTCTCTACACGTCCGAGATCGTCGTGTTCACGCCCAAGGGCGACTCGCGCACGTTGCCTCAGGGGGCTACGGCGCTCGATTTCGCCTACGACATTCACTCGAAGATCGGTCACAGCGCCATGGGGGCCAAGATCAACCATAAGATCGAGTCCATTTTCGCGCCGATCAGCAGCGGCGACCAGATCGAGATCATCACTTCGAAAAACGTTTCGCCCAAGCCCGAGTGGCTCGAGCACGTCATTACGACGAAGGCCAAGCAGGCGATCATGAACCGCCTGAAGAAAGACAAGCTGAACAACATCGCCAACGGAATCGTGCTGTTCGAGGCGCGCCTGAAGGATTTCGGGGTGACGCCGAGCGCTCGCGTGTTCCGCAAGGTGCTGCCGGCCTACGAATGCGCGAACAAGGACGAGTTTTACAGCAAGCTCGGTGCGGGAATCGTCCGCTTGGACAATCTGGGCAAGGTGCTCCGCGAAAATTCGGCCAGCAAAATACTGAAATTTTGGTCGTTGCAGATACCGAATCCCTTCAAGTTTCTGGGCGGGGACGACAAGAAAAAGAATCGGAAAGCGACCGCTTTGCCCGATGGGGACGACCCCGAGGCCCCGCAGTTCGTAATCGCTCCGTGCTGCAATCCGATACCGGGCGACGAGGTAGTCGGCTACGATAATCCGGATACGCACAAGATCGACGTTCATAAGAAGAGCTGCAACGAACTGATCAAGCTGGCGGCGCAGCACGGCAACAACCTGACTCCGGTCAAATGGTCGAGTCACAAGGCGATGTCGTACCTGTCGGTGCTGGAGTTGCGCGGCATCGACCGGATCGGTATCCTGATGGAGCTTTCGCAGGTCGTGACCGGCGAACTGAACACCAATATCCGCGAGTTGCATATTCAGAGCCATGACGGGATTTTCGAGGGCCGTGTCAGTTTGTATGTCAAGAACATTCAGGACCTGAAAGTCATCATGGAAAAAGTGGGCAAGATCCGTGGGATCGAAAAAGTCAACCGTGTGGAGAACAATCAAGAATAGCGCACTATGGAAACTCTGATCACACTGATAATCGTTGTTGTCGCGGCCCTTCTCTCAAAGAAAAAGAAAGACCGGGGGGCGGCTTTGCCCGAGGAGAAGACTACCCTGCCCTCCTCGCCTTGGGACGATCTGATCCGGGAGATACAATCGGGCCGGAGCGACGCTTCCCCGAAGGGAGGCGAAGCTACGTCCGGCGGCGATCGCGGAGAATATGCCGCCGAGGTTTCGGCGGAGCCGGCGACCGAAGCGGCGGCTCCCGCCTATTATTCTTACGACGAACAGACGATCGACGAGCTGGACGGAAATCGCACGGACGTTCCTTTTTCCTATGACGAGCAGTCGCTTGCCGACCGGACGGCCGCTCCCGTGGCCGCTCCGGTTCTTTCCGGTGCGGGCGGTTCCGAGGAGTCGGAAAAGCCGGCGCCGACGCGCGGAATTTTCGCGGACGGATTCGATCCGAAGATGGCCGTGCTGTACGCCGAAGTGATGCGTCCCAAGTTTCAGGAGTATTGAGGGTATCTTCGCTGCTGAGAAAATCGGCGTCCGAGACGATGTTTTTCTTTGAATGTAGCGGCCGTTGTCATGTTCTCGTCGTGCGCCACGGTTTTTTGCGGTTCTCGGGCCAAGGTCACGTTCGATACGAACGTTCCCGTTGAATCGGCGACATTGACTATCGACGGCAAAAAGCACCAAGTGAACGCTTTCCCCTATGAAACGAGAGTAAAGCGGGGATTTACGGATACGGAAGTCAAAGTCGAATCGGAGGGATACGATCCTGTGCGCTTTACGATCTTCAAAACGTTCAACGCCGTTTCCGTCATCAATCTGTTCGACGTGCTCGGATGGGGAATCGACGCCGCTACGGGAGCTATGATGAAACCCGATCAAAGAGCGTATGAGATCATGTTCGCGGAACCGAAAGCAAATGCGACCGAATAGAACGGAGCCCGATTTCGGATCGGACGGTCGTCTCCCCGGCTCTTTCCCCCCGATTGTCTGAGAAGCGCGACGATCGATTCGGAGCGATACGAGGCCGGGAAGCGGTTTTCTCTGCATGGACGGGTTCCCTTTTTAACGCTTTGTTCTTGGATTCCGCAAATGAGCTCGTTCGAGGGCGCGTCCGTCGTGGTTGGCGTCCCGATAAACCGGAGCGAACCGGGGGATCAAGGACATGCGGTAAGGCAATGCCCGTCTTTTTACTTAACCCGGATCAGGTTCAGCCCGTCGCGGATCGGCAGGATGACGTTTTCGACCCGGTCGTCCGCCGCAACCAGGTCGTTGAATTCCTGAATCGCTTTCGTGTGGCGGTCGTTGTGCGCGGCGGGTTCCGTTACCTTGCCGTACCACAGGATGTTGTCGGCCAGCAGATAGCTTCCGCTGCGGACGAGCGTCCGCATGGCCATCCGGTAGTAGTCCGGATATTCGCGCTTGTCTCCGTCGATAAAGATCAGGTCGAATAGGCCGAGCGCCGGAGCCAGATCGAGGAGGAGGCGGCCAGATGCCTGGCAGGGATAGACAGCCAGGCAGGAGATTATGAGAAAATCCTGTACGTGTACGAG
>ENA-ORTH01002078-ORTH01002078.1-human-gut-metagenome-genome-assembly--contig:-NODE-2078-length-17286-cov-2.650746_pt1 | contig 17286 bp, 17 predicted proteins | sample MGYA00241914_ERZ509192 | MGnify/ENA primary metagenome ERZ509192 (study PRJEB26280, sample SAMEA2338826) | human gut metagenome | biome: human gut; feature: human-associated habitat; material: faeces... | reverse complement strand
AACTTCTTTCATGTTATCCACAAACTGAATGTTAAGTCCCTGTAGGATCTCTTTGTCCATCTCTTCGATATCCGGACGGTTTTTCGCCGGAACGAGGACTTCTTTTATTTTCGCATATTTGGCTGCAAGCAGCTTTTCTTTGAGTCCTCCTATCGGAAGCACCCTGCCGCGCAGTGTTATCTCGCCCGTCATGGCTACATCTGCCCTGACAGCTCTGTCTGTAATGGCTGAGAGCATGGCTGTCGCCATAGTAATGCCTGCGGATGGACCGTCCTTCGGCACTGCTCCCTCGGGAATATGTATATGGATATCATGCTTCGTGTAAAAATCTGCATCAATACCATAGCCTTCGCTTATTGAGCGCACATAGCTAAGTGCCGCCTGTGCCGACTCCTTCATCACGTCGCCAAGCTTACCGGTGAGCACGAGCTCACCCTTGCCCGGCAGCACATTCACCTCAACCTCGAGTGTGACTCCGCCCACGCTGGTCCATGCCAGGCCTCTAACGATTCCAACCTCTGCGTGATCATTTTTCTTCTCCGGACTGTACTTCGGATTGCCCAGATACGTCTTAAGATTGGTCTTTGTAACCTTTACAGCAGCTTCACTGTCCTTAAAGATTTCCCTGGCAGCCTTGCGGCACAGCTTGCCGATAGTCCTCTCAAGACTTCTGACTCCGGCCTCTCTGGTGTACAGCCTGATAATATCCTTTAGGGCCGAGTCTGTTATCGTAAGCTGTTCCTTTTTAATTCCGTTTTTGCTCTTTTGCTTCTCAACCAGGTGCTCCTTTGCTATGTGAAATTTCTCATTTTCAGTGTAGCTTGACACCTCGATAAGCTCCATCCTGTCAAGAAGCGGCTTTGGAATGCCTGAAACCTCATTTGCCGTTGCAATAAAAAGCACCTCCGACAAATCTACAGGCATCTCGATGTAATGATCCCTGAATCTGCAGTTCTGCTCACTGTCAAGCACCTCAAGAAGAGCGGCTGATGTGTCACCCTTGTAGTCACTTGACACCTTATCTATCTCATCCAACAGCATGAGAGGATTTGAAACGCCTGCCTGTCTTAAACCATTTACTATACGGCCCGGCATAGCGCCGATATATGTCTTTCTGTGTCCACGGATTTCTGCCTCATCGCGCACACCACCAAGAGAAATACGCACATATTTCTTCTCCAGTGCAGACGCAATTGAACGGGCTATGCTTGTCTTTCCTGTTCCCGGAGGACCTACAAGACAAATTATAGGACTCTCTCCCTTGCTTGTCAGATTTCTGACTGCCAGAAACTCAAGTATTCTCTCCTTGACATCCTTTAATCCGTAGTGATCATCATCGAGCACCTGTGCTGCATGGTCAAGATCCTTGTTATCCACAGACATCTTGTTCCACGGAAGCTCAAGTACAGTCTCTATATAGCCTCTCTCAACTGTGCTCTCTGATGAGCTGCTGCTCATATTTCTAAAGCGCTTTATCTCTTTTTTCGTCTTTTCCTTTACGTAGTCAGGCGCATCTAACTCAGATAGTTTTTTCTCATATTCATCAGCCTCCGAGTCAGCATTCTCGCCCAGCTCCTCACGTATCACACCAAGCTGTTCACGAAGCACATACTCCTTCTGATGCTTATCCACACGAACCTTTACTTTTTTCTGAAGCTCATTCTTTATGGAAATAACCTCCACCTGGGAGAGAAGTAATGATACTATAACCTGATATCTGTCATTGATATCCTCTGCCTCAAGCACCTGCTGCTTAAGCTCATATGACACCGGCAGATTGTTGGTTACATAATCAATGAGCTTTTCAAGATCCTCATACTGATCTATCTGTCTGATAAGCTCCTTGCTGATTTTGCCGACGACTGCCGCATATCTGTGAAAAGCCTCTCTGACTCCGAGAAGCATGGCTTCCCTGAGATCATCCGGCAGGCTGTCTGCATTACTATCACAATAACAGATTTCTGCCTCAAGGTACTTCTCATTACCGGTAAAGCCAAGCAATGCTGCCCGGCTTATTCCATCTACAAGTATTCTCACAACATCATTCTGTAATCTGACAACCTGCTTTATGTCAGCAACAATACCCATCTGATAGAGGTCTTCCTGAGTCGGGTCCTCACTGTCCACATTCCTTTGTGTGACAAGATAAATCTTTTGATCCTGCTCCATAGCCTCCTCGACAGCACGAAGGGAGCGCTCTCTGCTGATGTCGAAATGGGCAATCATCCCCGGCAGAATAGTAAGCCCTCTCAGCGCTACTGCAGGCATATTCATAATCTGTTCTTCCACTTATATCTCCTGTATTATTACACAGCCATGCATAACAAACCGCTGTGCAATTTATATTATCCGATGCTGTATCTTTTGTAAAATACCGCCATGTACTTACGATGCCGCTTTTTCCTCGATATATGCCTCAGGCACGCAATCACCATCAAGCTTTAAGTTTTCCTCAACGATATCCTTGTCTATTACACATCTGCTGATGCTCTTGTCTGACGGTATACGATACATAAGGTCAAGCATAACAGCCTCCATGATGGCACGAAGTCCTCTGGCCCCTGTCTTTCTCTCAAGTGCCTTGTCAGCGATGGCATTTACTGCATCGTCTGTGAACTCAAGCCCTACTCCGTCAAGCTCAAAAAGCTTGGTGTACTGCTTGATAAGCGAGTTCTTAGGCTCCTTAAGTATACGGATAAGTGCATCCCTGTCGAGTGCCTCGAGAGAAACGGTAATAGGTACACGTCCGATAAACTCAGGAATCAATCCAAACTTTACAAAATCCTGTGGAAGTGCATGCTTAAACGCCTCTCCTACATTGAGCTCTGTCTTTGACTTTACATCTGAATTGAAGCCTATAGATGATGTATCCATACGACTGTCGATAATTTTTTCCAGACCATCAAATGCTCCACCGCAGATAAAAAGTATATTAGTAGTATCAATAGGAATAAGCTCCTGCTGCGGATGCTTTCTTCCGCCCTGTGGCGGTACAGATGCCTCTGTGCCCTCAAGAATCTTTAAAAGAGCCTGCTGTACACCCTCGCCTGACACATCTCTGGTGATTGAGACATTCTCTGATTTCTTTGTAATTTTATCTATCTCATCTATATAAATGATACCATGCTCTGCACGCTCGATATCATAATCTGCCGCCTGAATAAGCTTTAACAGGATATTCTCCACATCCTCACCTACGTATCCTGCCTCTGTAAGTGTTGTAGCATCAGCGATAGCAAATGGAACATTTATCACTCTGGCAAGTGTCTGCGCAAGAAGTGTCTTTCCTGAGCCTGTAGGTCCAAGCATGAGAATATTACTCTTCTGAAGCTCTACATCTGATGTATCACCTGCCAGAACTCTCTTATAGTGATTGTAAACAGCAACCGAAAGCACCTTCTTTGCCTGGTCCTGTCCTATTACATAATCGTCCAGAAACGCCTTAAGCTCCTCCGGAGTAACAAGATTTATATCATCCTTAGCGCTGCTTTTGTCCTCATGGCCATCTACGCCTTCTTCCTCAAGAATCTCGGCACATATATCTATACACTCATCGCAGATAAAAGCTCCATTAGGTCCGGAAATCAAACGATTTACCTGGTCCTGTGTCTTACCGCAAAATGAGCAGCGAATCTTTCCGTCGTTTTTTCCTGCCATTATTAACTCCTTTTATTGCATGAGGGCATCCCATATGGGGTACCCTCTTAAATTCATCTAACTTCTGATTATCTGTTTGTTATTACACTGTCTATGAGACCATACTCTGCGGCTTCCTGTGCTGACATATAGTTGTCTCGCTCTGTATCAGCTGCAATTGTCTCGTATGGCTTGCCTGTATTGGCTGCTAAAATTTCGTTTAATCTCTTCTTTGTCTTTAAAATATTTTCTGCAGCAATCTGAATCTCAGTAGCCTGACCCTTTGCACCGCCAGATGGCTGATGAATCATAATCTCTGCATTTGGAAGAGCATATCTCTTGCCCTTTGCACCGCCTGCAAGAAGGAAAGCTCCCATGCTTGCTGCAAGACCGATACAGATTGTTGAAACATCACACTTGATGTACTGCATAGTATCGTAAATAGCAAGTCCTGCTGTAACCATTCCACCCGGTGAATTGATGTAAAGGTGGATATCCTTATTCGGATCCTCGGACTCAAGGAATAAAAGCTGGGCAACAACAAGGCTGGCTGTTGTCTCATTTACTTCCTCTCCAAGGAAAATGATACGATCTTTTAATAATCTGGAGTAAATGTCGTAGTTGCGCTCTCCTCTGCTGGTCTGTTCAATGACATATGGTACTAAACTCATATAAAATACCTCCTTTATAAAAGCTCAAAAGACCGGCTCAGAAAATAGGCTTCTGAGCCAGTCAATCAAATCTTGATTCAAAAATCTTATTCTTCTGTAGACTCTTCTGCATCAGCCTTTTTCTTTGCCTTTGCACGCTCTTTAACGTTGTCCATGATAAGATCTACGGCCTTTGTGATAGCAATGTCTTTCTTCATAGACTCCTTCTCAGCATCTCCCATGTACTCTTTAAGCTTATCAGCCTCCATGCCGTATGCCTTAGCCATCTTCTCTACCTCAGCATCGATATCTGCATCAGTAACCTCGATGTTTTCCTCCTTGGCAATCTGCTCAAGTACAAGGCTGCTCTGGATACGTGTTGTAGCCTCAGGACGAACCTGATCCTTAAGCTGGTCAACTGTCATGCCTGAGAACTGTAAGTACTGCTCCATTGTAAGACCGCTCTGTGCGATTCTCTGAGCGAACTCCTCAACCATTGTCTCACACTGAGTCTCAATCATTGCCTCAGGAAGATCCATCTTTGACTTGTCGATAATCTTCTGGATAGCCTCATCCTCTTTAGTCTTCTTAGCTTCTGTCTCTTTCTTCTCTGTGAGGTTCTTTTTGATTTCCTCTTTGTACTCAGCTAATGTATCAACACCTGCTGCATCCTGTGCAAACTCATCATCAAGCTCTGGAAGCTCCTTAGCCTTGATCTCGTTGATCTTAACCTTGAATGTAGCCGGCTTTCCTGCAAGGTCTGCTGCCTGATACTTCTCAGGGAATGTTACATTGACCTCAACCTCATCGCCTGTGTTCTTTCCTACTAACTGATCCTCGAATGTATCGATGAATGTGTGTGAACCGATCTCTAATGGATGATTCTCACCCTTTCCACCCTCGAAAGCTACTCCGTCAACAAATCCCTCAAAGTCGATAACTGCTGTATCTCCCTCTGCTACAGGACGATCTGTAACTGTAACTGTTCTTGCATTTTTGTTTCTCTGGTTCTCAAGCTCAGCGTCAACCTCTTCATCAGAAACTGATGTGTCGATCTTTGTAACTGTAACGCCCATGTACTTACCAAGAGTAACCTCAGGTCTTACAGCAACCTCTGCTGTGTAGATGAAAGGCTGTCCCTTCTCAATCTGAGTAACCTCAACTGTTGGGCGTGAAACAATGTCAACACCGCTCTCGTCAACTGCACCTGCGTATGTCTGCTGCATAAGAATGTTTGCTGCATCCTCGTAGAACACACCTGCTCCATACATTTTCTCAATCATAGCTCTTGGCACTTTTCCTTTACGGAATCCAGGTACACTAATCTGTTTCTTCTGCTTCTGATATGCAGAATCCAATGCTTTCTCTAATTCCTCAGCTGCTACCTCAATAGTAAGCTTCGCCATATTATGCTCTAAATTCTCAACCTGTACACTCATGTCAATCGTTATCCTCCTTAAAAATATATATGAATGGTATGTACATCAAATGTAATGTGGGCATGCTTTATAAACTGCTAAGCCCAGTCATTGGATGATTATAACACAACAAATCCACTATTTCCAGTGTTTTTTACATTAAATTTGCTTTTGTGTATAATTCCATAAATTGTCAGCAATACCAAAACATATTTTTGTCATTTTACGGCATAATACTTCCATACACATACAGCTTGTGTATAACGTTTTAAAAGGAGGTATTGCATTATGGCAGCATCAAGTAGTAAAAAGGCTTCTGTACCGGAGGCAAAAGAGGCTATGAGCCGTTTCAAGGAAGAGGTTGCTTCAGAGCTTGGAGTTCCTTTAAAAGAGGGCTACAACGGTGACCTTACTTCTAAGCAGGCCGGTTCAATCGGTGGCGAGATGGTCAAGCAGATGATCATGAAGCAGGAGCAGCAGATGAAATAAGCTCTGCAATAGCAGGCTTCAAATGTACGCTTCAAATGCAAGCATAAAAAGAGGCCGCGCACCATGGGGTTGGTGTGTGACCTCTTTTGTTATAATACAGGGGCTTGCCGGTCTAGTATACCAGTCCCTGTCGAATATGCTCTACTGTGGCATCGTCTGTGAAGTATCTGACAAGCTCGAGTGCAAACGCAATAGCTGTTCCCATTCCACGACTTGTAATCACATTGCCATCCACAACTACAGGCTGCTCAAGCCACTGTGCACCGAGCAGCTTTTCCTCAAAACCCGGATGACAGGTAGCTTTTTTGCCCTCAAGTATATGATTCTCACCGAGCACGCTAGGCGCTGCACATATCGCTGCAACAAGTTTTCCCTCAGCGGCAAATCTCTTAATTGTCTTTACTACGGTCTCATCCGCGCCAAGGTTTAATGTACCCGGCATGCCTCCCGGCAGTACGATTGCATCGTAGCTGTCAAAATCAGCCTGTGCCTTTGTGGTATCTGTCTTAAATGTCACCTGATGAGAGCTTGTCACCTCGGCTTTTTCCGTGATTGATATGGTTTCAATCTCCAGCTTTGCTCTTCTAACTATATCGACTACTGTAAGTCCTTCAATCTCCTCACAGCCGTCTGCCATAAAAATTCCTACTTTAATCATATTTTTCTCCTTTATTTTTCTTTGATAATACTATAAAAAGCTGCGGTTCGTCCTTGAATTTTTAAATACCGGTCATTATAATCATATATAAATGATATAAGGGTAAAACAAAAATATAAACCGTAACTATAAATCTACCAGTAACCTGAAAGGATATACCATGGAAATCGAAAGAAAATACTTACTTAAACAGCTTCCTTCCAATTTAGACAGCTACGCGAGCAAAAAAATCGCCCAGGGCTATCTGTGCACCTCGCCTGTTGTCAGAGTCAGACGCTCAAATGACAGCTATTATATGACCTACAAGGGAGCCGGTCTTATGGTGCGCGAGGAGTACAATCTTCCTCTCACAAAAGAAGCCTACGACCATCTTGTCCAAAAGATTGACGGTCGTCTCATCGAAAAGACACGCTATCTCATACCTCTTGACGGTGGTCTGACCGCAGAGCTTGATGTATTTGAGGGTGATCTGGCTCCTCTTACACTTGTGGAGGTTGAATTCGACTCTGTCGACGCAGCAAATGAATTCACAGCGCCTGACTGGTTTGGCGAGGATGTCACTGAATCCGGCAAATATCACAACAGCTATCTGAGCCGATTGGAAAATTCATAGTACTGCCTGGTCTTTATTGTATTCTTTAAATCATCATACCGCTTTTGCAATGGACCCTCAGGAACTACAACATCCATAACCACCGCTATGTCATCTATAAGGCGGTCGGTTATGATATCCCTCATTGAAATAAGTATATTGTACTTCTCTTCAAAGGTATCCGCATCAAGGAACTCCAGCAAACGCGGATCCGGTGCCTGGCCTTCATCTGCATCCGGTGCCGGCTCATAACATGCCTGTGTCTGAACACTCACAGCTTCAGGTGCATTAGCTGCAATCGCATTAGTGCTCAAAGAGATACTCTTTCCCGACATATCCTCCGGCTTATCCTTAAGTGTGATCTTCTCAAATCTGTATTTCTGCTTCACATCAGGATATTTCTCATGGTCCACCTCGCTTACAAACATGTCGAGTGGTCTGGCGTATATCCCAAAATCATCATATAAAGCCTGATAAATCACAAGCTTTTCCCCTGTCTCTGAATGTGTTGCCACTGTAACTATCTGATACAGCTTATTCTTAAAGTGCCTGTAAAGCTCTCCGGGCTTTGGTGTTCTGTCCATCATTTCTGCCTCTTTTCCTATTATTTAAAAGTTGTTAATCATGTCTAAGCCTTCCCCAAGGAAATCTCTCTCAAACTCCAGATTGCCGCTGTATCCCATGGCAATCAGATCCTCAACACTGCCAAACATGCTCTGTGTCTCAGCCTCTATAATCTTTGCACCGTCTGCCGCTTTGGTATGCAGTGTCTGGCAGTTTCTTGAGTGCTCCTGAGCCATTCTCTGCTGCGCCTCGCTATGTCCGTGCATAGTCTCAAGCTCTTTTTGTGTCGTATCATCCGCAAAGCGTGCGTTATTTTTCACGGCCCTCTGCACTATATCCGGATTGCTCTGCTGTGGTCTCTGCTGTGGCTGTACTCTCTGCTGCATCTGTGGTCTCTGAGGCTGCTGTGGTCTCTGCTGCATCTGTGGCTGTGGTTTCTGCTGATATGTCTGGTTCAATGCATTCATACCCGACTGAACTGTATTCTGCATGCTGTTCCATATCTGCCGCATCTGCTTCTGCTGCGGTCTCGGTTTGTTTGGCTGCGTGTTTTTACTGCCTGCGCTCTTTGATTTTTTGTTAATGTAAAAAACAGCTCCTAAGATAATTACCCAAATTATAACATCCATATTCTGCTCCTTTATCAATCTGCATTTTCTATGTCAATCCCTGAATATCCTGCACATATCGCGCAGTATGTACTCTGCTGTCTGTTCCGGCTCCCATTGCTTTGCAACGCCCACAAGCAGCGGCTTAAGCTCCGACAGTATCCTTGCCGTGCGCCGGTCTGTCGTGCCCTCATACTTATCGTTTATGGCCTCAGCCTGCTTCACACATGCCTCAAGCTGCTTTAATATATCCTTCCAGAACTCCTCGTAATATATCTCATGCACTCTCTTAGTCTTTTGTGTGAAATTTAGCTCTGCAAGCTCTTTGTTGCTGTGCCCCAAATAGAAATATGACAGAGCAAACAAATCAGGCTTTTTCCTTTCAAGCCCCTCATTTGTCAGGTGTATCAGATTCTCTATCTCACTCTGTAAAATGATACCGTTGTCAAAGGATGACAGATATCTCTCCCCCTGCTTTACAACAGAGTCCAGAGTCGTGTGAAAATCCGTGTCCACCTTGCTGATTAAAAATTCATCGTCAAACATGCCGCTTTTCGCTTTGCAAGCCTTTATCAGCTCTCCAAAATGCTTCCGGTCGGTTCCTGTGAGCTCACGATACCCAATAACTTGCTGCTCAAGCTCCTTTAAATCTGAAAGCAGGCTGCTTAAGCCTGTCTTCACGCCATAATAGCGCTTTGCAACACCGGAGGAATTCTTTTTGGTTTTGACATACAGCTTAAGCCAGCTGTTGACCACTGTCATGTCGGCACCCGCCGTATCCATCGCTGTCTTAAATTTCTTTTCCGTATCACTTAGTCCTAAAATCATCACACACCCTCAAACATCATTCTAAAACTATATAATAACAATTCTACACCATTATCATATTTTTTTAAAGAGCCTTTTTTCGCTCTGAAAAGCCAACTTTAAACGCAAAAAAAGGAAGCCATACAATAACTGTATGACTTCCTATATACTCTTCATGTTATTCGCATCGTCGTGCAAATGGCACGAGCGGCTTTGTTATGATAGCAAAATCAGATTAACGACCGAACTGCATATCGTTGTTACCTGATTTTGTTGTGAACATCTCAAGCATGTTGATTGGATCGTTGTAATCCATAAGCCATCCCTCACGGGCGAAATCAAACTGTCCGTCCTTACGGCTGTTAAGGAATACGTTCCACTCCTGCTGCTCAACCTTTAAGTTGATACCTACCTTTGAAAGATCTGCCTGAATAGCCTCACCAATCTTTACATTTGACTCTGAGTTGTTTACAAGGTATGAGAACTCGACAGTCTGGTTTACCTGACCTGTGCTCTCATCTAATAATCCGATAGAAGCAAGAAGCTCTTTAGCCTCCTCAAAGTTCTTATCGTAATCTGTGCCGTAGTAATCTTTGTTCTTGAACTCGCCACCGTTACCATCTGTAACGCCCTCTGGGATAAATGTTGTGGCAATCTTCTGTCCGCCCTGGGCGATTGTATCGATAATGTACTGACGATCGATAAGAAGACAGATTGCTTTTCTGAATACCTTAGCCTGGTCAGCATCTAATCCAAGTTCTGAGTAGAGCTTAGAGTTAATGTTGAAGCCTACGTAGTATGTTCCAAGGTTGTCAACTGTGTAGAACTCGCTTGTCTTCTTAGCTGCCTCAATCTCGGCTGTAGGAACTGTATCGATGAAATCAAGGTCACCGTTCTGGTAAGCTGTGTAAGCTGAAACATCATCAGATGTAAGCATTACGTTCATCTCATCAACTGTTACATTGTCAGCATCCCAATAGTTAGGATTCTTAACATATGTCATGCTTGAATCATGCTTCCACTCCTTGAGTGTGAATGCACCGTTTGTAACGAACTTGTCGCTTGCATCGTTTGCCCAGTCATCATTTCCCTCTACTGACTTCTGGTTTACAGGGAAGAAGAATGGGAATGCACATAAGTCAAGGAAGTATGGTGTAACTGCTTTAAGCTTGACAGTAAGAGTCTTTCCATCATCAGAAGCTACTACATCATCAGCAGCAAGACCCTTTGTATCATCATATCCTGCGAATACTGCGCAAAGGTAGCTGTAATCTGCAGCTGTCTTAGGATCTGCAGCTCTCCTCCAAGACCACTCGAAATCCTTTGCAGTAAGCTCATCACCGTTTGACCACTTAAGACCGTCACGCATTGTGAATGTGTATGTGAGGCCATCCTCAGAAACCTCATAGCTCTCTGCACATGCAGGCTCAAGCTTGCCCTCAGCGTTGTAACGCATAAGACCCTCAAAGCTGTTTACTGCAAGACATCCGCCGTCAACAGTACTGTTTAATGCAGGATCGATATGATCAGGCTCTGATGCCATGAAGATGTTTAACTTTCCGGCATTCTTTGTGTTCTTTGCATTGTAGAAGTATTTCATACCCTCTACTGTTGAGTATACGTCTGTGACATAATCCTTGAGCATATACTGGTCATTGTAGTAGTAAAGTGGAATAACACACCATGTATCCATAAGCATATCCTCTGCCTGGTGCATCATCTCTGCACGCTTTGCAAGATCTGCTTCTGTACGGATAGATTCTACTAACTCATCATAGCTTGTCCAGTCTACGGCTGTTGATACAGCAGTATCAGAATTATCGTTAGTAGTTGTTTTGTTGTTGCTCTTGCTTCCACAAGCAGTCATGCCAAGTGCCATAGCTGCAACAAGAGTAAGTGCTACTAATCTCTTTTTCATCTTTCTTCCTCCTAATTAATTAATATGAAAAATAAATTTATGTTAGAACCGGCACATGTGGCTTAAGCTATATGCCGGTAAAAACCTTATATTAGCGGTTGAAGCATGCAACCATATGTCCGTTTCCTCTGTCTGTAAGCTCCGGACGTGCTGCTGCACACTGTTCTGTCGCGTATTTACAGCGCGAACGGAATGGACAGCCGCTAGGCATGCGAAGAGGTGAAGGAACATCTCCCTCAAGCACGATTCGCTTGCTGTGTCTGGCAGTCTCAGGATCCGGAATCGGAACTGCTGAAAGCAGCGACTGTGTGTACGGATGGATTGGATTGTCCATCAGCTCATCTGCATCTGCAAGCTCCATCATATGGCCCAAGTACATAACAGCTATTCTGTCAGAGATATGCTGCACTACAAGCAGATCATGCGCTATAAACAGGTATGATAACCCTCTCTCCTTCTGCAGATCCTCAAACATGTTGACTACCTGAGCCTGAATTGAAACATCAAGTGCCGATACCGGCTCATCACATACGATAAACTTCGGATCTACTGCAAGCGCTCTTGCTATTCCGATACGCTGTCTCTGTCCACCCGAAAACTCATGTGCATAGCGTGTGGCATGGTCTGCGTTTAGTCCAACTGTCTCCATGAGATCCATAATCATCTCATGGCGCTCTTTCTTGCTATTATAGAGCTTGTGCACATCGAGAGGCTCTCCGATGATATCCTCAACCGTCATACGAGGGTTGAGTGATGAATACGGATCCTGGAATACCATCTGCATCTGCTTACGGTAAGGATGCATATTCACATCTATCTTCTTCTCACTGTCAAACAAAACATTGCCGTCGAACTCAATGCGTCCAGCTGTCGGCTGGTACAGACGTAAAAGAGTACGTCCTACGGTTGTCTTTCCACAGCCTGACTCGCCAACAAGTCCAAGCGTCTCACCCGGCTTTATGGCAAATGACACATCATCGACTGCCTTTAATTCCATCTTTTTAAATCCGTCATGAACAGGGAAATACTGCTTCAAATGGTCTACCTTGAGCAGGTACTCGTTGTTATTTGTCTCATTACTCATTTGATTTTCCCTCCTCCATCATATTCTTAATATTCATCCAGCATGATGCGAGATGATCCTCTCCAACCCAGATTTCCTCCGGCTTTTCGGTGAGACATATCTTCATAGCGGCATCACAGCGAGGGCAGAATGCACAACCATCTGGCATGTTGAGCATATTGATTGGTGTGCCTCCGATAGGAACAAGCCTGGTTTTTGAATTGGTCTTTGTAGGGATTGAACGAAGCAGTCCCTTTGTGTACTCATGCGCCGGGCTGTAGAATATGGCATCTGCTGTTCCTCTCTCACACACACGGCCGCCGTACATAACTATGATCTCATCACACATTGAAGCAATGACACCCAGATCATGTGTAACCATGATGATTGCCATGCCGAGCTTTTCCTGCAGTGACTGCATAAGCTCAAGAATCTGTGCCTGGATAGTCACATCAAGAGCTGTTGTCGGCTCATCTGCGATAAGGATATCCGGCTCACAGGCTAATGCCATAGCTATCATGACACGCTGTCTCATACCACCTGAAAGCTCATGAGGATACTGATTTACTCTCTTCTCAGGCTCATTTACTCCTACAAGTGTGAGCATCTCTATAGCACGCTCTTTTGCTTCCTTCTTTGTACGATCTGTATGAAGAAGCACTGCTTCCTCAAGCTGGTAGCCTACCGTAAATACCGGATTAAGCGATGTCATAGGATCCTGGAAAATGATTGAGCAGCATTTTCCTCTGAAATCTGCCATTTTCTTTTTGTTCCATTTGGTGATATCCTCACCCTTATATTTTACTGAGCCGCCTGTGATGGCACCATTCTCAGCAAGAATCTGCATGATTGAATATGCTGTAACTGACTTTCCTGAGCCCGACTCTCCTACGATTCCAAGAGTCTTTCCCGGCTCAAGCTTAAAGCTGACACCGTTTACAGCTGATACGTCTCCGTTATCGGTCTTGAAGGTAGTGTGCAGATCAGATACTTCAAGAACAAACTTATTATCTTCCATCTTACTCACTCCTTACTATTTCGATAATTTAGGGTCAAATGCATCTCTTAAGCCGTCGCCGATAAGATTCAATGTAAGAACAATGATACAAATCGTAAGCGCCGGAAAAATAAGACGCAATGGGTAACTCTGGAGTCCACCACGCGCTGTATTTGCCAACGAACCAAGTGAAGGCATAGGAGCCGAAACACCAAGTCCGATAAATGACAGATAACTCTCAGTAAAGATGGCTGATGGTATCTGAAGCGCTGTAGTAATGATGATTACTGACAGACAGTTCGGTAAAATGTGTTTTCTGATAGTGCGGGCTGATGATGTTCCGATACACTTTGCTGCGAGAATGTACTCATTCTGCTTGATGGTAAGAATCTGACCTCTTATAAGTCTTGCCATTCCTACCCAGTAAAGCAATCCAAACACTATGAAAAGTGCAATCATGTTGACACCGAGCTTTGAAAGCACTGTACCCTTTATTACAGGTGTTAGCACCTCATTTAATACAACTGCGAGTAAAATGATGAGCAGCATATCCGGCAATGAATAAATGATATCTACTATTCTCATCATAACCATATCTACCTTGCCACCGCAGAAGCCTGATACGGAACCGTAAATGATACCGATTATAAGCACAAGCAGTGATGCAAACACACCGACTCCCAGCGAAACACGAGCTCCGTAAACAACACGGATAAAATAGTCTCTTCCGAGCTCATCTGTGCCAAAAATGTGTGGGAACAGCTTCTCACCTGCATCAATCTGTGCCTGCTCAGCATCGCTGTACTGGAAAGGTCCTAAGTTCTGTGCACCCTTAACGATATCTGCATAGCCGTAAGGCACAATCTTTGGTGCCAGAAGAATAACCAAAATAAGTAAAACCAAAACTATAATAGAACCCATAGCCAGTGGATTTTTGCGGAGTCTCTTAAGACCATCCTTAAAGAAGGTAGTTGACTCACCCATAACCTCCTGCTGGCGTTTCTCTTCATCTGATGCCTTGGCAAAATCCTTCATATCGAACTTGCTAAGGTCAATCTGTGTGGAGAAAGGAGCTCTCTTCATATTATCTTTCATCTTTATCTCTCCTTAATCAAGCTTAATACGTGGATCAATCACTTTGTATACAATATCTGTAATGAGGTTCGCGCCTACCATGATGACAGCAAGGAAAAGTGTTGTGGCCATAATCATTGTGTAATCACGGTTTGTGATACAGCTTACGAACTTGGAACCGAGTCCTCCGATATTGAAAATACTCTCAATAACCATTGAACCTGTGAGGATACCACCAATCATAGGTCCCACATATGTGATGACCGGAATGAGCGCATTACGAAGCGCATGTACAAATATAATCTTGTACTGATGTACACCCTTGGCCTTTGCCGTACGGATGTAATCCTGTCCGAGTGCATCAAGCATTGAAGTCTTTGTAAGTCTTGTAATATATGCCATCGGTGAAAGTGACAGTGACAGCACCGGAAGTAATATCATGTTGCTTCCTGAGCTGAAAGCCTGCACCACGCCAAGCTTTATACAGAAGAAATAAAGTAATAACGTAGCGATGACAAATGACGGCATCGACGTAATCAGTGTGACGAAGAATACTATAACTCGATCCGGCCACCTGTTTCGCATCAGCGCTGCTATCGAACCGAGCACCACTCCGAATACTATCGCAGTGAGCGCCGCTAAGAGTCCAAGCTTCGCTGAAATCGGGAAGCTCTCCCCGATGATATCTGAGATCGGACGGTCTGTCTTAAGACTAACACCGAAATCTCCGTGCAGCACGCCTGCCATGTAATTCTTGTACTGGACTATAAGTGGCTGATCCAGTCCGTAGCGTGCCTCAAGCTCTTTCATTACCGCCGGACTCTTTGCCTTCTCCGAATTGAATGGACCACCCGGAATTGCATTCATGGCAAAGAATGTAATAAGACTGATAATGAAGATTGTAAAAATAGCGAGAATAACTCTCTTTACAATGTACTTACCCATATTTTTCTCTCCCTCTTGGATTTGTATCGATAATGCATTATTTTTATTTTTTAAAGCATTATCACTGTACCACGTCAAAGTATTTTGTCTAATACGCAAAAAAGTGCGAATGACGTCATTGTCATTACACACTCCCTAATCTTGCTGTCTGATACAACTGTCGTTCTGACGCGAACAATTCTTTTTTATTATACACAGAAATCATACTTTGTCAATTGGATATATTTTCCTATATTATTTTTATTTTTGCATAAAAATTAGTCATATTTTTATAATACTCATTAATAAGGGCAGTTTATGCAGTCTATAAGCGTTATTTATACATTTTTATTCATTTTTATTTTTGCATTAATATATTAATTTTCAGTGCATGATTACTTTGAATTGTTAAGTACCGGCGTTATTCTGGCATTAAATGGGTATTTGGTGTATAATTACTTATCATTATATATCAAGGAGCCACCTATGCTTACATACGACGATGCACTCAATCTCAACTACTATAAAAAAACAACCTTTACCGGCTGGATGAACGGCATGCGCTTTCTCATAAAGCGTGAGGAGCCTGTCATCAAGGAAGCCACCGAGGATACTCCCGAGGAAAAGGGTGAGCCAATCTTTCATGCATGGATATGGCCGGGGCCGTATATTTTTGACCTGACTGACGACAGCAAAAAAACGGACAATACCTTTCCATTTACAGATGACGGTAAAAAACAGTGTGTAGACTGGATTAATGAGGTCATCAGTGCGCACTCAAACGAATATCCGAAAAATAAAACAGATGGAGAAAACAAATGCAATATATAATAAGAAAAGCAACAGAACAGGATCTTACGAGAGTGCGGGAGATATATGGAATTGCACGAAATTTTATGAGAGACAATGGTAATCTTACACAGTGGGGCAAAGGAGATGAACCGGAAAATTTGACGGAAGATGATATCCGACAGGGAAATTTATATGCACTGACAGACAACGCCGGGGAGATTCATGCAGTATTTGTATTCATGATAGGAGAAGACCCGACATATCTGAAGATTGAACAAGGAAACTGGATATCAGCTGAGCCATATGGTGTCGTACACAGAGTGGCAAGTGACGGAAGCGTTCATGGTGTTCTGGGACGGATCATGGATTACTGCAAAGGACAGATGTCGCATCTCAGGATAGACACACATGAGGACAATAAAGTAATGCAGCATGTGATTGAAAAATGGATTTGTACGATGCGGAATCATTTATGTGTCGGATGGAACACCACGAATTGCATATGAATGCAGATAAGAGGAAAGTGGCTACTGTGAACGGAATGAACAGTAACGGGAAGCAGACATGACCACTTTGTTTTTGTATAAAAACTTGCATTCTCTTAATGGAAGGAAGATAATGACATAGTCGGCAGGAATGTCGGCTTTTGAAAATTTATCTTGGGAGTTGAGGAAAAAATGGAACAGCAACAGCATATGTTCACGAACCGCATGATCAGGAATCTTCTCATTCCGGTTGTGCTGGAACAGTTGTTGAACTCCATCATGGGAACTGCGGATACTATGATGGTAAGTAATGTCGGTTCGGCGGCAATCTCGGCAGTATCGCTGGTAGACTCGATCAATGTACTCGTCATTCAGGCATTTTCCGCACTGGCAGCGGGAGGTGCAATCGTCTGTGCACAGTATATCGGGCAGAGAAACAAAGAAAAAGCAAACGAATCTGCAAGACAGGTGTTGTTTATCATAACAGCTATTTCGGCAGCAGTAAGTCTGATTTGTCTTGTTTTCCAGAAACCACTTCTCAGGCTGATCTTTGGTTCAGTAGAAGCAGAAGTTATGAGAGCATCGGAAACTTATTTCTTTTACACTGCTCT
>ENA-ORTH01002076-ORTH01002076.1-human-gut-metagenome-genome-assembly--contig:-NODE-2076-length-17319-cov-3.689354_pt1 | contig 17319 bp, 12 predicted proteins | sample MGYA00241914_ERZ509192 | MGnify/ENA primary metagenome ERZ509192 (study PRJEB26280, sample SAMEA2338826) | human gut metagenome | biome: human gut; feature: human-associated habitat; material: faeces... | reverse complement strand
TTCGATAGACCGCCACCGCCATTTGCCTCTGCCCGGCGCGGTATGTAGCAAAGGGAAACGCCAACGCCCGGATGGACTGGTCGCGCACCGATGTCCAATCCCGTTGGATGGCCGCCCATTTCTCATATTGATCGAGAAGATCCAGATAAAACGCTTCCAGTTCTTCAGCAGTATACACCCGCTGGAAGCGCCGGATCTCCTCTGTGTCCACCTGAAAATAGGTGAGCTGTACGGAGATCCGCTCCAGATTCTCTTGCAGGCAATAAAAATAGGCGTAGCACATCGCCTGTCCCCAATGCGCCCGGTTGAAATCCTCTGTAATCATCGTGAGCGGGGCTCCAGTCGTCTTGATCTCGTCGACCGTCACCCCAACGGCATCCGTAATCACGCCGTCGGCCCTTCCCTCCACCCGATAGAGAAATCCATGGCGCTCCGTCTGCTGGGAAAGGAACACCTCTGCGCGGTACGACGGTCCTCCCGCCTTTTGCAGGCGGCGATGAATGCGCGCTCCCTCGCTGGCCCGGTCTATACCGCCGAACCGGTTGTCCAAGCTGCCGCTCTGCAACAAAAACTCCGCCAGCTTTTTGACCGAGATGCGAATCTCATAGGCCATCGGCCTCCCTCCTTCGTCCGCCGTACCAAAGCACAAGGCTGGCGCCGTTGGGACGGGCCAGCCTAAGACAAATTCAAAATATTTTTATCAAAAATAGTTACAACAGGCGTGTATCGTTGATAATCAGCTCAAATTGCAGGTTCAAAAACTGCGCCGCCTGCCGGCAAAGCACCATGCGGGTCAAAAAGATCTCGAAGTATTCCATCACCGGGCAAATCGTGGTATCAATCACAATATTCAATACGGCGGTGCGGTTTTCCGGGTCAATTTCCATCGCAGAGCGTTCCACCGCATAATTGACGCGGTCGTGGATGTCCGCAGCCACGGTCCCTTTATCGCGCACGCGTGAACGCCGCACATCGCTTTTGTCGGAGAGGATCAACGCCGCCGCGATGGGGTTCACTGCCGCGGCGGTTCCTTCGTCGTGGTTGCCGATCGCCGCCACCACCAAGGCGATCTCCGCTGGGTCCATTTGCAGTTTGTTCAGGATGGTAAATGCCATCAACGCGCCGCTCTGCGCGGTTTACTACGTTGCCAATATCGTGCATATAGCCGGCAATCGCCGCCAGCTCGCAGGTTCTTGCATCATATCCTAAGCTTTGCAATATCTGCCTGGCAACATCCGAACTGCGTTTTGCATGGGCTAGGCCGTGCTCTGTAAAGCCAATAACGCCAAGGTTATCATTTCCATTTTTGATATATGCGTTGACCTCTTCGCTTTTCCAAATCTCTTCAAAGGTCACTGTCCGATATGTTTCCATAAATGGCCTCCCCCGGACTCAATCATCCACCGCCATATGATACATTGCTTCCAGACAGATCTGTGCGTGGAGCATGAACCGGTCGATGTCAATATTTTCATTCGTATTGTGCAAGCGGCGGTCCGGCTCATCCGGGAAGAATGGCCCAAAAGCAACCCCTTTTCCGCCCAGTTCACGCGCGTAGGTCCCTCCACCGGTGGAATAGAGCGGCGCGGGTTCGCCTATGAATGCCTTATAAGCGCTCTGCAAAAGGGCGATAAACGGACGGTCGGCAGGCAGGAACAGCGGCTTCATATGGCCGCCCTCCTCGGAAAACACATCCTCTGCCCGCGCGGTCTTCTGAATCGTTTCGATGATTGCAGACCCGTCCGACGTCACAGGATAGCGGATGTCGATGGCGGCCGTACACAGGGATGCATCCGCGTGTACCAGCCCCAAGTTCAGCGTCAACGGGCCGGACTCGTCGTCCTGTTGCCTAATTCCCATAGAGGCTCCGTCCAGCTCCACGCCAATATGTTTTTGGAGGAAGGCCGGAAGCGTGCCCATTTGTTCCTCCGTGAACACTTCAAAAAGCAACGCCAATAGATGGGAAGCCGCGTTAAAGCCCTCCTGCGGCTGCATCGCATGAGACGCCGTCCCCTCCGAGGTAATGCGTGCGCCCTCGTCCGTCTCTTCCAAAGTAAAACGCCCTTCCATAGAAACCATCGCCGTGCGCAAACGTTCCCGTTCATCTCTGGTACAGGCCAACTCCGCACAGGCGCCGGCCGGCACCGCATTGACCACAGTCCCTGCGGTAAAGCTTTTCAACACCGTAGAATCGTTCGGCGCAGAGAAATTCATGCGCAGGATACCCTTCTCCCGGTTGCACACGCCGTACTCTGAGTCCGGTGTAAAGCCCATCACCGGCATGGGTTCCTTTTCAAAGTAGCGCTCCAGATCGTCGCTTCCCGTCTCCTCGCCAGCGCCGAAAATCGTACGGATGCGGCGCTTTGTCGGAACCTGCTCGTCCTGCAAAACCTTCAGGCAATACAGCGATACGATGGCCGCCCCTTTGTCGTCCGCCACGCCGCGGCCAAAATATTGGTTGCCAATTTTGGTCATAACGAATGGGTCGGTCTCCCAACCGTCCCCCGCCGGGACAACGTCTACATGGGAAAGCACAGCTGCAATCTCCTCACCCTGGCCGTACTCCGCGTGGCCGGCATAATTTCCGACATTTTGCGTGGAGAATCCGAGCTTCTCCGCAATCTCCAAAATGCATTGCAAAGCTTGTGCTGGCGCGGTCCCAAAGGGCTTCCCCGGTTCCGCTTCCCCTCGCACGGAAGGGATTGCAATCAGCTTGGCCAAGTCCGCAAAGATTTGATCCTGATACTTTAAAATTTTATTTCCGAAATGCAATTTTGTTCTCTTCCTTTCAACTGTATTTGAGGTTATCCTACCAATTGTACTGGAACAAAACGCTGGACAGCCTCCCTCTTAAACAGAAAACACGTTACCATTTTCTGCATATGGTTCATTCTTTTCCTAGGCATCCAGACGGCGGCAACCTTTTCCAACATTGGCTTCCGCTTATGCTGTGAGGTTATTATACCACAAAACCCGGAGAATGTAACTAGACAACTGGCCGCATTTGTCCGGATTTCCGCCGGACGCGGCAGGAGAGGATGGACATTTTTCTTCAAAGGCGATATAATAAAATACCGATCGGGGGACGGTGCGCCCCTATAATGGAATCGTGTCCGCATTCCAAATACGGCGGCCTGCCATGAGCGTCATGCTGTGAGCGGCCGGAAAGGAACCATGCATGCGCAAGCTCTCGGTCGTGATTCCCTGCTACAACGAACAGGAATCTTTGCCCCTTCTGTATAAAGAACTATGTGCGGTGGCCCAGTCTCTGCAAAGCCGTTATGAGTTGCTGTGTGAGTTTGTCTTTGTCAATGACGGCTCCCGGGACGGAACGCTCGGTCTCCTGCGGGGGCTGAGTGAGAAGGACGGGCGGGTGCATTACCTCTCCTTTTCCCGCAACTTCGGCAAGGAGGCCGCCATATACGCCGGCTTGCGCCGGGCCGGCGGCGACTACGTGGCCCTGATGGACGCGGATTTGCAGGATCCCCCAGCCATGCTCGAAGAGATGGTGCGGACGCTGATGGAGGAACCGGTGGACTGCGTGGCCACCCGGCGCGTCTCGCGTAAGGGAGAGCCCCCCATCCGGTCCTTCTTCGCCCGAATGTTTTACCGGCTGATCAATCGGATTTCCAATACCGAAATTGTAGACGGCGCCCGAGATTTCCGGATGATGACCCGGCAAATGACCGATGCGATCCTTCAGCTGAGCGAGTATAACCGCTTTTCCAAAGGCATATTCAGCTGGGTTGGCTTCGATACCAAATGGCTGGAATACGAGAACGTCGAGCGGGCGGCCGGGCAGACAAAATGGAGCTTTTGGAAGCTGTTTAAATATTCTCTGGAGGGGATCACGGCCTTTTCCGCCGTGCCCCTGGCCATCTCCTCCTTCCTGGGCATCCTGTTCTGTATCGTCTCCTTCATTATGATCTGTGTGTTCATTTTGAAAACCCTGATATGGGGGGATCCGGTGGCCGGGTACCCGTCCCTGGTCTGTATCATCTTTTTCATCGGGGGTGTCCAGCTGTTCTGTGTCGGCGTGCTTGGACAGTATGTGTCCAAGACCTATCTGGAAACCAAAAAGCGGCCGCTGTATATCGTCAAGGAATCGGATGCCCAGGAAGAAAAACGGCAGAAGCCCTGAATTTCCCGCCCGGATTGCCGCGCTTTGCGACAGCCCGGGCGTTTTGTCTATAGCCTGTCTGGCCGTGTCGGCGTTATCATGAAGAAGGATCGCCGGCGGGATGGCGGTTCGACTAAGTGGCAAGGGGATGAGGGGATGACTCTGGAGGTTAGGCTCAAGCAGGCGGCGTTGAAAACAGCGGTGACCATCACGCTCGGCGGGCTGGAAAAAGCGCCCGAGCGCTGCGCCCGCACCCTGATGGAGCTAGGGCGGGCCGCCTTTCCCGAACGGGTAAAAGCGGAGGAGGAGCCGTCGGCGCTCCGGCGGCTACTGGAAGCCTGCCGGGAGCTGGACGCCCCGGCCGTGTGGCGGGTCTTTGTGGAGATATATTTGTAGGAACGGAAAGGGGGGCGGAGCCCATGCGGCTGATTCATCTGGGCGATCTGCATTTGGGCAAATTTGTGCTGGAGGTGTCCATGCTGGAGGAGCAGCGGGCATTCCTTCGCTATCTGGCGGATTACGCCGCGGCCAACGCCGTGGACGCGGTGCTCCTGGCCGGGGACATATACGACCGGTCGGTGCCGCCGGCTGAGGCGGTGCAGGTTCTGGATGAGTTCTGGTGCGCCCTGCACCGGGCCGGCATCCCCGTGCTGGCCGTGCCGGGCAATCACGATTCGCCCGAGCGGCTGGCCTTCGGCAGCCGTCTGTTCGCCTCCGAGGGGATTCACATGGCCGGCCCCTATGACGGCACCCTGCCGGTCGTGGAGCTGCGGGATGCCTATGGGCCGGTGCGGGTATACCTGCTTCCCTTTTTGAAGCCGGTGATGGTGCGCGCCGCCTTGGGGGAAGACGTTGCCACTACCGACGAGGCGGTGCGGGCCGCCCTGGCGGTTTCCCCGCCCGATCCCGCCTGCCGCAACATCCTGGTGGCCCATCAGTTCGTCTGTGCCGGCGGGCTGACGCCGGCCGTCTGCGATTCCGAGACCCCCTGCGTCGGGGGGAGCGAGCCGGTGGACGCGTCCGCCTTCGACGCCTTCGACTATGTGGCCCTGGGGCATCTCCACCGGGCGCAGAAAATGGGGAGAGAGACGGTGCGCTACGCCGGGTCCCCCTTGCGGTATTCCCTGTCCGAGGCCGCTCACGTCAAGAGCTTCCCGGTAGTGACGCTGGGAGAAAAGGGGCGGGTGGACATCGAGCTGGTGCCCATCGTGCCCCGGCGGCAGCTCAGGCGGATCCAAGGGGAGCTGACGGCCCTCCTGCAGGCCGGCCTGGAGGATCCCGACGGGCGGGAGGACTACATCTGGGCCGTGCTGGAGGAGGATGCTCTCAACCCGGCGGAACGCCTGCGGGCGGTGTATCCCCATCTTCTGCATGTGGAGGCGGCGCAGCCCGCCGTCTGCGCCGAGGAGACCGGCGAGGCCGAGGCCGCCCCGCAATCCGTCGGGGAGCTGTTCGCCGCGTTTTACGCCGATATGACCGGCCGCCCCCTGAACGGGGAGCAGCGGGAGATTGTGTCGAAAACCCTGAAGAATCTGGAGGTGGAGCCATGAAGCCCGTGAGGCTTGTCCTGTCCGCTTTCGGCCCTTACGCGGGGCGCACGGAGGTGGATTTTTCCCGTCTGCACGGCGTGTTTCTCATCACCGGGGATACCGGCGCGGGCAAAACCACCCTGTTTGACGCCATCGCCTACGCCCTGTTTGGGGAGTGCAGCGGGGAGAACCGGCAAACCGGCAGCCTGCGCAGCGATTTCGCCGATCCCCGGGCTGGAACGGCCGTGACCCTGGAGTTCACCCACCGGGGCCTCAGCTACACCGTCTCCCGCAAGCCCGAGCAGCTGCTTCCCAAGCGGCGGGGGGAGGGCTTCACCCGCCGGCCCGCGGAGGCCGAGCTGCTGCTTCCCGACGCGCCGCCGGTGTACAAAGCCCAGGAGGTCACTCGGCGCATTGAGGACATCCTGCGGCTGACCTATCCCCAGTTCAAGCAGCTGTGCATGCTCGCCCAAGGGGAGTTTCTGAGGCTGCTGCTCGCCGAGCAGAAGCAGCGGGAGGACATCCTGCGGCGGCTGTTCGGCACCCAGCTGTACCTGGATGTCCAGGAGGATCTGGCCCGGCAGGAGAAGGCGCTGTGGCAGGCCGTCGAAGAGGACAACCGGCAGGCCGCCGACCGCTGCCGCTGGATCCAGCGGGATGAAGGCACCCCTCTGGATGCCGCCTGCGAAAAGGCGGAGGCGGCAGGGGAGGCTATCGGCCCGGTGGCGGAGGACACGGGCCTCTGCGCCCTGCTCGCCGCGCAGAACGGGCGGGAGGAGGCCGCGCTGGAGGCGCTGGGCCAGCGGCTGGCCGAGGCGGATCGCCGCCAGCAGGAGCTGGCCGCCGCCATCTCCCAGGCGCGGCAGACGGCGGAAAAATGCCGCCAATTGGCGGCCTGCCGTGAAAAGCTGGCCGCCCTGGAGGCGCGCGGGCCGGCGCTCGAGGAGGAGCGGCGGGCCTTGGAGCTGGCGGAGAGGGCGGCGCGGCTGGAGGGGGAGGCGGCGCGGCTGCGGGCCGCCCGGGATCTGCGGGCGGATTTGCAGCGGGATCACGCGGAAAATGCCGGGCGCCTGGAGGAGGAAAAGCAAGCGTTTATGCGGGCTGAGGCCGCTTTTCAGGCCGCAATCGAGGAGGAACCGGTACGACGGAAAGCTGGAGAGACGGAGGCGGGGCTGCGGGCGCTGCTGCCCCGGTATGAGGCGCTGCTCGAGCGGGAAAAAGCGGAGCAGGACGCCTCCCTTCTGGCGGTAAAGCGGGAGGAGGAAGCGGCGGAACTGCGGGCCGCGATGAGCGAAAAAGCCAGCATTTATGCGGGATTACAGGCCGAACGGGAGGCCCTGGAGGGGGAACGGGCGGCCTTGGCGGAGGCGCGGGAGGCCCGGCGGGAGAGCGAGGCCCGGCGGGCTCTGCTGGCCGACTGCCTAGAGCGGGAAACCACGGAAAGACGGCTGATTTTATCGCACAAAAGCGCGCAAAAGCGCGCCGAAGCGGCCCGGGAAGAGGCGGCGCGCGCACAATACCGCCTGATTCAGCTCCAAATCGCCCAGTTACAGGCCCAGGCCGGGTGGCTGGCCCGGGATTTGCAGGAGGGGACGCCCTGCCCGGTGTGCGGCAGCCCCCACCATCCGTCACCCGCCCCCCTGCCGGGGGAGGCACCTGACGAGGCGGCGGTGGAAACCGCCCGGCGGGAGAGCGAGCGGGCGGGGGAGACAGCGGCCCAGGCCGACCGGGAGGAGGCCCAGGCCCGCACCCTGTGCGAAAGCCACCGGGAGGCCCTGGAGGAACGGCGGGAGGCGGCGGGCCTCGCCGCCGGGGAGGAGACGGCCCCCGCTCTGCGGCAAGAGGAGGAGCGGCTGGCGGCGCTGACCGCCAGGGAGGAGGCGGGACAGCGGAAGGCCGAACGGCTGGCGGCGCTGCCCGCCCGGCTGGAGGAAGCCCGCCGGGCGCTGGACGAGGCGGAAGCACGGCGGGGCGAGGCGGAGGAACGGCTGGCCACCGCCCGGGAAGCCCTGGCCGCCGCCCGGGCGGCCCGGGAGGAGGCGGGACGGAGCATCCCGGCGGCCTACCCGGCCCGCCGGGACGTGGAAGCCGCCCTCGAGACCGCCGTCCGGGAGCGGGAGGCCCTGGAGAACCGGCTGGCCGCCGCCCGGCAGGGCCGGGAGGAGGCCGCGGCATCCCTGCGGGCCCTGGAGGGCCGGGGCGAGGAGCTGCGAAGCCGCCTGACGGGAGCGGAGGAAGCCCTGGCCCGGGCCGCAGCCGCCTGGACGACCGGGCGGGAGGCGGCGGGCTTTGCCAACGACGAACAGGCCGAAGCCGCCCGGATGGCGCCCGAAGAGCGGGACGCGCTGCGCGGGCGGCTGGAGGAGGAGGAGATCCTTCTGCGTCACACGCGGCAGGAGGCGCGCCGCCTGGAGGAGGAGACCCGGGATCAGCCGGCGGATCCCGCCCCTCTGGAGACGGCCCTGCTGGAGGTCACGGCCTCCAGCGAGGAGCTGCGCGCCCAGGCGGGCCGCGGCCGAAGCCGCCTGGACAGCAACCAGCGGATTCTCCGGGAGCTGCGGGACATTCTCGCCCGGCTGGCCGAACGCCTGCCCCGGCACAGGACGGTGCAGGAGCTGGCCCGGGTGGCGGCGGGCAGTGCCAAGGGGGTGCGCAAGGTGCGTTTCGAAGCCTATGTGATGGCGGCCTTCTTCGACCAGATCCTGCGGCAGGCCAACAAACGGCTGACCCGGATGACGCAGGGGCGCTACCAGCTCATCCGCTACGAGTTGGACACGGATCTGTCCAGCCGTGGGCTGGAGCTGGGGGTGCGGGATCAGTACACCGGCAAGCCGCGATCGGTGCGCTCCCTGTCGGGCGGGGAGAGCTTCAAAGCCTCCCTGGCCCTGGCGCTGGGCTTGTCCGACGTGGTGCAGCGGCGGGCGGGAGGCATTTCCATCGAGGCCATGTTCGTGGACGAGGGGTTCGGCACGCTGGACGCGGAAAGCCTGGACGCGGCGGTGAACACCCTGCTCAGCCTGGCGGAGGATGACCGGCTGGTGGGCATCATCTCCCACGTGGACGAGCTGCGGGAACGCATTGACCAGAAAATCGTGGTGAGCAAGACCCCGCAGGGCAGCAGCCTGCGGGTGGTAGAAAACGGCGCTTGGAGATACGTGAGAGAATCCCCCATACAGGCCGTGAAGCGCGGCCCGTATGGGGGGTTATCTGTCAGCGTTTATTCAGGTGGGTGTTGACGTACAGGCTGCGGTATTGGGTGGGGCTCATCTTCTCATGATACTTAAAGTAGTGGGTGAATTGGTTTTCGTTTTCCCAGCCCAGGTAGGCGGCGAGCTGCTTGATGCTGTAATTGGAGGTGAGCAGCAGATTCCGGATATACTGCAGACGCTGCTCATCTATGTATTGTTTCAGGGGGGTGCCCCGCCATTTTTGAAACAGGGCACTGAGGTGATCCGGATGATAACCGAACCGCTCGGCGGCCATGGCCACGGTGATGCGCCGGTCGCTGTTGATACGGATCCATTCGGCGCAGTCCTTGAGCAGAGCCGCCTGGGGCATGTCGTCGGCGCTGGAGGCGGCGGCCTGCGCCAAAATCAGCCCCACCGCCAGATCGGCGGCGTGAAACGGATAGGGCGACGGGGCGCCCGCGATATGCAGCAGCTGCTTGAACAGGGGAGTGAACCGGTAGCCGTCGGCAAAGGCCATGTGGGTGGGGAACCGGGCCATAACCGTCGCGTCGGACACGAGGAAATGCACCCAATAGAACGAGACGCCCGCCGGGCTGCTTTGAACGCCGCCGTGGGGAACGCCTGGACGCAGCAGAAGCAAATCGCCCTTTTCCAGCGTATAGGAGGCGTCCGCCTGCCGCATGTGAACGGCGCCGTTCAGCATATAGATCAGTTCCCAGGAGTCTATGACCCGGTCGGCGTGAATCCATTCGTCGTGGGCCACGAACAGGCCGGAGGATACATAGGAAAGGGAAATCGGGGGAGAACCCAAAGCGATCATACCGGATTTTCTCCTATCATCTCGTTTTTTCTCTCTTGTACCGTGCGAGAGGCCTGTCTATAATAGTACTATAGGCCTATGTCAAACGCAAGGAAAATCCCTGTTTTCAGCGAAAGAGAGGAGCATGAGGGTGAAAAGATACCAAGCGGTTCCCTTTCAGCAGGTGGATTTGGATCAAGGATTTTGGCAGGATCGGCAGCGGATCAACAGCGACGTTACCATTTGGAACGTATATAAGCGGTTTCAGGAAACCGGGAGGTTTGACGCTTTGAGCTGCGATTGGCGGGAGGGAATGCCCAATAAGCCCCACGTTTACTGGGATTCCGACGTGGCCAAATGGATGGAAGCCGCCGCTTTCATCCTGGAAAGGAAGCCGGACCCCCAGCTGGAGGCGGCGGTGGACGAATTGGTGGATCGCATCGCGGACAATCAGGGGGCGGACGGGTACTTCAACACCTATTTCACCGTCTGCGAGCCGGAGGCGCGCTTTACCCGCCGGACGGATCACGAGCTGTACTGCGCCGGGCACTTGTTCGAGGCGGCCGTGGCTTATGCCCGCGCCACCGGCAAGGAAAAATTCCTTGGGCTGATGCGCCGGTACGCCGATTATATCGAGCGGGTATTCAAGGACGAAAAGTCCGCCGCTTTTGTCACCCCCGGGCATGAGGAGATCGAGCTGGCGCTGGTAAAGCTGTATCGCTACACGGGTGAAAAGCGATATCTGGAGCTGAGCCGGTGGTTTGTGGAGGAGCGGGGGCGGCATGAGGAAGGGCCGTATGAGATGTTCCCATCCAAACATGCCCAGGATCATCTGCCGGTGCGCCGGATGGAAACGGCGGAGGGCCACTGCGTCCGGGCGCTGTATCTGTACAGCGCCATGGCGGATTTGGCGTATGAATATCAAGACGAGGAGATGCTCGAGGCCTGCCGGCGGATTTTTCTCAACATCGTGCGGCGGCGCATGTACGTCACCGGCGGCGTGGGTTCCACCGCCTATGGCGAGGCGTTCACCGTCGATTACGACCTGCCCAACCAGACGGCGTATGCGGAAAGCTGCGCCTCCATCGCGCTGATTTTCTTCGCCCGGCGCATGCTGTGCCTGGAGGCGGATTCCCTATACGCGGACACGATGGAGCGGGTGCTGTATAACGGCTTCCTGTCCGGCGTTTCCCTGGACGGACGAAAGTTTTTCTATGTCAATCCGCTGGAGCTCATTCCCCAGCTGCTGAATCCCGGCCAGCCGCAGCGGGAAGACGCGGTGCAGCGCGTCGAGGTGTTTAGCTGCTCCTGCTGCCCGCCCAACATCACCCGGCTGATGGCGTCGGTGGGGGATTTGCTTTATACATTGGACGAAAGCACCGTGTATGTCCATCAGTATATGAGCGGCCTGGCCACGCTGCCCATGGGAGAAAGAGAGGTCGTCATCCGCCAGGAGACGGCGTATCCCTGGGAGGGCCATGTCCGCCTGGAGGTTTCCGGGCTGCGGGGAGGGCGGCTGGCGCTTCGCCTTCCTGGATGGTGCGCCAAGGCGGCGCTTACCCTGTACGGCCGGGAGGCCGCGTATACCCTTCAGGGCGGGTATGCCGTTCTGACGGTGGAACAGGATGCGTGCGTGCTCGAGCTGGACATGGAGATGACGGCCCGATTGGTAGAGGCCTCGCCGCTGGTGCGGGCGGACGCGGGAAAATGCTGTGTGCAGCGGGGGCCGGTGATCTATTGCGCCGAGGCGGTGGACAACGGCGAGGGCCTGTGGGCGCTGGAGCTGGACGAGGACGTTTCGGCGGCGCGGATGGAGTACGCGGAGGAGCTGGGGCTGAACCGGCTGGTGGTCAGGGGCTGGCGCAGGCAGCCGGAGGGGGACGCTCTGTATCAGCCGGCGCGGCAGCCGGTCAGGACGCCCTGCGAGATTCGGCTGATCCCATATTTTGCTTTTGCCAACCGGGGGGTCAGCGAAATGGCCGTCTGGCTGCACAAGCGGCAGGGATGAAGCAGGGGCGGACAAAGGCCCTTGAAAAATAGACGGCGCGGGTCAAATCACTGGGCAATGAACGAATAAACGGCCTCTCCCGGCGGAAACGCCAGGAGGGGCCGTTTAGGGCTTGAGGGGGCGGATGGATTCAGGTGATCAGCCGGATGATATCCTGCTTAAGAAATTTCCGGCAGGGCAGGGCGGCGGTCAACGCGCTGTAGCCCAGCACGGCGGCGGCAAACGCCAGAAGGGCGGGCAGGGGCAAAAACGCATGCACGTCAAACAGGAGAAGCAGGCCCAAGGCCAAGAGATGAAAGAGAATCAACGCGCCGGCCATGGCCGCGGCCGTGCGCAGCAAGCGTTCCAGGATAATACCGGCCTGCACCCGGCTTCTGGGAATATTAAACACCTGCAAATAGCCGATTTCCCTGCGGCGGTAGAACAGCTCCAGCTGGATTTCGCTGTACAGAAACAGCAGCGCGACAAAGGCAACCAGGAGAACCAGGGCCAGGACAAGCAGGGAAATGCTGTCTATCAGCGATTGCAGGTTCATGACCTTGGCGTCCCAAATGGAAATGGGGCGGTTCCCCAAATCCGCACGCAGCTGCTTATACAAATTCTGTTCGTAAACGGTATCCAGCCGCACCAGGATTTCGTTACAGGCCGCTTCCGTCCCCCTTTGACGGATCGTTTCATAGGGAATAAATACGTTGGCTGCGGTTTCCACCCGGTAATAGGGATTGTCATACACCAGATCCTGCTGCTCCTGGGTTTCCAGGGCGGAAAGAACGCCGGAAACGGTGTAGGAAGCGCCGCCAAGCACAATGGTTTTACCCACGCAGCTGGCATAATCGGTGGTATGCAGAAGCTGATTGGCATAGGGCTGATTAATCAAGACCTCGTTTCCAGCTTCCGGAAAGCGGCCGAAAGCAATAACGCCGCCATAGGCCAGACCGCTGTGCGCCTTTTCCAGCAGCGGCAGGCCTACGCAGTCTTCAGCCTGGACGCGGAAGTTTTGATAGGTCTCAAAGGCATACCGGCCATCCAATTCGCCGTATTGGTTATGGGTCAGCGGAAAAACGGTCACGGGATAGCGGGCCGTCATCCCACGGATAAATTCCCGCTGAAAATTGCTTTGCAGAGACAGGCCGGCCAGCAGGATCAAAAGAATGAGAAGGGGAGGAAGCAGCTTATGCGGCCGCAGCTTCTCCCGGCTTCTTTTATACACGTATTTTAAGAGGGAATAGGCCTTGTGCGGCCCGTCGTCCCGCGCGGGCGGCTCCGGCTCCGGAAGGGGAGGAGGGGACGGGCGGGTGACCACCGAGGCGATCGCCCCATAATCTAACGTGAGAATTTCATCCGCGATATCGTCAAAACAGGACTCGTGGGTGGCAATGATGACCACGGCGCCCGTTGAGCGCAGACGATTCATCATTTGAGCCAGCGCGCGGGAATTGGCACGATCCAGGGAGGCGGTCGGCTCATCCGCCAGGATCAGGGTGGGGTTATGCAGGAGGGCCCGTATCATGGCCATCCGCTGCCGCTCCCCGCCGGACAGCTGATCGGGGAACTTGGTCAGCAGATCCTCCACCCCCAGTTCCCGCGCACAGCGGCGGATGCGCTCCGGACAATTTTCAATAAACAGCAAATTTTCCCATATAGTCATATGGGACAGCAGCAGGCTGTTTTGAAACAGGTAGCCTATGGAGCGGCGATAGCGGCTGATCTCATCAGGGTCCAGGGAGCTTACGGAAACCCCGTTGCTGATATACGCGCCTTGATACGCGGTGTCCAGGCCCCCCAGAATATTCAACAGGGTGGATTTTCCGCAGCCGCTGACGCCTTTTATCACATATATTTTCCCAGGGTAGAAGGTATGGCTTATGCCTTTGAGCACGGGGGTTTCCCCGTACGATTTGGTAACGGCTTGAAGTTGAATCACAGCAAATCCCTCTGTTCCAATAGAACCGCATACCAGCCGACGGAGCGAATGGAGCGGATGGTGCGAACCGACAAGAGCACGCAGAGCAGCAGAATAAAGCCGATCAGGACGGCCAGCAGCGCCAGGTTGAAGGTAAACAGCTGAAACGGGATAACCACCCAGTGAGAATTCGCCGCATTGACGAGGAGCATGACGGGAAAGGCGATCAACAGGGAAACCGCCTGGATTATAAGCATTTCCTTCAGATTCCCAAGCAGCAGACAGCGGCGGATCTCCTTGAACGAATAGCCCAGATAATCGTAAACGGAAAAAATGTGCCGGTTATACTGAAATTCGATTTTCTGCATTTGAAAGTAGAACAGGACGGCCAGCGCGATAATCACGAGGGCCATGGGAAACAGGATCACGAACAGATTATCAAACAGGGAACGCAGGTCGGGATCGATGTCGGTATACGAGACAATGGCATCCGGCAGGGAGGCGCGCAGGAAATCGCAGCCCTCCTGCATGGCCGAGAAGGAGCTGTAGTATACCACATAGACCCGTTCGCCGTGAGGCGTGAAAAATTCCGTGTCGGCTATATATCTTTCGGTGAACCCTCCGCTAATAAAGACATTCCCGAAATCGTCGTTCCCGATGCCGCTGGCCCGCAGATACTGCTTTTCCGTTTTGGTAAAGGGCTTGAAAATCCCCCGAATTTTCATCCGATAGCTTTTGTCGTACAAATCCAGCTGGAGTTCACTGCCGATGAGATCCGCCGGCTCGCCGAGCTGCGCGGCTTTTTCCGCGGAAAGGAGCACCTCGTCGGGCCCGGTGAAATAGGAACCGTACTGGATTCGATCCGCGAGGGCGAAGGCGTCCCGGTTTATGGGCAGCGTATCGACCGTCAAATCATAGGGGGTCGTCACGGTTCCGCCGTCTTCCACCGCCTCATAGGGAACCGACCGGTTATATTGCAGCACAACCTCCTTGACGGACGGATCCGCGCGCAGGCGCGCCAGCGTGGCCTCCTGAATGCCGGAGGTGACGATGGAGAGCTGGTTGAGCCCGTATGTATATTCCAAATTGGAATGCAGCTTGTTTTCCGGCGTATCGCACAGGCAGACGCAGAACACGGCCAGCACGACAACCAAGATCAGCTGCCATTTGGAACGCCGCTCCCGCTGGCCGGACGTGTACCACCGGTTGAAAAAGGGCCACAGCTTTCTTTTGGGCGGTTCTACCGCCGGAACGGCGGCGCAGGGCGGCGGCAAATCCGGCAGGGCCTCGGCCGGCGGCCGGAGGGCGTGAAAATCGAGAACATCGTCCGCGTACTTTCTGGCTTCCTCGTCATGGGAGCTGCAAATAATCAGCTTGGCGGATTTCAGCTTTTCCAGGATTCGGAACAGGTTTTCCTTATTCTCTTTATCCAGCGCGGAAGTCGGCTCGTCCAGAATCAGCACGTCTTTTCCGGCGAGCAGGGCCTGCATAATGGCCAGGCGCTGCTTTTCGCCGCCGCTCAGCGTGCCGGGAAAATGATCCCTCACCCGCTCCATTTCGAAGCGCTGCAGGAGGAGGGAAACGGCCTCGTCGTCCACCGAGCACAGCCGTAAATTGTCCTCTACGGTGAGATAATCGACAAAGTGGGGATCCTGCGTGATATAGCCGACAAAAGGGCGCACCGCTTCTTTAGACACCTGTTTTTCGTAGCGTTTGCCGCCGACCCAAACAGCGCCGTTATCAAACGGGATGAGGCCCGCCAAAATATTCAGCAGGGTGGTTTTCCCGCAGCCGCTTTCTCCATACAGCAGGACAAAGCCGGCGGCGGGAAAGGTATAGCTGAAGTTCTCAAGCACCCGTGTTTCCCCGTAATTTTTCGACAGATTTCTGCACGCAATCATAATAGTCCCTCAACGTTCCCGTGAGCCGGTTTCCTCAATTTGTCCGGCGAGGTGGGCAAGCCGTTTGAAGCTTACGCCATGCAGTTGTGCGGGAGAGGCCTCCAACAGAAAGGACTGTTTTTCCAATATAAACGTTTCCAGCTGCTTGGACGCCTCATAAATCTGGCGCTGCTCCGGCGTGGCTTTGCCGTCGGCCACCAAATCGGATAAATAGGAATCCCCTTCATACAGCAGCTCGATGCGCGCGGCCAGAATGTTGCCGTGGCTGCAGAAATAGCCGATCTGCCACCGGTAGCCGTCGATGGGGGTATCTTCTTGAAAAATATCCGCTTCCGGCAGCGCCCCGTATTTGCCATCGGGCTGGGGCTCCTGCGCCAGGGTATTGTTGACGATTTCCAAGAAGTCCTGTTTATTAAAATAGGTGAGCTCCAGGCCGTCCAAATCGGACATGTCAATGGAGGTTCCCAGTCTTTTTCCTTCGAAATACGTATTGATATTCGTAACGTCCTGAGTGACTTCCGGATTCAGAGAAAGATAGGGCAGAGAAGTCTTGGCATAGTCGACGACCTCGCCGGTATCCTTATCCACAATCGGAATGTCATAGCCATCAATATGCTTGTATTTCAGGTTGTACGCGTTATAGGCAAAGCTGTTGTATCCGGTTGTATCCGTATAAGAGTAGGACGAAAAATAATACCAACCGTCTTCTCTTTCATTGACTACAGCTTTTGTTTCAAAATAGAAGGCTGGAGAGTCCGGCGCGGCGCAGCCGGCAACAAGAAAAACAAGAATGGCACATACGCTTAGAATCACACCTTGCTTCTTCATAGGAACTCCTTTTTATAAACCGCATGAGGCGGGGCCTATTTGACCTCGCCTCATGCAGTTTAGTGAAATTCGATTCCGATAGATTAATTGATGCCGTAGGTATACTGGAAAAGGCTTCCGGTGTATTTGTCCATCGGGTCATCGGGATTGGAGCCTTTATACACCTTCAGCTCAATATACAGTTCGCACGTAGGATCGTTTGGGTTATCGAGGGCGCCTTCGAACAATGTCTTGGTCAGAGTTATTTTAGACAGAGTTCTTCCGGAAAACTCACCATAATACAGCTTTACCTGGTCGTTGGCGTTCCAAAAGTCGTCTTCCATCAAATAAATTTCTAGACCTCTGCTTCGATCCCCGAATGTGGTAGATAAAGATTTATAATTCTGAAAATAGGTGTATGTATTCTTTCCTTCCGCTGTGGGCTGGCTGCCGGTCAGCGAATATTTAGGGCCAGCCACCCATTGACCCAATTTGACGGATGGCGCATCCGTCCATTTTATTCCTACTGCGCTGGCTGAAAATGAAAACGCCATAGCCGCCACTGTGAGAATCGCTATCGCTTTACCAAGGATTTTTTTCAATTTCAATTCACTTCCTCCTTCTTTTATACAATCATATGTGCACCTGTGATTGGTAACGAATAAAAAGGTGAATTGTTTTGCTATATGTTTATCATACATGAATTGGAATAAATTGTCAACCATTTTCGGGTAATTCATCACACAGTTTTGATGGTTTTATTTTAATTAGTAAATATATTTGCTTTATTATATTCTTTATAATTAAAATAAAATCTATAATATGTAAGAAAATAGAGCGAAAACGGTGCTGCGACTCGGATTAAAACGCAAGTTAGAAAAATAATAAACCAAGCGCCGGAGGCCTGACGGCCTCCGGCGCGGGCGCGGTGGAATTTACTTCTTCAGCTCGAAGGATTTGCAGTCGGTGCACTGATCCACAGTGGGATTGGCCTCATGGGTGCCCACATGGATCTGGCTGAGAGAACAGTAGTTCTCATCGATGCAGTGATGGGCGCACTGATT
>ENA-ORTH01002069-ORTH01002069.1-human-gut-metagenome-genome-assembly--contig:-NODE-2069-length-17384-cov-3.730221_pt1 | contig 17384 bp, 16 predicted proteins | sample MGYA00241914_ERZ509192 | MGnify/ENA primary metagenome ERZ509192 (study PRJEB26280, sample SAMEA2338826) | human gut metagenome | biome: human gut; feature: human-associated habitat; material: faeces... | reverse complement strand
CCAAATAATAGATGACACCACCTACTGCTCCACCAAGTGTATTATAGGTCAGATCTGATATTTGGAATGTTCCAAGATGGAATAATAGCTGAGTAAATTCTATCATAAAAGAAAATACTGCTACAACTTTTGCGGCTTCCCAAACGGTCTTTCCAAATCTAATATTCTCAGATTCATCAAGTAATTCTTTTTGAAATGCCCACAAACAATTGCTTGACATCATAATTTTGATCCTTAATAACCAGTTTATTTCCATATTTAGCAATAGACTTATTATATTCCAGCACTTCATTTTGTGAGAGTTTACTCACTATAAATTTGCCTGTCTCACCTCTGCCATATCCAATAGTCAACGTCGGAATTGCAACAAATATGATATCCTTTAAACCATCTGCTCTGTCTCTTGTAAAAGATGGAACATCTGATGTAATAAAGGGATTCGTTTCGTTCGTCATCAAGAAAACTGGAGCCACTCTTTGCATAAATGCGCTCTCTATAGTTTTCATCTTTCCACTTCGGCAGCTAAAAGCTCTCTTGACTTCCCGAAAAGATTATCGTGTCCCAGTGGGACACCATTTTCTTTGCTCGGTCTGCCTGCCTGACGCTTCATCGCTTCCAAGCGCATCTTGTAGGCAAATGCCTTTTCCGAGGGAAGTATCTGCGACCGCTGGTAGTTGCTCTCCACCATCAAAATGGTGGCGGCGTCACGGTCAAGGTCTACCACCTCGCAGCGGAGCGTTTCAAATCCGGCAAGCTCACAGGCTCGTTTTCTGCGGTGTCCCGAAACAAGCTCGTATCTGCCGTCCTCCTTCTGCCGGACGGTCGCCGGGGTGATGACTCCGCGCTCCTTGACGCTCTCCACAAGCTGTAACATATCCTCATCGTCCCGCACCTTAAAGGGATGGTCGGGGAAATTGTCGATCTCCGTCAGGGGAATGTCCCGGATTTTTGCCAGCTTTGCGTCGTCCCGTTCCTCCTGTGTGGAGAACAGGTCATCGAGCGTGTTCGTGGGAAGCGTGAAGTCGCTCTTTCTGCCTGCCATCGGCTAACACCTCCTTCGTGAAATCTGCGTAGGCCTTGGACACGGTGCTGTTCGGCTCATAGGCGTATATGCTTTTTCCCTTGGACGAAACCTCTGCGGCTTTCACGGCAACGGGAATGGTCGTCCGGTAAATCCTGATCCGGCAGCCGAAGTTCTCCCGCAGCGCCTCCACGGTGCTTTTGGCGAGATTCGTTCTGCCGTCCACAAGGGTCAGCAGGATTCCGTCGATGGCAAGGTTCGGGTTGGTGTGCTTTTTTACCTTGGCAATCGTGGACAGGAGCTGCGTCATTCCCTTTGCCGGCAGATATTGCGCCTGCACGGGAATGATAACGCTGTCCGCAGCCGTCAGTGCGTTAAGGGTAATCATACCGAGGGACGGCATACAATCTATGAGGACATAATCGTAGTTGTCCTTTACTTGGCTGAGATAGTTCTTCATCACGCTTTCCCGGCTCATTGCGGTCACAAGGCTCATCTCCAGCGCCGACAGCTCAAGATTCGACGGCACAAGGTCAACCTTTTCCTCGTGGCTGAGAATCCCGGCAAATGGGTCTTGGCTTTCCTCGCGCATTACCGCCGCCAGCTTGTTGGTCAGCGTCTGCGGCAGACTGTCTGAATCCCGCCAGCCGAGGCAGGCCGTAAGGTCGCTCTGCGGGTCTGCGTCTATGAGGAGTACCTTTTTGCCCTGCATGGCAAGCCCGATTCCGAGGTTGACCGCCGTGGTGGTTTTCCCGACGCCGCCCTTTTGGTTGCATATCGCTATGGTTTTACAGTTTGGCATCTTTCGTTTTCCTCCTTCTTTGTAGATTTCATAGCCGCCTGTAATGAACGGCTATGTATATGTCCGCAGTATTTGTCCTCAACGCCCCCTGCGGCGGCTTTCGCCTTCCGGGAAACACTTGGGTCACGGTGTGCTGCACCGTGTCATAGGGCTTTCACCTCTGCCGGGTTCTCCGCCAGCTCCGTAGAGAAGTATCATTATCATTCTGACTGTCATCGCCGTCCCGGTGGCAATCCGGGTTTCAGATCGGGGGTTCTCGCTCGTCCTCCGGTTAGGAGAAGTCACGGCGTACCCATCTTCGGGCTAATCATCAGAAGTAATGTCCCAAGTGCCTGTATATTCAATTTTCAAGGTTCACGAAGCGGCTCCCGATTGTGGTTGGGAAAGAACCCCTTCACTTACTCTGAATAAGGAAGCGATTTTTGAGGGTGTTTTTCAAAAAAAGTTGAAAAAATTTTTCGGGCCCCTTGGAAAGCATAAAAGCCGCCCTTCCGAGAACGGAAAAGCGGCTTTGCGTTTGAATGATTTACTTGTTCATATTTATATAGTATACTGTGGTCAGGCTTATGGAAGGAGGGCAAGAGCTATGACGAACGGCAGCAACAGAAGCAAAGAGATAATAAGCAGGCTCGGTTTGTCCTCCCGGACTTTTTGCTTCATAACGAATTACGGTCAGTTCAGACGAAAACGGGGATAGTACAGGACTATCCTGATTTCGCGCAGGGCTGTTCGGTGAGCAGTTCTGCTTTTACTTTATATATGGGAGATGATACACGATGATTTATTTTACGGCAGACACGCATTTCGGTCACTACAATGTCATCCGGTTCTGCGACCGTCCCTTTGCCTCCGCCGAGGAAATGGACGAGGCGATGATTCAAAACTGGAATGGGAGAGTGACCGGCAACGATACGGTATATATTCTTGGGGATATGTTTTTCCGCAGCACCAATGCGGAGGAAATCCTGAAGCGGTTAAAGGGCAAGAAGCGTTTGATTGTTGGAAACCACGATGGCTCGTGGATGACGAAGTTCGACTACGCAAGGTACTTTGCCAGCGTGGATAAGTTTTTGGAAACCTCGGACGGAAAGCGCTCTTTAACGCTATGCCACTACCCGATGCTTTCATGGAAGCACGCAATGCGGTCATATATGATCCACGGGCATATCCATAATGATACGAGGGCAGACTTCTGGCCGCTGATTGCCTCACGGGACAATGTTCTGAACGCCGGCGTGGACATAAACGGCTTTCAGCCTGTAACCTTTGATGAGCTGCTGGAAAACAACCGTCGTTTCAAGGAACGCTCTTTGACGGGAAACGCCACCTGAAATGAAAAGAGCCGCTTACTCCGATGGGGAATAAGCGGCTCGACCTCTATTCAGATGTATACGACCTTCAGCTTCTTTCGCTTTGCGCCGGTCAGCTTCACCAGCACATCGTCAACGGCGTCCGTGTATTTGCCCTGCCGGATAAGCGTGTTTTTCAGGTCTATGAGGGATTTGATAACCTCCGACCGTTCCTGCTCGGTCAGATAGATATGATACTTCTGTTCTTTCATTGTCCGGCACCTCCTGACGCTTCCATTATACTCAGGCGGTTGCAGAAACGCAAAGATGCGATTATATTATGTATGTATTGATAGCAATAAGGCTCCAACCCTTGCCGGTTGAAGCCCTGTTGCTGCCTTTGCGAATGCCACTTTTCTGTTCTTTTGATATTATCGCCTTAGTGGGCTGTGGCATTTGCTGCCCGTCTTTCGTTTTTTGTATTTGACAAATTAAGCAAAGTCGGTACAATCTGATGTATAGCATGGATTCCACCACATTTTAATCATTTACAAACTGCACAAGGCAGACCTTTCTTTCCAGAAGGGCCTGCCTTTTTACATATATAATAAGAAATTCTCAAAAACAATACGGAGGTAATTTCAAATGAGCGTATTTTTCGATGCACCGGCGCGGCTTGTGTATACGACGAGCCGGAAATCCCAGACACAGGAGGCAGTCGGCGCGGCGGGACATCTCACCGCCGAAAAGGGAGAGAAGACTCTGTTTTTCTATAAGGCGGGCGAGAGTGGCGAGCGTGTCATGCTTGCAACGTCGCCCGTCAAGAAAATCGCCCGATTCCAGAAACTGCTGTTTGTGCGGACAAGGACGGGAACGGTCTACGTGTTTTCTGAAATGGTGAGGGGAGGCAGCTATGTTGCTCAGTGGTAACGGGACGCCCAAGGGCGCCGCGCGGCTGCGTGTGGGCGATGCGGTATTCCTGAAAACCATTCGCGGCAGCTGGCTGCACGGCACGGTAGTGTGTCTCCTTGACACCGGCTTCGGTTTGTCTGGCCCCGGTCTTGCCGGTATCCGTCGTATTGACTACCGGGACGTGACTGAGATCCAAAAAACGGCGCTGGCAGGAGAATTGTACAATCAACCCAGCCGCTCGACATGGCGGCACAATTTCAGGAGGTAACATAATGCTTAACTACAAACTTGTTGTGGAACGCACCCTGCATATCGAAACACCGCGCGGCTTGGCGCTGCTGAGTGTCGGGGACGAGGTGTTTCTGAAGCTCCATGGCTACGGATGGCTGTTCGGAACCATCATTGCCTTCGGCCACGATACCATGCTTGTCGCCGGACACGACCTTGACAAAAGCAAACGTGTCGCATACCGGTGGATCACCGATGTGCGTGACACTGCGCCGGATGGTGAGACATGGAACAAAGTCGGGGATGTGGAGCAGGCTGCGAAAGAAAATCAATAACAGGGAGGAAACAACTAATGGAAAAGACAAAAGTATATACGCTGCTGTACACGGAAAACAGCGACGACCGCTGCGGTTCCGAGGTGGAGGTGTTCACCGACGAGCAGGCTGCCCGCGCAGAGATGCAACGGCAATATGCGCAAATGTTGAACAACCTGCGCCACGAACTGGATGACGGCGATGACGCTCCTTCTCTTGAGGATCGCTATGCGCGAATCAGCACAGACAACTGCTTTAACCATTATTCGTGGGAAATCACGGTGCACGAAATCGAGGTCCCGCAGCTGCGCGTAAAAACGCCGCTCGGCACGTTGGTTGCAGCAGACACCCAAAATCCGGACTATCCGGGAATCTATGTCGATCTCGAATGCGATTATGGCGGCGAGAAGGCCGAGCGTGTCGGGATTGCCAATGTAGAGTACGGCGAGTCGCTGCGCGGCCGGCGTGAAATCTGCATCGCAACCTACGAGGACATGGAAACCGACGATTGCACGCGCTATCTGCGGGTGGATTCGCACGGCAAGATCAAAATCGAAAAATAAATAACATACAGGGAATGCATGGAAAGCCTGCGGGAACCCGCAGGCTTATCTGTGTCAGGAAGGAGCAACATATGGTATCGCTTGGCGAAACGATCACGATCCGCGCAAGCAAATTTCAGACGCGATACCAGACCGGCGACGGGAAGTTTGCGATCTGCGCCTTTACCGCAAAGCCGGCAGAAAAAGACAAACTGCCCGACGGGCTGCGGATGTATGGCACAACGGCGATGTTCCTCGCCAGTGGGCGCATCCCGGAATCCGACAAGGGCGTCCAATTTGCCTTAACCGGAGCATGGGTCAAAAACAAGCGCGGCGCAGGCAAAAAAGGCGAAGAAAAGATTTTTGAAGTGAGCCGCGCCGTCATCGCAGTGCCGGAGACGGAAAACGGCGTCGCCCAGTACATCAGCCAGAATTGTAAGGGCTATGTTGCCAAAACAATGGCAAAACAGCTCGCTGCGCGGTATGGCAAGGATGCAATCCGTATCTGCGCTCATGACATAGACCGGGTACGGCGCGATTTTCCAAAGCTCAACGAGAAAAAGGCGGAGATGCTTGCCACATCCTGCCGTGCGGTTCTGATTCTGGACGATTTGGAATCGCTGCTTGGAGACGCGAATATCTCCCGCGATATGCTTGACAAAATCGTCGATGCGTATGGCGACAGGACGGTTGAGATGGCAAAAAACAACGCTTTTCAGTTTGTCGATGTGGCGGGGTTTGCCGTGTCCGACAAAATCGCACTGGCCGCAGAGATGGCGAGGAACGATGCCCGCCGCATACGGGCCGGTGTGATGGAATCAGTGCGCGGCGTCTGCAAAAAGACGGGATGCCTGTGCGCCGAGACGGACGCCGTACTCTCCGCCGCATACGAGCTGCTGGGCAATGAGGTGCCCGCTGCGGCCGTCCAGCGTGAATGTGAGACGCTTTGCGACAGCTATGTGCTCGTAAAACAGGGGCGTTGGCTGTACATCAAGGAGGATTTCGTAACAGAGCGTTCACTGGCAGACCATGTTGCTCGCTTTGTGAGTGCTCCCGCCGACAAGGAAGCTGAAATCGAAAAGGCATTTGTGGAATGGCAGCGGGAGAACAGTATTGTTCTCGGCACCAAACAGGCGGAGGCGGTCCGCAATCTCAAATACCGCATCTCTATTGTAACAGGCGGCCCCGGCACTGGTAAAACGACCACGCTGCGCGCGATAATGGATGTTTACCACAAGGTGTTTCCGCAAGACCCCATCTTGCTGATGGCGCCTACGGGACTTGCCGCAAAGCGTATGACGGACAGCACGCACATGGCGGCCGATACAATCCATCATGCCTGCGGGCTGATCCCGTCCAACAATGCCAGCGGATTTTCTCCGGCTAAGGATTGCACGATCCGGCCCGGCTTTATCGGCATTGATGAAATGTCCATGGTTGGTACGCATCTGTTCGGCTTTGCTATGGACGCAATCCCCAACCGGGAAAATACGCGCATCGTGCTGCTGGGCGATGTGGACCAGCTTTCGCCGGTCGCACGCGGCGACGCGCTGCGCGATCTGATTCAGTGCGGACTTGTGAAAACGACGGTGCTGGACTGCAACTATCGACAGGGCGCGGATTCCGCTATTACGGACGCCGCAATTAAAATCCGTGAGGATCGGGCTTTCGGCCAAAATATCTGCGACCTGCGGTTTGGCGAACAGCTTCTGTTCACGGACTGCAAGCGCGACGATTTGCGGCAGGAGGCTGACGCGGTAATCGAGACCGTCGTCCGGCAATATCTGGACGGTGTGGCTCAATTCGGCGTCAAGGGAACCATCGTCCTTACTCCAACGCATTTCGACCGTGGAACACCCGCCGGCTATCTTTGCAAGGATGTGCTGAACAACATCATCCGCGATAAAATCAATCCAGATGACGCAACAAAGACCTCCTGCAAAATCGGTAATCAGGTGTTTCGCACCGGTGACCGCGTAATTCAGCGCAAAAACACGGATGACGCGATCAACGGCGACCTTGGCACCATCGTGCGCATCCTGAACAACACTGACGGCGATATGGAGGTGGAAATCGACTTCGACGGAAAGCCCGCCCATTTGCTGTACGGAAAAAAGGAAATGCGCGATGTAGAGCTTGCGTATGCCATCACGGTACACAGCTCTCAGGGCTGCGAGTTTCCCATGTGCATCCTGCCCGTGAGTATGTCCTACGGGATTATGCTGACGAGAGCCGTCTACTACACCGCCATCACCCGTGCCAAAACAAAATTGGCGCTGGTCGGCGATCAGGCGGCGCTGAAACGGGCAATCGACAACAAGCGTCGCGGTGTGCGCAAGTCCTTGCTTGGACCTCGTATCATCACCAAGGCCAAAAAGTACACAGCGTTAAATACATCACAGGAAACCGCCATGCCGGTTCAGCAACTCATGTTTTCCTGATTTTTGGCCGCACGTCCGTTTTGGATGTGCGGTCTTTTCATTTTGCTGAAATGCGTTTGCATATAAGGGAACGCGACCCCGTTGCCATATTGTGCAAAGCTGAGATAATTGAATCATGGGAAGTGGGGCAAAAATGCCCCGTGCCCACAAAAACACATATTTGGTGAAAGGAGGATGAGCCTTATGGGAGGTACGCCCGGCAGCGCTGCGCTGCAAACGATTTTTGGCGTCTTACAGGGTATCGCAGGCGACATCCAGTCCGGCCTGCTGACCGTTGTCGCTCCGATTGCGATTGCGGTATGTCTGTACTTTCTGGTGCGGATGCTGTTGGCATCCGACGCCAAGGATGTGGCGACATATCGCAAACGCTGCATCACGACCGCCATCATCGTTGTGGTCGCGTTTACGATTCCCGGCCTGATCTCGGTCATGAAAAACCTTGGCACGGTCATCAACGGCCAGCTGTAAGGCTGTCATAATGTTCCTTTCGGCAGAAAACCGCCTTCCCTTACGAAGGCGGTTTTTTCGCTGAATGGGCAGGAGGTGAGTGAAAATCAAAAGAATATGTGGCCCGCCCAAAACACGGCGGGGAAGACCGAGACACATTCAGGTGATCTCCGCAATTCTGACAGCGTTCTTTGCGGCATCCGTCTTTGCGTATGCCGGCGGCATCGGAGCCACGGTTGACAGCTTTGTGGCAAAGCTGATGACGAAATTCTCCGGGATATTGCTGGACATCTGCGACATGCTGGTGTCCCCAATCTTTTCCATCACCACAATGACGGTGAGTCAAATTGCGGCATACATTCCCGGCTTTAATACGACGGGCGGCTCGGGTGCTTTCTTTGTCGAGGGCATACAGATGCTCGGAACATGCCTTGCCGGATGTCTTGCAATGCTTGGAATCCTGAAAATCATCATCGGTTTGGCACGGGATGAAAAGGTGGGGTCTGTCGGGTCGCTGATCTGGCGCATGTTTATCTTCATCCCGTTGACGATTTTCGGGCGGAAGCTGCTGCAGGGACTGTTCGATCAGGTGATTACGCCGATCTCTTCGGCGTTTGCGTCTGGCATTCTGAGTTTTTCCAACAATGCCGTGTTCTCCACAGCGGCGGCGCCGCTGACCGGCAACGCAAGCCAGCTCGCCACCCTGATTGTCGGCACCGTTCTGATGGTGATGATTGGGTATAACCTGATTGGCCTTGTGCTGGAAGCGGCCGAACGCTATCTCATCTGTATCGTCATCATCTTCCTGTCGCCTTTGGCACTTGCCACGGGCGTTTCCGAAGAATCTTCGATGATTGCGAAAAACTGGCTGAAAATGTTCTGGAGCCACGGCGTGTTGTTGATTCTCAACATCTGGGTCGTCGGCATCGGCCGCAGTTGTTTTGATACGTTGGATCCGTCGGCCACGACCACGCAGATCATCGTGTGGGCGCTGATTACCTACGCCTACTTCAAAGTTGCCCAAAAGCTCGACGATATGATGCAAAACTCCGGCATGATGATAACACGCACCGGCGGCGATTTTGTCCATGACGCCACATTGGCGGTGGGGACGATTGCAGCAACAGGAAAACACCTCTTTGGCGGTGCTGCCGATACGGTGGTTGCGGGCGCGGGCGTTGCCAACGCCATCAAGTCGGGAGGCGGCATTGGCGATGTCGCAAAGCCGATTGCAAGCTACGTTAAATCGCATCCCATTCTCGCACCGACGGCGGGAGCCGCAGCTACGGTGGCGGGCGGTACGGCGGGCTTTGCGGCACAAGTCGGCGCGGCACATTCTCTGTCGCACACGTCGGATGAATCGCGTGCGGCATCTGTCGCGAGCGGAAAAATACCCAAACTCAACACACCCGCATACCGTGCGGCCGCACAGAACATCCTCAATCAGAACGGATTTGCGCCGGCAAAAGGCGGAAGGGTGGATAACCTGTCCGTAAACCCAGACGGCTCGTTGGGCGGCGTGGTTACGCAGAGAGACGCCACGGGCAGAGTGCAAAGCCAGTCGGCCTTCACGATGTCGAACAAGGCGGGAACCGGCGATGGATTTACCGTTTCCGCCGGGCGGCAAATGACCGTGGGAGCGGATGGAAAGAGCGCGACAATCATCGACCCGCAGGCGGGTACGTTTGAGCTGACACAGGCCGGCACAGACAAATATGGCAACCAGATCTGGCAGGCGACCCGTACAGCAGACGCTGGCGGCACTGCCTTGACGGAAGAAAATGCCGGTACATCGGCGACGCTTGGTTTCAACGTCAAGCCCGACGCCAGAAGCAACGACGGGATCGGCGCTCAGGCAGCGAATGCCTTTATGTCCGGCGGGAGCATGGAACAGCTGACGCAGCAGTCTGACGACGCGCTTGCACATCACGCGCAGATGGAAGCTGACAAGAGCGCTGCATGGAACGATCTTAACTCTATGAGCAACGACGACCGTGTGGCCCAGATGCGCGATGAAAATTCTACCGTGGATTACGGCAGTGCCGGATACCGGGCCGCAACGGCTGAATATATGCAGCAGAACGGTTTGGATGACGGCATGGTTGAGCGCGGCGGTGAAATCGTCGCACAGCAGGTCACGGAAGACGGGCGGCTGGTCGGTTGTATGGCGGTACGCGATGCGGACGGCAACGTGCTGGAAGAAAAGTTTTACGCTCTGTCTACGAAGGCGCCGGAACCGGATGCAACGGCATCGGATACCGGCTCTGCGCCGCAGCAGGGGCAGTATGCACAAAGCGTTGGCGCAGAACCCGCTGCTGAAATGGCAGATACCGGCACCGCAGGAACGGCAGAAGCCCCAGCGATGGAGCCGGATACCAGATATACTGAACCGGGCCATGCGAATACAGACATCCATATAGACGGCGAAACCGTGAGAGCGACAACCGCAACGCTGGACGAAGTTCTCACGGCAAAATACCAGATGTTTGACGAGGGACACGGCGTGGTAGAAACCTCCGACCTCGGCAAGCTGCAGGTGAGCCGTGTGTCTGTCGATGAGGCGACCGGTGATACCAGATGGCAGGTCATCCGCAAAGGAAATGAAAATGAGTTCGGCGGCCCGGAGAGTGAGGACGCCATTGCGACCTTTGAACGCAAAGGCAATCGCGGCAGCGCGCAAACCTTTAAGGATGTTATCCGCGACATCAGAAACACGCGGACTTTCGATCAGATTTCTCTGATTGATTCCCAAAACAGGGACAGGCCGGACGATTCGCATTTGTTCCGCTGATCCCTCGCCCGGCGCGGCACTGGCTGCACCGGGCTTACATATATCCGCAGGAGGTGGTGAATTTGGCGGCAAACACAAAATGGAACGACGATCTCGCGCAGGTCAACAATGCCGCAAGAGCGGCTGTTCAGACAGCTAAAAACGCAAAAAAGGATGCAAAGACGGTGAAACGGGCGGCCGGAAAAGCGGCGGCTGGCAACTGGATGGGCGCGGCGGTGGATATGCTGAAAAGCCCACGGGCAATGTTAGCCGTCGTTGCGGTCTTTCTTGTACTGATTATATTGCCAATAACCTTTGTCGGCATTTTCCTGATTGAGTTTCCGGGCGCTATTATCAACTCCATCACAGCGGCAGTAACAACCGCCTATGATGATCTGGTCGTCGGCTGGGAATCGCTGAAAATCAAGGTCAGCAACGGGATAGACAATTTTCTGACATGGCTGACAACCGGCGATACCGGCGACGCCTCCGACGGATTCGCAACGGATGTCGCGGCGGCGCAGGATCCCGATTTTGCGTCGTATATCGGCACATCCAACGCGTTGGTGGCTGTTCTGAACGAGTATTTCCGCGACGAATACAATTCCGGCGTCAAAACGAACGCGCAACTGTCCGCAACAAACCATCAGATGGAACTGGTGACGGAAGCGGAAAACGACGGGATCTTGCCGGAGGATATTACCTGTGAGCTTACATGGACATCGAACGACAGCGATTATCTCGACTGGACATTCAGCCTGATCGCCTGCGACAGCGTGAACCGAATGCAGGATACAAGCGACGATGTTCCGGAGTTTTCGGCAGCGCACCTGATTGCAGAGGCGAAAGACCTTGTTTCGCACTATACTCTGTGGGATGTTGGCGTGCGGGAGACCGTCACGGACGGAACGACCGTCCGCAGCGTATCGCATGAAGAACAACGGTGGGTGGAACACAGCGTACCGGTTCTGGACGATGACGGAAACCCTGTTATGGAACTGCTGACAGATGAGGACGGGCTGCCGCTTCAAATTGACGGAGAGTTTGTCTGGGTGCCGGTCATGCAGACCGTGGCGGGATGGGAAACCGTAACCGTGACGGAGGACCAGACCTTCCCCACGCGGCATATTTCGATTGAATACTATGCAAGCCCGAACCCGGACGCAAAAGCCCACATCCTGTCGGAATTTGGTATCACGAACGTGGCGGACCCGAACGATCTCTCCGACCTTGCAATCGTTGAGGAGCAGGTGCAGCAGCTGCGTTACCTGTATTCCACGGCGATAGGGGATTTGACGGCATCCGGCACGGTTTTGCAATGGATCAGCGACTTCTATACCAATCACAGCGACCTCGTGTTCAATGGGCCAACGACTGTCGCAGGCCCCATTGAGGACTGGCGCAATCACATCACGTCGCATCAGGGCGCGACCGACATTCCAGAGCATTCCGGCGGACACGGCGGTACCGATATATCCAGCCCCAGCGGCACACCACTTGTGCTGCCGGCAAAAGGCATTGCAGTAGCCGTTACAAACTCCTATCCCAACGAGGTCGATTACGCGCACCCGCGCGGGAATCTGGTATTGATGTATTACGGCGAACAGGACGGCGTGGCCGGCAACGGCATTTTTGTCCTGTACCAGCATATGGCGTCCGTCACGGCGACACCGTATACCACATATACGGCGGGCGAAGCGGTGGGCGCCAGCGGGACATCCGGCATGTGTACCGGCCCGCATTGGCATATCGAGTCGTATGTGGGAACCGCAAAGATGGATTCCGAATATTTTCTGAGCTGACAAGGAGAAAACAATGAAAAACAAATGGAAAATAGCAGGTATTGCAATGCTTGGCGTAGTGGTTATCGCATTTTGCGTCTGGTCGTTATTACGCCCGGCAGACAGAAATGATACGCCCGGTACACAGGACTCCAGCACGGCCGACACGCCGGTTTCGCAGCCGGACAGCACGGAGAGTTCTGACAGCGGTGTGACAGCCGACAGCGCGGCGCAGGACGAATCGCCCCTGTCGGCGCCGGAGCTTACGCTGTACACAACAGACCTTGCCAACAACATCGGCAAGATCGGGTACGACGAGCAGCAGATGGTTGGGGGAAAGACGCGGCTTGAAATGTATCGGGATGTGCTGAAGGGCTACAATCTCATCCCGTACACCACCGAAGCCGGGGAGAAAATCACGATTGCGACGGGACATCAGGTATATGTCAAGGCGGACGACACCAGCGGGCAGCAATATATCGTCTCCGGCGTTGACCCGATCCCGGTCGAGCACAGCGTACCGGACACGCGCATGACCGTGAAATTGCGCGCAGAAGACACCTGCGAACGGGTGCGGGTGTTTACTTCCCGCGAGACTTTGGAACGGGCACAGGACGCGTGGGAGCGCGGACAGGCGATTTTAGCCGGAGAGGAGCCGGCGCCGGAAAATTGTGTGATTCTGAATGGGTGTCTGCTCGATACAAAATGGGAGCAGGGAGAGGACGGACGCCGGTATCTGCCTATGACGGATATTGCAGAAGCCTATGATGAACAGTCCGAGTTCTACGATGTAGAAGGGTGGCTGAATGTTGCGACGGATCTGCAATATGTCATCCTGCCGACTGCCCTGATGCCGGATATTGCGCTGGAACACTTTGATGTGTCGGACGGGACATGGCGATATGCGAACGAGAAACCGCCAATTTGGTCTGACCGCTTTTACCTGCCGCAGACCGATAAAACGGAAATGCCCATAGACGATATTTCCCGCATCCTCGGATGGAAAATCTATACAAATTCTGAAATCGTCAGTATTGTAACAAGCGAGCTGGACGTGAACGACAACTTTGTCCTGATTGAATCCCGGACAACGGAGCACATCTATGACATGAACGGCAATGAAATCACAACGGAGGACGCCACATGAACAAAAACAAAATAACGGCCCTGAAAGAAAAAATCGGGAGCATGAGTAAATTCCAACGGATGGCGCTGTGTTACGGCGCCTTTTTTATTGTCAGCGGGATAGCGATGGCAAAAATCGTCGCGGTGCTGTGCGGGGAGTTTTCCACGGCCAGTTACCCACGCGCGTTACTGCTGTCTTTCACATCGGCGCCGGGCCTTTTACTCAACGCCGTCTTTGCGGCCATTGTTCTTTTTATCCTCACGCTTGTCAGCAAGCGGAACAACGACCTGTTCGGTACAAAAACGGAGGATGAGAGAGGCGTTGCAATCAGCACCGAGGGCACTTACGGCACGTCGGAATGGATGGATAAGGAGGAGGCAAAGCAGGTATATGAGGTCTGCCCGGTAGAGGACGCAGGCGGCACGATCCTTGGACAGTTCACGCAGGACGGGGAGGAAATCGTCGCGCTGCCGTATAAGAAGCGGGCAAACAGGAATCTGATCCTGATCGGCCCGCCGGGTTCCGGCAAGAGCTTTGGCTATGTGCGCACAGCGATTTTCCAATCCGTCAAGCGCGAAGAATCCATAGTTATCACTGACCCAAAGGGTGAAATCCACAACGACATGCGCAAGTTTCTGGAGGCGCATGGCTATGTCGTCAAGATGTTCAACCTCGTAAACCTCAAAAAGAGCGACGCATGGGACTGTGTGCGGGAAATCTACGACCCGCGCACCGGAGACATCGACGAGCAGCGTGTGGTGGTGTTTTGTGAAACGATCATGCGCAACACCTCCGCTGGCGATGACGATGAGTTCTGGGGCAGCGGTGAAAAGAACCTGTTCAAGGTCGCGGTGCTGTATACGGCGTTTATGCGCGAGCAGGCGCTGCAGCGGCTGTATGAGCGCCACGCAAAAGAATTGCTGGGAAAGCTGCCCTATGTGGAGGACGAAGACCGGCGGCGCATCTGTTCTTTGATGGAAGATAAGGAAACAGAAATGGTTGACCGCAGGCGCATGGTCGCGGAGCTTGCAAAACGTGTGCTTGGCGCCGACGATCTGGCTGAACAGTATATCTGCAGCTTTGAACAGGACGCGCCGACCTGCAATGTCTCCGACATCTATTTCTCCCTGCTCCACAAGGATTTGAACGCATGGGAAAACTGTTTTAAGGTCGTTCCGCTGGACCACCCGGCCGCGAGCGCGTGGGCCATCTTCAAGGGATCCGGCGACAGGGTTCAGCCCGGCTTTATCACGGGGCTTTCACAGCGTTTGCAGTTGTTCCAGATGCGGGACGTCCGGCGCATTGTCTGCAACGATGACATCCGGCTGGAGGAGATCGGGGCGCGCAAAACGGCGCTGTTCCTCGTCATCTCGGACGACAATGCATCCATGCAGACGCTTTCGTCCCTGATGTTCAGTTTCCTGCTGAAAGACCTGAAAGAAGCCTATGACTATGTGAACGGCGAGGGCCGCATCCCGGTGAACATCATCGCGGATGAGGCCGCAAATACCGGCGTCTGGCCGCAGTTTGAAAAAACGATAGCGGCGGCGCGGTCGAGGGAAATCGGCATCTCCATCATTCTGCAAAGCCTGCCGCAGCTGAGTCTTCTGTACGGTAAGGACATCGCGGAGATCATCATCGGCTGCTGCAATACCATCCTCGTTCTGGGCTGCAACGACGAATATACCGCCAAATATATTTCGAATCTGTCCGGCGTTGCGACGATCCGCGCGAAATCGGTGAAAGATACCCGCAGCAACGCGCTCGGATTCCGGCAGCCGATTCAGGGGTATTCACTGTCCGAGGGCGACGGCAAACGGAACCTGCTGAATCCGGACGAGGTGCGAATGCTCAAGGAAGATGAAATCCTTGTCTATTCCAACGGCCGGCACATGCTCAAGGCAAAACGCTTTGGATATATCGACCATCCCTTTGCATCCGACCCATCCTTTGTACCAACAAGCTGGTCGGAATTGCCGGACGCACGGGAGAAATACCAGCTGACAGAATCACTCGACGCATTCTCTGTGGGCGACGTTCAGAATATGAGCGAGACAAACCGGGAAATCGCCTACAACCGGCAAATCGAGACGCGCGCCCCGGAAAAGCCCGATAAATCCAAATCAAAATCCGGCGCGTACATTCCGGCCGAAGGAAAGCCAGATGCAAAAAAGGAAAAGTTGCAAAACAAATTCAAGGCCGGTATGTGATTACCGGATTCCCCGCCAAGAGCGGGGCGCCTTCTAAAAAGGTACAGCCTCCACGCGGCAGAGGGTGGGCAACGGCCTGCGGGCCGGCAAATGTATCGAAAATATCAATCAACAGACAGAAAGGAAAGACAACCATGAACGAGAAAAACGAAACCTGCATCGAGATGACCGAACCCATGCAGAACCAGGAAGACGTGCTGCAAGAGCAGAAGCAGGCCGACGCGCTGCCGGCCGAGGACGTTGCTGCCGACACCGCCGCCGCACCGGCAGAGCCTGCAACGGAACAGGCCGAGGCCGGGAAACCGGCGCGCCGCCGTGCGGCGCGGGAGCCTGTCCGACTGAAAAAGACCATTGCCACCGCAAACGACATGGTGGAGGTCGAAACGCCGGAGGATCGCCGCGCCAAGGATATTGACGAGATCCGCAGAGCTATCAAGCAGGAGCGCATCCTGACCGCTAAAGTGGACGGCGTGGAGCCGTTTGACGGTGACAACGCCCGCATCATTGGGCACAGGAACTCCCTGAAGGTCGTGTTTGAGGCCAAGGACTTCTTCCACTTTTCCAACATGGCCGGCATTGAGGAGGCGTCCGATGCCGTGCGCCAGCAGCGGTATCTGCGCAAGGCGCGTCAAATGACGGAGGCGAGCGTGGTTTTCGTCCCGCTGCTGCTGTCCGTCGATGAGGAAACCGGGATGCCGTTTGTGGTCGCCTCCCGCATGATGGCAATGGCCGTGCAGCGCGAGCATCACTTCCTCGGCGAACACGCGGATATTGAAAAGGGTGTGCGGACGACTGCAACGGTGATTTCCACCGGCCCCGCTTACGCCATTGTGGAAGCGCTGGGTGTGGAGACTACCATCGGCGCCGCGCACCTGTCCGCGTATGAGTATATCGAGGACGTGAGCAAGTGCGTGCGCAACGGCGACGGCATTGAGGTCATGGTGACGGATTTTGCCGTTGACCGCGAAACCGGCAAAATCTCGCTGCGCGTCAGCCGCGCGGAACTGGAACGCCAGCTGACGCCTGTCGAGACGATTTCCAGCGTGCGGCGCGGCGGCGTGTATTCCGCAACGGTGCTGCTGGCGACCGAAAAGATGTACAAGGTTGTGCTGAACGGCTTTAAGATCCTCGGCTACATCTCCCGCTCGGCCAACATCAGCGACGAGATGCTGCATCCCGGCGATGCCGTCAACATGATGGTGCATGGGCACGACTACGAAAAAGGGTACGTCTGGGGCGGCTGCCATAAGAAATAACCCTCGGTACACGACAGGGAAATATCCCGGCCGGCTGAGAAAGCCGGCCGCCGCGCAAGTTCGTCAGCCTCCCCGTGGCGCGCGGCGGGCAACGGCGCAGTGCCGGCCAATGACGAGAATCGAAATGTGAAAGGAAAGAAAAATGCGAAACGGTTTGGTGAGAATGACCCGTATACGCGGAAAAACCGTCGTTGTTTCTGCGATATGTCTGGGCAGTAAGGTCAGGGTGGAAGCAGCGTGTGCGC
>ENA-ORTH01002063-ORTH01002063.1-human-gut-metagenome-genome-assembly--contig:-NODE-2063-length-17410-cov-4.445520_pt1 | contig 17410 bp, 14 predicted proteins | sample MGYA00241914_ERZ509192 | MGnify/ENA primary metagenome ERZ509192 (study PRJEB26280, sample SAMEA2338826) | human gut metagenome | biome: human gut; feature: human-associated habitat; material: faeces... | reverse complement strand
CGTGGACCTCGTTTTCTCCGCTTCCGTATATCTTTCGTAAATCTTTTGTTTCAAGGATTGCCATAACTAAAACCTCCAAGTTCTTTTTATGATTTTAGTATAGCGACCACTTCTTACAATCTCATTACAATCCATACTGAAAATAAAAAGGGTATTGTTGATCTTTAGTTCATTGGAATATCCATTTGTCTTTCGGTAAAACCAAAGTCTTTGCCCCAACAGCCCAATGATATGCGAAACCAGCGTAACGTCCTCTTGGGGATAAACACCGTTTGTGATCTGCAAAGCCACCTTCTCTATTTTTTCATGCTTGTTGGTGACATATCCCCAAACCTCTGAGATCATTGCCGCTGGCAATGGCTGCGCGTTCCGTTGGAAGGCTGAAAAAATATAACCAAATCGAAGAACAAAAGAAAACTGCTATGCATCGGATAAACCGTTTGCATAGCAGTTGTTCTTTTTCCGTTTACCTGACATTCGTCATAAGTTTTGCAATGTTTCCTTATGGGCTACTGCCTTCCGGCACGGGCCCTGTCTGTTTTTTATTCCGCCAGCCGCGCGGCCACCGCGTCCAGGAACTCCATGGAGCCCACTGCCGTCTTGTTCGGCAGGGTGGACAGCAGCGCCAAATCCTTGGTCATCACGCCGTCCTCGATGGTGCCCAGCGTCGCGGCCTCCAGTCGGTCGGCGAAGGCTTCCAGGTCGGCCAGCCCGTCCAGCTGCGCCCGCTTGCGCAGTGCGCCCGACCAGGCGAAAATGGTGGCCACCGAGTTGGTGGAGGTGGCCTCCCCCTTCAGATGGCGGTAATAGTGCCGGGTGACGGTGCCGTGCGCCGCCTCATATTCGTATTTCCCGTCCGGGGAAACCAGCACGCTGGTCATCATGGCCAGAGAGCCGAAGGCCGTGGCCACCATGTCGCTCATCACGTCCCCGTCGTAGTTCTTGCAGGCCCAGATGAACCCGCCCTCCGACCGGATAACCCGGGCCACCGCGTCGTCGATGAGGGTGTAGAAATAGGTGATTCCCGCCTTCTCAAAAGCCTCCTTGTACTCCGCCTCGAAGATCTCGGCAAAGATGTCCTTAAACCGGTGATCATAAATCTTCGAAATGGTGTCCTTGGTGGAGAACCACAGGTCCTGCTTAATCGACAGGGCGTAGCTGAAGCAGGAGCGGGCGAAGCTGCTGATGGACGCGTCGGTGTTGTGCATCCCCATGACCACGCCGCCGCCCGCGAAATCGTGGATCAGCCGGCGGGTCTCCCGTCCGTCCTTGCCGGTGACCACCAGCTCCGCCTTGGCCGCGTCCTCCACCCGGATTTCGGTGTTCTTGTAGATGTCACCATAGGCGTGACGGGCGATGGTGATGGGCTTCTTCCAAGTGGACACGCTGGGCGTGATTCCCTTGACGATGACCGGCGCGCGGAACACTGTGCCGTCGAGCATGGCCCGGATGGTGCCGTTGGGGCTCTTCCACATTTGTTTAAGGCCGTACTCCTCTACCCGCTGGGCGTTGGGGGTGATGGTGGCGCATTTGACGCCCACGCCGTATTTCTTGATGGCGTTGGCCGCGTCTACCGTCACCTGGTCGTCGGTGTCGTCCCGATGCCGCAGCCCCAGGTCGTAGTATTCGCATTGCAGATCCACAAACGGGGTCAGCAGCTTGTCTTTGATTCCCTGCCAGAGAATGCGGGTCATTTCGTCCCCGTCCATCTCCACCAGCGGCGTCGTCATGGCAATTTTCTTCATACGCGTCCTCTCCTTCTATGGTAGCATTCATTGACAAGGGCAAACCGTGCGGCCCCTTTGTCAACCGATGCTATGGTTTCTCAGTTGTTCTTCAGCCGGACGAATACCAGCCGGCTGTTTCCCGCGCTGGAGGGGCTGGACTGCACGTCCAGGATCCCCAGCGACTTGACAAACGGGGTCAGCTTTTTGAAGCCGTAGTTGCGCACGTCAAACTCCGGAAACCGCTTAGGCAGCCGGTTGCCGATTTCTGCGATGGGTACCCACTCGTCCTCGTCGGACACCTCGTCCACGATGGTGAGGATGGCCCGTTTGATGGTGGACAGGGGCGTCATTTCCGATTCCACCGGCTCCACCGGCGCCGGGGCGGCCTTGGGCTCCGGCTTGGGCCGGTTGGCCTGCTCGAGCACCTCCAGATACTTGAACTTGTTGCAGGCCGCGATGAAAGCGTTGGGCGTCTTTTTCTCGCCCATCCCGATGACGTACATCCCCGACTCCCGCAGCCGCACCGCCAGCCGGGTGAAATCGCTGTCGCTCGACACCAGGCAGAAGCCCTCCACGTTCCCGGAATAGAGAATGTCCATCGCGTCGATGATCATGGCCGAGTCGGTGGCGTTTTTCCCCGTGGTGTACCCATACTGCTGAACCGGCGTGATGGAATTGTCCAGCAGCACGTTTTTCCACGACCCCAGGGCCGATTTGGTGAAATCCCCGTAAATCCGCTTGTAGGTGGTGGTGCCGTCATTGGATAATTCGTCGAGAATATACTTGATGTATTTGTCTGACACGTTGTCCGCGTCAATGAGGACGGCCAACCGGCAATCCTTGGCGGAATGCTTGTCTTCCATATATCCGTTCCTTTCTTTGTTAGTCCAGCTTCCCCGCGTGGCGGAAATCGACGGCCGCGCCGTAGGCTCCGCCGTTGAAGGGGCGCAGGATGATGCCGCTGTTTTTCGCGGGGATGCCGATGGTCCGTTTCTGAAAATCCAGCGGGATGGAGGGGCATTCCTCCACCAGCAGCTTTTCCAGCGCGTCCACGTCCGCCCGGCTCACGTCTCCCACCGACAGCTTTTTGTACTGCTCGTCGAACCGTGCGCTGCTGTACTTGGCCAGGTTTCCTGCCGGCGCGTCGGACAGGAAGGCCGCCAGCCCGCCCATGGCGTACAGGGAGCCCCCCGTCTGGGCGCCGATGGCTATCTGATAATTTCCCACCTGGAGGCGGGCGCGCAGCTGGTCGGCGGGCACCGGATCCAGGGTGAAATACAGCGTCAGATGGCTCTGCCAGGACTGGATGACGTACCGCGCGAGGTTGATGCTGTAAGCGTCGTCGGCGCACAGCACCTTGAGCGCCGGCATGGCGGTCAGCGAGAGGGCCGCCATCCCCTCGCTCAGCTCGCGGCGCGCCTTGTCCCGGTCGGTGGTCACCGCCCGGGAATTGTCCGCGTTCCGGTAGGGCTCCGTCCCCTTCAGGATGGCGTCGGGGGCGATATACCCCTGGGCCGGGGTGCAGATGGTCTTGTCCAGCTGCTCCGCGATCCGATCGTAGGCCAGCGCGTCCCGCAGCGCCCGGCGGATGGAGGCGTTCGACAAAGCGGTCACGCTGTTGTTCAGCCAGACATACTCGATGGTGTCGTCCATGACCTCCAGATGGAACGCCTGCTCCCGGGCCGCCTCCAGCTGATCCGGCCGCAGCGCCGCCGCGTCCAGCGTCCCGGCCAGCAGCGCCTCGCCCGCCTCCGCCTCCGGCTGGATGACGTACCGCACCGTCGCCGGATACACGTCCTCCGCCTCGTGGTACTGCTCGTTCTTGTTCAGCAGCAGGGACTGGCCGTGGTTCCACGCCCCCAAGCTGAACGGCCCATTGGTCAGCACATAGGCCTTTTCCAGCCCGTACCGCCCGGCGGTGTACTCGAAGAATTCCCGGTTGCAGGGCATGAAGGGCGTCCCCGCCAGCTTAACGGGAAACCCCGCGTCCGCCTCGGTCAGCGTGATGGTCAGGGTGTCCTCGTCCACCGCCTTGACCCCCAGCTCCTCCGCCGCCTTTTTCCCTTCGCTAACGGCCTGCGCGTTCTGGATCCCGAACAGCTGGGCCGCCAGGGCCGACCCGGTTTCAGGCATCACCGCCCGCTGCATCCCGAACACGAAATCCGCGGCCGTCACCTTCACCGGCTGCTCCCAGACCGTGGGGGTTTCCCCCTTCTTCGCCTTGGGCAGGGTGCTCCAGTAGGATTCCTTCAGCCGGAAGGTGTACACCCGCCCGTCGTCGGAAACCGTCCAGTCCGCCGCCGCCGGCACCGCCTCGCCGTTCTCGTTCAGCCGGGCCAGTCCCTCGAACAGCGCCGCCACCAGCGTCACCGACGCCGCGTCGGTGGAGACCTGGGGATCCAGCTGCCGCGGCTCCGCGCTCAGCGGGAAGCGAAAGCTCTTGCCCAGCGGCGTGTCCCTATGGCATCCCGCCAGCCCCAGCAGGGCTGCGCCCGCCAGCAGGACAGCCAGCAGGGATCTGCCCCATTTTCCGTGCAACAGCCTTCGCCCCCTTTCGTACCGTTCCTATGAACCCTTTTATTATACCAAGTGCGTCCCTGTATGTCCAATTGCATTTTTCTTAAATTCCTGATAAAATAGGTCCGTTTTCTTATCCAATCGGAGCGGCGGCCCCTTCTCCCCGCGTGGACGAGCCGCCATCCGGGTGAGTTGTGCCGCCCCATCGGGCGGAAAGGGGGAGCCGCATGACAGGCTTCGGTATCTTCGCCTATTTCGGGTACGATCTGCCCCTGGAGGAATCCCTGCGCCGCCTCGCCGCCGCCGGCTTCGATACCGTGTCCCTCTTCTGGGGCGCGTTCGACGGCGGTCCGCCCCTGCATCGTCAGCCGGAGCTGGCCCGCCGCGCCGGCCTGCGGGTTGAGAATGCCCACGCTCCCTTCGACGGGGTCAATGCCCTGTGGACGCCCGGCGATGACGGCGACCGCTACGCCGCCTCCCTTGTCGAGGCCCTGGAGGGCTGCGCCGCCTCCGGCGTCCCCGTCCTGGTGGCCCATCTGACGGACGGCCCCGCCCCGCCGCCGCCGTCTCCCCTGGGGATCGACCGCCTCCGGCGGGTGGAGGCCGCCGCCGAACGCTGCGGCGTCGTCCTCGCGCTGGAAAACCTGCGCCACGCCGCCCATCTGCACGCCGCCCTGTCCGCGCTGACCGGCCCCTTCACCCGCTTCTGCTACGACAGCGGCCATCATTTCGGCTGGGGAAAGGGGGAGCCCTATCTGGAACGGTATGGCTCCCGCCTCGCCGCTCTCCATCTCCACGATAACGACGGCACGCGGGATCAGCACCTCCTGCCCTTTGACGGCGCCGTGGACTGGCCCGCTCTCATGGCCCGGCTGGCCGCGACTGGCTACGACGGGGCTCTCACCCTGGAGGTGCAGGCCTTCGGCCGGTACGAGCGGGCTATGTCCGCCTCCGCCTTTCTCGAGCGGGCCCATGCCGCCCTCGAGCGGCTGTATGCCTGCCGGCCCTAGGCCTCATGTGTACAGCGCCTGTCCCTCCGGCATGGCGTCCCGCCGGCGCATCAGCCGCCCGAACAGCCGGCTGAACACCAGCGTGGACACCGCCGCCCCCAGAAGATCCGCCGCCGGCTCGGCGTAGAAGGCCGCCCGCGCGCCCCAAAGCGCCGCGAACGCCAGCGTCCCCGCCATATAGGAGATCTTGCGGAACAGGCTGAGCGATACCGACACCCGGGTGATTCCCAGCGCCGTCATCGCGTCCACAAAGGTGTACTGGAACCCCAGCGGGATAATCGCCAGGGTGAACGTCCGGATCCCCCAGCTGGATAGGTCGATAAGCGCCGGATCGGCGGTGAATATCCGCACGAACACCCGTGGCGCCAGCTGGGAAACCGCGAACATCCCCCCGGTGAAAACCAGACACAGCAGCAGAATCCAGCGGATTCCCTGCCGGATCCGCGCCGTCTGCCGGGCGCCGTAGTTGTAGCTGAGGATGGGCTGCGTCCCGCCCGTGATCCCCGCCATGGGCATGGTGATGATCATCATGTAGCTCTGCACAATGGTCGCCCCGGTGATCAGCCGGTCGCCCTCGCCCGGCCCGCCGTACCGCTGCAGCACCGCGTTGAGCACGATGAGCAGCAGGCTGTCGGTGGCCAGGATGATGAAGGGGGAGAGGCCGAAGGCCAGCACCCGCCGGATAATCCGCGCCGAATACCCGCCGAAGGTGATGCGCACCGGCGTGTTCCGGTGGAACAGGAACAGCAGCACGAACGCGCAGCTCGCCACCTGGGACAGCACCGTGGCCAGCGCCGCCCCCGCCACCCCCATGCGCAGCGTGAAGATGAATAGGGGATCCAGCAGGATGTTCAGCACCGCCCCCAGCAGCACCGTGGCCATGCCGGTGGTGGAATACCCCTGGCAGATGATGAAATAGTTAAGCCCCGCCGCCAGCAGGGCAAAAAATGTCCCCGCCGTGTAGATGGTCAGATACGTGTCGGCATAGGGCAGGGTGGCGGCGCTCGCCCCGAACCAAAGCAGCAGCGGCCGCTTGATGAGCAGGAACAGCCCCGTCAGCACGCCGGCCAGCACCAGCAGCAGCAAAAAGCAGTTGGCCAGGATCTGCCGCGCCCCTTTGAGGTTCTTTTCGCCCATCCGGATGGTGAGCAGCGGCGCGCCGCCCAGCCCCACCAACGTGCCGAAGGAGGACAGCAGCGTCACGATGGGGCCGCAGATGCCCGCCCCCGCCAGCGCCGTTTCTCCGATGTCCGGGATGTTCCCGATATACATGCGATCCACAATGCCGTACAGCACGTTGACCAGCTGCGCCACCATGGCCGGAATCGCCAGCCGCAGCACCAGCCGGGGGATGCTGTCGTTGCCCAAATCGTTCGTCCGTTTCATGCCCGTCCCTCTGTTCTCACCGATTTTCCGATGCTCAGTATAGCACACAGGGCGGGATTTGCAACCAGAAAATAAAGGGGCCGCGGCATCCCTGCCGCGGCCCCTTATGCGTCTCTGTTTTAGGGCCGCAGTCCCATGCCGCCCTCCAGGGTGATGGTCTCGCCCGACATGTATTTGAAGTCGGGGGAGCCCAGGTGCACGCACACCCGGCCGATGTCCTGCTCCGGGTCGCCGAACCGGCCCATAGGCACCGCCCGCAGGTTCTTCTCGTACGCCTCGGGGTAGGAGACCTGAAAATTCTCCAGCTGGGAGGTCATGGCCAGGGGGCAGACCACGTTGACGTTGATGTTGTCCTTGCCCCATTCGGTGGCCGCCACCCGGGACAGGCCCCGGATGCCCTCCTTCGCGGCGGCGTAGGAGCATTGCCCCGCGTTGCCGAACAGGCCGGCGCCCGAGGCGAAGTTGATGACCGACCCCTGCGTTTCCTTCAGGTATGGGTAGCATTCCCGCATGTAGTAGAAGGTGGCGTACAGGCCGGAATACATGCCGAGATCGAAATGATCCTTGGTCTGGATGGCCAGCGGGATGCCAGATGCGGACGCCTGGGCGTTGTTGATCAGCACGTCGATGCGCCCGAAGACCTCGATGGTCTTTCGCACCACCTCCTTGACCCGGTCCTCCGACTCGTCGTCGGGGGTGACGTCCGCCTGCAGGGCCAGCACCCGGATGCCGTAGAGCCGTTCCAGCTCCTCCTTGGCGTCCAGAAGCTTCTGCTCGTTGCGTCCGGTCAGCACCAGATCCGCGCCCTCCTTGGCGTAGGCGACGGCGATGCCGTAACCAATGGATTTGGCTTTCCCGCCGCCGGTGATAATGGCGACTTTTCCATCAAAGATTCCCATGCGTTTCCACTCCTTATATGAATATAGTATAGTCAAAAGCGGCGCGTTCAAACCTCAGTATAGTCCCTTGTTAAATGAACGTCAATCAAAACCAAATAAAAACAAGCGCCCTTCCGCTGCATAGGATAGGTAAAGCACAGCGGTGGGTATAGCCTTCCTCTCGAGGTGATCCCACCCCGCCTATCTACACCGCGGATAGATCCCCCTTTTGCCGCTTCACTTCTCGTTCCAAAAAGCCAGCGCCAGCCTGGCCCCGATGCGCGCCCCTACAAGGCCGCCGCGATCCATCGTCTCCGTCCAGCCGCTTATCGACTTTTTTGACTGCCTGAACAAATTGGGGCTGTTGCGAAAGGGGTAAAAATCCCTTTTGCAACAGCCCCTAATCTCTATTTTATGTCGCGGCGCAGGCCGCCTCTTCCTCCGAGAACCGTGTCTCGATGATTTTCGGGCAGTCTGGCGGGGAATAGACCCACCGGTCCATGTGTCCCCCGGTGAGAAAATACCGGGGCGGCGCCAGGGACTTGTCGGAATCCTGCGCGTCGATGATGATCAGCTTCATCTTCATCTTGTCGGGCAGGATGCTCTTGATGTACACGCCCGCGTGCTGCCCCACCCGGACTCCTTCCCGGGGCTCCGCCAGCCCCGCCAGATTGGGGGTCAGCTCCACAAATATGCCGTAGCTTTCCACCGAGCGGACGACTCCCGCCACCGTCTCCCCCTGGGAGAACAGCGCCGCGTTTTCCTCCCACGTGCCCAGCAGCTCCCGCTGGGACAGGCAAATCCGGTTGTTTTCCAGGGAGGACACCACGCCGAAAATGTCCATCCCCGGCACAAACCGATCGGAGGGATGGGAGATCCGGCTGACCGAAATCCCCGCGATGGGCAGCAGCGCCGGCAGCCCGCACCCGATGTCGCAGAAAGCCCCGAAAGTCTCCAGCCGGGTGATCCGCGCGGGCACAATGTCTCCGCACCGCATGTTTTGTATGTATTCGTACCGGCACCGTTCCTGGGCGTCCCGGCGGGACAGCACCGCCCGCCGCCGTCCGTCCGGCAGATGCTCGAAGCCCGAAACCGTAAAGCAAACCGGCTTGCTCACCCGGGAAATCAGGGCGATGTCCCGCGTCGTTCCCTCCGCGATGCCCACGGCCCCCTCATAATAGGGGATGATGCCCTCCATGCAGGGCATTTCCACATGCAGATTGTGATCCGCGTCGCACAGGACGGCCCGCGCCTCCACCACCCGCCCCTCCATGGCGGCCTCCGCCAGGTTGGTGGCCGACCGAATGGTCAGTTGATTGTGGGGGGTGTCCAAAAGCGCCCCCTCCGGTAAAAATCGGTTCATTTTTAACCTCCATTTCTTTGCGGGCCCCTTCGCCCGGCTGCCGCGGATTCCCTCTCTTTGCCCCCAGCCGTCGCTCCCAAGGGCGTACATCCCTTATATATGCGGCCCTGTCCCCCGCCATGCCATGGAATCGCTTTCCCGTGGAAAATTTTTCATGGCGCGGCGGGTATTTTCCTCCCGCGCGGCGCAGACTAAGGAGGGGCCGCGCCGGCAGGCGCATTTGCATGATTCACCGCCCGAACGTGCATTTGCACATTCGGGCGGAAATTTTGACTTCGCCGGCATACCCGGCCCGGTTCTCTTGTTTTTCCGGCCGGTTTTGCTATAGTGGAGGTACAGAGTCGCGGCAGGGGAGAGCCCCGCCCGACAGGCTCCGCGCTAGGCCGCGCGCCTGCATTCCATATTGAGGAGGATCCCCGATGAATGTTTACGGCATTGAGGTCGCGATAAAAAATACCCCTGTGTTGGACAAGGGGTTTATCCCCATGGCCGCCTTCACCTCCGCCTTTGAGGCCTCCGCCAAAAACGGCAAAGACATCGCCGTGGCCGTGGAGCGCAACCAGGGCCAGGTGGCTGTGCGCCGTCTGAAGATTCACGGCACCCCCGCCATGGATAAGGCGGACAAGGTGTATGTGGAACGCACCGTGAAAATGCTGCTGTGGGCTTACGGCGGCTGGAAAGTGGTGGTCTGCGGCGACGAGGCCCTGGGCCGTTATATCGCCGAAGCCTACGCCCCCGGCGGCGCCCGCGCGTTCGACGCGGACTTCATGGGCCGCGTGTATGAGCGGGACTTCACCGTGGAAATCCGCCCCCTGTCCGAAACGCCGGAGGCCTATTCCGCCTCCGCGCCGGTGGGCCGGAATTTGGACGGCTGCCGCATCGGCTTCGACGCCGGTGGAAGCGACCGCAAGGTCTCCGCGGTGGTGGACGGCGTGCCCGTCTATTCCGAAGAGGTGGTCTGGTATCCCAAGACCAACAGCGACCCCGCCTATCATTATGAAGGGATCCTTTCCGCTTTCAAATCCGCCGCTTCCAAAATGCCCCGGGTGGACGCCATCGGCGTGTCCTCCGCTGGCATCTATGTCGATAACCGCGCCATGGTGGCCTCCCTGTTCCTGCAGGTGCCCCGGGACGAGTTTGATAAACAGGTGAAAGACATCTACATCCGCGCCGCCAAGGAACTGGGCGACGTGCCCCTGGAAGTGGCCAATGACGGCGACGTCACCGCCCTGGCCGGGGCCATGTCCCTGGAGGAAAACCGCATCCTCGGCATCGCCATGGGCACCTCCGAGGCCGCCGGCTACGTCGACGGCGACGGCAACATCACCGGCTGGCTCAACGAACTGGCCTTCGCCCCCGTGGATCTCCAGGAGGACGCCATGGAGGACGAGTGGTCGGGCGACATCGGCTGCGGCGTGAAGTATTTCTCGCAGGACAGCGTGATTAAGCTGGCCCCCCGCGCCGGCATCCAGCTCGACGCCTCTCTGTCTCCGGCAGAGAAGCTCAAGGTGGTGCAGGGCGAGATGAACAAGGGCAGCGAGACCGCCCGGGACATCTATCGCTCCATCGGCGTCTATCTGGGCCACACCCTGGCCTATTACGCCAACTTCTATGATATTTCCCACGTGCTGCTGCTCGGCCGCGTCATGTCCGGCGAAGGCGGCGACATCGTGATTGCCGAGGCCCGCCGGGTGCTGGATGAGGAATATCCCGCCGCGGCCTCCATGGAGCTGCATCTCCCCGATGAGAAGATCCGCCGTGTCGGCCAGTCGGTGGCGGCTGCCAGTCTCCCCAAAACCCGCTAGTATCGAGCCTCCCACAAGGCCATACTTTTTTCCCACACAGCAAAAGGCCCCGCCGTCAAGGCGGGGCCTTTTGCTGTGTATTGGCCCGCCTTCGGGGATGGCCTTTCGTACGTTCCCCCTATCGCCCCCGGTTCAGCGCTTGGCGCCGCACCGGGGGCGCGGTCTGTTCCGCCGTTTTCCCTGTCCGTTTCGCCTCCCCCTCACCTTAAGCGCTGAATAAATCGCGCCTGGCGGCTCGGCGGGGAAATCTCCCCCACTTCTGCGTCAAAAGCCCTCGGAATACGATAGTATTCCTGCGGTTTTTCCTTGCAGTGGGGAAAATTCCCTTCACCAATCCATCCACTGGATTTAATCATCACTTACCTTGGGCGCTGCTCCCTCCACGCCCGGCTTTTCCCCTCGCCTGTCTGTTTTTTCGCCGGGTATTCCTCCCGATGTAGAGCTACCCGTGTGATTTCGTGCGAAATTGACCGTTATCATGCGTTAAAAATCGCTTTTTTGCGAAAAAACCGCCGATTATTTCCGGATTTTTGCATAAAAACCGCGTGAAACAACACAATATTGCGTTTTTCTTCACTTTTCTTACACATAACCCCCTTAAAATCCTGAATGTATTTAAACAGGAGGAATATACCAGGGATTCATATGATAATTATTCCAATAATTACTAAATTTAACAAATGTCAAGCAGGTGACATGTACCAAAAATTGGTTATAACCTGGAATAATGTAAGAATCAAGGGAATATATGGAAATTTATCTAAAAATGACGTAAAATTGTATGCGTTGGCGGATTCTGATGTAATCTGAGGAATCCGACCAATGGTTAGAAAAGAAAATGGGGGTAAAACAATGAAAAGAGCATCCAAAATCAAAAGACTGCTGAGTCTGACCCTGGCCATGGCCTGCCTGTTCGCCGTTGTGGCGATTCCTCAGGTGAGCGCGGAGACTGCCGACAATCCTTTTGTCTACGTCCCCGCTCCCAACGGCGGGTATGTCCTCAGTGAGGTGGCTGCCGGCGAGGCGGCACCCCGCGCGGCCCTGCTTTCCTACTATGGGATTGATTTTTATCATGACAATCAATTTACGGGCGGCTCCCTGTCCTTTACCCTTTCCTCGGAATCCTTGGAGGTCGTGAAAAAAATCGGCATCGTGGATTTCAAGCTGCAGAAGTTCAATACGGACAACCACGTTTGGGAAGACTATATTCAGTTCGACGACTATTTTGCCACCAACACCAACCGCTTCTCCTTCACTAAAGAGGACCTCCGTGTTCTCATGCATGCCGATTATCGTCTGTGTGTTACCTTCTATGCGGAAAAGAACATCTTCAGCAAACAGCGCGTCGATAAGATCAGCAACGTTGTGACGATCGAATAATTTCTCGCTGCGCCGGGCCCGCCGTTCTCCTTGGAGAACGGCGGGTCTTTTGCTTGTCTGCCCGCCGTTTAGTGGTTGTTTGCACCGGTAATGTATGGTATAATTGTGCCTGTATGAATTCCGGCGGGATGAACGGGCCGCCATACTACGATGAAAAAGGATGCCGCTATGAAAAAGACGAGTCTTTCCTCCATTTCGACGTTCCAGCTGGTCAAAGGATGCGTGCTTGCCATCATCTTTTTGATCGCCGCCGTGGCCGCCTTCATGCTGCTGCGGGAGGATACGGGGCTGAGCACTACCGCGCAGCAGTGGGTGTATCCCATTGGCATGGCCGGACTGTTGGCCGCCCTGATCACTCTGTTCCTGGGGATTGCCACGCAGGATCCCAACAAGCCGGAGGCCGCCCGCAAAGCGTGGTTCTATCCGCTGATGGCCGGCCTGCTCGGCCTTGTCTGCATGTCCCTGGCCTACGCGTATCTCGGCATGTGGCCGGTCGGGGTGGAAACCGGCCTGATTGTGGACATGCACCATCAATACGCCCCCCTTCTGGCAGATTTGCGGGATATGCTTCTGCACGGCGGCAGCCCGCTGTATTCCTTCCATGTGGGCCTGGGAAGCAGCTATCTGCCCCTGTTTGCCTACTATCTGGCCAGCCCCTTCAACCTGCTTTTGGTGCTGTTCCCCGAGCATTTGCTGCCCGAGGCTCTGCTGGTCATCACCCTGCTGAAAAACGCCCTGACGGCAGCGCTGTTCGCCGCCTGTCTCCAATATGTTTACCGCCGCCGGGACATGAGCGTGTGCATCGTGGCGATCATGTACTCCATGATGATGTACCTGCTGGCCTATTCCTGGAACATCATGTGGCTGGATTGCGTGATGATTCTGCCGCTGGTGGTCCTGGGATTTGAGCGGATGATGCGCACGGGGAAATTCCTGACCTACGTGCTGTCCCTGGCGTACGCCCTGTACGCCAACTATTATATCGGATTCATGATTTGCCTGTTCATGGTGCTGTACTACGCGGTTTATTTCCTGCGCAAGCGCCGGGAAGCCGGCCGGCAGGCCAAATCCTTCCTTCGTTTTGTGGTCGGCTCCGCTTTGGGCGGCGGCCTGGCCATGTTCCTGCTGATCCCGGTGGCCATGGCCCTGGGGCAGACCTCGGCCGCCGGCGGCACCCTGCCGGATATCAAGGCCAATTTCGATATCTTCAATCTGTTGGGCCGGCATCTGTACGAAACATCTCCCACCATCCGGTCGGGCAACCTGCCCAATCTGTACTGCGGCCTGCTGTCCGTTGTCCTGCTGCCGGTTTTTGCTACCACCCGGTCGATTCCCTTGCGCCGCCGGGCGGCCTATCTGGGGCTGCTGGCGGTCATGGCGCTGAGCCTGGTGGTCAACCAGATGGATTTGATTTGGCATGGCCTCCACGCCCCCAACGACCTGCCCTACCGCTTCTCCTTCCTGTATTGTTTTGTGCTCCTGCTTATCGCCTTTGAAACCTTGACCCGCCTGAAGGATATCTCCTTGAAGCAGGTCGGCGGCACCTTTGTGGGGCTGCTGGCTTACCTGATGATCGAGGATCGGTTTGGCGACGAGGCGTATGGCTTCACCTCCATTTATGTCAGCCTGCTGCTGGTGGCGGTGTACGTCGGGATCCTCGCCTTCGTCTCCCGCCGCCATCTGCGTGTAAAAACGGCCGTGGCGCTGCTGCTTGTGGTGGTGACGGCGGAAATGACCTTCCAGGCTGGCGATACCTTCAAGACATTGAACGGCAACGAGTATTACACCGATCACATCGATTATGTGGATAACGACATCACCGCAGCGGGCCGTGCGGCGGTGGACAAGATGAAGCGGTACGGGGACGCCCAGTCGAACGGCGCGTTTTACCGTATGGAAAAGCTCCCCCGCCGCACCACGGTGGATCCCGCCTTGTATCATTACCGGGGTCTGAGCGTGTTTGCCTCCAGCAATTCCTATAAGACCACCAAGTTTATGGGGAGCCTAGGCTATGCCATCAACGGAGTCAACAGCTATTTGTACCACAGCTTTGTGGCGCCGGTCGATTCCCTGTTCGGCATCAAGTATCTGGCGCTGAACGTCAATCTCAGCAGCCATCCGCAGCTTAAAAAAATCGACAGCGTGCAGATAGGATCGAGCAGCTTCTATATCTATGAAAACACCATGGCGCTGCCGGTGGGCTACTTTGTCAAGGCCGGTATCCGGGATTGGTCGGCCGACGCCTGGAACCCCTTCACCTCCCAGTCCGGGCTGCTCTCCGCCATGACCGGCAATTATGCCGACCTGTATGAGTTCCAGGCGATCGAGGTGGACGAAGGCAGCATGGATATGGCCAGCGTGGGCGGGATTTACAATTTTTCAGTCAACCCCGTGGGCGATACCGCTTCGGCCGATTTCACCGCGCCGGTCACCAAAAAGGGCCAGGGCTTTATCTATGTGGACTGCCGCGCGGCCAAGGACATCAGCGTCTCGGTGCGGAACAAGGACACGGGCGAAACTCGGGACAGCTGGACCGTTACCCCTCACGAGCCGTATATCATCGACGCCGGCACTTTGGGGACGGATTATGAGGTGTGCGTTACCGTGGGCGCCGAATCGGCGGCCACCGGCAATATTTACGTGGCCATTATGGACGACGCGGTGCTGCAGCAGGATATGCAGACTCTGTCCGCCAGCGGCATGCAGGTGTCCAGCTTCAGCGACAGTCGTATCGACGGAAAACTGACGGCGCCGGAGGACGGCGCGGTCTTCACCTCCATTCCCTATGATGCCGGCTGGACAGTCACGGTGGACGGTGTGAAGGTGGACACCTACGGCGTGGGAGAAACGGATGTGGAGGACGAGCGCGCGGGGGCCATGCTGGCCTTCGACGTGGCGCAGGGTGAACACGATATTGTGTTGTCCTTCTTCCCCCGCGGCCTCATCCCCGGCGCCCTCATCTCCCTCATCTCCCTGGCCCTGCTTGTTTTTCTGGTGTTGTATACGAGAAGAAAAGAGCGCTTGACAGTGCCGGCCCTTCCGGAGGAGCCGATCATGGAGGAGAGCGTTCAGGGAACGACGTCCCAGATCTCGGTGGAGGATCCTGCTTTAGAAGCGCATGTTCCGCTGGATCCCCAGCAAAGGGAAGAACAACCGCCGGCAGAGCCCCCCTCCAACAATCCGCCAGAGTCACCGCCTATTGCATAAACACAAACTTGCTAAAGGGCCCCGCCCGGGGCCCTTTAGCAAGTTTATTAATTTTACACAAAAATCAGAAATGAATATAATAGCGTAAATTTCGATGATTCCATACACCATATTTACGACGTTTTTGCTTGCATTTTATTGCCGGGTATGCTATACTATCAAAACGGATGAACCAAGTGCTTTAAAAGGAGTTTAACCAAGCACTTCGGGTTCAAAAAACCAGAATTTAAATCAATTATTTCGGGGTGTAGCTCAGTTTGGTAGAGCGCTTGGTTCGGGACCAAGAGGCCGTGTGTTCAAGTCACATCACTCCGACCAGTAAAAGAACCCGGAAACCGTGTATCCATGCGGTTTCCGGGCGCTTTCGTTTGTTTATGTTTTCCGGCGTTTTTCGCCGCTGACCCATACCGTGACCCATACGGGATTTGGGCGGGTGGTTTTTGGCCGCTTGGTTTGTTCCCTTTTTTATGCAGCGGCAATTCTATTGCGCTCTGCTCTATATGGTCAGCCGGGCTTGTCTGGCCCCGACATTTGTCCAGAAATGCCCCATGCTGGCGTTTTAGCGGCTTGGGCTGGTTTGTTTCTCTCGCCCCGGTTTCCGCCGTTGTTTCGGTCGGAAATCGGGGCCTTTTTCTTTCTGAAAAGAAAGGACTTGCAATTTCCTGTCACGAGAGTTAGGATACGACACGGCGGGGATTTCCCCGGCATAAAACAACGCCGCAGCAGGCGGAGATGTGCGACCATCCCCGCCCTGCGCAAAGGTGAGAGAGCCACCCCTGCACAACTGTAACAGCACTGCGACAAAGTTAGTATAACGCATTTGCCGCACAGAAACAAGTATGCCTTTCAACGTGTGCAAGGGTCAATGGATAGCTGCGGCTATCCCAGCCTTTGCATGCGTTTTTCTATTTCGGGGGATTCCCGACCATTGGCGCTTAAAAGCGCAGAAGGGTCGGGATGATGTGAACAGATTCAAAGCTGCAAAGGAAATGCTTGGGGAGGTGAATGTGAAGGAACTTGGCGTGACTTTTGTCGAGTTCATGGAACTGGCGATGTTGATTCGGAACAAGCTGGGCGCTCGGAAATACCTGCTGGACCGGTATTTACTCGATTTGTTGGAAGCAGCTAGCAGCATCTCTCCCATGGACTTAGCCGAAGCCGGGGAGGATGCAGCCGAGCGGCTTCGCAAGCTCTGCCGACAGGCGGTTCGCAAAGATGAAGCCGTGCGAGAGACAATCATCGGGGAACAGATACAGGCGTATGTCGAAGCCCACCCCAGCGCTTATTTTGAGGAGTGTACCAAGGTGGAATCCTATATGGCGGATTTATCCGACCTGTATCTGGAACATGCAGCACAGCGGTTTCAGGAAAACAGGAGAATGAACTGCTCTTTCGATATGATCCCCACGGCGGGGACGAACTGTATCAGACCATTGTCCGGCTCATCGGCGGAGAAAACGATATGGAGCGGTTGAATACCTTGTTTGCGGAAAGGTTTCTGCGGGTGAAGCCAATGGACTTATATATCCAAGAGTACACCCAGGAATTCCTCTATTCGCTGCTCTACCGGGATATGCAGACCGATCACACCGTACTGCAAATCCTGCTCGACCAGCAGGAATCCTAAATCATGTTGTTCCAATTTAATCCCATGAATCTGGAACAGGAAATCGTGCTTACTCTGTCAGAACAGTTGCGCTTTCTGCGGGGATACAATGCCGTTACCCAGCGGGAGATTGCCGATGCCCTTTGCATTGACCGCTCCACCTATGCGTATTACGAGTTGGGAGAAACGCAGCCCTCACTGCTGATGCTGGCGAGATTGGCAAAGCTCTACGATGTCACCACCGATTACTTGTTGGGAATACAGCCGGAGGAAAAACAGCCGACATCCTTTGAACGGGAGCTGCTGGCATTGGTCAGAAGGTACTTTAATTTTGAATAGCCTCTTATCCCGAAGCGCCGATTCCTGCGATGGGAATCGGCGCTTTCTTCTTAATCTTTCAGGTGACACCGTAAAAAGCCGCATGAATACTGACTTTTTGGGTGATGTGACGCCGGAATCCGGCCACTGCCAATAGAAATGACCCCTAAAAACAAAATAGACAACAAAGCGGAAGAAACGGCTTACGGCGGG